>Ga0056128_1001910_pt1 | contig 24151 bp, 13 predicted proteins | sample WorMetLIZISLAND2_FD_71113 | JGI IMG/M metagenome (GOLD analysis project Ga0056128, IMG submission 71113) | Marine gutless worms symbiont microbial communities from Max Planck institute for Marine Microbiology, Germany - Olavius geniculatus... ... | reverse complement strand
TCAACAGCACATTGACAGTTAGGCGATGTGATGGTGAGTGATATCACCTTTTTATGATTTTTGCTGTTTTCGATGTGTCACTCATTGCATGTCGCCATTAACAAGTGTATAAACTGATGTGTTGTACATTTATTTCATGTAAGAAGCATTATAGTAAGTCGTGGACTTTACTTACTTTACTAGTAATCTCATGTTTGATGTGTCGAACTGGATAATGACTTGTGTGCGTGTTATTTTGTAAATAATGCGTAGTGATGATAATCTCTGCTAGCTATGTTTCTATTATTTTGTATTGTTGATGATATTGAATTACAGTCTCATGACTAAGTTATCGTTTTTATTGGTGGAAGGGGTTTCAGTAGTCATTATGCTCCTGTTTAGATTATATGAATAACGGTGTGATTTGCTATTGTCTCAGTTTCAGTTACGGTATCAACCTGTCAGCTGCCATTTTTAAAACTACAAAGAACTTCTAGTAGCAATGCTCTATCAAGTACCTGGATTTTTTGTTTTTACTTTGCAATCTGGAAAAATTGCTAAACAAAAATGGTGAGTAATAGTTGTAGTGATAGCAGTAGCAGCAGCATAAATGTTGATATGTAAAGATTTGTTCTATGTGTCGTTTGTTAACAGAATAACTCGGGCGAGTTCATTATGTCGGCAACAACGCCAGGCATGCGTCAGATCTGGATGGACACGGTTGTCCGATGCGTGGATCAGCGAACGGCTAACGTCTGCGACAAACGACGACCGATCACTCAAAGAGTGTCCTCCACGGACAGTACTGACTCAAAGAAGTCCGATGTTGCTGGTCAGACTGCTGTTGAAACATCAGGTCACAAGACTTCATCTGTCGCAAGCACCGAAGCCACGGCCATCAAGCGTAGCCAGTCGGTTCCGGAGAAAGTCGAAGCCGACTTGAGTTCAGTAGCACGGTTGCCACCCAGTTTCAGCAGTGACGTTGCTCAGCGTACTGACTCCCAGACCACCGCGGATGTACGTTGCTTATTTATTTCAGTCTTTTTGTTAGCCGGTGCGTTGATGGCGTGACATAGTGGTAGCACATTGTGTCCGATCAATAAAGTTGCTCTACGCCAGGCTGGGTTAGTACTCGGATGGGTGACTATCTGCATGTAGGTAAACCATCTCGGTATATAACCAGCCGCCTAGGTCAACTCAGCCTTTCCTCCCTACGGGGTAGGTAAATTGAGTACCGGCCTGTATGGCGGGTTTCAAGATGGGGTGCATTCACCTGTGTCGGGTGGCAGGTAACACTGTGTGATCACATATGGCAGGTGACGCTCCGTAGCTCTAAGATGGGCTTCTCATTAACAGCTCTATCACCACTTCTCAGTTTTTTTTATAACTGCTGTAACTGCTGCTTTTGTTACTGAGGTTTTTCTTGGATATTTAGCTGCCTGGTTAGAGCTTCTTTTTTTCTGAGAGATATTTTTCTGGTCTATTCTAAGTGCATATGTTCAGCATAATTACAATTCCATATTACCAAATACTTCATGAAATAGTTAGTATTGCTTGACTAAATCTGCAGTTTAAATTGCAAAATATGGAAACTGTCTTTTTTTGTCAGAGAAAAGCCAGATTTTATAGAAATTTCATATTTGTTTGGAGTTTTAAGTAGTCTATGTCAAGTCTGTATGAGGTGACATCATGTATGAAGAATGTGGTTGTGTTATCTACAGAACGATGCAGATTGTCATGTAAAGCCTGTAGCTATGTGAGGTTGTTTGAAAGTGAGCCGGTGGCATGATCCTTACTTTGCCTAACCTTTGGGCTGACACCATACCAGTTCAACCCAATGCACATCCGGAGTGTAACCATAAATAAGTAAACGGCTGTAAAGCCATGGATAGCTGTGAAGCTGTAGATAAACGACCCATTAAACTGAAGTAGTGTTCTGTTCATGAGCACCAGTACAGCAAAGTGTATCTTATCTGCTTAATGAGCTAGCCAGCACTTTGTTCGCTCGTGTCCTATGGATTTCAGACATCTTTTGGGTCTTCTGACCACTAAACCCCACCATCACGTCAAGGTGGCCAGCGATGCTGTGGGCAGACATGACCGCTTGTTGATGTTTTCATTTGTTTGTGTTTTAATCACAGCTGGCAGACACTCCGAGTGACGCGGGTTCGGTTGTGTCGGATGAAGGCACAGATCACACACTGGTTGAGCTGCTTGAAACTGAAGTACGTTATCATAGCTGTCGATTGTACTGTTATACTTTTATCTGATGTCTTTTCACGTTCTGGTAAGTCTACTGTAAATTTGCAGTCATTCCGAACAAACTGCCTTCGTGTGATTTTTTGTCGTGTTTCTTGGACTGTGGTTCTTTTCTGTTTTGGCTTCATGCGCCATGAAGCAGTTCTGTCGGAGGGTTTTGGAAATGGTTAGCTTTGATCATTGCAGTGACTGTCTTTGAATGGACTCATAGGTTGAAACGTAACTTAATAAGTTATAATAAATTCATCAAATATATAAAGCTAGGGCTGTAACCTTTTTTATCGTTTTTCTTGATGTTTCGGCAACCACTGCTGCCTTTGTTGGAACAACTGTTCGCCAGGTGTAGCTGCGGCGGACAGTAAGTAGTCATAAATGTCACAGTCATAGAAGTAGTGATAGAAGCACCAGCAAATCTGCCGCACCAGAGCAAAACAAGTCTGCAGTCACAGACCACGCCATCTCTCTCTCAACCACAACATAGACTGGGACCATGCCAAGGTGATCGACAGAGAAAGCAACAGAATGGACCGGTGGATCAGGGAAGCGATACACATCAGGAAAGAACAAGACAAGTCGATGAACCGAGACGACGGGTCCTACCAACTTCCACACATCTGTGATTACTTACTGTCCGCCACAGCGACATCTGGTGGACATTTGTTTCGACGAAGGCAGCAGCGGCTGCCAAAACGTCAACAAAAACATAAAAAAAGTTGTAATTTGATGAATTTATTATAACTTATTACATTGTCGTGACTGTTGGTCTTATTTCATAACCTGTTTAGCTCTCTGCAGTGTTATAAGTGGTCGTGATCTCACTCCACTGAAGCATGATGACTGGTAGCATCTCGCATTTGTACAAGGGTCGTTCTATAAATAAGATTACAAAATGGCACCATTCCATTAATTCTTAAACTAGGAAAAATTTAAAATATACATTCTGTAGAGAATTTAATTTTCAGTGCCATACATGAGTTTTGTTATGATGACGTCACTCTGACGTAATATATAAACATTAAATAAGGCGACTTTGCCACTGAAATTGTCCAGTAACGAAGAGAGTGCTATTGTGTTTGTTTTGTGGGCAAAAAGACTTAATGCAAATCAGATTCACTGCGAAATGCGTTGGGTATACGGTGACAAGTGTTTTACAACGTGAACAGTACACGTTTATATAAGAAAGTGGAAAGTGGGCCGACATTTGCATAAAATGCGGAGGTTGAACCAGTCGTTCATCAGTGGCTGGGATAGGAGGCATTTGGGATTTGTGTCAGGCATTCAGAAGCTTGTTGACAGATGGGACAGATGATTTTGGATGAAAAATAAAGCACTAATGTTTAGCATTTAAAGAGGTGACATTAACTTATAAAATTTATTTGTTTCTTTTCTTTTGTGTGCTGCTTGTCACCTGTGAGTTATGCTAGATTACTGGTGGGGAAAGTAGATTGCGTTTTGTTACCAGATGACGTCACAATACTGACATCATCAGAAAAATTTCCGTGTATGTTCAGAATTGAATTCCCTACAAAATGCGTATTTCGTTTCTGAAACTTGCATCATCTGCAGAAAGCATGTATGCTTTCCTTTTTATGTGTCCGGTGGTGTTGTGGGTTAAGAAAATATGCCGGCAAGGAAGTTGTAGTTTTTCGATAGACACTGCCAATTTCCGACAGAGAACGTTGTGGATGCTTAAAATTCAAATGCTGTCTCCAAATTTTTCCAAAGCGAGGGTTTCTCAGCCTCAAATTTTGCATTTTTTGACACATTTTTTTCTTGAAAAAGAAGATACTTGGACAATTTTTAACACTTAAAAATTTAGGGGGGGCAGTTGGTCCCTTGCTTTTCTAGTCATGGCGCCACTGTAGGTGCCAGCCTGTGGGAATAAAAAATCATCATAGTATATGTTGTTGGAATAATTGACCAGGTGGCGTCACTGAAGCGTCAGCTGGAGTTCTCTCAGCAGCAGGTGAATGAACTGAACCAGCAAGCCAGTACCAGTGCCAGTGCCAGCGTCAGTGCCAGTGCCAGCGTCAGTGCTGATGCTGATGTTAGATCAAGCTGCCTTGGCTCGTCAAACGGAGAAACACAGCAAGCACCAGAGGTCAAAGGTCAACAGAAAACAGCCGCCGCTGCACAGAGTGTTCAGGTGCTAGTAGTAGTACGCTGTGTCCCAATAAAAAGTGGACTCCAAAACATATAGTTGTGACTTAACAGTCCTCTCTCTGAAATTTTAAACATAATAACCGTAAACTAAGCTAAGAAGAATGACGTATCAGATAATACAACAATGTCGATTTCATTAACATTTAAATTACATTACTCAAAATATAAAGTTTACAACACAGCAGTTTCTTGCAGGCCTACATAACAGTTTGTCCACTGTTTTACAGTTACTGCTTGTGGTCAAAATGTCCTTTTTGCTGCATTTTCTTGACTTAATATCAGCTTTTTGACTGAATCAATATTGCCAGCAATTCCCATCTTACGCTTTTTACCACTGTCAAGTTCGTGACCCACAGTGCCGGTTTGATTAATCTTCGTAAGCAACTTCTTCAGCTTTTGATCAGAATACCTCTGATAAACTTCTTTGCTCTATAATTTTTTTCTTGGTGCAAAACTTTAATTAAAATTTTTTCCTCTTTGCTAAAACGATCGTTTGTTGTTGTTTACACAACAGTGACGTGTCAGTATCGTCAAGCTAAAGGAGACACCTGTATTGAGAGCTGTTTGTAACAGTATGCAAAAAACGAAACTTTTTAAAAATTACATTTCTTCATTTATGGTTCATACTTTTTTTGTTAAATTTTGTGTACTTTTTTCAAATTAACTAGAGATGTTGGACATTAAATCACACTAAAAAGACAGTTTTAGTTTAACGCAGTTATTGACAATGTTTTAGAGGTCCAATTTTTATTGGGACACAGTGTACTAGTAATAGTAGTAGACGGGAGTTGTAGTGCTCCTTCTCTTTTCCAGCATGGACTGGGATTGCATTACGAATGTCTGAATTAAAAGGTGAGCTGGCTTGGTAATGTAATGGTTTGGACATTGGACTTCGTTTTGACTTGCAGTCAGGTCACTCACTATCAACAACACCAATGTTTCAACATGAGCCTTTCCATTCTGCAGGCGTAGGCAAGTCGAGTAATGGCCTGCCTTGCTGGGCTTATGGCAGGGTGCATTCACCTGTGTCAGGTGACAGATAAATCCCATATGGCAGGTGATGCTCCATAGTTACCTGTACTCCTTAAACCTTTAAGTCTTTCAAAAATTGCTGACCTGCTCAGAGGTTTTATTTTATACATGGGTGCATCTAGTGCTTAATGTTACTCTTTTTTTACTTAGGTAGCTTAAATGGGTAATAAGCTGTTGCTGAATCATTGCGTCAGAAGTAAGTTTGATAAATTTGAATGACTTCTAGAGAGCTGTTGCTATGTGCTTCTAGTCGGATGAAGCTGATGAGTCACTGAGTACGCAGGGGTCAACGTCGTTCCTGCGGGAGAGAATTGCTGAGTTGGAAGCTGCTGCTAAGAAAAGCAAACTAAAGGTATCATATTGAGTTTTCCACGTGACAACTGGTTCTACTTTGAGTGAGTGACTGAGTGACTGATGTGCCATGATTCTACTCTATGTCTTTTCCTCGCACATATTGTTATTTTAGAACCACTTATGATTTTGGTTTAACTGAATAGTATTTTTGTAGTTACTTTAGATCAGGCCGTTTTCCTCCAAAAGTGAGCACTTGGAAATTATTATCTCCGCCAAGGTTAGTGTAGTGAACAATGGAGGAGATTAAGAGATTGGCCGTTCTGTTCGTCTTTCCTTTTGTGTACATGATGACTCATAATGGCAATGACGTCATTGCACCAACAGCGCAAGCAGCAATGACGGCTGTTACTTTTCTTTCCCTTTCCGCTGCTGTGAAGCAGCTCTTCCTTCTTCCTCCCCTTTATTGTTGTAGAGTGTAGTTGTAGTTTTAGGTGTAGTAGTACTAGTAGTAATGTTTAAATCATTTCACTTGGTGGAGATATGCACTCTCACGAGTGCTTTCTAGTTGGGGCACGTTTTTGCCAGCAGCATGTTATAGAAGCCAACAGTGCCATTGCTCAGAACAGGATCTATATTACTACCACTATTGTTACAAGCGCTGTAATTTTTTACTAATATTTTTAAGGGTGGTTAAATTGTCCACTGCAGTCAACAGCAAAGCGATATATTTTAATTTGTTACAATATAAGATGAACTGATGCAAAGGATGGTTTACAGAAAACTTTATGTATGTTTTTCATTACAGGCACAGAACCAGAAGCGGAAGCTGCAGCAGGCGCTGAAGACAATGCGTTCACAGAAGTCTGAGATTGACAGTTTGCAGTTGCAGCTGACGCAGGCAGCACAGAAGATTCGCTCGTCCGTTGAACGCGAACTCCGAGAAACGTTTCAGACGGTGAAGGACGAACGCGACCAGTTCTGCGATCTGGTCAAGAACCTGGAAGCCAGCGTCAAAGATCTGACTCGGAAACTGGCGGCGATGTCCAAAGAACTGGAGCAGGGGAAAGAGGAACTTCAGCTTGCGTATTCACACACTGAAGAGCTGAAAGTGGAGTTGGGTGAGAAGAACAGTTTGATGGCAGAGGAGGCTGATAAGGTGGCGCTACTCGAACGACAGCTGGACAGTAAGACACACCACTGCAATGATCTTGAGCGAGAAATTAACCACACTCGACACAAGTTAGAAGAACAGGCTCGGTTGAAGAAGGTTACAGCAACTCAGACGTTACCAGATCCTGACATTGTGGAACGAGATGAGCAAATTGCAGGTCTAGAGGATAAGTTAATGGTGACCGAACGCCGGATAAAAGATGCGTTGGACCAGCTGTCGAGAACAGCAAAAGAGCGAGACTCATTGCGAGGGCAGCTGAACGACGTTACCGAAAGCACTTCTGCCATGCAGCTGAAGCTGGAAGGCAGTTCAGTAACCATCTCCAACCTGGAGCTGGACTTGAAGCAGTCGGCTGACAGTATATCCAGGCTGGAACGGACAATAGCGGAGAAGGAAAAAAGAAGCGAGATGATGGAACGTGCAGCAGATGAAATGAAAAGCACGATTAGTAGTTTAGTGGAAGAGAATGCAGCTCTAAAACAGCGTCAAGTGGATAACGATAAACTGGGTTCACTGGTATCCAGCTTGGAACGGAAGAACTTCGAATTGACCGCTCAGGTTAGCAGTTTATCAGAAAAGCTTCGAGCCAATTCGGCTATAGACCGAGAAATTTTGCTGCAGAAAGATGAAGCAATTGCGCAGCTGAAACTTGAACTGGATGCAGAACGGCAATGTGACAAGGCACGACTGACACATGGAGATAGTGGTGTTTCCCAGCAGGAGTCAAATGTCGGTGAAATTCATCGGGAAGTGGACCGTCAAAGGCAGCAGGAAATGACAGCTCTGCAGTCCCGGGTCTGTGAAGAGGAACAGCAACTGGAAAAGTCAGACAACGGAAAACTGACAGAGGAACATAATGCAAGAGTGGTGAGTATTTTTATACTATTCTGCTGTATTTGAGTATTTTTGTATTTAGTGCTAGATACATGCCAGATCCTCTACCAGAAAGTATGACTTTCAAGCCTGCAGCCTCGCTGGAATCATTTTTCCAGCTTGATATTTCATCACAGGCTGTTGCAGCCACACATTTGTCTTGGACCCATCAGTTTCAGCTTGCGACATATTTTGGTACATGTTTTCTGCTTCACGAATGACATTGACATTTAGTATAGTATAGTATTTTTAGGACAATGCAGTTGGTCTCGATGGTTTACCATTGCCTGTTTCTTATGCTGTTTGTTGTCATGTTGTTCTGGCCACTTTTGGGGTTTTGAATGTGCATTTCTAACAGTCACCAAAACTAACTCAAATGTCTGAAATTTTCAATAGCAAACTAAATACGATTGCATGAAGAGACAGAACGTGAATTTATAATGCACTACAGAGTTAACATCTTTCTCCTTGGGACTTTGTCGAGTCATTAGAGGTTAGCAGACAACTGAACAAGGCCATTATGCCTAATAATGCCTTTCGTGTTGACTGACTTTTTTCAGTTATTTTGTGTGTTTTACTGAATCAGCTGGCAGCGGAGAAACGTGTGGCGGACGTCGAAGCTCATATGCAGAATATGCAGGTTTTTGAAACGTTTTTCTTTTATGTGCTGATGCATTATTTGGAAACACCACTCACTTGTGAACCTGTTGAATGTTTACGTGTTAAGAGTATTAGCATGCGCTGTGTGGCAACTACTGCATAAGTTTAACATTACTTAGAATAACTGCTTCAGAAAAGAATGTTTAATACCTGTTGGCCACAGAGTGCCAAAACACTTTTTATTACAGCTGTACTCTTGCCTGCCTCATTACTGTTTAACCGAAGCAACAAATATTTCCCTGATCTGTATCAAACACTACAATTAGTGCTACAATACAGTACACTAATCTGGTGCACATGGTTGATGTCTGCAGGCAGCAACTTTGCATTCAAAATTGTGTTTACTAATGGCAGCATATTATATGAACTTGACATCGCTTTATCCAATGGTACCATCGCCGACCCCCTACGAATTACCGTTTAGTCACAATACCACACAACTGGCATAGCAGAGTACATAATAAACCTTGAAGGTCATTCAAAGTCAATGATTTTTTTATGTCATCTGAAAAGTCTTATTCCATTTTTTATCAGTGATCACTGATCAGTAGCAAACTTGGCCTTAACCTCTCACCGTTTCTGAGACATGGCTACTTATTGGTTCAAAAGTGCACATTTTTCTGCTTTGCACCCCCCCACTGTTTAATCCCACGCTTGAAAATGTTTTCTTTGCACTGGATTGCTGAAGTTTTGTGCGCTAAGAGCTGCGCTGATTAATCGTAATAAGTTTTCTGGTAGGACGTACCATTTAGCCACAATACATGCATTACAGACGACAAAGACCGACAGACATTACATCGTGCCAAAGACTCAACCGAACAGTCGGCCAAAAAACGAGTAGACTCTTACAGACAGTTGAGAAATATGAACTGGAAAATTTTGCATCTTGAGGACTCGGCTCAAATATTTTGTGGCTTTAGCTAAAAAAAATGCGGTTTGGCTCGAACATTTTGCAGCTCAGCTTTTACGGTTTTGGCTTCGGCTGCCAGGTCAAATTAACAGCCAGCGCCTTTAACCGACGGGCTTTGTGTTGGACCCGGCTTCAGTTGGAAGTTTTATGGTATATCAACACTGGTTGTCGGTGTGAAGCAAGGTGACGATGGATGGTCTGGCGTGTGCAGGCGGACTACGAGCGTGAATTGTCGTTACAACGGACGGCTCACAAACGTGAATTGGCACGCAGCAAAGACGAGGTCGCACAACTGCTGGCTGCGGTCGACACGAGCAGCGCCACTGCTGTTGATGAGGATCAAGTGCGTCGACGATACATGAAGGAGATTGAACGCATCAAGGTATGATTATGATAGTGATGGATGTACGGTTTTATTTCTTATCTGAATTGTTTTGTTTCTTGTTAAGAATCGTTCTACAGCTGTCATAAGTGCACTTTCTTTCCTGATGAGCTGGCATGTTTTGCATGCTGTGAGTTTTCTTGTGGTACACTTTTGTTAGTAGGCTATCATGTTTAATTCAGCAAATAAAGTGATTCAGTTATTGATTGATTAATTAATAAGTTCATTAATTTATTCATTCATTGATTGATTGGTTGAGTGATTAAACCATGCAGATGTCAAAGTTTCAATGTTGATACTAAAAACTTTTCTTATTTTGTTGTGCAGTATTTGTGGTCGCTGTGATGTACTGTTATACTTAATTCTCCAGCATACAGCTTGTCCTCAAAAAAACCGGACCCTTGATGTATTTTCACATAACGCCAACAATCCTGTTTCGAAATCAACCAATTTTCATACAAACAATATAGTCATGTAGTCAGCCCTTAATGTCATCCATTACTTTGGGTAAAATTTTAAGAACAGAGTACCAGCTGAAGTTTTCTTGTGGCACTTTCAGTAGAGGTGTCTGCATGGTAATACTCCATAGAAACGATAACATCAGTCACAAAATTTTAAATTAACAAAAAACAAACATTTTATTAACGATAACGATAACGATAACTTCCGTTATTAAGCGCAACAAATGTATGCAACATAGAAGCAAACACAAAATACAAATCAGAAATACAATTCAGAGAATATAAATAATAATATTACATCAAGTATAAATGAACTAAGTAGACTAAACTAAAGACTGCTTCATCGTCCAAAGTTACAATCAGTGTTTAAACTGATCTCTCTTTTATCGTGTTTAGGTTCCAAAGGATTTTGCCGCCAAAAATGCTATTTTTTGTTTGTCAAAAAGTGCAAATTTTGTCAAACATTTTGCCAAAAATCTCTAATTTTGCCAAATTTTGCCATCCAAAATTAATACTTTTTTAGCAGTGCATAACTGTAACTGTTGTTAGCTAATTCTGTAAAGTTTTGCCAACACGGTTTTGAGGCTTTTGGTTTTCACTTATTTTTTCGTTTGTCAAAAAGTGCAAACTTTACCACAAATCCCAAATTTTGCCATTTTTTTGCCATCCAAAATTGAGTGCTTTTTATGATAAATAGGCTTCAAAAAATTTTGCCGCCAAAAATGCCATTTTTCGTTTGTCAGAAAGTAAAAATTCAGCAAATTTTATCAAAATTTGTCAAAAATTAATATTTTTGTCACGACCACTAGTTTTCATCAACTCATCAGTTTTTCATCAGAAATGAAATCCTTTGGTGTCACTCTCATATTGTGCCATCAGGAGATGAATGAACACGGGTTTCGTTGCTTGGAGAAGTCACATCAGAGGACTGTGTTGGAACTGAAGGCGGCTCATTTGCAAGAACTCGAAAGACTTCAACAGGAAAAGGACGAACTGCTTCAGTCTGAAGCTCTCGATACACAAGCTGGTTTGTTAGTTTAAATTACTAGTAAATAAAATTGAAACCCAGTAAAATTTAAACCCTTCAATCAAATCCCAGAGTTATACTCCAAATTTTTTGCGTTAACAAAACCATTCGTCTGACATGTTTAGTTTAGTTGAATACAATAGTATATGTTCACCCAGTTCGAACAGCAAAGCTATCACAAACGTGCTAGTTTATGCTGTAGGCCTCTTTGAACAGTTCATTTTTAGACGGCAGCAAAAACAGGGCAGTGATGACGAAATGTTGTTGAAAATTACATGACGTGGTTTGCTGACTGGGTATGTTACGTGCAGTTCTATTGCAGTTTTTCTCGTTTCATTTTCATTTATGATATTTCAGTTTTTTTTTAGTTTATTTATGTGTTAAATTAAACTGACAGCTTGCAAATCTGTATCATATCATGTCATAAGTTTGTTTTTGTTATTTTGATTTTAGCTCTGTCATTTGCTGTTTGTGTGAAATGTTTTAGCCTATCCTTTGCCTAGTTTTTGGCATGCTCTGCTGTATGGCATGGCATGGTTGTCATCTGCCTGTTTGTCTGTTTGTAATAGATATATTGTTGCTAAGCATTGGGTCATAGGGGACAAATTTTGCACAAATAATTAGTCCTCTTTATGTACAAAATTTGGGGGATGCAGTGCAAGGGGAACAATTTCATATTTCGGGTTGAACGGAGGGGTCGATGAAAAGTGCACGTTTTCAAGCGTAAACTGGCCATATCTGAGAAACGGTTAGAGATAGGGCCAAGGTTACTATTAATCACTAATAGGAAATTGGATACACCCTTTCCTTTCATCGACCTTGGGTGACCTTGAAGGTCAGTACTGCAACAGGAACTGCATAGGTTGTAGTGCATCTTCCCTAGCAACAGCTGGGCTTTCTTGTTGAATATTGACAGATACTGGAATACTGTTTGCTGTTCAGCGCTGGAAGCGATGAGGAAAGCTCATGAACAAGATGTGGAGAAAGAACGCCGAAAATATCTTGATCTGCTGGCCAAGACTCAGAGTAATGCAGATCTCGAATCCCTGCAGAAACAGCATGAGTATGAATAACACTTCTGTTTTGATCACTTTGGGCTTTGCACATTATCAGTCACCAAATGGTATTTTTGTTTTTTTCTGAGATGATATTATCGCTACTGAAATGAACCTTAGATAATCATTATTTTATTGTTAGGTAAACTTTCAAACTCACCCCACTGTCAACGTGTTTTCTGACAGCTCTGCGATCTTGAGATCATCGGTACTCACCTCCTCTATACGGCTTTGAGCCACAGCTCATTTATGTCGGTGGTAAGCCACACCTATCACATCTACTGCCGCTATTTTACTGCCAGTTAAGCTGGTATCAAATTGTACTGTCTGGTGACAGTGGATCGTGTGTGTAAACAACTTGCCCAGGGTTGTTATTTGGCACTGCTCGGAGTCAAACCAGCGACCTTGTGATCATGAGTCCGACATGCTAACCATTAGACTGCCAAGCCACACAATAATGGCTAGACCCCCAGTAGCCCAGCTGTCTATAAAAAATATATTTTTTGAATGTTAAGATGCATGTCATGAATACCAATATACACGGTGTTTCATTAAAAAAGGACCCCTATTTCTTTCTTTCATAATTTACTCAAATGATGATCAATTTACGTGAAATTTTTAACAGTTGTAGCTAGAAAAATATTAATTTGACCATTTCAACAAAATATTGCAGTTGATTAAATATTCTTTGATAGTCGTGACGTAACGCTGAAGTCATAATGTGTCACGGGTACAAGCTTGCAAGTCTCAACTGGTGCTGTCAGTTGCTACCCTGCTCCAGTGGTGAAAAATCTGGTTCGTTCATGATAAATTTTTGAAATTTTACAGTTACAGTTACAAAAAACGCGCAAAGCAATTGCATTTACGTGTCTGTGGGAATAGCTTGACTTTCGCATGTTCGAGCAAGACAGTGCACTAGAACATCGAGCTTGCAAGATGGTTCAGTTTTTGGATCGCGAAACGCCTGATTTCATGCCCCTGTGTTGCTTATTGTTGATACGATGTACACTTTTCATCAGTGAACCAGATTAAATTCACCCTTAAAGCAAAGTAGCAACTGACAGCACCGGTTGAGACTAGCTAGCTTGTACTCACGACACACTGTGACGTCAGCGTTATGTCACGACTAGCAAAGAATATTTAATATTTAATTTTATATAATATTTTGTTCAAATATTTTGAATTAGTACTTTTTCAGCTACAACTAGTAAAATTTTGTGTAAATTGATCATCTGAGTGAATTATGAAAAAACAAAAATGGGTTCTTTTTATGAAATATCGCGTAGACATAGCTTGTTGATGAAGATGGTATTGTGTTGGTCGATTGCAGCAAAGACTTGGCTCAGATAAGAGAGGAGATGTGTTGGATGTCTGAACAGTACTCAGTCAAGTGTTTGGAATGCGCCGAACTCTCCGAGCGTGTTGAATTGCAGTCCAAAGCCATTCAAGATGGCCGACGTCGAATACACGACCTGCTTGCAAGGTGATGTCCGGCTTCATTTGTGAGATAATGTGATTATTTACATTCAGATGCTGTTAGATACAAGGATATAGCATTTAATGGAATATATGTTAATTTTTGTAGATTGCTGTCGACAGATAAAGTGGTATTGAGTAGTAACCTACATGAAATGGACTAGTTATTCTGATTGGGGCAGTGGTATGTCTGTTTGCTGCACCCTGAGTCCCGTTGCTTACTGGCACAGGCAATGGATGGCCGCATAGTGCGCTGCGGTATCATTAGCTCATGCCAATCAGCTGCCACTTCCGAGATTGTAAAGCGCTTCTTGTCACAAGTTCGACTCATGTAAGCAGCACAAGAGCAGGTAATTAGACTTTTGCTTTTTTATTAATTTCAGTAATAAATCTTTATGCAGATTTTTTGGCTGCAGAGCGTTGAATTTGCACGGAAGATGTTGCTGCATAGGAACGAGGAGTTGAACACGAGGTTCAAGTTTGAAGTTGAACGGCTTGCTAGAGTGATTGAGCAGACAGATAGTGACTCGACTGGACTCACGGCTGGCTCTCGGCAGGTACAGAACACGTTGCTTTTAGGCTGTTCTAGTACCACTACAGTTATCGCAAGATCATGATAACAGGGAAGCTTATCAAAACAGCACTAAGAACATCGCTGTTACATGCTAACTCATAGGATTTATATAAATTGTGTTTCATGTGTTTCTTATGTGGTTTTTCTGTAAGCAATAAATTTTGTGTTTCATTATGTGTTTATGGGCTTATACACTGTGGGCCATAAAAACGTGCCACTTTACTTTTGTCAATATCTTCGCCAGTTATTGATCGATTTTAAATTTGCAATAATGTGCTTATTACATATCCCACCACACGGTAAATGTGTTTCTACTCTACCTTGTGAAATATAAATGTAAGCAAAAACTAACGACAATAACAAAAATCTAGATAAATGAAAAAGCACTTCAGAGCAACATTGCGGTGAATGATTCGTTAGACGCACATAGTTTAGTGTAGCACAGAGCACTCTGCAATGTTGGTTGGAAGTGTTTTTTTTTTATTTTACAAAAACGTTTGTTTGTTATTATCGTTATGTATGCATATTTCGTTAATATTTCGCAAGGTAGTGTAGAGACACATTTATGTCTGTAGAGTGTGCCAGTGAAAGAATTTTGAAAATTGGTCAATAATTGGCGAAGATATGGACAAAAGTAAAGTGGCACGTCTTTTTGGCCCACCCTGTATATGTGCATTCTGCCTGCAAAGGCCATCCTTAAAATGACCTATACTGTGTCGGGTCGGACGTTAAACCTTACTCACTCTCTCAGTCACTCACTCACTACTGCTGGTACATGTAGCTTTATGTAAGTGTGTTTGTTGGATGCAAAACTTTATTCAGCAGTCGGCAATGTTGCATTTTGTCTGCTAAAGCAAAGAGTCACGCTGGAAATCATTAATTGTAATCTTCTCCCTAAATCTTTTCCGTAGATTCTTTTTTTGGCTGTGGCCGTCATTGGCTGTTGCTTCACTGCTTCAGGTGTCTGTGATTATGCTGTCCTGCTTGAGCAGATAAAATTTCCTATTTTTTAATTATTTACAATTTTTTAACAATTTTTTAAAATTTTTTGAAACCTTTTTTGTAATAGATGGTATTGGGTAGATTTGGTATGATTAGCTAATTAAGCTTTATTAACATCTGCTAAATGTTTTTTCATTTAAATGAGGCAAAGCTGTTTTTAGCACTTTTTGCTTGTTTTGCGTACAACTAATTGCGGTTTGCACCTTAGCATTAAGCTTTCTTACCAGCGTGCTAGTTAACTAGAGTTGTACAGATTGTTCAGAGTTAGCTAGCCATACTGCTTGTGAGAAATGCCCTTTCAGTGTTTGGATGACAAACCACCTTACTTGTAAAACGTTCTCTACCACCAGTTGTCAAAAGTTAACTTTTGGAGACCGGTTGAACCTGAACATACTCAGAATTAGTGAACCAGGGGTCAAATGTTCAAAACGTCTTTGGAAAATGTCTCGAAGAATTTGAGATGTTCCTATAAGAAGATTTTAAGAAAGGGTGCGCAGTTTTCGAAATTTCTTTGGAAACTTCTTAGGAAGAATTTAGGCAAATATATAGGAAAGCACTAATTTGTTCTACATGGAGAAAGCTGGGTAATAAAATGAAATTTGTGAAAAGTATGCAATGTTGACACTTAGCTTAGACGTCATATGTGACGTCATAGCTTATTTGTGTGACGCTGCGGTAAAATCAACAATGAGTAAGTAGAGCAAATTGACGTTTGGTCCACTTAAACAACGAAGCGATGTGTAAATTGCATTTCCCATCAACGTGCTAAGACAAGAAGTTTTCAAACTAGGGTGATTACGTCACATGGTCGGTATAAGCACATCTGACTGGTTGAACTAGTTTAGGAAGATAAGACAAGAAGTTTTTTTGAAACGCAAAGAAAGCCATCGAAAATTCGGAAAAGAAAACTTTTTTGGAATTTCTAAATCATCTGACGTAGGAAGATCTTTTGGAAAATGTTTTAGGAAAGTTTTGAAAATTTGGCCACAGTCTACTACAGTAACAAGCAATAGCATGAAATAGCAGTCGGGGGCTTCTGTTAGAAGTTTGACAGTGCTGGTTGGTCGGTCTGTTGCTGCAACACGGCAGCAGCAGCAGCTCTGCTGTGGCATCGCAACAGACAAACACTGGGTGATTTTAATGGTTGCTATAAGCCGTCCGAAGCATAGCCAGCCAATAGTCGCGTTGTGTACTGGTGACTTTGTGGCATGCAGTTGGCGTCCTCCGAGGTCAAACAGTTGGAACTGGCACAGCTCAATGAGCAGCTTGCAATTGTTCAGCATCAGTTGGCTCTCACACAGCAGGTACTATTGCCAGTGGCTTCTGTTCCCCCAAATCTGAAGTCGAAATTGGGCACAGCTCCTCCCCCTCAGTTTTGGGCTCAGGTTCCCCCCCAATATCGTCTCAAGTTCTCCTCTCATTTTGGGCTTATTCCCTTCCTAGGGAGAAAGTTTTGTTAATGGTGTAGATTGAAAAATAGGGGGAAGTTTGGTTAAGGGTGTAGTTTGCCCAGTGAAAATAGGGGGAAAGTTTTGACAAGGTTGTAGATCAAAACTTTCCCCCTATTTTCACTGGGCAAACTACACCCTACACTACAAGTTTTGATCTACAACCTTGTCAAAACTTTCCCCCTATTTTTGACTGGGTGCAAGCTGCGCCCACCAGGTATAGGGATAGAAGCCACTGACTATTGCTAAATCATCCTGTTTTATACACTTTCCCAACGTCAGCAACGGAGCATTAGAACATTTTTGCATAAAGTCGTAGGTTGAAACAGGAACTAGCAAACTGTATGAATTGATCAAATTACGGGGCTCTGTTATTTATTTCAGTTGATGTCTTGGCTTCCTCAGAAGCAACATCTGGCAATAAACAGGCATTCTCTGTCGAAGTGTTTCAGTGTTTTATTTTTTCACTTTCTGAAGAAGGCGCAGCAGTTGCCGAAATGCCAACAAAATCAGATGTTGAATACAACAAATATTATTAGATTGTAACCAATCTAAGGTACTCTTCACGTGCATTATTTTCTGCTGTGTTTTTCTAAGGGCTTTTTCGTTCTTATAAGGGCTTTCGAAGGGCTTATATTAGAGACCCGGCGTTTATTTAAGACCTGTCTAATCCTGTACTAATAGTGACTGGCTTTAAGGTCATTATTGGAAATTGTCTCACAAAGTTCATAAAATATTGCCTGATTTTATGAACTGAGAGGAAAAATTTTCAAAAATGGTCGATGATGCAAGTTGCTATTGGTCTTGATGGGCCTCAACGCATTCCTCTATCTGGCACCATTATCGAGATATGACACCTCAAAAATAACGGGGTCACAACCTTGACTTTTTTGGTTCATGTGACAGTATCGGTCACGTGACTATTCGACTCGTGGTGGTCGACTTCCTATGGGTGGTCCATTGTGACCATGCGTCTATCTGGCACCGTTATGGAGATATGGTCGTTTGAAGTTTTTCCAGGAAGGCACTTCCAGGAACAGAGGTCGGTCATTGGTCGGTCGTCGGTTGGTCCTCAATATTATACTGATCTCATATACTCCACTTTGTTAGGAACGTAGCGCTCGAGGAGTAAAAAATGTTATCATGCTTTTTTGCTGGTCTTGTTTTTGCTAATGATTTGTTGTTTTTTTTGTTTCCTGTAGGAGCTGAAGGACTACCGGGACAGATATGATGCAGATGCAGCATGTGGAGATGAGGAAGCTGAGCCTGTAGCGACGTCTGTCTTGTCAGTCAGTGCGATTGACAGCAGCTCCGCCAGCAGTCAGCCGGTCGATGTCAGAAGACACTTGCCATGGCACAGTCAGTGTTTACTTGACTAGATTCTATCATTGATATGTCTGTTGGATAGTTCCTCTGTCAGTTCTTTTTTCAGCCATTTACAGCTGATTTTGCCAAGTTCCCAAAGGTCAGTTTTGCAAATTTTTGTAGCTGATGGAGCACCATTTTTTCAGGGTTGAAAAATGCAGTTTTTAAAAAGGCCCAATGCAGTTGGTTTTATTGGGTTTTGGGGATATTTGTTGGGTTTTGGGTTTCTAAAAAAGCTCAACTTCAACCTTAGCTGAAGATTATGTTACTTGATTTGTCTGTGTTTTCACTTGCGTTCTAGTATATAGACCATTCCAGAATTTGCTAATTTATAAGTTTAAATGTTTCCGAAAACATAAGGAGTGATGAAGTTTTATCATTAGTGGAACAGTTGATTAACAAACTAAAGTAGGATTAACTTGAGAGGTTCTTTTCAGCAGCCTTCTAGGTGGGTTAGCCCAATAAAACTCATCAAATTTTTTTATTGTTTGTCCAGTTGTCTCAGCACTCCATTTTTACGCGCAACAGCGGCTACTGCTGTAGCGCATCTTAGCCATCACAATTCTGTCTGTCTGTCTGTCCGTCACACAGGTGGATCAGTCAAAAACGGTGCAAGCTAGAATTGCCAAATCTTCACCATCGGCTGTCTGGAAGACTCTAGTTTCAGGAACCATAACACTTTTCCATAAATTCGAAGGGGGTCACCCCAAACGAGGGCGCTAAATGAGAGGGGGTGGAAAAAAATTTGCGATTTTCAGTCAATACAGCATTGGCAGAGCGAGATAGGTGGCGCCCTCTGGTGAGTACAAGTGAAACTCTATAGATAATTTAGCCGCTGGTCGTCTGGCGCCCTCTGGCGACTGATTTTGTTTTACTGGGCTTTCTTTGAAACTGTAGCCAAAAGCCATACGAATGAGATCTATGGATGAAGTCTACGGATCACTAGTGTACGACGGTGCACGCGTTCCCGTTTGCGTTAGCAGGGCTATTCTTGTTTTGCATGTTGGATGCCTGTTGGAGCCATACGTGTTATTGGATGATGATCGGTTTTAATCAAAACTAATTATTCGCTAATTTTTAAAGAGTTAACTATTAGAATTTTTTTAAAAATTTTACTAGATATATTTTTCCGAAGCAGTTTTTTTGTTACTGTTTGGTTGCAGGTACGCCAACCAACTCCACGCAGCCCACCGGGCAATCTTGAATGAAATGTTGGCTTTATTGGCGGATTTTACACACATAATGTTTCGCCATCTGGTATTCTAGTTGTTGATCTCAGTAATTTGCTGGTCAGGGTTGTTGAAATCCACATCCATGCATGTCTGCACTTGCTTTTAGTGCTGCATCCATCACATCGAGTCTGCGTGAAACTAAATGGTGTCCCAAAATTAGTGCCCCTCCCCCTACAGATAAGTTAGTGCATAATCGTTAATACCTGACAGATTTTTTTGACAAAATTTGAAACATTCTTGCAAACAATAATTCTAAACTAGCCTTCAATGTTTGACGCAAGCTTTTTGACGGGTCTACCTCTGCTTGATTGCTTTGTTAATAAAAAAATAACACGCTGGTCGAGTTCATTTCAGACAATCTCTGACGTCATAATGACGTTCCACTGAGCACACATACACTGTTGGCCATAAAAACGTGGCACTTTACTTTTGTACACATCTTCGCCAATTATTGACTGATTTTTCAAATTCTTTCACTGGCTCATTTTTATGACTTCAGACACATGAAAATCCCAAAACCTATCATGTTTGGCCAACTTTAAAACTATTGCTTAATCACAAAAATCCAAAACTCGATAATGGGTTGGACTTTTTTTGAAAACCTGGGTTTTTTAATCTTGGAAACAACTGCAGAAAGATTGACCCTTCCCTGGTTGAATAAAATTGCAAAGGTGTAATTTTCCACTTGGGGTGTTATATACAACATATGCAGTCGATGTCCAGGCTCATTTTTATTACGTAATTCGTATTTATTCAAACATTTGCGTTTTAGTTTGTACTGTGGAAGATAACCACACAGATTGTCTGTGTCACATAGATACTGTTTATTGTATTTGACTGAAGCGTTTCTTGTCATTTTGATTTTAGTCTTGAAATTGTATTATTGTGAATAGTTTGTAGAAGATTCATTGCAGTAGAGACTTTGATCGACATCGTTTTCTTTGTTTATTATATTCACTTGTGCATGATGTAGTTGAGTTTGTGGTTTTTTGTATCATTTCATGTATGATTTGTTGCTTTTGGCAGTCTGATATCTGGCAATAAGTGTTTAGTTTTTTGACTTTTGACTTGTAGTCACTGTGTTATCTCACATATAGTTTGCACATACACTCCAAAAAAACTGTCACACTTTGTCAGTGTCCATATCTTCACCAAATATTAACCAATTTTCAAAATTCTTTCACTGGCACACTCTGTGGACAATTTGCATTAAAGTAGTTATAAAATATCTCACCGCACCTTAACTGTGTTGCTGCTCTACCTTGTGAAATATAAATGTTTAAAAATCACTATAATCAGAATAAATACATCACGAAAACATGTTTTGAAACAATTATCTACTAATTTGCATACTGAAATTAAATTGTGTTTAGTTTTTGATACACGACTGGCATGTGTAAATTTTACAAAGTAGTGTAGCGACACAGTTGAGGTGTAATGGGATATTCAGCTGTATTGCCAATTGTTCAGAGAGTGCACTAGCGAAAAAGAATTAAAAATCGGTCAATATTTCGTTAAAATATGCGAATAACAAAGCGCGACAGTTTTTTGGGACACAGTGTAGCTCTTTAATTTATAGTCACTGTGTTATCTCACATATGGTTTGTGTTAATGGTATGTTACACGTAGTCGTGTTAGCTGCGTATCTGTTCGTGTCACAGTATCAGTTCATGGTGCTCTTACAGTATTGAATATACGCAACTTTTGTGGCATTATAGTAATAATTCAACTACTGTCGAAACTGAAGAGATATCATCTCTGCTTATGCGAGTTTGCCTTAGAGTCAGTATTTGCTTTTATTAGTCATTTTGATTACAGTTATTATTTTGTTTGCGTTGTGATCCGCAAAAAGGTGCGTCATTTGTTTTTGCGAAACTTTGATCCGATTGTTGAATCCGAAAGTTAAGTGCAGAATTCAAGGACATAAAATCTACCAAATAACTCATTTCAGATCTGATGCCATATATTTATATGTCATTTTACACGATGTATGGAAAAAAAAGAAAAAATAGTCACAGGAAAAATTAAAAACTCAACATCAAAGCGCAGCAAGTTTAGACAAAATGAGCCATTTCCGATAATAATCATCTCGAGTAGCACGTATGCTGTATTTTTGATGCAAAGTTTGAATGTTTAACTGTGCATCTGTGCAGTAAAATATGTAAACAGACGGTAGTTGATACAGACCCAGTATGAAGTACACTATCTTCAGTTTTGACTGCTTTGTAACGTGCTTGGTTTTAAAACTAGTTTTAGATCTAGTGGTGTTTTTGTTTGCAGTTTTTTTTATTCCAGATGTCTGACCGATTCTAGTTGCAATTTTTACGAGATTATAACAATTAGTAACTAAAATTATAAGACAGTTATCATTACCGGTACCTCAGTGAAAAGTTTATATATTTGCCTTGGTTTGCTTGCTGAAATTACTTCAAAAAACTGTCTGAATTGTGATATTTTTATATCAGGTAACCCTCTCAGTTGGAGATGATTATGTATCAGCATGCTTTTGCAAATCACATCATCTGCAGATATGCTTCTCGTAATATATACTGTAATAGTTTTAATATATACCATAATAGTTAGTGGTTTTTTTCCATTTTGTTTAACACTTTTTCAACTTTGGCAGACGTTTGCGTTCTCTGTTGCTTTTCGATATGAAAAAAAAATAAGTTAATGTCTGTTATTGCGACACGACATTTAACGAATTTATAATTGTACATTTTGCTGTTCATATTAAATAATTGTAATAGTTTTCAGTTTGTCGAGTAAAAATGCTGATTAATAGCAGCCAGGATAATTAATAAAGGGTATTAATAAATTAGTTTGTGATATCATCAATGATCAATTGTATATTATTTTGTTTCAAACTGTTGTGTATACCTCCACGAATGTGATGTCGAATGGAGACTTGTGGTTTTAGGTTACTTTTGAAGGTTAATTTAAATCTAGGATTTATGTCTCTTTTTTTTCCTTGGCATTAGTTTTTGTTGCACAATGTTGTATGAGTTTTGCATTTTTCTCAGTAGTCACAGTTTTTTTTCTTGTAGAATAGCATGAAGGTCTTCTTTGTTGATTAACTCACTGTTGAAAACAGTTTCAACAGTGACTGAAGTCTCAAAATGTAAACCGCTTGCTAGTAATTCTGTATTACAGTGTAGAAACATTTTGAAATAATTTTTAAAGTTCGAAGGTCGTTCCATAAATAAGTTACAAAACGGCAGCATTTTTCTGTTAGTTGTTCAAATATGAAAAATCCGAAATAAACATTTTGTAGTGAATTTTATTTTGAACGTGTGCATAAATTTTTTGGTTGATGACGTCATTATTGTGGCGTCATCTGTTGATACAGTCCAGTATGCTTGTGTAATATTTTCTCCACCGGTAATCTGTCATAACTAAAAATAACAAAAGAACATAGGAACGAGAAAAAATGAATAAACTTATCGAGTTAATGTCACCTCGTTAAATGTTAAAGATTAGTGTTTAATTTTCAACATATCACCGAAGTTCGCTCAAACATTTGTCTCATATGTCAACAAGTTTCTGGATGCCCGATGCAAAGAAAGATGCTGGCTGCTGTTCAAAGCACTGACGAACGACTGATTGCACCTCGGTGGGTGTCTGTCTGATGCTGATTTCTGCCCACCTGGCATTTTCTGATGCCATCTTGTACTGTTGGTTTCGTAAAACACTTGTCACTTGCCATACGCTGGACGCATATCAAAGTGAATCTTAGTTGCATAGTCTTTTACCCACAAGAATCCAATAACGGCACGCTGTTCGTTGCAGGACCATTTTAGTGGCAAAGTCGCCGTATTTGATGTCTATAAAATGAATGACGTCATATTGACGTCATTGTAATAAAACTTACAGTTGGTATTCAGAATTAAACTTCCTGCAAAATGTGTATTTCGAACTATTTTTATACTTGGAAAACTAACAGAATGACGTTGTTTTGTAACTTATTTATCAACCGACCCTTGTTGTTGTTTGGAAAATTGCACATACCTTGCACCATTAATCTGCAGTGTCTTCTTGAGGGGGGCATTATTGATATTTGTTAATAGTTTGTGTCAGTATATGTTCTGCTACGTGGCATTGCGTCGTTTTTTCCGAGTGTGTGCCTGAAATGGGAATTTTGGCATTTTGAGCCTGTTTTTAGTTCCGTTTGATTACCGTAGTTGGCGCAGAGCTTAATTTTACAGGTATGCCTAGATGCATAATTTAACAAATTTTGTTTTTTTGCACTGCATTAATCTCGACTTATCTGCGAGACTTCTGTTTAACTGTATAAATTTGTGACTGTTTTTCTGCGTTTATTCGTTTATTGCACTTTTCAGACTTCAGTGCAACATAATTTTATGTTGCTGTTCGATTTAAACTTGTTTAACTAGTGACGCCTGTGGAGCTTTAACGCTGATTTTTTCTTAAAAATTGGCACGCTGCTTAACGATTGGGCCTCGATTGGTTTATTAATAAGTTATTATAATATATAGGAAATATGGGCATACAAGTTTTCATAAATCTGAGCACTTGTGTAAACCGCACAGTGCACAAGCATCGCGGATAAATCGCATTTCAAGTCTTGCGTTGCTTTTAGCTGCGCAGGGTATTTAGCATACAATTTATCTAAGTCCTGCTTTTACCACATACGTTCCTTCAGACAATTTCGTCCATCGATGGATCGTTCTATGGCCATGGCTGTTGCTTCTGCTTTGGTGTCGGCAAGGCTTGATTATGCGAATTCGATCCTTTTCGGGTGTCCACAGAAGCACATATCTCGCCTTC
>Ga0056128_1001908_pt1 | contig 24178 bp, 11 predicted proteins | sample WorMetLIZISLAND2_FD_71113 | JGI IMG/M metagenome (GOLD analysis project Ga0056128, IMG submission 71113) | Marine gutless worms symbiont microbial communities from Max Planck institute for Marine Microbiology, Germany - Olavius geniculatus... ... | reverse complement strand
GTCCTGTTAGCCAGGATTAACCCACTGTTGAAGAACCATCGTAGACCACAACAGTCTGGATTCACTGCAGGAAGGTTAACAACTGAACTGATGCTATACTCTCTCTGCGGCTGTTATCTGAACTACACCGGGAGTTTGATCGCCCATGTAGCCTATGTAGACCTGAAGTCCGCTTTTAATTCCGTGGACAGGCAAGCTCCGTGGAAAGCTCTCAGGGGTATAGGTATGCCACAAGTACTCCTTAAGCTCATAGAAGATTTGCATACTGGAACAACATTTCGGGTCCGTCTTGGTGGACAGTTTCTCCACATCATCCTGTGTACGTCAGGGGTACATCCTCGCACCGGCCCTTTTCTGCTGAGCAATTGATTGGATTATAGAACGAACTGCTCGAGAAGCTGGGGTTCATGTTGGCAACAACTTGTACACAGACCTTGATTACGCCGATGATGTCGTGTTAATGGCTGAACGGACAGAGACGTTACGATCAGCTCTCGCAAAATTTTACCAAACCGCCGAGGACCTTGGTTTGCACCTATTATGACAGAAAACTAAGGTACAGAACCAGGGTTCTGGTGATTCTGCTGCAGATATAACGGTTGCTAACAACACCATTGAGGCAGTTACAGAGTTTCGGTACTTGGGCTCTATTCAGTCGTCTTCTGGCAGATGTTATCCAGATCTACATCGACGAATTGGAGTGGCCTCCTCCGTTATGCACTCAATGCAACGCTGCGTCAAAAGGGTCTAAGTCTAGACACCAAGCTAAGACTATACCAAACTTGTGTTCTTCAAATCCTGTTGTATGGAGCTGATACATTGACTTTACTGGCAGACGACACACGCAGATTACAATCCTTCCATTTCATGCCAACGCCAGATACTGGGTGTGAAGTGGCCGGACCGTGTCAAGAACATCGACATAGCCGACAGGATTTGCTTCTGAATGTTCAATGGAAACCGTAAATTCGCCCATTTTTCTGAAATTTGGTAACGCAAAAGACCATCAAACATTGTTGAATTTTGCAATTCTTGCTGGAAAATGGCAAAAACGCATTTTTTCATATAAAATAGTGTGTAAAAAATTTCATGGTCGGGCAAAAGGCGGGGCATCGCACCGTGCCCCCCCTAAATACGCCACTGGTTGTTGGTTTGGTGCTGACCAGAATGGTCTGGTGTGTATGGTGTGTAAATGCTTAGGCTGTATGGCCGTTTGTATGGCTTCGATGATGGTAATAGGGTACTTGTGTAGACCCTAAATGTGGAGTTTGATAGATTGGGAGGCCTGTGTGGATCCCTAGAGTGGCGTATCGAGGGGGGAGACCCCTGTGCAAGCTCCCAAACGCTGCACAGATCATGATATTAAGCCCTTTATATGTGGCTTAGTTACGTGTATATTGCTTGTGGTTGTTTGTCATGTAATATCCGTTCTATTGAGCTATTCGGTCGATGTGATATCTCTGGTTAAACGGTGAAACTGAACAGTCTGATGATTTGATTGAGATATTTTTATTAGCAGCTGCGACTGCTTAATTGTTTAACTGTTTATTTGTAATTCTGTTTTATTTTCGTTTACGGCATTGTAAATATTCTGCTTATTAAATCACATTATCGTTTTATTTTCAATTTTGCGTTTAGTTACTTTAGCATTAGGCCTAGGTTAACCCTAAATTAAGTTTAGCGGTAGGCCTAGGATCAAACCTACCAACACAACCTCACACAGTTATACCAAACAACTAATTATGCTTCCGATTAATACATTATTGGCGCTCTTGGTTTTTACGTGCGACAGCATTCGCGCGTCTTAGCCATGGTCAAGGTGTGTTTGTGTGTCTGTCTGTCTGTCACACTCTGCGATTGTATCAAAACGGTGCAAGCTAGGATCACTAAATCTTTACTGTGGACTGCCACAAAGACTCTATTTTTAGGATCTGATAAGCTTTTTTCTCCGAAGGTCGAATCACGAAATCTTCACCGTGGACTGACGCGAATACTCTAGTTTTAAAATTCGTCAAGCTTTAACCGAAATTCGAAAGGGGTCACCCCGATTGAGGGCGCTAAATGAGAGGGGGTACAAAAGTGGCGATTTTTGAGCCAATAAGTCGCCGTAGGCCTATCTCAGAAACGGCTAGGTTACTATAATCACTAATAGGAAGTATCATATAGGCCTACGTCCTTGCGACTGACATCAAGATCAACGACCTTGAAAGACCATGAACCCCCAAAATAGGGGTTTTAGTGATTTTTTTCGCGATTTTAGGCTGCAACAAACATTTCAAGTATAATTTGCGCCGAAATGGCTTGGGATAGGCTAGACCAAGACAACCTGCACATGGAATTTTCAGCATGAAACGTAGACTTTAGCAGCTGAAGTCTAGACTTTCTAGATTCAAGCAAGCTTCCGCACGCGGGCGTCAAAGAGGTGTACCCCCTAAAAGTCGTTATTTTATCGCTGTTGGCTCGTCTAACGCTTGCAGATAGACACAGACTTGCTGCTTACCGTAGCAATAACTGTAGACAAGCTTTTAAGTGGTTTAACACTGATGACCTTGAACGACCTTAAACCACCAAAATAGGGGTTTTTAGTATTTTTTGGCAATTTTCGGCTGCAGCGCACACTTCAAGTGTGAATTGCAACGAAATGGATGGAGATAGACTAGGACAACCTGAGAACAGAAATTGCTATAGACTGTCGCGCGTCTCTTGAGCTTTGCTCAAATGACTTGTAGTATAATGTGTATCACAATATAGGCTACCGTTTCTATGACTGTTTCATCGGGCAAATAGGCCTAAGTTGACTGATTAATTGCTCTCGTAATTGAACTTTTTACTTAAGATGCAAGTCTATTTACGTTGCTGCTGAAACATTGCACGCAATTTCATAGAACGGCAATGGCATTAACCTCAGCGTTCATTCACCGCTCTTCATTTGCTCTTCGTCGGATCTTTGCCTCTCACTATCGCAACACGTGCGACTAAAATAATAATAACGTATAGACCTAATTAGTTTCAGACGACGTGCAGGGAGGGAGCTGTAAGAGTTGTGCGTGCGTGCACGGGCTTCCTGTGGTCGTGACAGCTGGAGTTAGCCTAGGCCTAGGCTACTGTGTGTGTGTAAGGATCTAACTGAACAGTACGTGCCGATCACGGTGATGATTTAGCGAGCTTTCATCACCACTCAACCGAACATAATTCCACGTCGTTAACGCGCTGCTGCGTCCGCTGATGACGATTGACTGACATTGCTGACAATGATGTTGTTGCGAAAGTAAACAACAACTACAACAACAACATCAACAGCAATTCCAGAGTATTGACAATATTATTTGGCTAACGATAGATTGCCAATCTTTAACACATTTCTGGCTCGATTGACCGTTTATTACTTATGGTTGGTAGTGCGAGTGCCGAGTACGTATATACGGATATGAGCAGGCTAATACCTCGTTTACACGATGAAGCCAACATGAGACAAACATGCAGCAAACGCATTCAATATACGTGTGCTCTATAGTTTGCTTCATTTTTTGCTATATTATGTAAACGGGGTATAACTGATCTCAGCGCCTATTCTTCGATTCCGGTGTTCTCAACGTGTGCATTCAGCACCACAGAAACTACAGACTTCACGTTTTAATAATCCACAAAACATAGAGATAAAAACCGAATGATTTTCTTAGGCAATTTCCCGGCTGGCAGTTTCGAGAATCATATACGTTGCCACGAACGGCGCTGGTTATCGTGTTATGGTTGGCAGGATTATTCCCTGGAGATGTGTTTTATTATCCTGTGATTCTGCTGTTACTGCGTTCTGCAAATATGCGCACAGCAAAGGACTGGATTCATTTTCGCCTTTCTTCATCTGCATCAGATTTCTACCCTTTCATCATCTATCAGCTTCATTTTATCATCAAATTTCCCCAGATTATATGCAACATTTTTCTGGATTCCGGGCTGAGTTTCGAATTTGCTGTAACCCTTTGCATTTTGCAAAGTATCAAGTCATATATGCTTTTTTCTGTTGCATTTTGAAAACCGCAAAAATTGTGTAGCGCAGTTTATTCAAGTTTTACTGCTGTTATACGTTGTATTCCGAACAGAAGTTTTGTCATCAACCCGATTACTTGTGTGTCGGAGTCCAAGAAGAGTTTAACTGTTTCGCTCTATAAATACGTATGAGCATTTGCGGTCAAACACTTTCTTTGCTTTAGGCTACTGTCCCGCCATAATGTCTGTCTATTCTGTACGACTTATTTTAGTTATTTATATTGTGAATTGGACAAATAAGTTATGGTGATGAATTTAGACAGCAGGCCTAATTATCACTTCCGCTGTAAGTAGGCCTATAATGCTCTCACTTTCATTTTTTCTACCATGAAGCGTGCTCGCTAGGCTAAGTTGCAGGTTGCAGATATTTTAGTAAACCTGCCAATACTATTTTTGATAACAGTATGGCGATTTGTAATTATATGATGATATTTGCTGTAATTTCTTTTGGTCAAATTAATCATTTTGTCCGAAGAACTGCCATGCTACGGTTTCTGCATCCTATAATTCTACCTACACACAGTAGCAGCGACTGCTTGAATCCGGATGTTGTGAAAGCCGTAACGATGCAAAAACTGCAGTGACTTATAACCGACTCAGGTGCACACGCAGTCCACATACATATGGAAGAGAGAGTGGGGAGAAAGTTCTGAGATAGAAGGACGATGGAAAAAGATACTTAAGAACTAAATCTGCTTTCAGTTTGTATGTGCGCCAGTTGCAGCAGCAGCAGCAGCTGTTGATGGAAGCAGTGTGTTTCTGTGAGTGATTAAAGCAGGTCGCAGATGCTCCTCTGTGTCGCATCAAAGCGCAAATGTCGAAGAAAGAAATCCATTAGTTTGACTGGTGGTCGACAGGGCGGCGCTGAAACAATGTAATTCTCTGCCCAGCTTCGGTAATAACATCATCTCAGTTGTCATCGCGCAGTTCTGCACATTACCTCAGCCGACGTTCACATATGCATTTGTCTTCAACATGCGGTCCTCAGCGGATGCGATTTTCTCCTAATATATCCATGATATCGCTGAGATCAATAATGGACCGAGATGTGATCGGTATTTTCCGACTCGCTCTTTTGTTGCGAGAAACTTCAATGCAAACGAGAATGCAACTCGAACTGTCAAGTTAGCTGAACATGAGAGACATGTCCGCTTTTCTCTTTGATCATTGATCTCCGTCAAATCGTTTTATCATCAAATTTCGTTAGAATTTATACATCGTTTCCTAGAGTTTTAGAGGACTTATTTTAGAATTCTAACAACACGTTTAACTTTTTACAATTTTTGACGTTTTTATTTTTACAAAAGCTGAACAGTTAATGTAAAAAGATAGCAATTTAAAGTATTTATAGGCACAAAAATCAAAATTTAGCTGATAAAATAATAACGGATTTTGTATCTGCACCGTGTCTCAAAAACTGTGCCACTTTAATTTTTAAATAGGCCTAACTCTGTGAAACATTGGCCGATTTTGATAATGTTTGGCTAGCAAAATCAGAAAACAACGCGACATAAATAGCTGTTGTTTTGGTTACCTCACTTTAATACTGTCGGCACACTACCTTGTGAAATTTAGAAGTCGTAGTTTAACCATTCACAACAATAAGTTTATACTGGGTAGCGCATGCATCGGCTAAAAATTATTTACTAAATAGCAACAAACACGAGTAATGGTTATTATCTCTCAAAAAGTCACACGTGTCACATCACATCATATTTTCACAGCATATGCTTATCATGTCCTTCTCCAGCACAAACGCAAGCGGTGGACGTCGACACCGCTTGCCAACAGCCCATTCAGTAACCGGTGGCCCAGAGCGGCTCACTCGCTATTACTGCGTTATTTCAGTTCATCAATGCGCGATCTTAAAACGAACACGATTAGTGTTAAATGAATTACAGATTTTTAATGATTTTGTAGTCTCAATGATTTTCTGAGAAAATGCATGCGCTATCCAGACTTATGAATTCATTGTTGTAAACTGCAAAACTGCGACTTTTGCATTTCACATAGTAGTTTAGCGACAATATTAAGGTGAGGTGGTCGAAACTATAATTTTTCATATGAAGCTGTTTTGTGATTTTGCTAGCCAAAAATTATCACAATCGGTTAGTGTTTCACAAAGTTATTCAAAAAATAAAAGTGGCACAGTTATTTTGAGACACGGTGTAGATTTACTTACTTATGTACGATGACAAAAATTTGACAAATAGCGTAAAAAGAGTAAATAAACAGCATTCTGGAGAAATGGACAATGTCACTTAATACGTTAAAAAACGTTTTTAATTAAAACTTCACAATTTTTGTTAATTTTTTCTGCAAAATGTGTTTTTAACTTTTTAATTCTTTCCAATCCTTTACTACATAAATTTGTTTTCGATTGTATAAATTTTGCGTACTGTTTGACATCTTCTGACGATATTTCAAATCTCTGAATGAAGCATAGAAAAAAAGCACCATCAATGCTCAATTTTCAGTCTATGTCAAACAAAATCTTGTATTAGCAAACGTGTAACAAACATTTGATATTAGTTGACGATTGGCGATGCAACATAAAACAAGAAATACTTTAGATAGTAACCAATCTAATGTATACTCCGCGCACACTAAATGCCGATACTACTATACTATACAGTATTACTACTGCTACAACAGTACAATTAAAGATCCGAGACATAATTTTTTCCAGAAGCCGAGTTATGGTCTATTTTGTCCGAAATTTTGTTGCCATGGCAACGGGGGTCCGTTGGCAAAAAATTTGCTTTGCAGCGTTCGACGGCCCATCCCCGAAAACCCCCTATAGATGCAAAGATCTTGCAGATATCTTTTACAAAACCCGAGTTATAGCCCATTTTGTCTCAAATTTCATTACCATGGCAACGAGGATCGGTGGGGGGTAAAATCTCGTTGACAGCATTCGATGGCCCAACCCTGATACCGCCCATAGACGCAAAAATCTCGCAAATATCTCGCAAATATCTCTTACAAAAACCGAGTTATAGCCCATTTTGTCCCAAATTTCGTTGCCATGGCAACAGGGGTCGATTGGGGAAAAATTTGGTTCGCAGCCATCGACAGACCATCCTTGAAAACCCTCTTGCAGATATCTCTTACAGAAACCGAGTTATAGCCCATTTCGTTTAAAATTTTGTTGCCCTTGCAATGAGGGTCAGTTAGGCGTAAATATAAATGGCACTGTTGAATTGGCCGACTTCGACAACTCCACCTTAGAACCAAACCGGAAGTGGATCGGATGATCCGTTGGTGAGATATGGCCATTTGAATTTCTTCCAGGAAGGCTCTTCCAAAAACGTAGGTCGGTCGGTCGGTCGTCATGATCTCATATACTCCTCTTCGCTACGATAGGAACGTAGCGTGCGCGAAGTAAAAATTAAGGCACAGGGTATATTTGACTAGCAGCTGGTCAAATGTCCTATACGCTATATGACCGGTCAAATTTTGTCACCGGTCAAACACGCCCGGTCATGCGGTCAAATCCGGATGACTATTCGTCCGGTAGCCAAAAATAGCATGCAGGCCCTAAGCTATTTTTCTGGTCAAAACGATCTGCCATTTTGTAGCTTCAATTACGATTCATTTAAAATCGCTAAGCGGCGACTCCAGTGTCGGTCAATGTAATTAGCGTTACGCGTAGACTCGTAGCCAATAAAATTATTGTTAATATTATGGTGTAGGGTTTAGTGTGACGGTTAGGGTTTAGGTTAAAGTTGGGGTTAGCGTATTTCAGAGATTTATATGACGATAATGCACATCTAAACTAAGCATGTAATATTGTTGATAAATTCGAGGCTGCTGCAAGCAAAAACTATACTTGCTGACTGGCGACACTTGTAATTTCTTAGTTCCTAAAGTTAAGGTTACTAGTTGGCCGGCTGCCGGCGTGTCTCTGCATTCAGGGGTGGTCGTCGTACCGCCGCAGAGACACGGCCTTAGCCGGTATTTACGAGCACCTTTGTTTGCTCGTACGTACCGGCTCAGGCCGTCCAAGACGGCGGCCGGAGAAATAGCCGGCTCGGGTAGGATCAGATAAATATCTTGTGTCAACCATAATAGTATGTTACTAATCTAAGGGGTGGTTTATTTTTTTCTCCAAAAAACAAGGCACTTAAGTAATATAAAAAGGCGGTACATGTTTTTAGAAGAACTTAGCGAGACGTGTGCAGGCCTATATAGTTCTCGCCATGTTTTCTTATTCGTCTGCGGTGTGAGTTGACTGCGTTGATGAATGATTATATTGATAGGCCTATATACCAGTCACTCTAATAGGCCTACCCCGGGCATAATGCGGCAAGGCATCTATTGATCAACACCTTTCATATGGCCTCAATTATCAACTTACATGCGAACTATACGGCATAGGTTTATATCTGTGATTTAGTGAACACACAACAGTTTATTGTAACAGTCTGTGCACCCAGGCAATTGCAGTTATATGGATTATGGACTATAATATGTGCCATATAGGCTAATAACGTCATGTCGGTCTGGGATGTTTTAACGTGATATATTGGTGATACGAGTAATTCTATTAGGAAGACGGGTTACACTGATGGAAATTGGAGAGACGTCCTGGGGCTACGTGTAATTCAAAATATCATCATCGTCATGGATGTCGTATCTCCTATGTCGACACTTGTCTTCTAATCTTTCTAGATCATGACCATAGCGGTCACACTGTGGATTGATCTGTATAAGCTATAGTAATTACGATAGCATGGTAGTATCTTATTATTATTGTGTTCCGGTAAAAAGTGGCCCTAAAACAGATAGCCGTAATGCAACAACAACTTATCAATTTTGTCTTAGTGAAGATCAAACCGGGGGCCCTAAACTAAAGCCTGCATGAAGTTGCAAAATTCGTAGTTTTTTCTATTGCAGTGAAACAAAAGCACTTCAGCGCTCTACTGTCGTAGTGAACAAATCGCGCGATGCGTTTATTAATGGTATAAGCCTGCTTTCAGTTGAGGGCCACACGTTACGTTGGCGTTGTTGTTGGTCTATATGCGCGGGCGATGTATAGGGTCCTATATACAGGGTGCGGCAGAAAAAAGTAAACCCCTAAATTTTTTCGCCATTTTCTCAGCAACCGTTTGGAATTTTAATATGAAATTTTAAATCTTTATTTACTGAAACCTGCTACATCTAAATGCCAAGTAAAAATATGACTCTGTTGAAAAACGACGAAGTTATAGACTTTTTAACATGACCGCCTACCGATTTTTCAGCATTCAAAAATGTTCATGCTAGAACTGCTATTTTATTTTCAAAAACTGGTTACACGTTACTGCCGATGACGGCACAGTGACGTTTTGATAAACAGCATTTTTTATTGTTTATAAATTATCACTAAATTATCGTTCCTTTAAAGCAATCGCCGGCTGCTTACCGGATTCTTATTTCAGCAGGACGGCGCGCCAGGCGCGTCAGCACACACAGCGCTCAACTCCGCGCAACGCACAGAACTGGCTGCGGGCCAGCTGTCCAGATTTCACATCAAAAGACCAATGGCCTCGAAATTCGTCGAATGTAAACCCAATGAACTATCACGTATAGGGTGCAATGTTGGAGGCTTACTGCAAACTTAAAACAAAGCTGAAAACAAGCGCCGAACTCAAGGAAACGCTTCAGGTTATCTGGGGCAACCTTCCACAGGGACACATCGACAAGGCTGTAAAAGATTCATCAAATAAGGCGACTGGAGGCTGGTGTTGTTGCTTGGAGCTAGTGGTGAACACTTCGAACAATCGCAGTGACAATGGAATTTTGGCATTTGATCATTATTTAGCTGTGTTGTTTCAACGATGTTATTAAATTGGTGTTGTAGCCGGAACATTTTTGAATGCTGAAAAATCTGTAGGCGGTCATGTTAAAGTGTGTAACTTCGTCGTTTTTCAACAAAATCAAATTTTTCTTTAGCAGTTAGATGTAAAATGTTTTAGTAAATAAATCTGTAAAATGTCAAATTAAAATTCCAAACGGTTGCTGAGAAAACAGCGAAAAACTTTAGGGGCCCACTTTTTTGCCCCACCCTGTATACCAGAAAGTTGGAGATGTTTTCCGGGACTATAATCGCCGATGTTGGTTGGGGCTACAAGAAGCGAAAACCTTAAGCTAATTACTCGTTTTGATTAGCCTACTTTTTAAGTAACGTAGGCAGCCACGATACATCAATTCGAACTGACAACTTATGGTGGCAATACCGTAATTAAAGGAGATAATTACGAAAAGTAGGCCTATAAGAACTAAACCCTATAGTCAAATTCTGCCGCGTAATTCAGCAAAAATCGAAAACGTGTTTCCATCATTAGTTCGCATCGTTCCAAGTTCCATCTGTTGTTTTTTTACTAAGTCACATTTACAAAGCCATTCCTGCGCAAAACCTTTCCTTATTGCAATGCCTCGTTTTGCAGCCCAATCTCATCGGCCAATATTTTATCGTTACTACGTACATAAACTGCCGGTCGGTCGGTCGTGGCAAGTAACGAATGTAATGTATTTACGTGTATTATAGATAGTATAGGGACAGTAGTAGTAGGAGTAATGTGCGGGTGTGAGGTACATTAAATGGAAGCATGATCAATCGTCTCTGTACGTTGTCACGTTTAATTGAAACCGGCATCGTCCATTACACCGTACCATGACAGCCTCCTGTAATAACTGTGTCCGATCCAGGTGAAGAGCGCGATCGACGTTCCAATACCGCCATTTGAAATACCGCGATGTACCGCGGTATTTGCTTGATATATGAGAACAGCAACAAACTCTCAGAAGTCGCCGGGGTGACTCACTTAGGCTATGGTTTTTAAGTTACTGTTGTAACTGAATAAATTGTAATACTTAGTATGTATTTCGATGGTGTTTTTTCGGTGTGTATAGACATTTTGCTATAATTAGTCTTATTTGATGGACGTGATATGAGTTAGCCTTATTTCCTTACTTACTTACTTACTTAAATAGGTTAGAAACTGTCCAGGGATTAGTTAGGGAAAGACAAGTTTAGAAAGTTAACAGTGATTTTTCTGACTGTGACGAAATTATAATGTCGCAATACGATGCAAAATACGCTAACCCTAACCCTAATCATAAACCCTAAACTCTAAAGCGTAATATTAACGCTAATATGTAGTGACTACGTACAACGCTAATGACAGCGACCGACACTGGTGCCGCCACCTAACAATTTCAATTAAATGATAGTTGACTCAATGACTGAGCCTCATTTCTGATTCATCCGATAAATATCTTACAGTCTATTTGTACGGCAGCCGGACGAATAGTCACCGCGTTTTTAAAATCGGCCAATACCTGATAACGATATAGACAAGAGTTTGTTGCCTTCTTTTTTCACCCGCGATGTATATTAAAACAGAACTTATGTCTACGACATACAACATTGCTGTACGTTTTATAATTTTCAATACCCATAGGGTCTCATCTCTTTCTTCCGTCAACGACGAAGTAGCATGTGAAGTTCTGCGTCAATATTCCAGAGCGCCGTGTGCATTACACAAATCCACTCGTACACACATCAAGCACACTGGCCGGCTGACTTTAATGCCAGTATATCATTCTGTCGTTGTATAAAGAGATCAACTTAGTTACTGTCAGTGCAGTCGATTGCAAGAAGTGTGTGAACCAATAAGCCTTCTTTCCATCTTATGATCATAATACCGATACACACACATAATTATTATTAAATATAAAAAAAAACTTACCAGTTTACATTAATGTGTAAAGGCGACCAAGTCAATATTTGCTGTTTTATTAGCAAATTGAGTTGTGAATTTGTGAGTTAAAAGCAATAATGTGACCAAACCAATCACGTGATCATTTAACTCGCGGTGGGTGACTTCCTATAGGTGGTCTATTGTAACCATGCATCTATCTTGTACAGTTACGGAGATATGGCGCCTCAAAGATAATGGGGTCACGACTTTGATTTTTTGGCGGTCACGTGACGTCATCGGTCCCGTGACCATTCGACTCAGCATATGTGGTTTCCTATTGGTGGTCCATTGTGACCATGCATCTATCTTGCACCATTAGGGAGATATAAAGCCTCAAACTTGCATTTGCCCATGTTAAAGGCCAAAAGTTTATTGCGCATGCGCAGTGTCACGTGACCTGTAGGCAGGGGGTCCAAAATAACTGCATATTTGGAATTCCCGAGGCCACATTGCCTATTCACTATGCGACTTTGGTGAGGCTACGATGACGATTAAGGAAAGTTTGTAGATGAGCATCTCCATTGTTGAGCATTTTCAGTTGTAATTTTTCCAAGTCCGAAAATGGGCCTAAAATTTTCGGTTTTTGGGGGATTTAAGGAGGAAATATGAAAGGTGAATGTTGAGACCTCCTAGGTAATCAATCCCCACCGAAACACGTCATCCAGTGCAAAAAATGTGGCAATACTCGCAAAAATGTGTTTTCCAGAGCTTGGCAAGAAAAGTAAAAAAATAACCCAGTTGAACATTATATTTCACCCCTTTGCCCCGCCGACCCCACTGGGCCGATTTGTACCATTTTTGGCAGGTAGGGTCAGACCACCGACGTAATTATCCAAGTCAAATTTTAAGTCGATTGATTTAGGGATTTGGGGGCTACGGGTGCCCAGATCTGGAGTTTCCCATTGACTTTGATAGTCGCCCTTACAACAGTGTTACGCACTACCGTGCTACACTCATTATTATGACCCGAATCCATGTCGATGATTATGCAGAAAAGGCAGTGTAAAGAATGACTGTTGTCAATTTTCCACTTTAGATAATTTTACTTTTTAATGCATTTGTTAATTTCTTTACAAATGCAATGGATTCCTAGAATGAAAATTCGAGTCCTAGGGCTTAGACTATAGGCCCTACTATATAGGAACTCAGCAAGGCATGTGCCTCAGATAACGTGAGTTTGTGCACGGATCGATATTTCTACATGTCCGCATTGCAGCTGTGTAACATTCATCTACCAAATGCAACAAAATATCGTGTCATTAAACATTAATAGTCCGAACATCGCTTAATCATCCGTTTGGTGTGGTTGTTCGCGTTTGAAGTTCGGCAAGCAGTGGGATGTTTTCGGCAGCTGGAAAGGGCGCGTACTATACCGTTCCAGGGAGGGTGCGACGTGCGTGGTGCGTTCGCGTGATTAACTGTACGACGAGAAATGGACGCACGACACACTTCGCTGTCGTCGTTTTGTGATCTTTGCGTTCGCACAAATCTCATTATCAATCGGAATAGAGTCGGCGGCGGTGATGGGCGGAAAGGCAGTTTTTGTACGATACCCGCGGGCTAGTGATTAGGCACGCTTCGTCGCGTGTATAATTACACAGCATTATACGACACGCCTCGGGCATGCATACATTTCCGACCTACCTTCGTCACTCACTGCAGCATTACGTGCACAGCAATACAGAACGAAATATGACCGAAACAAGACGATTGTGTTCAGCCGTGTCATGTCGTTTAGGCCTACTAGCAACGTAGCCATCTGCAACAAAAAAAAACTTTCGACGAGTAAAATATTGATATATGCCTACGATTACTGTTTTGTAATGTGTGTTGTCTGTTTTATATTTCAGTAATAAGCATGAAATGCCCTTTCATAACTTGTTTCTTCTGCTGCATTATTGTTATTACTGTTGTAGTTAGCGTTTGTCACGTTAGGGTTAGTCACGTTTGTAAGATATAAACGTAAAAAACTAACAATAATAGAAAACTATCGTTTTGGTAGATATTTCAAAGACACTTCAAACCAACATCGCTTTAATTTCGTATACGTCGTATGTGTGGAGTGAGCTTTATAGTTACTTAAGACTTAAATTACTTATGACGCATATATCTATGTGTAGGCTATTCTTATGTAACTGTCATTTTGTAGCGAGGTAAATATTAGGAGTCTATCAATTTAATGAGTGAATGCAGTGACTTCTTTTTAACTGAAATCCTTAATTATTTACCAGAACAACAAAAGTATTCCATTAAAATCATAGCCGTAAATTTAATTCAATTTGCTGATATTATTAAGATGAATGTGTGAACGAATTTTACGTACAATTCGAAATTAAAATTTAAAAAATTGAATGATATAAAGCTAAAAAGACACATAGGCCTACAGACGGGACGGCAGTAACTGATATTTTCAGATTGCAGCTGTATAAAATCTTCACTTAATTACTTTTCGGTTGGCTTCTTCATAGATTGCATGACGGAATAAAGCATAACGGCAACCATACAAAATATTAGGACAAACATATGAGCCGGGCAAGTATAGCCGTTGTCAGTATAGAGACGCAAATTTGAAATAAAACGCAACATTATGTATTTGTATTTGAGGCTTTGAAAATATTCATTTTGCCATACATTGTTACTGACAGAGAAATGAAACAAATAAGAAAATAGAAGCAATGCAATGACTTACTGTCTTACATTAAGCTTATTCGTACTGTAAATAACCGAAAAAGTTGACCTTCATATTCAGATATTATGTTCTACCGAAAACAATGTCCACAGGTTTACATAGTTTTTCTCTTACTGTTTTATTAGATTTATTGCCCGTTGTTTGCTTAAAGATGGAAAATAAGCGTAAGTGTGTGAACGCTTAAAATATTTGACCATATTCTAACCTATAGTGTGAATATTAAGATTTGAATTATAATGTAAAGCAAAATTTGTGTTCACAGCTGGTGTCGCTGTGACAACGAAAATATTATTCAAGCAATGTCTCAACACTTTTCGCAAGCGCACTCTATTTTTGACCGACCGTACTAACAGTCGTATCTGTTGGCTTCCTATCTATGTAACACATGCATTGTGGCTAAACGGTACGTTTTAACTAGTAAATAGGATTGTCCCATAGCTACCCTATGGTACTAAGTCAGACCCTCTATACTACTTCGTTATTCCCCAAACGGACTGTAATTTATTATAGTCACTTCATGGTAATCGCTTTCTTTCCGCGACCAGAAGACGGACGCTGGTTTTCGGCCATAGGCGGTACGGTCGGCCTTTTTGCGACATCTGGGCTTCTTGTTTAAATACAAACAACAGCTTTCACATAAAATATTTTATAATGTGATCTTAGTTGCACGTTTTGTTCATCTACTTATTGCAGTCTCATATCAACGCGGTGCGTTTGCGTGTGCCTGTGTAAAATAGGCCTACATTAATATCTCTGTCTCTTCGCGTAATGTTTTCTGTTTCTTTTCTTATCGTATAAGGCCACAGAGTTTCAAACTTTATCAAGTCGAGTTTTAAATCGAGTTTTAAATTAACTCGGAAACTCGACTCGATGATTTTTTCACCCTATTGCCACGTTGCCTGAATTAAATGAAAGTGATCGATGGATCGCATTATATGATCTTGGGGTTTATGATTTGTTTCATACCTTCTGAAACTGGCTGATGTTCAAAAAGCTTGTGTTCGTTCTCCAAAATATATATAGCTGCAACGAACAAAAATTAGCAAAAAAAACAAGTTGAAGTGAGCGATAAAAAAGGAAAAACCAAGTCCTGAAATTGTGATGACATCCAGCAAGATTCGCTTACTATAAAACTGACGACAACGCACCTGTGAACACTGTTTTAACCAACTTTTTGAATAAGACCTGTTTTGTTGTGATGAGCTTGCGTTGATGGTGACGATGATGACCATTGACCAGTCCTCAATCGTTCAATTTCAATCAGTCAGAAGCGTAACAAGAGTTAGCGCAGCTAAGAAAGGGCATTGGAGAAAGGGATATGATTCTACAGGCAGTTTGCAAGAAACAGAAACGTTTGCATGTATAGAAGCAATGGCGTGCCTATGATGACGGCAGTTAATGTGACGAGTTAGAAACATATCTTTCAGGATGGGTTTTGACGTTTCGTGGCACGACTAATACAAATGACGCAAGCAGAAAGATATTACGCCTACTACACTAGCGTCAAAAAGGGATTCCGAAAATGCGCAAATAATATCGTCGGCGAAATCAACATACATGTTAAGTGCTTTACTCGTATACACAGTATCGGACTTTTAACCTTTAAGTTGCTGTTTGTATCTCTGCGCGGGACATTAACAAGCAATTTTGAGCACGTTGTCAATTTACTCCGTGTTCGGGTCAACTCAGTCTTCTACCCTCAGCCGGACGAAACATGATTAGTACTCAAGGACGGTCTGTGTGGTAAAGGCCTAATGTGGCTGATCGAGGCGATGGTGTGTTTGCATGCATGGTACATCGCGGATCCAATTGTTCGCAAGCGCGGACAATGGATGGTCGCGTTATAAGTTGCGCCGGTTGCGGTGTCAATATCTCATGCCAATCAGCTGCTACTTCTGAGATTGTAACGCGCTTCTGGGTGCAGCGCTGTGGCAATTGCCGGACCTTCACCCGTACAGTCTGCCTGAACACGTCAGCTTTGCAGCCTCCGTGGTTGTCTTCCGGTCGCGTCCGAAAACTCATCTGTTCTCCATCTTCTGTCTCACATTAGCTCCGTGTTCCACCGCACATATAGTTTGTACAATTTCCACGCAGTCGCGCTTAGTTGCTCTAGAGTCTGGACACCAATCGCTGATGTTAAGGACTTTTACTTACTTGCTTTACATACTGTTTTGTTGCGGCCACGTTCAGCGATTGCCCGCTGTCGCTAGAGTGAAGGGTTGGTTGGTCGGTCTGTCGGTCCGTATAAATGCTGTCGGTCGCTGAGAGGTAACACGTTGTCGGGCGCGGTGTTGGAATGTGCGTCACGTGTCGACGCTAGATGCGACATCTGTCGACCATTTCACTCAGTCCGCGTCTTTTCTCGTCTCACGTCCGTGTGACGTGTTGTTAGCCGTTAGTCGGATCACGACGCGCTAAGTTAGCGTCGTCACCGTCGCTGCCCCGCGCGGAATTTCTCTGCATTCACTGAAGTATTATAATCCGCGCCCTGGCGACACACTACAGGTAGGGTCGTAGTAGGCTTACTGTATCGTAGCTTTAGACTTACGTATCAGCTACAGCTACCACATCTTTACAGTGCCGTGGTGTTGGCGTAAAACTTTTAGTACACCTAGTACCAACTTGCCCGGTATGCATGACACCGTTAAGCCTGGTTTACAGCCAACGCAACGAACGCAAGAAAAAAAGTACGCAACTGACGCAACACCAAAACGCAAGGATTTAAAGCGGTGTCTATTCTTGCGTTGTGTCCGTTTCGTGCGCCGCGTTGGATAGAAACCGTGCAGCTTTTTAGTTACGTTCTGTCGTCTAAATCAGTGATTTATACTGTGCAAAAGTAGCCCGTAGAATACTGTTTCGACGAAACGAATCTAACATTGTTTCGTAGTATATTTGTAATAACATAAACTGTAAACTAAATAAATTTAATGTCACTGTGTGGTAAGTTGTTTTGATACGAGCTGGATCTGAGGATTTCTCAAGCCGGGGCGTGTATTGCGAGTGTACAGCGTATTGTAACTGCAGTGTAGGAGGCAGATTTGGGGTACATGTCTTTACGTAGTCGTAGATTGACTAAGGTCCTTGTGAGGGAGATAAGCAGCCAGCCGATGCTCCGAAGAAACATGGGCAGTGGCCTTTCACCGTAAGACCCCTTATCTGTTTAGTTTTTGAGTTACAATAATATTGACGCCGCAGATCTAGAATTAGATATCGTGTACTGGAAATGTCTACTTGCGGCAAAGAGCAATTATTGACTTGACCTTTAGATATAATGACATACTTTTCAGTCTCTCTGTTATAAATAAACATTAGAGTCAATTCGTATATAATGGCAGCATCAGAACGTTAGTGGGTAGTTTAGTTTTGTTCGGTAGAAAAATTTTTCTTCGCAATTTTTATATAAAAAAGCTATCACGAATTATTACATTAAGTAGGGACGTTGACTCCTTAGAGACCTTTTCAATAAGCTTAGTTTAGTTTTAGAACGGCTATAAAAATGAAAATGTGACGAGAAAAAGTCTCGCACAACAGTAGGATGACCCCAGATGGCAGAAAACACGGAATTCTCAGGCAGTTATGTACTTGAACCAAACGTCAAATCGTCTTATGACTTCCGCCCTCGAGGTCACACGCATTCTCTTCCATCGGTCATGACCTTTGATTTTATGCTAAGTTTTATCATCAAGGCTTTTTTTAACTACAAGTAGCTTTTAAGTTATTGCATATATTGTTTTGCATTTACGTGTTTTTGTATTATGTACCTACGTATGCGTTTGTGTGTTTTACTGTTCATTTCCATGTAATGCTTGTGCGATTGTTACTTGTCACGTAAAGGCTTATTTTTTCTTACTTACTCAATGTACTTAAAAGTTAAGCTTTATTTTTGGCACGTGTACTACATATTGACTGCAGGTTATATTAATTTTACTGGTTGGATTCGCCAATAGAAGCCTCTCATGAAAAGCGTTTGATGATATTAGGCTTGACACGACAATTATAGGCCTAGTGTGACTGGGCGGACTGTACGCCGTAGTACATTTCTCGTTTTGCTCAGCAACTGATGGTAATAAGCAGACAGCTTTAAATAAAAATGAAATTGTGACAAAGCGTTATTCTCCAGAGTCTGGTGTGAATAGATGCGTTTTTTGTTGATGCTTGAAAAAAGTTTTCTCAAAACTTTAAAAGTCTGTATCTGAGACTTGGCGGAAAACGTTCACATTCGATAGTCCTGAAAATCTGTCAAACTGAAGTAATCAGAGACGGCCTAAAACATTTTAACGAACCTGCATTGCAATAAGTTAGATAATAATAAAGCAACATAAATTTATGACTTCGGTATAGGCTAAGTCTATTTCATCAGGCACTTCTGCATGTCCAACAGGCTTTTTTAGTCGACAGTGACATTATTAGTTGATAATTGATGTAATTTCGTTTTAGAGTAATAAACTAGCACATAATTGTTGTATGATAGTTCGGTGGCATATTTTTGACCACGGTGTATGGATGTTAGAGCAAGCGTGCGTGCACTGCAGCGTACTAATGGGGGACATTTTGAACGCATGCTGTAATATTGCAAATAAATTAGCATAGAAACATTCGATCAAAAAAACGCCTTCTCCGTAGATGTTATAGCTGTATACCAAATAAACGATTTTGCATCACTTTTGAATTGAATATATGCCTTCTAGAGTTATACAGTTAATATTTGAACACTTAAATTTTGCAAGTAAGTGCAGCAAAAGATGTGACGTAAAGATACAGAATGATCATGTAACAACATTTCTGCATTTTATTTCAGAATGCGACAGTAAAATATTTAAATCGGTCATATTCGCCAAGGTTATCGCAAAATGACCACATAGCTGCTTTATTTTGTTTTACATTGTTATATCATTTCATCTGTTGACGAAGAGAATACAGTGTCATGCATAACGAACCAGTAAACAAACTAATTTTGTAAAAGGCGAAATTGCTGATTGATGCTGCCATTCGGTAAATCATAAATAAGCGATTGCATGTTTCCGCTGAGGGTTTGAACCCCAAGAAGAAAGGGTTTTTTATTGGACCCTACATGTACTTGCCAGATATCATCTAAATACATCGAACAATTAAGCAGAATGCACGAAAGTGACAGGCGACAAACGAATGACGACAGACCACGCTATACGGAGAGACATGTAGCTATAATCGGAATCGCTTGCATGGGCAACGATTCCGCCCAAAAAACGGCATGGGTATGAATAGTGCTATTATGATATGGTACAGATACATTTCTCGGTGCTGTTTGCACACTTTAGTTAGACGACTGTATGTCGAAGAAAGGCAATACCCTCCAGAGGGTATTGGCCTATATCTTTAATTCAGTCCGAAATCCCTCGACAGAATCCATTCTTGTGAGGTAAAGTCTCTCTCTAAATAATATACAGCACGTTTGTGCAGCTTGCAGTGAAAAAAATTGGGGTTGTCGACGTGTCCTTTGTTTATGAGATCGCGTGTCATTATTAGCACCAGCAGCTAAATACAGGGTGGTCCAAACAACGGATCCCCAGATTAGTCCGCCAGGAAACGATAATTTTCGGAGCAGACTTATGTTTTTGCCGCAGACGTTTTATTTTTTCTTTCCAACGCGAGATTTCCGAGATGCGTCGGCCGATCGGCGCAAAATTTTGCACGATGATCAGGTGTAGGCCGAATTTTCTAATGCCAGTCCAAAATTTCAGGGGAGACTTTTTCACAACAATTTTTGGAGCCAAAAACATGAAAAAATTGGCTTAATTTTGAACAACTTCAAAATTCGATGGCGAATATCTCCGGAATAGATAAAGATATTCAAAATCGGACAAGTATTTGATCTACCGCGATTCCTCTCGCGTTAGGCGAAAAAGTTCGGTAAACTTTGGTCCACTAACGCCGAAGGTCTAAAGGTGGAATTATACCCACCCAAATCGACTTTTTCGGAATGCCACATTTCGGCCCCTAATGGGTGCTGCGCTCCCAAATTTTTACACGCGCTAGTGAATGACCAAGTGCACTAGTGCACGCCCCCATCTGAACTGGGGATCCCCAACAATTTTTTTTAAAATGGTCCAAAATTGACTTAAATTTTAGCGCATTAACCACAATAACTCTGATGCCAAGGGAAGTAGACAAATGAAACTTTGCCACATGAGACATGACGTAGCGCTTGGTGGGGTGATAATGTGTACAACTTTGTGGGAGCACTGCTCGTTAGAATTTGGGAGGGCAAAAAAACGTCCAAAATTGTGTACGTTTTAGGACAACTTTCAAATTTGACCACAGATATCTCTGGACCTGATTAAGATATCGACAAGCTGTAAACGGCATTGTCAATCGCAATCCCTCTTGAGTTGAACAAAAAAATGGTGAACTTTGGTCCACTAATATCAAAGATCACGTGGCTAATGTATACCTATCTTAAGTCGACAGTGCGCGTTCTGCGTATGCTAATGCATACGGGTCATGTGACTTTGCTACCGGGGGAATTTTAGCCCCCTTGAATTTTCCCGCAATCGGACTTAGCCTACGGCGCCGGGCAGACTTACGTTGAGCTTTGCCCCACATTTCTAGTTTTATTTAGTGATAACTTACGTAAGTGTACACCGATTTTAACTATTTTTTACTATTACATCCAGAAATTCATAGCGCATAAAAGTAAAATTATGCCCACCACCTTACCTTTATTTTATAATTACCCTACTCGCAAAACATACACTACTCCTTATATTGATGCTGCATATTTGATTTATCACTGTTAATGGCTAGTCGGCAACATCAACAGTTACGTTAATGCTTAATAAATGCCTAATACTCGAGAGCGATTGACTCGTGCTTAGAAACCCTTTTATTAAGCGTTTGTACCCCTACTTTTTGCGAACCCATTATCAAACAGCGATTGACCTTCGTTATTCTGCCCATATGCCTACTAAGACATGTAAAGCCATTAAAACAGAAAGTATTAAGCATAAACACAATATTACTTACTATGCACTGCTGTGAATATGTAAACAAGTATGAAATAATCATTGCATGCGTTAAATAAACTTTAAAAAGTTGCATATTAGAAAATATAGCGCCAGTTTGCTGCAGTTACACGTGCTGGGCGTGGTGTGTGTTTTGCTAGGTAGAGTGATTACATAATAAAGGTGAAATGTCTGACGTAATTTCACTTTTATGCGTTATGGATTTCTTGTTGTAACGGCGAGCAAATGGTTAAAATCGGAGTACATTTACAGAAATTATCGCATATTGAAATCAGGGGGTCCGTTTTTTCGGACCACCCGGTACGTTCTGAGTGGGCCACACAATGAACGTGACGGACTGCTTGTACGTTATTAAAAACCCTAGCACCGTAATGCTGTGTACTGTCGTCTATTGACAATAACTTGCTCATAATTGCGTAGTCAATCCAACAACGAACGACAACAGTATTATACTTCAACTTGATTGCATGTTTACACTGGACGTTTGCAAATTTTATTCAAAGACATCAAAAATGTCAATCTATTAATCTGAGTATCCATCCATTATGTCGATTTATAAACTTCGTCCTAATCCTTAGCCTGGCTGTACTGATTTCACTCTTAACCCTTTTCAGTGCGATTTTGGCATTTGTTGTCCATGTAGCAAGTATCACGACGTTGATGTACTTGATAACATTTGATATAGCCTAGTTAGAACTTAGAAAAGGACTTTTTGACCGACTAATACATCAGTGCAGTGTAATAAGTGCTTGTGTTTAGCCGCCAAGTCTTCTTTTCGCTGTGCTAAATGTAATGGACCATCTATCAGAGGCAATTGCACAGTATGCCGATCAGCATATTGCTCCGTAACGCTATGTTTCTGCGTGGATTTATATGCCTTCTTAATATGTTGAAAATCTGCTTTATCGCTTAATTTTGATTTCTCAGTTTCAGTTATACGATAACCGTCTTTCTAGCTTTGCACTCACTGCGTTACCCTAACCGTGATTGTGGGGGTGTTGACCTTTGGGAATAAAAATTAGTAGGCCCTACTCGGTCTCTCTTACTTTAAAGAACGTTTGCATTAATTTTGGGTTTTGCGGCCCTTTGTTTTCGGGTTTGATGTTCGTACAAAACGTACAGATGGACGAGCAAACCGACATGACTGCCTATTAGAAGGGTCTCACATTGACCGATAAAATATATGACATCATTGCTTCAATATCAGGATTTCTTAATTTAGAGCTCGGTAAACAACGAACAGCGTAAACGTCAGCGAGGCATGGGTCTTATTCTGTTTGGCTTCTTCTTCCGTCAAAACGGAACGAACGTGGAGAGATGAAAAGTTTTTGACGTGCCCTGCAGCATACAGTGAATTGTTTGTCCGTCGACATCGTTGTCAATCATGTTGCCAGCATCTTGTTAACAGCAGCAAGGAAGCAGGCAGTGAGTTTGTGCGTTCGTGTCCGTCTCAGGATGTGTTTATATTGCTTGTTGGTCGTGCGTGCCTGCTATGCCGCATGGTTAATGGAACGTCTTAGCATTCGCGCCTAGCTGCTATATGCAACGTCCAGTGAATGGAAAGAAAGTCTTTGAAATATGGCGTGGTCTGCTCAGTTGCTGATACTGCTAATGCCACTGCTATCTGTCATCTGGGCGCCGAGTGGCGTACTTTGCCTACAACTGACCGTGATGATGATAACCATCTCTCCTAGTCATTACAATGCAGTTAACCCCCGCGTCAATGTGCAGCTAACAACACCACACGCTGTCGCCACTAAAAGTTTTAGCGAATTATGTTGCTGTAGGAAGAAGATTAGACAATATTTTTCCATAAGCGGCCACTTTTCAGTAAGCCTGTTAGTCCATGAAAATCGATGTAAAATAGGTCGATTTGCGTTTATAATGGCGCACGTTTGACTTAAGAGACAGCTTCGCTACATAAAAGTTTTAAGCACACTACTGGCCTCTGCCTCTGCCACTAAGTAAGTAAGTAAGCAAGTAAGTAGGCAAATTGTTTTTACTTGAAAGTTTTAATAGCAGAAACATTAAGCGGGTTAGGTTTACGTAAATGAATAATACACTCGAATACATGCACGCAGTGTATCAGTGTATGTAATGACAGAGTAATAGGCTTACAGCAAGGGGAAAACATACGTATACACAAAATTAAACACATTTGATTGATTTGATTTGAAACCTCTAAAATTTACTTATAACTAAAAAGGGTTTTGGTAATAAAACTTAGCAGTAGCCTATTGAGTTTTTAGCATCGGCGACAGAAGTAAACCGGGAACACCATTGTGACGAACTTTTACCACGTAGCTTTGGTGGGTGTTTTCGTAACTGGCAGAGCACAGAAGATTCGGATATAACAGTCATTTTATGAACCTCTGCTGCTCGGAAAAACATTTATCTAACGATGTTAATGTAGTTAACTGCCGCTAGTCGTATTTCATTTTCAGGTTTCAGGGGTGAATTTGCAGGACCTGGAATTTGAAGGACCAGAAAACTTCAAAGCCCGGTATTTGAAGGACTGGATTTTGGCGGACCTAGATTTTGACGGACCATATCGCAGGTGTGTATTTTGACCAACCTGCATTTTGACGGACCAAATCGCAGGGGTGGATTTTGACGGACCGTGAATGTGATAGGCCAAATTAGGATGAGGCCGAATTATAATTGCAAAACTTTTCGATCTGTGCATGTAACAC
>Ga0056128_1001901_pt1 | contig 24207 bp, 13 predicted proteins | sample WorMetLIZISLAND2_FD_71113 | JGI IMG/M metagenome (GOLD analysis project Ga0056128, IMG submission 71113) | Marine gutless worms symbiont microbial communities from Max Planck institute for Marine Microbiology, Germany - Olavius geniculatus... ... | reverse complement strand
TCCCATACCACGGACGAGAACTAACAAATATCGGTCTTTTATCCACTTTGCCCTGGCTAAATACCAATAACTTAAAAATATAAACATATATAACAGTGTGTGCTTTGTTTTGGTGTATCTGGAAATATATACGTGGATATGAACCTGACTCAAAGGAGTGTTGAGTGTGGACTATTTCGTATTTTGTATGCTCTATTAGCTATGTGTAGTTGCTACTTTTATGTTTGTATATTTTTTTAGCCATCGGCTATCGTTTTTATTAAACCCGAGTTGAGTTGAAACCAAAAATGCAAAAAATCTAGTTTTAAATCACAAAAACCGATATTAATAAGTGATGAAAAATATACTTACAGCAAATAGGACAAGACTAAAGAGTGGAGACTTGTATGTGAAAATGCCATGAACACCTCTGCAAAAGCAGAACATCGGCCCAATGCCCTTTTCTACAAAATAAACACAAAGTACGGAGTTAAACGCAGCCCGACACTTTTTTCTATAAAAAATCACACATAACAAGTTAGCAAGCAGTAAAATTACATCCATCAATCAATCACAATGCAACCACCTACAAAACTGATTACTGTTTTATAATATATGATTAAAATGATAAAACCTAAAATGAAAACCACATTTCCTAAGCTCTGAATGTTTCAAAAAATGTAAACAAGAGGTGAAATGCCACTACTACACTGTCCCAACCCACGACAAAACAATTTTCATCCCTTTTCAGCAGAAAAAAAACAGTCTTGAACCAAAATACGAGGGTCGTTCGATAAATAAGTTACAAAACAGTGTCATTTTGTTAGTTTTCCAAATATTAAAAATCTGAAATATACGCTTTGTAGGGAATTTAATTCTGAGTAGCAGCTGTGATCATGATGACGACGTCAATGTGACGCAATTTCTAAACATTAAATATGGTGACGTTGACTCGGAAATCCTCCTGTAACAACAGCCGCCTTTGAGTGGTGCCCCTGTTCAATGAAATGGCTGTCAACTTCACGAGGGAGAGATGGAAACCTAGACTCACCCTCAAGTGGAATGATCTGGTGGAATTCCTTTTCTTCAGGGTATCTGCCTCCCCCCATATACACAGCGCCTGACTGGGCTCATTATGTCAACAACAACAACAATGCGTTTGAGCGTAAATACACCTAAAAATTTCAGCCCGTACGCCCAAATTTTAAGATGTGGATGTAATAACATTCAAATGAAACTGCCTCTTATAATGTCTACACTGTGTCTCAATTAACAGATTTTAATAATTTTTGATAAAAATATTCCTGACACAACTTGCCATCAAATGGCAGTTTAGTTTCCCACCTCACTCAGTGTATGCTTCTGCACTACCTAAGGAAAGCAGATCAAGCGAAATATGTGTTAAAATAAACAGAAAACCTGAAAAACATCCCCAACATTATTGATCGTACCTTAAATAAAGATTAACACATTTTAATAATATTTGGCAGAAATATTTTGGACACAACCGGCTATTAAATAAGTGTTTTAGTTTCCACCTCACCCAACGTCTGCTTTTGTGTTACCTTGGGAGCAAATCAAGCATAATACGTGTTAAAATGAATGAAAAAAATGTCAATAAATTCCATCTGTCCTAATGAGTGGGCCCCAACAGCAGGTCTATTAAAAGGTTTGACTGTCTTGCAGCAGTGTGTTTGCCAGATAAAATTTAGGAATGTTTGTGAAGTCAAGAAGCGACTGGGACAGAACTGGAGAACAACATTATCGATACTGCTGTCAATGAATGGAGAAAGCGTCTCCTTGCCTGTGTTTGCATAGTAGGCCAACACTTCAAGCAATTTTACTGCAGGCAGTTGAAAAATGGACAACTGAATGATATGTTAGCCACAGTGTCAGAAATGTGACCAAAATGTGTTTTTTGCACGTTATGTTATGAATCGATCTTGCGCACATCATTCTTAGTAGGGACGTCCTCGTATTACATGGATGAAAACCATTCAGCAGGATCTGAAATCCAGCGACCTCAATATGGATGATGCAGTTGACTTGGCTCAGAACCATCCACTCTGGAGATTGATGTCTATGTTCGGCGCTACGCACTCTTAGTGGTGCTTGCCAGCAATGAATGAATGAATATGTTAATTAAGCAATCATATCGCATTGGATAAAAAGTGATATTACGCTGGTTGTGCTTTCCCCAGGTAGTGCAGAAACAAACGCTGGGTGAGGTGGGAAACTGAATGGTCGTTCGGTGGCAAGTTGTGTCAGGAATATTCGTACCAAAAATTATCAAAATCTGATAATTGGTTTTCAAGTTACAGTCAAAAATGTCGGGGATTTTTTTTTTGAGACACAGTGTATTTGATTATAATAAACTGCAAATCTGTTTTCTGTCACTCTGTGTGCAATAAATAATTCTGATCCCAAAACTGCATCCTTCGTTTTGCATAGAGCTAGAATTGAACATGGCTTGTTTTCAAAACCAGCCTTGTGATGCCTGTAGTAAGCATATATCATATATAATTTTTTTGCTTGAGTTTTTTTTAGCTTGAAACTCATGACTTCCTGAAAATTCAGGTCTATTGAGAACCCGGATTACAGCTGATGCATGGTAGTAAGCAGAATGTAAAGCAACTGTAACATACAAATAGAAAAAAACATAAGTAATAAAAAGTTACTTACTAAAGCGTTTGATATTATCTTTCAATCTGAAATTTAAAAAAAGTAGTCAATAAATCACAAGTTCTTCATAGCAAAGCAATTTAGTTGTGTTCAATACCAGTTTTTTCCCGAAAATTTTTGTACATCTGATATTTAGTAACATTTTCGTAAGTTTAACGCACAAACATTAGGTCCCAGGACTTTTTACAGGACAGATGCCCATCATATCACATAGTCAACAGCATAAGAATACTGTTAAGTTTAAACCTAAAAACATGAGAAAAAACACAACCTGAATAATGATATAGATAAAATGCTGATAAAAACAAGCACATAAAAAACACTGTTTAACAGTAAGCTGATCTCCAGTCATCGACAACACCACATAAACCAAGAACATGAAAATAAATCAAATGGTGATCTAAAAATAGAAGCTACCAAAGTGGCTGGCAGTAGAGAACTCACAGTTTGCTGATACAGATAAGATACTAATAAAAATGAGCATACAAAAACACATGCAAACTCACAGTTTGACAGTAAGTTGATCTCCATCAGGGTCACGGCCATCAACATCGGTCGGTTCCTCCGTCAAGTCTGTCAGCAGTTCGTGATAAGTGCCAACGACATACTTCTGTACACGTCTCCAGCAAGACTCTGGCCCACTACCTAATGTCATACACAGCAATCAGCTGCTGTATGGATTCACCAAATTGTGACTTTTTATTCCACGCATGCTACGTTCCTAACGTAGTGAAGAGGAGTATATGAGATCAGTGTAATATTGACAACCGACTGACGACCAACCTCCGTTCCTGGAACAGCCTTCCTGGAAGAAATTCAAATGGATATATCTCAACAACCAATCATGGGATCCACTTCAGGTTTGGTTCTAGAGTGGAGTTGTCGGAGTTGGCCAATTTAACAGTGCCATTTATATTTACACCCAACTGACCCTTGTTGCCATCGCAACAAAATTTGGGACAAAATGGGCTACAACTCGGCTTCTGTAAGACATATCTGCAAATTTTTTGAGTCTATAAAAGGGTTTTCTGGGTTGCGCCATCGAACACTGCAATCCACATTTTTCCCCAACCGACCCCCGTTGCCATGCGACAAAATTTGGGACAAAATAGGCTATAACTCGGCTTCTGTAAAAAATATCTGCAAAATTTTTGCATCTATAGGGGGGTTTTCAGGATCGGGCCATCGAAAGCTGCAAACCAAATTTTACCCCAACCAACCCTCATTGACATGGCAACAAAATTTAGGACAAAATTGGCTATAAATTGGCTTCTGTAAAAGATATGTCTTAGATCTATAGTTGCAGCTGTAGCAGTAGCAATACTGTAGTAGTAGTAGTAGTAATAGTAGTTGTTGTTGTTGTAGTATTGGCGTTTAGTGTGCGCAGAGTATACATTAGATTGGTTACAATCTAAAGTATTTCTTGTTACTGCATCATCCTCCTACCTCTTACCTAAATCAATTTAGAACAAACTGGTACAAAGAAATTATCTGTGCCGCAATAGCACAATTACATGAATTAAAGGAGATATAGACTTACTGGAATATTTCAGTAACAGATAAATCTAAAAACGGAATTAGTTGCAAATATAAAAATACAAAATACAAAGAAATTACCTGCACTGTAATAGCATAATTATGTAAAAAAAAACCCATAAAAACTTATTCAAATAAGTAACAGAAAAAATACAAAAACTACCATAAAAATTAAGTTATATTGCTAATGTCAATCAATATTATCACTTCTATGGTACCATTACTAATAGAATTAATTTCATCAACAGGAAAAACAATTTTTCAGCATCATATCAAACTTTATAATTTAGCACACCTAGGACCTCAAAAGGTTGCAGAGATAGCACTAATTAGTGTTTATATTATTTACCTTCAACTTGTGATTCTTCTATAGCTTCCTCAGCCACATCAATGCCTTGTTTGCCCATTTCTTCACTAAAACAGATATAAAAAGCTATGTATTCATAGTCACAAAAACGACCAATACGTTTTCATTCACTTTTAGCTAACTGTACTTAAGTAAAGATTGAAATATTGGCATGGATGTCATAATCTGTCCATCTGTTTGTCTGTCTGTCCATCCGTCTGTCACAGATGTATTGTGGCTAAATGGTGCGAGATAGGGAATAGGTTGATAAGAAAATTACATATTGGCTTTCAAATGACATGACAACCTTTTTGTGGAAACAGTGTATATTGTGTTTATACATTAATACAGGATGGCATGTGCATCAAGCAATCGGATAGTTTCCAAAACAATTACCCTCAATCACTGCAGAGAAAGGTGATCACTTGAAAACAATGTTTAACATGACCACTCTTCACTGCAAAGATCCTGACTAATCATTTCTAAAACTGTCTGAATGTTCGATCTTGGTAAAGCACATAAGTATGTAAAACTTTTTATGTGCAACCTGGTGCACACAATATCCAAACATCTTTCTACATGGATCAAGAACACGACCTAAGTAGACTGCCCAGAGATGAGACAAAGGCTCATGACAAAAGCAGTCAGAGATTTGCTTTGCTAATGCTGGCAACCAGCTTCTTCTTACGTGCTCTGCCCCAAGACAGGTCCACTGATGGTGGCGCCATCTGTGCTTCTCTCTTCAGCTCCTCCTAACTGATCTCCATATGCTCCATATGTAGGTCCAGCATTTTCCTTCTTGGTTTTCCTCTTGGCCATTTCCCTTTCATCTTCCCCTCTAGTACAGTCTTCAGAAGACAGTCATGTCTCAAGACATGCCCTATCCAGTTTGCTTGATGATGCTTGATGAAGTGGACCAGAGAATGTTGTTCTTTCACCAGACTCAAGACTTCTTTATTTGACACATGTGCTGTCCAGCCGATCTTTTCCATCTTGCGCCATATCCACGTCTATAAAGTTTGTATTTGTTTGCTGTCTTCTTTTCTAAGCTACCAGCATGTCCAGCAAGCACGAAAAAAAACATAAAAGTTAACCACAATACACAAAAAGTTGCAACAACAGCATCATGGGTGAAAGAAATAAATTGCTAGAGACAGGAAGCTGCAATTTGCAACAGACAGTTGCAAATTTCCAACAGAGATGTTCAAAATTTCAATTTCTCCTGAATTCCCCCAAAATGGTAAATATCTAACTCCAAATTTTGAGTTTTTAGAAAAAAATACCCACACAAAAATTTATCACAAGCAAAAATTCAGAAGGTAGCAATTGCCCAGGTGCATAGGGCTATGATCCCCAATGCCATGATGCTATTACCTGGAGAATTTCTAACAGAAGCAAAGAATACTGAGAGAAGTAAAACCGACAAGCGACTGATTTGCTGCTGCAGCTGAATGCTGAGTTTGGCGTTCTTCTCTCGTTCAAGCTCCAACTGTCGGAGAATTTCATCAACATGATTCTTGTCCTTGTATTGCGTCAACTCTGCCTCTGACAACAATGACAAATTACTAATATAGCTTAAATGCCAAAGGATGAAACTGCAAAAGTAAAACCATTACGGTAGACATTAAAGCAATGCTGGGTGTAAAGAAAGCACAATGCATGAAATTCTGTGATGCACAACTGCCAAAATAATTACATTTTAAATACATGTCTCATCTATATGAATTATCTTTGTGTTCTATAGTAGCCCCCTAAATTGTAAAGATAAGTAACAAAATACTGTAACAGTGGAAATTTAATCACTGCTTTAATAACAAACTAAAATGCAAGTTCTTCCACTTGCAGATCATAATCCACATGCCCCCAAAATCTGACCACTATTCTTCTTTAAGTCATGCCCCACCATTTCAAAAGAGTATGTTAAAATCCACACTTATTATGTTTTGAGTAATGGCACACACAGAATCAGTTAATCATACCATCACCTTTACGAAAGGTAACAATCAATACTGACAATGTGATAACATAAGTACTTATGTTTTCATTTTCGATCATGGTTGCAACCAGCTGCTCTTGTAGCTGCGTAAGCTGCATGTCACCGACGTCCGACATAGCAGCAGTTGGCGTCGCATCGAGAAATTCATTGTCACTGTCAGTTGCCATTGCAAAGTCTCACTCCAGGCTCACTGCACAGCATCAAACGGATTACTAATCAGCAGAAATTACATCAACAAAATAACAAAACAAAAAATCTTGAGTTCATTATGATGCATGCATACGCTTGAGCTAAATTGCTAAACAACTAACTACGTAATTTGTCCACTGCCAGTTTGACAATGAACAATGTACTCTAGGGCGGTATTCAGCAAATTACAAACTGAAATCAAAGGTTTTGTTTACACAGTTGACGTCATTTCTCAGTGTCGTCATAAACAACAACAAACAACTTGAACCATTTACAACGAAAACAATGAACGACAACGACGACAAAATAACCGTAAGTATACGCTACGTTATCACAAAAAGAAGAGTTACATACGAAAGACTGTCGTGCAACAGTTGTCATAGACATCAATCGTTTAGTTCATTATAAACGCATCTATAATCAGCTAATTCACGTACCATAGAATTCTATTTCAAGTAGTTGTTTACTTTACATGATGTGGGTAAATCGAAATCACAATCAGTTAATAAAATCGAAAAAAACGTAAAGAAATCTAATTATCAAATTATAATTAGTCACTTTACATAACTTGTAAATAGTTTTTCAAAAAATTACTAGTTTGTTAGCCTTGTAATTTTTATTAAAAATAACAAAAAGTAACTGAGTTAAATGTTTTGACGTATTGTAGTGTTGTAATGTAGTTTCTGTTTGCGTTAAATGTCTCGTACAAGTTGATTTTCGTTGCTTTTTTGCACAGATATGAAACTGCGACTCAGACACAAAGGAAGAACCGTTTCAGTTGAATTAAACAATGATACAACATTGAGCGTGTTGACGTTGCAAGCCCAGGATTGCTTCAGTATTATGTCAGTGTTCTGTCTATTGGCATTGGATTCGGACTTCATATCAGCTGTTGGTCACGTCCGTCAAGTTGGATGAATATTCGATATTCGCATATTGGGACGAAACGTAACAGTTGTGGAAAAATAGCTTGCAGTGCACAGGCGATTTTATTAGGGTTTGCAGTTGAAGTGTTGCGTGCTGTAAGCGGCGTATGGTGGCAGAAAAGTGAAGATTTTATTGATTTCTGGTAATTTTTCGAATATGCGAATATTGAATATTAATCAAACTTGACGGACGTCTGTTGGTCTTGTTTACATGTCTGCTTATTTTATTCGTATGCTTAATAATTTATATTGTGGAGTGAGCTGTGAAGTGCGTGTTTGTGTCGATGCAGGGATGATGTAATCTTGAGTCTGAACAACCGTGATGCCATTGAAGGAGATGATGAGAGCATAAAAGAACTCGGGATTGTTTCCGGTGATCTGGTTCATGTAATTTCCACTGACAGTACTGGAACTGAGGCAAAGTCTGTGTCTGAGTCTGTATCCAAGTCAAGCGTTGGCATGGCCTGTTCTTCCGAGTCCGGAATTATGAAGCCAGGTGTTGCCGATATGGAAACTGACACTGTCAGTCAACATTGTGGCGAAGCGTTGGTGTACAGCAGTGCAGGTGCTGATGAAAGAACTGGTATTTAACTAATGACACTTATTATTCATTGCTTTTGGTGTAAATCTTTCTACAAAACTATGTTACATATAATTGATTATAATTTAATATACAAAGCAAATTGAGAGAGTAGTAACACATATTGTATTTTTCAGATTCGTATTAGATTTTTCCAACTAAATGTGATTTTTTAAATAGTACTTAATTAATGTTTTGTTTACATTATTGCTTTTCTTCCTTGATTGTTTAGCAGCGATTGTAACTAGTTCATGCTCAATGGGTATGTAGTTCTTTTTGTGTTGTTATTTAGTCTTTTTAGTTTCACTGCACAGTGCCCTTTCAACTCCAAAGAGGCAGTTTATCGGGTTTAACATTCATAAGTTTGTAGTGATCTTACTATGATTTCAACAAGAAGACTATGTTTTACGAGGATTAAGGATTAACAGAGTGTTTCATTTTTCACTGCTTGCATAATGCTGTTGATCTCAGATAGCTGCAAGCTTTACATAAGATACGATATTAACTACTATTATAAGTCCATTATCAGGAAACCGTGACTATCTGAACATGCTCTGTTGTTGCAGCCGAATCATATGCAATGTCTGCGGAGGAGCTGCAGCTTGTTAATCGTTACTTAAATGAGCCAATGGTTGTGCGTGAAGCCACGGATCAATCTCTCCCACAGACCCTTGTCTTGGCATATTCTCTCATCCAGCCAAAGACTGCAGATGCTGTTCTGCTTGTTGTGCTGGATGTCTTGATGTCAGAGCTTGGTTACCAGCGAGTCACAGTTTGTCTTGCTGAATTTAGTTTATCATAAATGACTATGACTATTTCTATAGGCAAATAAATTTTGCTATTGCTAGAGGTGTCTAATAACATGAAATTTTGATCATGTGTCTGCTTTGTGTTGCACGCAAGTGTCAAATCAGGCTTAAGAAAGAAGTTGCTGTGCTTTTGGTTGTCATTTGTCCCTATAAAAAACCTGCATCCTTAAAGTTGCTATTAGAGCCTCAAAAATATTATTACATTTGTACTTTGCTTCTAAAGTTTTACTGAAAAAAAACTGTTAGCGTTTAGTGTGTAATGCTGCAATGTGTTAAATTTGATTCTCGTGTGTACTATTTAGCGTGTCATTTGCTGCTTTTGAGTTGTTGTGAAATATTGCGTAACATGTCATGATATAAAAATAAACATTTAAGAAAATATTTTCTGCTCCCCATTCTTACTTTTTAGTTGGCTTCAGCTGGAAGCAGATAATTATTATTTATGCCTGATGATAGTGATCTTTTATGCTCTGTGAATTGGTTCTGATTTTTGCATTGCTGTTCTCATGTCTGCATGTGAAGGAATGTTATCCACCTGTGGACTGGGATTTGGCAAGCGGATCAGTTTTTCTCAACTACACATACCCCACAATGCTTTCCGTCAAGTTCCAGCTGCTCTGTGTGCGAATGTCGAGGCAGCTGATTGTTCATGGTATGTGGACTTTTACATTCACACAGTTTAAGCACTAATATTAAGCTGCTAAATTGCTGATTAACTAACATTATTCATACCATTGCAGTTTTAATTGAGCATCAGGAACAGTGTATTGTGTAGAATGAAGAATTTTTATGGTCGTGTAAAGTTTTTTTTATTTTCGTGCTTTCACAGCGACTAAAAGGTCTGCCTGTGTGTGTTTTGTAGCTTGCTATGAAATGAAATGTGTATAACATATTCTTAGTTCAGAATGCACCAAAATCCATCTGGGTGAAATTACAATACTCCTAAGATTCTTTTATGAGGGAGAAAAGAGGAGAGGATGTGAAAGGAGGGGATTGAATACAAAAAGCATACCATAGTAAAAAGCAAAATGTTCATTGTGAAATTTTGTGTATCTCCTGAGCATTCTGGCACTGGACATGGCTCGAAAATTGGTTTTAAAACAAAAAACTTTGAGAGTTTTTCTAGGGTTTTCTATTGTGCAGTTTCAACTGACGGTTGTATCTAATTTCTTATTTTAGTTGTGATATTTTTGAGTTTTTGCTATGTATAATTTATAGAAAATGATGTGGCCAGGAGACTGATGTATTCTATGATGCTCTTTTGCATACGGTTTTCACGTCAAAATTACCAAAAACCTAAAAAACCTTTCCCAAAAAAAACAACCTGTTCTTTCCAGCTCGGAAGGTGTTTCTGTATGTTTGGGAGTCTTTCTCTCTCTTGTGACCTGATATCATCATTTATCATTTATTCATCTCAGGCAGTTTGGCCCATAACACATATACACTGTGTCCGGTGAAAAACGGACCCCCTAGACATTGTGCAATAAAAATGTCAAATCTAAACGGATATGGATAACATACTGCAGTTGCTCAAGCGGAAATGACATTTGTTGACGCAATCGAAATAACATAAACAATAACAAAATGATGTTTTCTGCAGATTATCATGTTTAAATTAAACTGTTGAGGCAAAAGAAAGGGTATGGTGCTAAAAAGTTTGTTGCGAAATTTCCCAGAAAGCTGTGGATGTTGTCAGGATTAAGTAAACGGTTGCCTAATACTGGACACTGCACATTTTGAGGCGACATCACAAAAGCTGCATTAACTATTGTTTGTGTAAATTGATTTAAGTGAAATTTGGCACTTTGATTGCCAATAGATTGTGCATTTCTCGTGTAAAATTTTGCCAGAATTGGATGTTGTTTGTTAAAGTTACGCAAATGAACACAGGAGTTTACTTATGTAACACCATATTGGTAATGGAGATATTTTATTATTGATATTTAACAATTAATTTAGTTTTGGTAAGAAATAATATTTCTTAACAAAATTTGGCAGTCGTTTCAGGAATTTATTGGGAATTAAGTGTGCCAAACGTTATTCATATACATTTAGATTTGACATTGTTATTGCATGATGTCTAGGGGATCCGTTTTTCACCGGATTCAGTGTGTAAAAAACAGACACAATACGTTACACGTGATCAACGGTTATTTTGCGCACAGCAACACCGATAGTATTAGACTGCGATAAAATTATGCTGTTATGCTTTCATTGCTGTGGTTGTATTGACAGGTCTGGTTCGGATGTCTGATGACATTATACAGAAACGAACTCGACTTCAGCTAACGACTTCAGACTTTATAAAGATCGATGGCAAGTAACCTCTGTCGTCTTTTCGGTTTTTTTTTATAGTTTTATGGAAACTTTTGTCTTGTTTTTTTTGTGTTTGTTTGTGACCAGCACTTGCTGAGCTTGGTCATCATTGACTGTAATCAAAGCTTTTTGTAACTCTGGAAAAAGAGTGACTGAAATTAGCTTTTGATTTGTTTATGATGTGTGGCACTGTATAAATACATTTTGACTGATCGATTGACTGGCTTACTGACTGAATATAGCAGCATATTGTAAAAAGCAACTGTTATTTTATCACTGTCATTGTTTTTTGGTTTCTCGGCTAATTGGTTTAAGTTGTTGGATCAACTGGCAGCTGTGATAAGTTGAACAGACAAGCACATAGTGCAGTTCACTTTGGCATATAATAACAATTGATAATTCAATTTCAAAACATTTTTGCAGTTTTTTTGGCCAGTGGCTTTTATTGTCATTTATAGTTTTATATGCTGTGAAACTGTTTGGTCATAATTTTACTTCCATCACCTTTATCGCAGTTGATGGCCGCAAATTCTGCATTGTTTGCCACAATCGACCTACAAATTTCTCGAATTTTTGCTTCAAAATAATTTAAGTTTTGCCAGTAGTGTCAAGGCATTTCTAGCTTCATTGAACAAGGCACTCCGAGTGCATTAAACGGTGAACCACCAGTGCAGTTTTTGCTGAATGTGCATTGATCGTCATTAACGGTTAATTAGTGAATATTACTGAAGTTTGTTGTTAGAATAATTTTCCAGCCTGTGTGTATATAGCTGATGGATCACTCACGTATCGGGGAGGTAAACTGCCACAGCTGTCTCGTACATTCAAGGACAGCACGGCTTATCCAATGCTTCAGTTTGCTATGCAGGGTCAGTGAGAGAATGAATGTCAGTGGCATAGACATGGGGGGACTGGGCAGGTGGCCCATACCCCTCCCCCAAATCTCTCAGACAAGACATAAGCATACGTTCAGACTCCACTAAATTGCCAATTTGGTCAGTTTATTCTGAGGAAATTAATTAAAATTCGTTCCACCACAGCTCATAGTCTAACGCTGTGATGCATTAAATTCAGATGGGGCTCTGCTCTGGACCCCACCTGGTAGCTTACATTGCATCTCCTGACTCCTCCAGCTGCAGTTTATGGGTCTTTTTTCTAAAGGAAGTGGGGAGGTGAAGAGGGAAGGAAAGGAGAAGGGAGGGAGGGTAAAAAGGGAGGAAAAGTGAGGGGAAAGGACAAAAGGGTTAAGTAAAGGGGAGGGGAGGGAGACGAGGTCCCCCAATTGACATTCCTGGCTACGCCACTGATGAATGTTCTTGTCATGATTTTGTCCGAAGGCATCTACAAAGCAACAGAAATGAGCTGAATTGAACTGATATCAGTTCACTTACTTACTTACGGAGCATACTGAAATATGTTGGTGCAGTTTAACTCGTTTCAGTTGTGTTGCAAAGATGCTACAAAGTTAACAAACTAACACTACGCAAGTTCGGTCCAGTTTACTTCATTTCTGTTGCTTTATACATGCTGACGAAAAAATGATAACAAAGTCTCAGACATAGTACTTCTTGTTTCAAGAAACATTTGTGTAAATTCTTGAAAATGTTGGAATAACTAAATTTTACATTTATTAATTGTCTGAAAATGTATTTTTAAAAGGCATTTGTCAATGGTTTTAATGATGGTTTATCTTTCTTTGATGTTATGTCAGTGTTGTGTCTGCATTCTGTGTTGTGCTGTGTGCTGTACGTTGATAACAGATAACTTTATTACGTTATTATTGTCTTGTTGCAGTATGTTTTCTTGTTGTCTGTTGCAGATGGTGACACAATTGTTGTACCTTCCTTTGCAACTCTTGTCAACGAGCTTAAGGTACTTATTATTAATATTAGATTCACTCATTATTAACATATCTGTCAAGCTTGTTTCCATTTATTATAGTTTGTCACTAAAATTGCAATAGTAGAAAATTGTAAGCTACATGCAGTTTAGTTAATCATTAGCTGCCATGCTGCCATGTATTGCTGTGTGGTTTTACGTTGTATATCTATTTTTGTTTTTTTTATGCAGTTTATTATATTTGTCAAGAGAGAGGTCTTGTGCTGTTGTAGTTTGTGCAAATTGCAGAATATTTAGTTATGTACATTTTATCAGTTTACTGATAAAATGTGCCTATCTGCAACCATTACTGATATTGGAGGAAACAAGAAATCTGAGCTAATGCTCATGAGATGCACGAGAGCCTATGGCAGTTCCTGTTTGCAGGTAATCTTGGTCTATCTCTATCCGTTTCATTGCAATTCACTCTTTTGCAACCAAAAATTGCCAAAAAATCACTTAAGATCAATATTTTTAGGGTTCAAGGTCATTCAACGTCATCGATGTTGACATTTCTAAAAAGCTTGTCGCCAGTGCTTGTTATGATAAGCAGCATGTCTGTGCCTATCTGCAACCATTTACATGCTAGACAAGACAACAGCGGATAAATAACTATTTTTTAGAATGATACCCCTCTTTGACACCCACGTGCACAAGCCTTTTTGAATTCGGAGGGTTTGAACTTGGACTGCTAAAATCTACATTCAGTGCTAAAAATTTCATATGCAGGATGTCTTGGTCTATCTCCAGCCATTTTGGCGCAATTCACTCTTGAAATGCGTGTTGCAGCTCAAAATCGCGAAAAATTCACTAAAACCCCCTATTTTGGGGTTCAAGGTTATCGATGTTGACATTTCTAAGAAGCTCGTCATCAGTGCTTGTTATGATCAGCAGCATGTCTGTGCATATCTGCAAGCATTTTTACATTAGACGAGCCAACAGCGGTAGAATAACGTCTTTTTAGGAGGCATGCCCCTCTTTCGCCCCCTCGTTCATGGGGACCCCTTTCACCCAGTGGCATGAAATTTTGTCGCGAAATACTAGAGACACTGGGCTATTATATGGTGAAAACCAGAAGTCTCTATCTCAACTGGTCTTGAAACGGTACCGGGTCGTGACAGATGGATGGACAGACGGACAGAATTACCATAGCTAATACATGCTATAGCCCTCACGCGTAGAAACTGCTATTACTAGTGCTATCTGTTTTTGTTTAGCCAGCCTTTGTTGTTCATTAAGCCTAAGAAGGCACACTCTGGGGACTGCTTCACGATGTTTTTATGGGTCACTTGACATAATTTAACCAACAGGTAAATAGTGATAAAAATTTTTGTTAATTTTTGCATATTATTTCTGATGTGGTAGATGCACATAATGAAGTACCTGAAAGTGGAAAGCCTTGTTCAGTTATCAGCGGTCAACAGAGAATTTAACTGCATCGCTCGGCAGCCAATTCTTTACCGTAGACTCTACGTTAAAGACTTTGGACGTAAGTTTGTTACTCATTCGATGTAATAGTGATTTCTTGCAGTCAGTAATGGCTGAGTTAAATGCCATAGTAAAAGGTAAATGTATCCGATAGTTGATACAAGTGTAGCAGCTGATCTCAGTCAAGGCAGTCAGCCTGCATGTGACATAGTCATAAACCTGATGGTAGGCTGCCATTACTTTCCACCAGGCCTGCAGTTACCTTCCCAGCCAGAGAGCATCACCGCCCTTTGAACGGAACCAAATTATACTGCTTGGTGATAGAGGCACATGTGTGTGAATAACTTGCTTGGCGTTGTTACCTGGTACTTTGTATATTACAAATAATCATTGGAAAAATTAGTCGATTGATATTTACATTGTGGTCTAGTTGCACCAGTCTTGTGGTGGGCTGGTTATATATCTATATGTTGCAAATTTTCTTTTGTATATTTCTGCCCAAGATGTACAAAATTGAGCTAACGGTTACAACTAACTGTAATCATTATTTGGACATTATTGGGATGCACGGTAATAATAGTAGTGACGGCAACAGGTTTAAGCATAATAAACAATGTTCTGTGCGCAGTAATACTTGCTGGTAATGCTTGTAGAACCGACCACTTGATCTGAAGGCTTGTGGTCTTGGTCTCTGGGGTGCTGATATATTTGGATTGTGCTGTTTTACTGCAGGAAGAACGGACATGACTTTAGACCAGAACTGGATCAGTGTAAGTTATCGCTTTACAACTTTGTGCAGTTTTTTCACGTTAATTATGTTTCGCATATTTTAGCTGTCTGCTGTTTTAAGTTGTAATTCTGTAATTTTAGTTTTAAAAGTTTCCGATACTGTGCAGAACATGTGCTTAGTCGTATTCTATTTGTGTCATGATCGGCATTAAGAGTGCAAATAATACAGCTTCTACGATTCACTTCAGAAAACTAAGCTGTTTAAATAGCATTGATGTTATGTTATGCAGAACGTAACATTATTATTTTTATTTTGTTATTTAGGTTAGACAGATAAACAATCAGTTGTGCTATTTTTTCTGTTCTGTGTTATCAAAAGTGAAAAGGTATTTGTGTTGCTATTGCAGTTATGTATAAATAGTTGTAATTTGATGTGTTGAAATGCTGCTTACATTTGATCTATCTGTTTATCACATCAGCTGTACAAGGAGGAATACAGCCGGCGAAAGAAATTTCGTCATATGCGACACTGGGAATTTCCACCGGTTTTACCGTTCATGGGTCCGACTGTCCCGGACTATCCACCAGCATATCCACGCTGTCCACCTGGTTTCATCGGCGGAGACTACGATCTGTATCCAAATGTTGCTCCGGGTTTGTGTTTTGTGCAAAACAGCATTATTACTGATTATTCAGTTTGACATGAAAATGTAGTAATTAGTAATGTAATTGTGTTGTTTTTATATCCTGTGAATACGTTATGTTACTCTACACCTTGCAGTTAATAAGCAAAGGCACTTTTGCAGTCCAATCTGTTTCCGAAATTTTTTGCCAGAATTTTTTTTCAGCCATTATTATGTTTCTATTTTACTTGCCCATGAATGTACATTTATTGATCTGCGTCACTTTCCTTGCAGTATTGTTGCCTGGATTTTCACTGAAGTTTTGCACTTTGGGGTAAATATGAACTGGTCAGAGACATTTACGAGTTACGGGGAAGGTTAGTTGTAACCAGCTATGCTAAAAAAATACCATTTTTAGGTGGCGGCCTGGAGCAGTGTTTTTGAAGTCAACATGATCTAACAGCACCACTATAGAAATATCATTATTATTATTTTTTTGTTTCCACTAATAAAGATCCTGGAGGTTAAAAACAAAGTCTGGAGTGATTAGAGGTCTGGTGCATCGTCGGGATCAACAAAATGTTTTGCTGATCAAGATGGCATTAAAACACTGCAATAAGACTGAGATAGTTAATAAGTTATAATAAGTTCATCAAATTACAACCTTTTAATATTGTTTTTGTTGACGTTTCGGCAACCGCTGCTGCCTTCGTCCAAACGACTGTCCACCAGGTGTAGCTGTGGCGGACAGTAAGTAGTCGTAGATGTGTGGAAGTTGGTAGGACCCCTCGTCTTGGTTCATCGACTTGTTTTGTTCTTTTCTAATGCGTATCGCTTCCCTGATTCACCGGTCCATTCTGTTGCTTTCTCTGTTGATCACATTATAAAAGAACAAGACAAGTCGATGAACCGAGACGAGGGGTCCTACCAACTTCCATACATCTATGACTATTTACTGACCGCCGCAGCTACATCTGGTGGACAGTCGTTTGGACGAAGGCAGCAGCGGTTGCCGAAACGTCAACAAAAACAATAATAAAAGGTTGTAATTTAATGAATTTATTATAACTTATTAAGTTATGTTTCAACCTATGAGTCTATTTAAAGAAGACTGAGGCATGTTGCCACAGAAAGGATATGTCTCGTGAGTCTCATGATGGTGGTTGATCGACCACCAGAGCATTATTTTTGTTATGATTATAGTAGTGTTGCTGAGGCATTATTTTTAAAATATATTATGCATTAACGCATTAATTAACACATCATAATATTGCTAGCTGAGACGGTAACTGGAGTGATGCCCACGAAATCCCGTGACAGTAGCGATGAAATGGCAACAAAACATTTTTTAATTGCTTGAATATTATTTGATCGTCAAATAACCGCAGTTCAATGGAAAATTGAAACGCCTGCTTCACCGAATTAAGTGAATTTATGTATGTGCGTTAATTTTTTTACTCCTCGCACGCTACGTTTCTAACGTAGCGAAGAGGAGTATATGAGATCAGTGTAATATTGAGGACCGATCGACGACTGACCTCTGTTCCTGGAAGAGCCTTCCTGGAAGAACTTCAAACGGTCATATCTCTGTAACGGTGCTAGATAGATGCATGGTCACTATGGACCACCCATAGGAAGTCGACCCCTGGGAGGTCGTGACCCCATTATCTTTGAGGCGCCATATCTTCGTAATGGTGCCAGATAGATGCATACGTTGAAGTACAACAAGACAAATGGCAACTAGCCTCATTGACTGTTATTGGAAATTTTTCCTCTCGGTTACTAAAATCGTGCAATATTTTACGAACTTTGGGAGACAATTTCCAATGACGACCTCGATGCCAGTCACTATTAGTATAATATTAAACTATTAATATAATATTAAACAGTATAATATTAAACAGGTCTCAATTAGACGCCTGGTCTCTAATACAAGCCGAAAGGAACAAAAAAGCTCTTAAAAGAATACAAAAGAAAATGATGCGCGTGAGGAGTACATCAGATTGGTCACAATCTAATAATATTTCTTGTTTTAGCGTGTTATTTCTCTAATGTGCTAACGCGTAAGTTGATGCATTAATTTAACAGCTGTAGATTATAGTGATTTTTATGCATAAAGATCTGTCTATTTTTTATTTGTGTCAGATCTGCTGCGACTACCTGATCCTCTGCAACTGTCACGCCACCTGGCGCCGGATTCTGTACTAGACCCGACGTCTGCACTGGAACACCAGCTTCCATCAGTCCTGCCGGCAATGCATCCAACATCTCTTACTGGTTCCAGTAGTGGTCGTGGTCGAAGTTCAACCACTCGACCTTTTCTCAACGCCGGCTTCAGATACTTTTGATTAGACCCAAGGGTTTAGACACACGGCTAGACCCGTAAGCGACTCACCAGCCGTTTCCTCGCTCGCTGCGAGAAAGTGCAACGTTCCATCAGAAAATGTCAAATCGTTGCTTAATGTTTTGGAAAATACGACAAAGTATTACTTTTTTGTCGCACTTTGCATAGATTGAGTAGTTATTTCATAATTTTTTAAATGATGCAGGAGATATGATCTCCATAAAATCACGTGAAGGTCGATTCCATAGATGGCTTTCTTTAAATTTAAGTGTGTGATACCCAAAGTGGAAGCGATTAAGATCTTTCTGAACTTTGGGGGTCAAAGTCAAAACTCTAACCGCTAAAATTCACATTTAATGCTAAAAATTTCACACGCAGGTTGTCTTTGTTTATATATATTTAGCCATTTTGGTGCAATTCACTCTTCAAATATGCATTGCAGCCTAAAACGCAATAGGCTGCAAGGCATATTTGAAGAGTATTGTGGGTTTCAAGGTTGTTCAAGGTCGCCACTTTTGGTTTTGATCCTAAGGACTTATGGGACTTCCTATAACTGATTAATAGGGCCTAGTAAGCTTGGCGCTATCTCGCGTCGTTTCTAAGATCCTGAAACTAGAGTCTAATTTGTGGCAGCCGACATTGAAGATTTTTGCTATCCTATCTTGCACCGCTTTGACAGTAGCATGCAGAACGTGATAGACAGACAGACAGACAGATGCCTCAACGATAGCGAAGATATGCAAAACATCACATGCTGTCGCGCGTGAAAAATCAAGTGCCGTTTTAAATTTCGCTCGTTTTGATTTGCTCATATGTATTGTCGCTCGCTCACGGGTAAAATCTCGCTCGCTCTCACTCGTCCCATTTCTCACTCGCTCTCGTTCTCGCTTACAGCTCTACACACGGCCACGTGCCCAATACACAGTGGGTTCTGTTGGAGCTGTATGCCAACCAAAAATTTACGCACCCATACAATGCACCTGCAAGCTTTATCCAACTTTTTGTTCCAGTATTGATGAAGCATGTTATTACAGTTACGTTCTTAATGCTGTTAAACCTATTAATTCTTGGATATTAGTTTGATTTGGACAGGATCCATTAGTGCTCATTCTTATAACTTGAAAACCATGTAAACCTGAATACTCATGGGTCAAGTTGGGTCTTTATGAAAAACCACGTTTAACTCCCTCTCCTTTAAGAAAATACCAGTTGCACCTTTTTAAAAAATCATGGTTTTGAACTTGAATTCAGACCTGTGGAATTATTATGTTTTTGTCAGAGTTTATTTCACAGCCCAACAGTGATGACCTGCTGAAAACATGTTCATTGCCATTTCTTTAAAATAGAGCAATCTATTATGGCTCACGTAATTGGATTTTATTGGCTTACATAATGAACTGATATCATACCAAAAAACACCAAAAGTACAAAGATACAAAAAAACGATTAAGCAGGAAATTATTTGATGAAAATGAGCTTTTTGTGCGTTTTTATAACATTACTAATTTTTAAATGTAATTTTTTGATTACAGCAGCTTAGCATGGTGCACCTATTTTGGTCTAACCTGGTTCATTTCGACTCTGGAGATTTCTAGCCCTGGTTTTGCTTTCAGACACACATCTGGACCAGATAGTCGACTTTGCAGTTCGAAAATCATTTCTGTGTTGTCAGCTAGGTGAGGAACGTCTGCGGAGACACTGGTCATTGACTACCAGTACATTGTTCGTTGCTGTTATGTTTGCAGATGTTCATTTTTTTCACTTTAAATTTTTTATTGTCACAACTGTGTATGTAATGATTTAAGCAGGGTTGCATCGAACATGCTGATTAGAATTCTGCTGGTGGAAAAATATGCATTATGCACTGTGTGGCACTAAAGATGGTTAAACACATTTAAAAGTCTCTGTTTGTTTTGGACTTGTTGTCTAACCAGCTATAAAGCTGAATTTGGGTTTTAATTTTTGTGAACGTACGTTGTACAACTTGTTCTGCGTTTGCTGTAGACTTTTGATTTGTTGTGGATATGTTATGTCATTGTATGTAACAAATTCTCAACAGATTGCAGTTCGTGGTTTAAGCCATTGGCATGTTATAAGAGCATGCATATTTGAGGTGGGGGTTGGTTTGCCTCGGTGTGTGTTGCACTGGCCTTAATCAATCTTCTACATTTATTACACTCGACGGCAGCACAAAATACAGTACGTGTTTGAGACAAAGCTATAGCGTCACCGTGATTCTATAAATTTCTGTATCGTTACGTTATCACTGTCGCTGAACTTCCTAACTTCTGCTGCTTTCGTGCTACATCTCCACCAATTTTGGTTCGTTTTTTTCGCATTCTGGTGAAGCTGTTTGCAAAATAAACATCCTATTAAGTTTGATCTGATCGTACGTTACGTGACTGATTGTTGCAATTGTAGTGCATGTAGTTATTTATGGTTACTTGAACAAGTTGTGTGATGGCAATTAATGGTGTGAAAAAGAGGTTTTTCGTCAGTGTTACTGATATTAAGCAAGCCGATGGTCCTGTCCAGATTGGCATTTAGGCTTTTTTTTAACTTACTATGGAGAAATAGGTCGACACTTGTTTGTAGACTTTTTTGTGTCCACTTTTATTTTTAGTTAAAAATATTAACAACTGATGCATTTCAGTATAGGTTTAAATGTGTACGATCTTTTTTTAAATTATGCTCTCACGTAATTTTTATTCATTGATAAACTGCAGAAGAGATAGAAGCAAATGCTGCCACTTCACTTCAAATCTGTTGCCACACCACCTTGTGCAATATTAATCTAGGCTTATGCGAGTTTTATTTATGTTGGTCAAAGTAGGCTTAACGCAACGTCAAACATTAATTTTGTTACATTGTATAAATTGGACGTATTTTTGCTCGACGAAGTTATTTTTGGTTTAATTCGTCTATAGCTACCTATTTTTCCTTAGATTGGTCTGTCTGTTACATTCGTGCCCTCTGCTCAAACTGTTGGACCGATTGACATGTCATTTAGTAGTATTTGCGGGATGTAATGACACGTGTTAGATAGGGTCAGTGACGTCAGCGGAACTACGATATAGTCCAGCGTGCTCGCTTAACCACTCCATCAGTGCGATGTCAAGCATTTAAACAGCGCGCGTCGTTGGCGTCATCCATCCGTGTCGTTCGCGTTGCGACGTGCATCGAGTTCGTAGGAGCCTAGCCTAGTCGGCTGGACGTTGGTCGTAGAAATAGCCAGTGAGAATGTGAGATAGGCTTAGATCAATAGAATTACAAAAGAAGCCGTTTACAGCGTCTTCAGTCTGTTAGCTGCCAGATCTTCGATGCCAGGTCAGCAGCGTCACGACACTGTCGTCCAGGTTGGCTACAGACTTAGTACAGGGGAAAAAGAAAACTGGAGTCTGTTAGTACACTGTTGTGGCCTGCAGTGTAGCCAACAACAGTCCGGCTCAGCTGTTTTAAAGTATGTCCTAGCCTAAGTTTTGTGCTGTGAAGTAGGCGCAATGTCTCAGTACACTGAGAGTGTACTCCAAACACTCAAACGCTATTCTGCGTCTTTAACACTTGGGAATATAGCAACGTGCATGACGAAATCGTCGAGCTAGGTCTGACCACCAAGTATTTGTCAGAACTGGGTCTAACTTATAACCTACTGAAATTAGTTTCGGTCGATTTTCAAAACCTGCATATGATGCGTACGTATTTCAATAGGCTAAATTAGATCTAGTTCTGACAAATATTTGGATATTTAGTACAGTTTATGGATAAAGTGCATGGGGTAAGTTAGGCCTACAGCTGGGCTACGTCGTTGTTTCGGTGTGCGTGCATGCATGCTTGCGAAGCCATGCGCACGTCATGACACTGCAGTCGGCACACTACAAAACAAGTGGACCGTGACGCCTGTATGTGAGTGAATAGCGTAGTACTTATCGTAAGTATTTACATGCACGTCGTCGATAAAATGCCTATCAGTAACCCGCAGGTGGTAGGGTCTATACTGGTTAAATTGAACAATAGGTCCGTTGGCAGTAATCGCTGTTTTTGCAACTCAAAAACTGCAGCAAATGTTAGAAATTGTGGAGAATTTACCTGCGGGACAGTGAAGATTTTTATGCGTGGCGCTTATTCTTTAACTCGCACACTGCCTGGTCTGACGTGTTCAGTTAGGTAAGAGTCTAGGTATATATTTCTCGCTATCACTCTCTGACTAAATCTTGTAAGCTTACATGCATCTCGCGTGAAAGATTGCACAGCGCTGGATCGAAAACTGGTGTGGAAAACGTTCGTAAATTTTAATTGTTGCAAACTAAAAACCTAGGCTTTTCAAACAAATTTTCCAGCCTTGTTCAGGGTGTCGTACCGATCGATCATCGAGGTTTGTAGAACCGACGTGACTGACATGCAATTCGGTGCATTTTTAAAACTTAATTAAACTTATAATTGTGCCATCACGCTGCGCGCCGTCTGCAATGACATGTAATCATTTGCCACTCGTGTCTGAAATAAAACGCATGTGCGACGGACCGACGGTTATATATCGCAAAAGTTTCTATCTTATTGACGCCCTACAGCTATGCTGACGATGTGTTGTTTGTCCGTCGTCGTCTGTTCGTTGTTGGCCGTATTGTGGCTAAACGGTGGGAAATAAAGCTTAAGTTGTTATTGATCACTGATATGAAGTCGCATATTGGCTTTCAAATGACATGAAAATCGATGACCTTGGCCGATCGTGAAGGGTTATAACACACTATGGTATGCCAATCGTATTGTGGCTACACGGCAAGTCGTATATGGGTCGGCGATGATACCGTCAGATAGGGCGCTGACGACTTATTATAAGCTGTCAATAGTAACCATGTCCCTGCCCTATCTGCAGCGGTTTGGCCGCAATTTTAAATGAAAAGTTTTCAGTTGCAATAGTGGCAGTATCTCGAAAAATGTGAGAGGCCAAAATTACTATCAATCACTAATAGGAAGCGGCATATGCTTTTTCAGATTACATGAAAATTTTTTGACTTTGGATGATCTTGAAGGTCAGTACTGCAACAGAAACTGTATAAGCTGTAGCGCGTTTTACCTAGCGACAGCTGGGCTTTCTTGTTTAAAAATGTGAGCTGTGCACGCGATTGACTTAAGTCTTAAATTTGTAGCTGCAGCGTGTTCGTGCAGTGACGTCGTGCGTGGGTCCGCGCATAGTCTACAGAGTTGACACGATTTAGCTTTTGACGAACTGACCAATGGGCGAGCCCATACAGTCACTTACTTATAGTCGCCGTTAGACTGTGCCTACTGTAATGCATTGCTGCTTGATGCCCATTGGCCAGTTCGTCAGAAACTGAACCATGTCATTCCAGTTTAGTTCATTTCAGCTTAGTTCAGTTGCGTCGCTCTGTAGGCGCCTTTGTAATTAAATGTTTGGGAATGCAGTTGCGAATTGTCAATAGACACAATACGTTAGAGTATGATTGTTAGCGCAACACTACTTTTTGCGATTAATTGATTGATGCAACAGATGTAACGCTCGCTACCTACGCCCTCCTTTCTTCCCTGTTAAAAATTTTTGGTGTAAGTCAAAAAATTTTTAAAGTCCGAAAATGAAATAAGTTTCCTAATGTCTAAAATTGGCCAAAAATAAATTTCTATGACTGAGCGGTGGTATACACAATTAAATACAATGAACGAACGATCTAATTAATAACAACATTAAACAACATCAATGTCGATTAACGTTAAGACTGATTAATGTTAATATTAAGTCGATATATAGTCCCATAAACAAATAAGCTTGATCTATAAGTAAGAAGTCTGTACATATCAAGTGAGATAATGTTGTGACAGTGTTCGCCAGA
>Ga0056128_1001900_pt1 | contig 24224 bp, 14 predicted proteins | sample WorMetLIZISLAND2_FD_71113 | JGI IMG/M metagenome (GOLD analysis project Ga0056128, IMG submission 71113) | Marine gutless worms symbiont microbial communities from Max Planck institute for Marine Microbiology, Germany - Olavius geniculatus... ... | reverse complement strand
GAATGACTTTTCTGAGAATCAGTTAACCAAATTTCATGCAGTTTACACAGTAAATGTATATAACAGTCATTAACAGACCAATAAATCTAACACTTCTCCACTCTAACAACCTTGCGTGTTCCATAACACACTTGAACTGACAAAATTATACTCAACTGATGAGTCCAACTGCTAGGATAATAAATGTTTCTTTACTTACGTAACGTATGTGTCGTATTGTTTTTGCAGCGGCAACGCAGTTGACATTTTAGCTGTTTCACGTTTAATCAAAGGTACAATTTACAAAGAAAAAACTGAAATCATAAATCTTTGGGGGGTCCGTAGACCCCCAGCACCTCCTAAATGACGCCCCTGCAACAGATCTGTACTGAACTAAAACTAATAGGGTGTTTACACGATCGAGCAAACATCGAGCAGCTAGCTCGAGGTTCCATGGTAATTAGCATGTTAGTTAAGAGGGCGGGCGGGTTGTAACTGGAAGGTCTATTTAACACGTGATCAGCTGTGGGCTAGGAGCCTAAGCCTAGGCCTACATTTGAGTCAGGGGCGGGGTTCCAATAGGCCTGCTTGAGCCACCTCGATGTTTGCTCGATGTTTGCTTCGTATAGGGTATGCTTTATGCATGCGTCATATCTGCTCGATGTTTGCTCGATCGTGTAAACACCCTATAAATGAAGTGAAATAAAATAAAACCCGCGTGACTGAAATGAACGCCGTAGCACGCGGCTTTCGTTTTAGTTCAATTCATCTAATTTCCGTCTCTTTGAACACAGCTCTTTGAACACAGCTTGAGAAAGTACGTGTCACGAGTCCAGAACATTGGATGAAGTCAAGTTTCGCTAAGACTTTAGTCTAAGACTGAAGTCTTAGACTAAAGTCTTGACTTTAGTCTTGACTTTTGACTTGACTTTCGTTTGCGGTCGTCCATCTTTTTTACGCAAACGTCGAATTACTGCAATAACACGATTAGTTAAATCAACATTATACAAGTGTTTTCCAGACCTATATTAATAGGGTAGTGTGTGCAATATTACTTTGTTTGCCTATATGGCCATTTTATGGATATAAAAGGAATTTTGTGCAATATTTGTGCCATCAATGACGTCATTACTTACGCTAGTGTCGTCTGCGTAGTTAACGCCGGTAAATAACAAAAATGCCTATTAGTTACCAAACGCCGCACGTTATTTTAATGGTCAAAAAGTAAATAGTTCGCTCGAATAACGAACTGGGACGTCCGTTTGGTCAAGCTAAGCCGTAATTTTTTTATTTTAACATTAAAAATTGCCAGCTGATGTAATTTTGATTTTGGTCCTGACTTAAGTCTTGACTTTGGGCTTAGACCAAAGTCAGGTCAAGTTCGGTCTTGACTTTAATCTTAGACCAAGGTCAAGTCAAGCAATACTTGACCTCAACAATTGTCTACAAAACTTTATAGACAGACACTCGAAATTGTATTTCAGTGCATTTGTGAAAGCTGTTGGCTAAATAACTTATGCTTATAGGGTGGTTCAACAAAGACATGCATTTTTCGCTGCTAGTTTAAGTACCAGATACTGCACTGCTAGAGTGGATAAGCGAGCACGCAGTGCAAGCTTATACCACTTCAGACATTGTGGTGACGTACTTAAACCGCGCTCGGATGGCATAGACTACACATAGCTAAAAATGTTAGTGCAAGCTAATGTGGTTTCAATAATGCTACAGGTAGGCTAGTACATTACGTACATCGTCTCCGAAGGCCAGAATGGACGCTGCCAGGTAGAGCAAGTTGCCGTTAAACGTATCCTTTAGCAGTTTGTTAACGTAGGCATCTCTGGCCGTGGCGGCGATGTTCTGATAATTCCGTGAGTCCAAGTCTGTGGCCAGCGGGTCCTCAGAGTAAAGAACCAGTCGACCGTGACGGGTTACGTAGGTCCGCGGTAGCAGCAACGTACCGCTGTCTTCATCCACCGTCATCACTTTGGCGGGTTGTTTGCGCTGTTGAGCCAAGGAACGACGCAGTCGCCTTTCACGACATTGCGCTATCATGTACGGTTTCCATTCCTGAACAGGCACCGAATGGATGCATGAATGCACGATTGAATCTTTTGCCATCTACGGCTGATATTAATTCTCTGTCAACTTTTAAGAGTTTATTGAATAATGTTGATTGTTCCCGCATATCAGAAGTTTATAGTATTAAGCTTTATTTTTACTTTTTACTTGCATGAGGTATTGTTCTTTCAGATGATGCAGGATTAGTAAGGGCTATACGATACCGTATACCGTAACCGCTGTTCTGAGCTTAGTAAGTGTATGTCTTGCCAGCTGTGTTTTTATGAGTTTTTATGTACTTGCATTTTAATGAATAAATCATATTATTACGAGCACATGAATGAATAATTAGAAGCGATCAAAGATCTGAAACATCCTAGAATCCTAGAACGCTACAGCACTGCTAGGTCTAGGCCTATCAGGCAAAAAACAGTTGAAGGAATTAATGCATATACTATCTTTTCAAATAGCTTAATTTAAAAAAAGTTTTTGGACGTAGATTTGGACTTTTGATTGTGATTCAGTTGCTTGATTGCTTGATTATTGATTAAAATTTCCAGTTTTTTTACATCCTTACGATTTTTTCGACTCATTCTACAGTCAAACTGCTGACGATGATAGTAAACTCAAGCCCGGTGCACACTACCCGTTCGGAGTTGAATTACGTAATTAAATTAGGTTCTTCAGGTCTTCTCTAATTGGGCGCTATACAAATTGACATATTCATTCATTTATTCATTCACATTACTGTCCAGCTCTGACTTACATGGTATGAATTCTTAAGTGAACGCTAGAAAATTAATTCTTGGGAAATGCTTTAGGAAATCGGAAATAGTTGAGCCTAGGAAAACATAGGAAGGTGTTAAGAAAATTGGCCCTTGGTCTACAGTAAATAGAAGTAGTGGAGTTTGGTTTGTTACTAACCAGCGGCGTCGACGAAGCACTCAGTCGTTCCTCAGGTTGCAGCACGACATCACCGGAATCGCATCCGAAGCCTTTCGTCAGACTACTCAGCGCCATAGTATCTCACTCACGACGCAATCTATCTATCCATCCCGCTTACAGTTAGTTCCGCTCTAGTAGTGTGCTAAAGCTGTTTGTCGTTATTTACAGTATAATAGGGCCTACACCGGGTGGCGCATAAAATGTGGGACACACATTATACTTTACGTGAATACAGCAATCGTAAAGCTTAGGAAACGATTAGGGCCTAGCGTCAATCAATAGTGTTCAACATGACCACCCTTCATTGCAGTGATCGAGAATAAGACCGTTTTCAACACTGTCCGATTGATCTATCTACATAAAGCCTATGTTCCACTTTTTAGCCCTATGCCTCGCCCTATAATATTATTAGTATGATATTTTCATTCACTCGCTGTCTTGTTATATATCATCTGCCATTTTGTCTTCTGTCTATACATCTGTCTACATATCTTTCCAATTGTTGTCTTGCAGCGAATACTGTGATCAAACGATGCGAATGCAAATTACGGCATCAAAATATGACGTCTATTGTCCTCGCATCATAGGATGTGACTCGTTGCCATGGCAATTGCGTTAGTAACATTATAGCACAGTTACTACGACGACCGCTCGTGACGTAGCCTGGTCTATTGCAAGCTGGCGGATAAAGCCTCGTTTCCACCAGAAAACACATGCAACTCAAGAATAGATGCCAGCCGTGGCTTCTATTTTTTACGTTATGGCTGTTGCATCAGTTGTGTGCTTGCGTTGGTTGCGTAGGGCCTACATATAGGCCTAAACAAGAACCCCAGCTGTCGCTAGGATAGCCGAACATACTGGTTTTCAGTGACATTCAAAATCATCCAAGATCGATGATTTTCAATATGCCATTTCATATTAGTGATCAAATCCAAAACCTAAACTTTATCTCGCACATAATCAGTAGGCCAAACATAGCGACTATACGTCATAATTATACATAAATACAAAAACTTCTCATATTATATCAGATTATTTTCGAGATCAGTTATTTCTTTGTCGTTAAATCTTATTGTCATTTGTATCAATTTACCCTTTCACTCTTTCATTCAAAGCCGGCAAAATCTTACTTGACCACAAATCATTGCCACCCATAGACTTTCTCAAACCGACAGCACAGACCTCTATGACTTTAGACCTAGCATTAGTATGGTTCTTTATTTCTAGTTTATTTCTTCGTCAACATTCTGTTGCGGCCATGTCGTGCGATAGTCTAAGATCAGTCAGTCTAGCATAGGCTTCAATACGATATGCATTACAGTATCATCATCATAATGGTATCATATTACTTACATATTGAAGAAAACAAAGACTAAAATCGCATCTAAAGTAAATGCAATGAACTGAAATGAATTCACTTTGGACATTAAAATCGAAAAATGAACTTAACTGAAAAGAACTGCCAGTTCGCTCGCTTTGAACAGATAGACACGACTAAACTAAACGGAACTGAGATTCCAGTTCTGTTAATTTCCATCACTTCGTACACACCTTAAGACTGCACACCAGGTAGCACCTCATCGTCATCCCAGTGACAGATCAGTGACAGGCCTCAATGCAATGTGTGAGATCAGCCACCATGCATAGAACTGTGTGTTTAGTGTGCAAGCCTGAAAAATATGTACATTGCTCATCTTAACTCCAGTACTTAGTTCAACTCAGCCTTCTGTCCTCCACAGGATAGTAAACTAGCATCAGCTTTTGGACTGAGCAATAAACAGGGTGACCAATGACCAATCTGTGAAATTCCCTGACGCCCTGTTATGTCATACATACTACTAACATTACAGATGAAATGAAAGATGCACTATGTATATATGACGTTAGAATTACTTCATTGGTAGCAATAGGTATTTAACTTTGACGTCAACGGGATACTTAAAAACATTCCCCGACAATTTTGTATCAATCTAAGCATAAGGAGATACAGAGAAAATGTAGGGCAGTTTTTTTTACCTGAATAGCATATAGCAGTATAAGAATGCTCATTAATGAAAAAATGTGCAGTCAAATAAATAACAGCTGTGCAAAATCATTAAACATACCGATGTTCAAAATGTCAAAATAACAATTTCATGGGCTTGGTCCAAGTGCTACTATCAGCCCTTATTCTGCAACCGATATAAACATGCCGAATTGTGACTCAGTTACTATGCTACAAAGACAGACAGAAACACGGTATTATTATTATTATTATTACAACAATGACAATAATGACAACGATGATTATTATTCCAAATGGCCCAGACACAAACTAAGTAAAATGTGAGGCAAACAGCAAGTAAACCACAATCAACCATTCTGCTCGATGTATTGGCACAATATCAAATTAGTTTACTTTAGTTCACTTTAGCACGCAAAGTAACAAAATAAAAAAAATTGTTAGCACCTACGTCAATAAAAAAATTATAATTTAGAAAGGCTACTAAAAATTGACTATGCTATATGACTAACTACATTTCATGCATGACAGAGAGTTATCTCAGTTTTCAAAACAATTATACATCACAAAATAAACTTTTACTGGCATATAAGAAGCAACAGACAGAAACAAGAGTCAACAAATGGCCTGAAAATGACTGCAAGCTTATTACTGGAGTTTGCTCACTAAAGTATTGTCAACCACAGAATGAAAATCAGGTAAGAAGAAACAATAAATTCAGTTTCAAAGTTTAACGCCAACAGCTTTATATCACTTTGTTCATATAAATTTACAGTATGCTAATGCATATTGGCCGTCCTACAGCTTGAATTAAACCGAGCCCATCAGATGCAAGTTCAACACCCCACCATACCCACTGAGCCAAAGCCGATCTGACAAACTTACACACTACACAGTGCAACATGGCAGAAATTATTAGAAATAAGTAGACAACACACAAATTTGTACAGCACATCACATAAGCACTTCGAACATAAGATGATTCACACATATTTCTCGATGTTACCTTAAGCAATGGACCACTCAATGCATTAGCACTGCAATGTTGCTTGTACTGACTTGATCAAACATTTGTACGCAACCAGAAAACATAAAAACCAACAACAAAAATTCAAGATATAATTCCGGAAAGTATACAAACACAATAATATGAATAAACAGACATGCTGAGAAAGTCTTCCTGCAGCAAATTGCAAAATACTGTGATCAAAAAAAAGATTGGTATCAGCTGTGTCATGATGATATTGTGCAGAATAATGATACAAAGTCTATACAGTGGTAACCACATTCAACATAGTTGTGATGGCTTCAGCATCCTGCGCCTGCTGGTCACTTTACTTTGCTCCTACAACATGTAAGCAGCTTCAATCATTCAATCTATCATATCAGTTAGTCAGTCAGTCATGAAAGCATTTGTTAGGTGCTGTTTAACGAAGCTAAACAGTACTGTACAAGATAAAACATTAAAAATTATTTCAAAAATGAACTAGATCAAAATTGGTGTCAACATTGGTTGGTGGTGTGGTGAGGTGGTAAGGCATTTCATCTGATCAACAAAGGTACTCTATGCCGCATAGATGTAAAAAACGTTCCAAGAAAAATAAAAAATGTTAAAAACGTAAAAAACGTGGCAAAAATAAAAAAACGTTCAGCTTCTTGCCTAATGCCTAATGTTGTAAGTGCAGTATACCTGGAATCATAGTTTAGATAGAAAGAACTGCATTTAATTTCAATGTAGCTGAGATGTCATAAGACCATAGCATTAAACTAACTAAATATACTGGTTAAGAAAACTTTTTATTTAGTATATTTGGACTAACTAAGTAAACTACATCATATGATCTATTAATTTATTTCCGTGGTCCCAAAAGTGCTTCACAAAGCCTTTAATGGGATTTTTCAATGCACGTTTTTTAAAAAATAAAAAACGTTGAGCAAAATCAAAAACGTTAAAAACGTGGTAAGAATAAAAAACGTAAAAAAACGTTTTTTTTACATCTATGCTATGCCGGGCCCAGTTGGTACTTGAATGGGTAACTGCCTGCAGGCAGGTAAACCATTTCGGTATTTAACCAGCCGCCTGGGTCAACTCAGCCTTCCATCCCTCTGGGGTAGGTAAATCGAGTACGGGCCTATCTGGCTGAAGTTAAGGCAGGGCGTGTTTACTTGTGCCAGGTGACAGGTAACACTGTGTGATCCCATACAGCAGGTAGCTCTGAGATGGGCTTCCATTAAGAGCTATACCACCACCTTTAACCTTTAACATTTCACAGGGCAAGATTAACGGGTGTGCTGATTTTTCAGTTCAAAACGTCAGAGATCAAGGTTGCACAGCTTGAGGCAGATAGTGGCATAAAATATCTGTACTGGGGCCACAGATTTTTTTCTAGTTAACAGAGGCAGTGAATTAATTATAAACTATTGAAATTCAAGGACTCTCAAGACCATCTTACATAAAATTCCAAAACTTTCAAGCCCTGTTCTGTTTTCAAGGTCTTTCCAGATCTTGGACAAATGGTACTTTTGAGGCCACCCAGTAATGCAAATGGTCAACTGACCTGCGCGATGTCTTGCTGCGGCTGAGGTGTAGAGTTCGTCATCTTCAAGCAGAGAGTCGACGGGTTGTGATGGCAGCTGGTTCACGTTACCTGCTGACTGACTTGACGACATCGACGCCTGCATCCACAACAGCTAGTATCACTAGGACACAGGGCTTTTTGGGTCATGTACAAAGTTAAAATTGTATGGACGTCTATTAAGCAAGGCAGTTTTAAACCGTGCAGTGACTTTGAATAATAGAGACTGGCACTTTCATCCATAAGGGACATAGTATATACTAACCAGAAATAACAAAATAAGAAACATGTTAAAAATTAGGCAAAGTGAGCGACTGAATAGGGTTTAACGTCCCGCCAACACAGTATAGGTCATTTTGGGGACGGCCTTTCTAGGCAAAATGCACATACACATAATAACGAAACAAAAAGTTTAACCTTTACACAAAGTTTAACCTTTATGAGACACAAAACCTTAAAACAACCTAAACCTAAAATTGTATGAACTGCCAATCCAAAGTGTGCATATGTAACTAACTATAATTCATTTCATTTCATTTTTCTTATCGATATTGTACCGATTTTGCTATGTAATGTTCTGTTTTGCAATGGCGTTTGACTATTGCTTAATAAAAGATTACTTACTTACTTAATGGCAGTTCTAATAATTTTCCCTCATATGCTCCAGACAGTCATCAATGTCAGAATGCTGTCTATTGGAAAACGAGGGGTGAAAAAAGTAGGTAGACAATCTGAGGTGATGGGAACAAATGTTACATGTAACAGACATTATTAAATTATTTTCTTTTTCAAAATATGTTCAAAGTCACCTTATATTATGGGTTTATTTCCGGTTAGACTGCATCCCTCAAAACTAGACTATGAGTAAGTGTAACAATACAATACAATTTAGAGTAAAAATACCAATGGCACCAGAGTCACTTCACATTCTACTGGGGAAAAGTTTAGCCTTAAATGTTCGCAGGCAGTCTGAAGACGTCACTTCTGATGATAGACTGTTCCAAATACTTGCTGCAGCAATGGGGAACACTTGGTCACTACAAGAGCAAACAAGACTTACCACAGACCGGATATCCATTGAGTTGACAACCAACAGTGTTGAAATACTAAATGAGTGAGTGAGTAGGGTTTGACATCCCACACGACACAATATAGGTCATTTTGGGGATGGCCTTTGCAGGCAAAATTGCACATACACATAATAACGGAACAAAAAGTTTAACCTTTACAGAAAGTTTAATCTTTATGAAACACAAAACACAAAAAATGACAAAAACCATAAATTGTAAGAACTGCCGATTATAATTGTGCATATATATCGATAATGGCAGTTTTAATAATCTTCCCTGCTTTCCTCCAGAAAGTCATCAATCTCATAATGCTGTCTATTGGAGGACAAGGAGCAACGTACTAAATGGTAAGACAGAAAACATAAAAACAACTCAAAACAATGCCACCCTGATCACTTCAAAAAAAAAACAAATTTTTTGCTTGACTGCACCACGTGATCTATTTTCTGTGATCCTACAGGCACCCTACGAAAACCAGGAACAAAATAAGATTTTTACAAGCCAAAATGCCCTTCTTGCGGCCAAACTAGCAGTCTCAAAACATGACTGCCTGGCATAAAATAAAATCTAGAAGTCATGTAGCAAGATATTGCAGAACAAATCAAGTCATCGACAAAAATCTGTTTCCAAATGACAGCCTTTTATTCAAGATACCCATATCAATGAAAAGTAAACAATACGTAATGCAAAAAAATATGCGTAAACAAACCGAAACTTGACTCAGTCTCATCAAAGGCAGCGTACTGGTTAGGGCACTGGACATACAATCAAGAGATCTGAGTTCAACTGCTCAACTTTGATCAGTTACGACTTGGATGGGTAACTGTTGGCGAACAGGTTAACCATTTCAGTATATAACCAACCAATAAGTACAAAATTTTGAAAATAATGGGTGACAGGAAATCAATTCTTTTTTAATTCTCAACCTTGTCCAACTCAGACATTGTAACTGAATGGAAAGACTACCAATGGTCAGTAGAAGTGCTTAACAATAGTCATATGGTTAAGAGTCTTAAGCCATTTTCCGTCTAAAATGTCCACAGTGGATGAATGTATAGCATAAGCAAGTCCACCGACAACTAAACTTAAATTGCACATAATATAACTTAAGCAAACGAACTAGAAACTGAATGCTGATATGACATGCGACATAGACTGTACATATAAAGCACATTTAGAAACTGAAAAAAAATAAAAAACAAAAGCTTGGCAGCTAAATCACTACATGATAACAAAAAAATCTACTTAGATAGAAAACAAACCATTGTTGGTCTGAATGATCCCATTGACTGTGAATGCTGGTGTATAAAAAACATTTTTATCAAAAACAGTTAACTAACTCATTCATTTTAGCAAAGCACTATAACCAAGTAATATTTTACCTCGCCTTATTACAAATACTATTATATAATAAATAGGTTTAATGTAAAACAAAGTAAAGTTCATTTTAACTAATTACTATGTTGTGAAAAAATTAAACATAACATCACCATCGACAACAACAGATAATAACGACAGACTACACTACACACATTAAAATAATGACAGAAACAGAATACATAAGTTACCAATCAGAAACAAACTGAAGAAGTACCTTAACTGAGTTAACAGCTCCACCGACTTTACCTTCGACTGACTTGAACACATTGGAATTACTACAACAGAATACCAATTACTACTACACTACTACAATACAATAAGACATATCAAAAATACTACTACATCAGCAGTCTACTACTATAACTATTGTTAATTAGCCAGCTTTTTCCAAGTTAATCCAAAAATCGATGTAAAAGGCAAAAGATTTGGAGATAACTGTAGCAATTTAATGTAACAGAATAATCAGCCTACCAGCAATTTACATTCATCCACAGCCAATGTACTATCACCAACAAAAATGGCACGAGTGTGCATGATACTTGCTACACATTCCTGTCTCACCGAATATCTCCGAGCTTTCTTGAAGCAAAGCATCCAAATGACTTGAGAGCACTGTTTGTCTTCTGATACCTGCAAATATTCCACGTACATAAACTAAAGTTAGATGGCAAGCAATGTTCTAGTCGAACATTCATAATATCACCATTTCTGCAAAAATAAATTGTCAAATTGTTTCAATTATTCACAAACTTCATTAAAAAATTTTTTTTTTAAATATGCATACTGCTAAAAAAATCTTGCCTCCGAAAATCAGTTGTGTAACAAGCAGAAAAAGGCCACAAAAATAGGCTGGCTGAACTAAAACAGTGATTAGAAGCAGTACCAAATAATTCTACACGCAAACTAATTTTCCACAATTTAATTACAACAGCAAAACTCACGCCTCCGAAGCAGATATTGTTTCTCCAATCTGATGCAGCTTCTCATTCGTTTTCTGAAAGCTACAACAAAAGCACAAATACAACAGAAAATTGCAACTAAATGATGACACAAAGAGACCACAAAGCTAAACAGTTAAAACTCAAAGTACAAAATCGAACTTAATATGCCTCTAGTGGTCTAGCCGCAGGCAATTAGTCATGCTTAAGGAATCTATTCCCAGGTTCCAGTTTCCCAGGCACCCTGGATTCCTGGACTTTTTCAGTCCTAAATTCCCGAAAATGAAAACAGCTAGATTCCCGAGAAAATCTGGAACAGCAAACAGCCATCGCTGGTCCAGCACTGTGTATGTACAATAGAGAATGGCCCATGCACAGTGGATTTGGCAGCTACTGCAGCAGCGCACTAGTGATTCATAGCGAAAACAAGGAGTAAAACGTAAACATGAGACCACGGCACCCACCCCTGATGAAACCAAGCGACAGCAGCAGGCAGCTGGAAAGCATGACCCCAAGGGTAGCGACTTTATGAGGGTAGTGTGAATAAGTGTCAATGGCGCTGCTAGAGCAACTCGCTGGTCTGACTTGCACGCATTGTTCAGTCCCTCCTTGCCTCATTGGCACTGATTTGCAGGTCGGTTTGTAAAATGACAGTCTCCTGTATGTAAGTACTGATAGGTTGGCAGCTTACTGTCGTCGAACCGTTATATATAATCCTTCACTCTCATTAACAGTCTGGTGAACCTGTGGAGATGAATGACTGGCTAAATGCTCAAACAGATTGCCCAAGTCACGGCACACTGGCACAGTGAGCATGGCTGCTGCGTCATGGTCCGTGCAATGACGACAGCAGTAGTAGGCCTAGCATCTGGCTTCTCCTTCACATGGCTCAGCTCAGCAGGTGGCAGATATGGTGCAACAGTTGGCAATGCATCACATCGCAGTGCTGAGTTTGAGAATGGGGCCATTAATGCATGTGATGAGGTATCAGCTCTGTGCAAGTGGTAGTACTGCAGTAAACGTCATTTCTGGGCACCCGGGAATGAATATGTACATTCCCAAATTCCCGGGAACGAAAAAAAAGAAATCTTGGAACAAATTCCTTAGTCTTGCTAGTAAAAACTTACTATTTTGTATTTGTCCAAAGTAAGCCTGTTTCAAATGTAAATAAATAACTGAGCTTAGACCAAATACTTCAATAGAAACCAGCTGTGCAGTTAGTTCATGCACTGACACTGTTTCAACCCCAAATCTCCTCCTTCCATGAGGAACCAGGTCCTGTCAAATGCAATGTTATTTGTGGCCAAGCCTACACATGTTCTTGCCAAACAAAATCTCATTCCACCAATGGCTTTACTGAATCGTAACAGCATGACAGACAGACAGAGAGAAAGCTGATGCTTTCCGCATTGCTGCCTATCAACTCTGGCTACTGGACAATAAAGTTCAGTGGCATTGGAAGTAAAGAAAGGAAACGACCAGAAAGTTGCAATTTTATAATCAACACACTAATTTCCAACAGAGGAGATTATGAGCTTTGGCCAAAAATTCAACTTTAAACCAAAATTCCCCCAAAATGAATTCTTAGCCCAAACTGTGTATTTCTGGAAGAAAATTTTTCAACACAGAGAATTTTCCTTCAGGATAAAGTTGAGGGCCCCTCCTGCCACCGTGCCACGGATTAAGTTAAAGCAATTCTTTGCAGTAAAGCCGAGCATGTGTATACTGACGACTCAGAAGAGCGAATGGTCTCGACGCCATGCTGTAAGTCACGTCTCAGCTCAGCCATTGGAGTAATGCCGAGACGATGTTTGAGATCATTCGCCTGACGTACTTTAGCATCCAGCACCGACCTCAGCGTGCTGATTTCACTCTCCAGCTGAAAAACACACGACAATCTGTCAGAGCTCAGGGTAACAGCAGAAAACTAAAGTCATGTAATATTATGTACCGACTGTAAATCAGAGACTGACGTGGTTGCAATCATCAAGTTTACAACCGGTAAGCGAAATACCAATGATTGCTTCACAAGCTTACAATTATATATATATAGGTTTATTCACCACTCAGGTAGTACAAAAAAAAACAGACAAATAGACAGGCAGGCAGACATACAGATAGACTGACAGATAAGTGTTCAAGTCAATAAAGATATACGTGCACACAAAAATAAAATAAACTAGCCAATGAAATTTAAAATAGAATAAAAGCAAATTTATCAACCTTCACACACATACTTAAACTTAGCAAATACATCAAAACACAATGGACTACAATCTAAAACGTCATATTTGTTGCACAATTTTCTATATCCATTGCTCCGCCGACACCATGACAAACACTGGCAAATCACTTGATTTCTACTGTTAAAAAGTCTACCGGTATTTCAAAAACTTTAACCTATGTAACTGAACAATTATCACCAAATCTAACTGCTCACAATGTAACTAGACAAATTTAACCGATTCCCAACGATGAAATCCAAAAATTTTCCGATATACATCATTCCAACAAACATTCAGTCGATTTAGGTTATCTGTCGACAAATCAACCCCTCGCATCCATAGGTCAAAATTGGTAACACAAAAGACTCACATAAACAGAGACGTGTTAACTCACAGACATATTTCGAACTACAAAATAGTGCATTAGCCAAAGCATAAAACTTACGAATCTGAGTTGAAACGTCAACTTTAAGTGATTTACTGCTTACAATATGCATACCAAGGCATTTAATTTTATCAAACCAACAAATATCTAGTCCATTATATGAAGTTGTCCGTTTACACATTTCAGTTACAATGTACAACTGTGTTATTTAAAACACAACTTTCCACGGACCAGTTGTTAACCCTTGGCCTAGTTAACTATTCAATGTATAACACACTGGCTACAACAGTATAACTGTACCCTAGCCAGTTCGACTCTCCATTCCTCCTCCATTGCTGTGCGCTCTTCCGGGCTAAGTTGACTCACGTTCGGACTAGGAACAAGCGACGGTCCATCGAACGAACGATAGTAGCCGTCATCTGAAAGACAAACAAAACTATGTATACAGCAAGCTATTCTACCCTACGTACCTTTATAGGCTTTGTCGCCAGTGTAAACACACAACGGTTCTTCGCACGCACACAACAGTTGTAATGCAAATCATGTAAAAATACAACAACACAGTGAGATGATACCTCTGCTGCCAGATAAATTCATTGCGATTTTTTTCAATTATTATTACATTACAATTTCCAACTAAACAAAAATAACCGGAAGTTGTTTACAAATGTTTACCTTCGACAACAAAAGATGACGTAGAAGACAGAGATGGGTCAATATCAGAATTTCAATTTCGATACGAAGTCTGTTCGATAATCACCAGATTTTTTTCTAAATTTAAAACATGTTCATGTTCAGCAAACAATAAATTTGCAAAAAAGTGTTGAAACCGTAGGAACTAACACGCAATAAAATTAAAGTGTGCCAAAAATTTAATAGACCATTGTGTTTCCACACAGTGAAAAAATCTGAAAATTGGTTAAAAATTGACAACGTTAACTGAGCTTCAGTAATGAGTAATGTAGATAAATGGATGCAGGCACAAAGTTCTTCTATATCCGTATCACGATGTAAAAGATTCTACTAATAATCTAATAACTTTTTTGACATACTCTGATCTGTCTCCGGTTCGAGCTAATTCGGCTGTCCAATCATACATAATTTTTTGTTGCGCCCAAAATCTATCAAGCCGCACCTTAAATAAATCAATAGACTGTACATCAACTACCCAATTAGGTAAACTATTCCAGATATTCACAATACGTGCCGAGAAAAATGTTTTCTGAAATTGTGAGTAGGCCTAAAACTAAATGTTTGGTTGTGCAATTTGAATTTGTTACCTCTAGTTACTGAAGTATTATATTGTAATGTAATGTATAGGTGCGACTTTTTCATCATAAATGACGTGCTACTTTTTGGAACATCGTTTTTAACCTACCAACGAGGTCAACTCAGTTTTCCGTCCCTAGATCTAGAGTAGGCAAATCGAGTACGGATGGCAGGCACGTTCTTCACGATCGATCGACGTGCGGAGTGGCAACTGGCAGTGGCAGGTATAGCCTATGACAATGTGTGGCCCCATATGGCCGTTGATGCTCCGTACTTCTGAGATGGGTTTCCATAAAAGCTCTACACAGTCTTTAACTTTTTAGCCTAGGCTATGTTCAGACCTACAGTACGTACAGTACACCATCACATACACAGGCACAGGCCCGTCGAGAGCCACAGCGGGGCCCGGGGAAACATTCTCGCGAGGCCCCCAAACATTTTCACGGGGCCTGTCTGGAAAGAGAATGTTTGAATTTTTCTTTTCAAAAATGGTACATTCTGGCGGTATTTTATATTTCTCGCCGACGGCGGGGCCCCCAATTAAAACGTAGCGGGGTCCGGGGTAGCTGACCCCCCTACCACACCCTCTCGACGGGCCTGCACAGACAAAATGTAAAAATAAAGAATGTTCACAAATATGTAAATTGTATGTGTTATGCGCTTGCGATCGAGGGTCAAGAGCACGGTTTCTGTTACTGAATGTATGATAATTGACAATAGGCCTAATGCTGTAGAAGTTAGAAGGCGAGAATTTTTCACGAAACCGCATTTTTCCACTTTCAAAACGGGAAATGTAGGTATAGGCGGGGCCTAAAAGTTCGAAACTGGCAGACTGCGTGTCATTGCCAGTAATGAAAGTTTACAATTTTAACATTACTGTACGTCAGCTTCATCTGACACAGAAGCTACCAAGTCAGTATTGCGATAGGCCTAGGCTTACATCGACAAAAAACTTTTTGTTATAATTCTCATATTTCTACACTTTTCCTACGCGATCGCAGAGACCGTTAAGCCCGGTTAGTTGGCGACGTACTAACAGTCATTAACTTTATGCTAGTGCCACGGATAGATATTAGCGGAAGCATTTCAATGTGTGGGTCATCTGTCCAGTTCGACAATACGTCCGTCTGTCCGTGTGTAAACTGCATCGGCATGCGTCTCGATCAGTCAATTACCAATTTATCAGTCAATCAAATTAATCATCTTATTTAGTGTGAGACCGAATCAACAACATAAGCAAGTTCGTAGAATATTCTGCTGGCACTCAGCCACGAAGCGCGCTGCAATTCTTCCTCTAAGCTGCTACGGACGGCGAAGAGGCAGATGATGCTGTTGTCGCTGTGGTTCGTCGAAGCGTTCCGTCAGCGGTGAGCGTAGCAACAGTGACACCTGGCGGACGTGTTCCTAACTGAGCGCGCAGTTGTTCGTTGGCTGCTCGTGCCTCGTTTAATTGTCGCGTCAGTTCGACGAGACGTCTGAAGTCACGACCGCACGTCACACGACGTCTCAGGCCCTCCAACTCATCTTGACGTGCCGACAGTTCGTCCACCTACAGGCAAATATTACTGTGATGTGTACTTGTGTGACAGCTGTGTTTCAGACAGAATCGCTCTACCGCCTATTCATATACACATTTCTCCCTAAGGTGGTCTGTTTGTCTGTCTTCTGTCTGTCCGTCACATATTCGTGCCCCCTGCTTAAACCGTTCAACGGATTAAAATGCCATTTGGCAGGTAGCCTACATTTATGGAGTCCAACGATACCTTGTGCCACATGTGCTCCCTTCTGGAGAATACAGACAAGGAGCGATTCCGCCTTTTGCTAAATTACTTTGGTTCTTATTCCATTTACAGTAGGCACCACACTGTACTGCATATCAGTTGCTTGTTACTATATGCTATTGTATGTAACGTTAGTCACTCTCACTGGCGTATTTAGAGGGAGCGCCACGGTGCGATGCCCCCCGCCCCCCTTGGCCCGACCATGAAAATTGTTTACAGGCGACTTTATATTAAAAGGTGCGTTTTTTGCCATTTTCCAGCAATAACTGCAAAATAAAACAATGTTTGATGGTCTTCTTTCATATCGATACGATATGAGATTAAAATCATTATGTGAGATTGCATCTGATTATGACGCCGGCGTCGCCGAACGCTTTTGAAAACCAGCTGCAAGCCGTATAGGGCCTAGTCATATAACATTTCACGGCGGCCGGGTTTAGTGTCCGTGGATGAGTGACACGGCATTGACATTGACATGGAACCAACAGCAAGGCAGTCGGCGACTGGCTGGCGTACGCCATGGGCGATGGTTAATTAATATATGGTTAGAATGATCTGAGTTCAACGGTTCAACCGGAGATGAACCCGCCCACAACTTGCATGGGCTACAGCAAATGAGATACGTAATCTAGAAAGTTCATCCAAATGAAATAGGCCTATTATTGCAATATGTAACGCAACTATGGGAGCGCTCTTAAGATGCGTTCCTTTGCCCTGTCGACTGTGACAGTGTGACACGCCCTAATCTCAGATAACACCTGCAGCGGCATCGCAGCGTGCCAGCGATCATAGATCCTATGTGCGACGTTATCACTATCAGAATTCATCAGTATGAGAATCCCAGAAAGCAAGCTCCGTATGCCAGTGTCATAAATAATGTCATATTGCGACAAAGTGCTCTATTTCACTGGACAGATGGACACACCCGCAGGCGCTTGCTGTTTTATGTACAGCTTTGTTGCTATCCCGCCACTCACACATGGAACAGAAGTCAAAGAAAAAACAGACAGAATGTAACCATGAGCTTGGTGAATAGTAAGTGGAAATGACAATGGCAGTGTCATAGCGCATACGTTTTACGATGTCAAACGCCGAAGACACGGCGCACCGCTTGCGAGCGATGACGTCGACGACAAAGATCAACGCATCAAGCATTCTGACGACGACAGACAGGGTTTGACACGGCCCACTTATTACCGTACTGTGATATGCATATTGTGAAATTTACTGTTTTTCAATAATTCATATTAATCCATGCCGACGTTTTGCGGCTTGCTAAACTTTACTTTTTTTCAAAACAACGCAAATATCTGTGATTTTCTCTGTTTCCTAATTTCAGAAAAACGGGCAATTGTGCGGCTTCCATTGGACGTCCAAAAGCCAAAACTGTTTCAGCTTCAGGGGGGCGAAGCCCTCCTGACCCCCCATTAAGGGCTCTGCCCCTGGACCCCGCTGGGGGCTCCGCCCCAGACCCCTATTATCGGCTTGCGCTCCGCGCGCTCGCCATGCCCCACCCTTTTGTCAAATCCTAAATACGCCACTGGTCACTGTCGCAGCGATCTGACTGCAATCGAAATAAAAACAGATATTTTATACCAGTTTCTGTCGTGAGTCCTGCGTGGCGGCCAGCTCGACGAGTACAGCCGATAGACGCTTCTCCAGCTCACATGTTGCCCCCTCGCTCTCCATCAGGCGACGTTCAATGCCTCGCAGTCGAACCTCGACGTTCAGCTGCTTCCTCGTCACATCACCTCGTTCGCTCCCATGACCTACAAAACGCTTCTAGTCCATCACAGCCAGAATAGACTTCAGTGAAATATTATATCGTAACTTATAAAACAAAACGCTGTTGATTTGATAGATCACGAAGTTATAATAAACTCGTCTCTTCAACTAACCTGTGCAGTGTGCAGGGTTCGTGTGTGTAGACTATATCTAGGCCTATGAAATAACTTGATGATTTTGACAAACTTCATTTATACGAGATAATAAGAATTAGAAATAAGTAACTTTTGTAAACGCTGAAAAACGTGACGGCTCATTTTAGGCCTACAATGGTCAATGAAATGCACGCAAACTCGTGTTTGCCGGAACTCGTATACGGGAACCCGTACAGTGCCGGACTCGTACTTGTGTTTATGTGAACGCAGCCTTATCCGGCGCCGGTTTTTGGCACCAGAAAATCTGGTGCTAGAAAAGTATGACAGACTGACCAGTTTCTGGTTCCAGTCGACTGGTACCAGAAACTGGCGCCAGAAACTGGCCAGTGTGTTGTCACTATAAGGATCGCTTATGGCAGTCGCGAGCTAGATAAAAAACTTGCCGTGGTAGGGCGAGCGGTGATAGGCTGCCAGTCGTTTGTTGGCGGCGTCGAGAAGATTCTTTGTCCTAGCCAGCTGCACCTCAAGCTGTGACGAGCGTTCACTGTCTGGAGACTTAAGACGCTGGTCGTAATTGTTGCTTGCTTGATGTAAACTCGGATTAAGTCTGTCGCCAGTCGCAGATACTGACTGTGCGTCATCTGTGGTCTGTATGTCGTCTGCTTCGTCGTCGTTCTTCCTCGTAGCTGACATATGACGCCGACTTCTACCATCTTTACCGACGACATCTCCGACGCGACCCTGCATACGCATGTGTTACGTGTTTGGCTTATTTAAATTTATTCGACTAAGTACCGAATTGTCTTTTTAAAAAGGGTAAAAGCGGGCCGTTACAGGAAGCGTAGCTGAGGTGCTTAGCCTATCTCACAATCTTTCAGTCGAGGCTATTAGACATTGAGTAAGATGACGCATTGCCGGTGCAACCTCAGACATACTGTGCGGTTAATAAACCTACCTTCCCAGTCGCAGAGCGTCATCACGCCTCAAACGGTACCGCAAGAAGCCTTGCTATCGCTTAGAAAAAAGGGCGTCAACTGCATGCATTTCGTATCTTTTTTATACAGTATTTATCTTATTACATAACAGCAGCCGGTGGCGAAGCTTCACAAACTGACACAAAAAGCTGAAGAAATCCATTAATGCGCTTGTATTGAATGTAAATTAATCTAATCATAAAAGAGCCCAAAATTGAACAAAAAAATTCCAGTTAATGCTCACGTGACGCGCGAAAGCCTATAGCAGTTTCTGTTCGCAAACTGTCAGTCTATCTTCAGCCATTTCGTTGCAGTTCATTTTTAGAGTGTGCTGCAGCCGAAGATCGCAAAAATCAATAAAAAACCCTATTTCGGAAGTTTACGGTTTTTCAGAGTCATCGATGTTGATACGACTAAAAAGCTCGTCACTAGTGCTTGTTGTGATAGGCAGCATGCCCATGTCTATATGCAACCGTTTTCACAAAAGACTGGCCAACAACGGTAAAATAACCACTTTTACGGGGGTACCGCTCTTTGACGCTCTCGTGCGCAGGTTTTCTTAAACCTAGAAAATCGAGATTTGGATTTTTAAAATTTACGTTCAATGCTAAAAATTTCGTACGCAGCTTCTTCATGTCTATCTCTATTTATTTCGGCACAATTCGCTCTTGAAATGTGTCTAGCAACCCGAAGTCGCTTTAAAAGTCCATAAAACCCCCTATTTTTGCGTTCAAAGTCATCCAAAATCATTCAATTCGGTGGCAATTAAGAGCCAGTGTACGACTTTCTATTATTGTTTAATAGTAATTTAGGCTTTATCTCGCACAGCTATTGAGATACAGCGACTTATTGGCTAAAATCGCGGCTTGGGTCGCAATAGTCTCCATAAAACTTTATTATCAGGTCGCGAAACAAAAACATTCAGAGAAACTAAGCAGACTGTCAAACTTTGTAAACTTGTTTAAAAACAAAGTGTTTTCTAAGCTGCCCTAAAAATTTAAATCATTAGGCTAAAAAATTGAGAAAAAAAATTACGACACAAAACGTTTTAAAATAAAACGTAAACACGACCAGAAATTAAGCAGTCATACCGAACGATGTTGGCGTTCTTTAAGCATCTGACAGTTGCGTTCAGTTTCGACCAGATGTCGTTGTAGCTACAACAGAACATCACTATTAAAATATTCTGTTAGCACAAATTATTTATTGTGTGTTACCTGGCACTGAGCTGAATACAGGTATAGAATAGCGGCGTTGATAGCGAGGCCGATACAATCAGGTGTCTATGATAAACCTAGCCTATATGCAGTATACAAAAAGATAATGTTTACCGACTCCTTTTCGATTGACCATTCTTTCTTTTCTTTGGCAGCAGCTTCCAAAACTGCTCTCGCCTATGCACAAACAAACAGCTAGGCACAATTATCACTGTGTTCAAGAACCAAGACTTGTTCAACACGACCACGCTTTACTGCATGTGAATGTGATCGATTCGACGCTAATCGTTTCCGAAACTGTACGATTGCGCGATATACGCGCCACCCGGCAGCCTGACCCGCATCACATTTTCATACATTTCCGACAGTTTATAATTTTAAATTGAGGCAACCCTTTGCCTCTTCTAAACACGATGTATAGTCTATGCTAATATTGACAACAAAAGATATCGACGCCGAGTGTCGACGTGATGTGCGGCCGCCCGTCCGGTTGCCGAGCGTCTCAGTCAGGTGTCGACTGCAGTAAATTACGTTACAGCACAGACCGTAACGACATTTGCCGCTTTTATAATATTTTTAACTTGCGGTGATTTTTGACTTTTGACTTTTTGTAACTGGGGAATTGGAAACGTGTACACAAATTTTAGTTTTGTACATGCTTTTTAAAGTTATTTTTTGTTTTAGAGTTAAGAAAAAAGAGTTTAGAGTAGCTCGGTAGTCTAACGGTAACGTGCCAAACTTGTAATCCTGAGGTCACCCAGGGGCGCAAATGACTCCGCACCGGGACACTGCATGCCGGGTAACGACCTTAGGCAAGTTGTTCACACACGTGTGCCTCTGTCACCAAGCAGTATAATTTGGTACCGGCTTCACCGCTAGGACGTAAACAGGCACACCGCGCGATACACTGGCCCCGTATCCGTGGTTTCGCTGTGTAAAAACTGATGTCTGGCTGAGGGCCAAGGAAACCGAGATCAGCGCCGCCCTACGGGCCTTAAGGTTCGGGAAGGACTTTACGTTTACGTTTTACGTTTACGTTTAAAGTTAAGAGCCTGTACAGAACGCACAGACAAACGGACAGGCACAAGGCGTGAGCGTAATGAAGCGTATAGGATGGCCGCATAGTAAGCAATCAATAGGCCTAATCATTTTCACCTCATTCAGTTGATTCACGAGACAATTCTTTTCGGCGAGCAGTTTTCCAACGAAATCCAAGCCCAGCAATGTCTTCTGCTTGTCTTGGTCGTGGTCGAAAGAGCACGGGCCTGAGCCGCAGTGGACACAGCAAAACTCGTGGTCGGTGCCGGTGCCACCGGCGGTAGTCTGCGGGTTCAAGCGACGGTACGCCATCTCAACGTTGCCCTGCCAGCGCAGAGGCGCCTTGCGCCAGTGAAGGTCGAAGGGACGCCGTCTGTTGACGCGAGGTTCAAGGTCCCAGTCTTTCACAACGTCGTCAGAGACTTGGGTCGTCATCGCACACTGTAGCGATTACGCCAACTCTAGACAACGTTCAGCAAACATAGGCCTACAATAGACTATATGCTACTCCATCTGCAGCGAATAGGAATGAATCGTGTAAAGCAAAAAAGTATTTTAAACTTTTATGCTAGAGCGTTTGAAGAATTTCACACTAGATCTTTATTCCACCGTCAGTAATGTACAGCGGTAGAGCTGTAGAATGTAGAGGCGTTTGAGATGCAATGCTACAGGCGTGCTATGCGCATCTCTTACGTTGAACATGTGACGAATGAGGAGGTTTTACGAAGGGTAGGCCAAAGCAGGGGCCTGTTGGGGCAAGTGAAATCAAACTTCGGTCACACAACAAGACACGCGAGTTTAGAGAAAGACCATGCTGGGCATCATGCCCAAAAAACGTCGGCAAGGTGGTCAGAAGAAACAGTGGATCGATGATATCGTTCAATGGGGGCGAGAAAAGCCTGGTCGAAATAGTAAGACAGGCGGAGAACAGAAAAGGTTACCGGTGCTTAGTTCATGAAGCCGCCTACGCTCGTACATCGGGCACGGCAAGCTGCTGATGATGATATACAAGAGCTACACTCTCGTTCGCTTGGTCGCGCTTCAGTAGGCCTACGGTACATCTGTGAGTTAATTAACAGCTCGTTATTAGAAGTTCACGATTATTCTTACCTTAGTGTATGACATTAAAGTATATGGTTACTTCTTGTCCGAAAAACAACTTTGTCAAAACAGCTTATCCAAGGCAAGTAAGGATTGTGCAAATGCTCGGTGCTGGATGCTTTATCGTACTATTAATATCTGTACTCTTATTTGATCTTAGATCGCTTGATGGTGACGTCAATTAATGACGTCATAAAAGGCCGAGGATGTTCACAAAAATTTCTGTAACTCATACGATGTTTTACGCGTTATAGTTTCTGTATTGCAATGAACATGTTGATGCATAAGCTTACATTAAGCGAACATCGATGTAGCGATATTATGTTGCATATCGTCTCGTTCGTGTGTACGTGTTTTTCACAAGTGTAAAGTGTAAACGTAAAACGTGGTAGCAAAATGGGCCAGTACTTCACATTTCAATCTACAAAATCTTAGCATGTCTTTGCAGCATAAGTTTGTTTGTTCTATTAAAATTAATATGTCGTCAGATATCACAAAACCATATACTCCGTCACTCGTGCACAAAGTTCCATAGATGTAAAAACGTTCCAAAAATTTTTTAAAACGTTAAAGAGCGTAAGAACTTGGCAAAAATAAACTACTATTATGGCCTATTAATTCGTTTTTGTGGTTTCAGAAGTGTTTCTCGAATTTTTGGTGACATTTTCAATGAACGCTTTTTCAATGAAAACGTTGAAAAATAAAAAAAACGTTTTAAAAGTTTTTTTACGAAACGTGACAAAAATAAAAAACGCAAAGAAAACTTTTATTACATCTATGCAAAGTTCAAGTATGCGAAATACGCATTTTAAATTATCATATGCGCCTAACTTTTTAGCCTTGAGTTTTTCTCAAAAATGTGCAATAGTGCATCAAAAAATTAAGCTTTCAATGACATTTACTAATTTATGATACCTGGTATGCAAGAATATCGGTTTTCATTAGCCCCGGCCTTGTACTTAGTTTCAACTTTTTAATTTTTTTGTAAATTTTACATTTAATCGTTATATCGGTTTGTCGCGTTTGTCCAGGTTTATTTCATGCAATGCGCACTAACGATGTCACAAGTCTTACACGAGGTTAGAGTAAAATTCACTGATTAAAGCAAACCGTTATTTGAAAATTACCTGCTCAAAATTGTTGCTGATTGATATTATATTTTTTGGTTTACTGACAAAATGCTGTTCACATTAACTACACTAAAAAGGCAAATGGCATCAGGTGTAGCGTCGAATAAAACGTTGGAGCAAAAACGCTTTAGTTCTTTACCACAGTTGTTATGTACCATATATGTAAAAAAAAACTTACCAGTTTACAACTGTGTGTAAGGACGATGTGATGATATCAGTCCTCTAAAACAGCAAAAATCATTTGGGTAACCTTAGATGGGGCTATGCATATGGCGT
>Ga0056128_1001899_pt1 | contig 24229 bp, 17 predicted proteins | sample WorMetLIZISLAND2_FD_71113 | JGI IMG/M metagenome (GOLD analysis project Ga0056128, IMG submission 71113) | Marine gutless worms symbiont microbial communities from Max Planck institute for Marine Microbiology, Germany - Olavius geniculatus... ... | reverse complement strand
AAAGTTTGAATTTTTAAATTGTGATTTGTGCTGTTTTATATCTACAACCACGATGTCACTTTTACACTGTATATAAACTGAACAGTTTTTACTTAAATATTTTTGTATAATAGGTTTATTTACTAAAACATTGAAACTATGTTTGTCTGAGCATTTTGTGGTTCATTACGGTTTGAATAAAATTAAGCTCGCTTTTGGCGTGTAGTATAAAATTGTCATACTTACTTTACTTGTTTACTGACTTTAACCTTGGCCTTGGTCTTGGCCTCGAAGATCACTGGTCTTGGTTAGCCTTGATAATCTTCGCCTTAAACCAATATCTGTTTGTTACGGTCTGTACATTATGAACTAGCCATTTGTAATAGCTAAACTGCTACAGAACGCAAGAAAACGAACATGCATAATTCACCCGCGTTCAGGTTATATTTCAAAGATTTTTTTATATTTTTTTTTAAATTTTAACAAAAAAAATAATTAGGAAAACATGTAAGTGCGCTAGAAATCGCATTTCAACAAAATGCTTATTAAATAGAGCCTACAGCTGTTAACATTGGGCCCACAGGAACAAACTGAGAAGACTTGAGATTACAGTTTTCTACCTGTACAAATTGCATGATAATGATGAAGATGCACTGGACGTTTGGTTGGCGTGCGTGCAGGAAGTCCGTTCACTATTCCTGTGATCGACGGTCGCAAGGCGACGGCTGTGGGCGAGTGTCTGGGAGGGATCGTGGTGGCGCATAAACCTTGTTGCTTCGACATCAACACCAGAATGGTCAACGGCGACGCACCGCTCTCTGTCGTCATCACCGGTAAGTTTTCTTTTTATTTTTCGCAATAATGTATTTTAACGTTTTTTATTTGTCGTATTTTTTTTACAAATTTATTAAACATTGAACAGTCTGTCTGAACATGTCACATTCGCACCTTCCTTAGCTGTATTCCGGTCCTGTCCCAAAACCCGATATTTCATATCTTATCCCTTTGTGACTGTACAGTGACGCTCGCTGCTTCGGACCATGGTTAGAAGATGCTTCGCACACTATAATCGTTTTCTGTGTACTTCTTGTTTAGTTACTTATTACTGACAGTTACTGTGCGGGTTGTCAGTTTTGAAATATAGCCCAAGATGATGATGATGACTTCGGTAATTGTGGTGCATACAGCAATGACAATATCCATTACAATGATATTATTTCTCTCAACTTCGCCATCCTAACTAAAAAAATAAATGGGACAGTAAGTTACAATTTTTTTCGACAGCCACTGCAAATTTCCGATGTAATTCCTACAGACAGTTGCAAATGTTCGACCGAAAACATCGCGGGTGCTCAAAACTTCAATGTTGCTTTTGAATGGCGGTTTTTAGTGTTAAATTTCGCATTTTTTGGATGAAAGTTGTCTAAGAATTTTCCGACAGTTCAAAGTTTAGCGGAGGGGCAGATTATCTGCCGCCGCCTTTCCCCTAGCACGACGCTTCAGTTTCAAAACGCAGTGTATGATTGTCTGTTTGTTTGTGTGTAGCGCCGCGCGGTCAGCAGCTGAGTCCGCGCATTTCTGAAAACGCCAACGGCTATCACGTCGAATTCACGCCCATGGAAGCAGGTCTCAGAAAACTTTTTGCGTTTTATTGGGGAATAAATCGTTGGCGTGGGAACGGGGTTTCGGATTACCCAGCTCTCAGTCAATAATTTCATGTTAACTTTTCGTCCATCGCTGTGTAGTAGCTGCTGTAGATGCTGCCTTTATCTCACGCATGCCATCGATGTAAATTACGCTTACAGAAACATTATTCCATCACTTACTTTGTCTCGTATGGTGTGGGCTGACATAGCATACCGGCATCTCCTTACCACTTGGTAAGCATTCCGCCACTTCTTTCGTAAGAATGGGGTCCATAGCCAAGGGTTTTTGATGAGTGACCATACGCCGACAGTACTTACCGGCGATTTTTTTTCACTTCTCGCAGTTTAATAACAGTTCCGAATGTCGTTTGTACCAGGAACGCACGCGATTGAGATAAAGTACGCTGAGATGGACATCACTGGGAGTCCTTTCTGTGTAGACGTGTTTGATCCGTCACAAGTACGTGTCGGCTGCATGCCGCAGGGCATCCTGGGAAAGTGCTTCAAGTTCGACTGTAAGTCGCTACTTTTTGTCTTTAATGCACCACACATAGAAACAAAACCACAATGACACAAAAACTGTCAGAGTAAAAAAGCGACAAAACTGTTTATTGCTGTATTCTATTTGTACGTCAGTAGTAGAAATCTAACAATAATGTCGTGATTATTTGCGATATTCATAGCAATTTTTATTTGGCAGAGGTTTGCCCTTTTATTTGGCAAATGTGAAAAACTTTTCAGTCTTAGCCTGGATTCAGATGCTGATTCGGATCATCTCAAAATCGGATCACCTGTAAGCTGAGCCAAGTCTAATTTCCCCTGAAAATTAAGGCCAAATTTGCCTGTAACTTTTTGCGTAATCCTGCTGACAAATCATCAGATAAATAAACGCCTGGTAAATTGCTGGAGGTGCCAATAGTAATACATGCAATCGTATGCAGTAGTTTGTTCGTATGCATGTGTGGCTTAGTTAGTGAAGTCGTTAGATGGGTGACCGTCGGTAGACGGCTGAACCATCTCGGTATGTAACTAGGCAACCAGGTCAACTCAGCCTGGCCATCCTTCCGTGTATAGGCGCAATGAGCACCAGCAAAAACTGGTCCGGCAGTGTAAACTGGCTGAGGGCTAAGGTAACGGAGATCACCGCCACCCCATAGATTGTATGGCTGGAGAAGGACTTGACGTTCATATGTGTATGGTGTATACAGTGGATCTGAGTTGCTCCGGGCACGGTCGTATCGCGGTTGACATACGTGGAGAGCTGACCCGGCCTCTGGTTGAGGTCGTAGAGCGATGTGATGGTCTACACACGGTCTCGTTCGTACCGCAGGAATGTTGTCTTCACAGCATCGTCATCACGATGAACGGATGCCCTGTGCCCGGTCAGACATTAGTCAGTCAATCAGTCGCGTTTATCACTTATTCGCCAAAGAACAATAAACTCATCTTAAACCACACTCAGCTCGCACATGGCTGGTTCTCTTTTTACAACTTTTGGCTGCAGTCGTGCGTCATAAAGCAAACGACGGTGTAGTCTATGCGTCTAAGCGTGGTCTAAGTACAATACCCCACTGTCTGAAGTGGTATAAGCTCGGACAGCGTGGTCATTTACCAATTTCAGCATCTCGTGATCCGGTTTATGCTATCTACGTCTTTGGACGATAACTTTTAAGGCAAAGTACTAATGCAAGCAGCACAATAGGAGCTTCTTGGCGTTAACGTGTGATATAAATTCAAGCTTACTTTGTTACTTACTTAATAAGTGACTTTGAGATATGATGATAAATTCCAGTACAGTGTACTTCAATGTACACGTAGTACGATTGGATGCAAAAGAAGAAAGAAGTGTTTTGCCCGAAGCGTTAAAAATGTTGGGTCTAAATAATATTCGTAATTGCAGAAATTCGATTTTTACCGACTTACTTACTCACATGCTTACTTACTTATTTACTTAGTTGCTTACACGATGGTGATATTGGTGTATTGCTGTTTATTACGGTGCAGGATCTCCGTTTACAGCTTGTGTGGTAGACGTGGGCGGTCTGTGTGTCGACTGGGACGCAGTGCGACTTCGTCCCGTTCATATTCCAGTCGTCATCGCCTTCGACGCTAAAGGATCACCCGAAGCCGAAATTGCTTGCACCGTCACCGGTCGGTTTTACTCGAGAAACAAATTATTTCGGGTTTTTTTCGGACGTATTGAATTCAGTAAATAGGCCTATAATTATCATATTGCTCCAACCTACAGGTTGTTGTCATTAACAGGAACTAAGTAATAATGAAAATCTGTACTTACGTCCATTTTGAGTAGGCTACTTTTAAGGACGAACAGACAGACAGACAGACAGACAGACAAGCCGGGCAGTTATCAGTGCAACTTTGTTGTTGTTATTTTACTGTCCGGTCGTCAGTGACCATGTGACGTAGCTAGAAATGTGAATTAGGAGGAAATGAAGGGCTCATCTTCCTTCTTCTTGCCTTCTCTTTTTTCCCCTTCCCTTCCTCTGTTTTTTTTCTCTTCCTTCCACGCATTATCTACGTCACTGCCGGCCGTGCTGCCTATGTACAATATATACTGTTCTATTTGCGGTGCTATTTTGGGGCAAATAAGCGATGACGATGACCATGATGATGACGATGGTGTGCGAATGTGGGTCAGGTCCGGCGGGTCAGCACGTGCAGCCGCGCGTAATGAGGTCAGGTCGTGTTTACAAGGCCGAGTTCACGGGTCACCAGGTCGGTGCGTACCAGATGGAGCTGAGCTATGGGGGCATGGCGGTGCCGGGCAGCCCGGGCACGTGTAACCTGTATGACGTCAGCAAGGTGAGAATCACGGAGTCAGCGGTGAGCGCCAACGCAGGACAGCCCGTCAGCTTCGCCGGTGATTTCATCGATTTCTGGTTACATTTTGTAAAGTTTTGAAAGATAGGCTATAGCTTTTTATGGGAAACCCATCTCAAAGCTACGGAGCGTTACCTGCCATATGGGATCCCGCAGTGTTACCTAGCTGCCACCCGACGCAGGTGAAGATCGAATAAGCAAATGCAACGGAAATCGGAGAGGAACAGGATTTGATACTTCAGACAAAATCTTGGCTACGCCACGCTGCATGTCCATGACATTTTCTTCTGCTACTATTAGTACTAAATTCACTACCATTGCTACCACTAGTACAGCGTTTGATGTTGTTGTTGTTTTAGTTGACACGAGCGAGGCGGGTCTAGGAGACCTGGACATTGATGTGATCTGTAAGGACACGCGCGTGCCGACGCAGTCTCAGCCTATAGGTCGCTGTCACAACCGCTACACGTTCGTTCCATTGCTGCCCCACAACCACATTGTCAACATCAAGTACAACTTCGACGATGTGCCAGGTACGATGTTACGGATTAGTCGGTTGTTTAAGCCTACACTGCAGGGCCACTAGACTCCTATAGGCCTATCTACTCATCGAAGAGCAAAGAACAGTCTAAACTTTTCAAACAGAAATATAATACAGTAGCGAGCACCAGTAAACAAAAAACAATCAGTTATAACAACCAAAAAAAGCAATACGGCCATAACACGGCCAACAAAAGAAAAACGTCCTGCCGGTCTGACGGCCACACAACCTCTAGGCTCTCTGACTGTCCGTGTCCGGTCAGCTCACTGACCCGTGACCGACCAGCCATCAGCACGTAAGCCACAAGTAATCAAGAGACTGTCTGTCCGTGATATACGATAATAAATATACTAAGATTTAGCGATAGCAGTTCTTACCTTAGACGGTTAGACCTTAGTTCAACCCGCATCCTGTGCCGCACTTTGACGCTACTCTGTCTTGTTTGTCGCCAGTTTTTTGCCTTTTTATCAGGTAGTGTCCATGTCCTTCAGATCTCGTGTGATCTTGTCCACCTAGTTTATCCTCGGCCGTCCGTGCTGTACGGCTTTTTTGTAGCCACATTAACTGAGGCATCATTAGCATAAATTATTTAGAATTTACGAAATGGAGCTAGAGCCCTACGGGTCCTTTTTCTGCCAGACACTGAAGTAAGTAAGTGAGTAAGTAAGTAAGTGCATATTTAAAGTGCACAAAATCTGAGGCACTTGACTGAACCGCTAGGCTAGGGGGAGCAGTAAGCTATTTGTTATACTGATAAACAAATTTTAACGTTTCAGGAAGGTAAATTGTGCTGATTTTCAGCGCCGATGATAATGGCGGTTGTAGTAGTAGTAGGTGTAGTATTGGTTGCGGTGTAGGGGCTCCAATGTTGGTTCGTGTAATCAACCCTGCTGGACAGATGTCTATAATGGCAGTCGGTGCTGATGCTCCGGTGCCAGTCGGTCAACCGGTTGTTGCTATCATCAACACTCAAAGCGTCGCCCTCAACCCGGCAGACATTGACGCCACCGCTAAAGGTATGTCTAATGGTGTAGCCCACATTCCACTATAGCTTTGATTTGTTCTGGATTCGTTGTACAACGTATCGTACAACGAGCTGTAGCCTACGACGAGTTTACCACAAATCGGTAGTTTACACGATAAATTGTGCAACAGATCTTACTTTTGTGTAGCTTGTAGGCCTACATGTGTTTATCTTTTTTTGTTTTTGTAGTAACGTTTGATTTGTGCATTACAATTTTTTACTTACTTAGAAAGCTTGAAATGTCAGGATGTTGTACAGCTTGACGTCCAACAAATTTTCAAAAAATTGAAGTGGAGTAAGGATATCTGACTAGTCGTGGCCTAGATAGTGGAATCTGAGATACAGCGGTAGTAGTAGTATGCAGATTAGCAAGTATCATCGTCGTTCTTGTGACAAAAGCTAATAATAACGTTAGCGTTAAAGGTCAACGTTGTGTTGTTAATCACAAAGGTGATATTTATCGTTGATGTACTGTAATTATTTCAGCGCCGGGCGGTGAGCTGCTGATGGTGAGAGTGCTGGCGGAGAACGACAAAACCGTTCGTCTGGAATACACCTCTCAGTTCACCGGTACGTCAGCGACACTTACACATAGCTTTGTCTAGCCTATACAATGGGTTAAATTATGCACTGTGTTTTAAAAAACGTTACATTTGTATTGTTTGCATCTTTGCGAAATACTAACCGATTTTCAATTTTTTACTGGCAAAATTTTTTCACAATTGGCAATAAAGCAGTTATTAAATATCTCACCACAACTTAACTACGTCGCTAAACTATCTCGCAAAGTATTAATGTAAGAAAAACTAATGGGCAAAAAAGCGTGTTGGAAAATGAAAGACAATTCAGACCAAGATCGCGAGGAGTGATCTGTACGATGCTACACTGTGTTAGACTGGAGTTTGCTAACTCAACTTACGAGATGGACTTAATAATTTTCTTTGTATGCAGTCCAGTAATTAGTATTTCTCTGTGCGCTGTTGCTACCGGATCATTTTTGTTTAAGTGCCATTTTGTGAGTTTAGAATCTCAGCTGTATGTTTGAATGAGCAGTTGTAGGTGCCATTTTGACCATTCTTTGCAATGTTTGAAATCTTGAAGTGAAAATATGTATATGCAGGCCGTCACCACTTGGACGTACAGTACGCTGGTCAGATGATCGTTGGTTGTCCTCTACTCACAGAATTCTTCGACCCGTGCAAAGTTCTCATTGAGGGCACCCGGCATGGACGCGTCGGCGAACAAATGCTTCTCGATGGTCAGTAAATATGCGAGTTTTTTTACAAGTAAGTTAAGAAAATATGCCTCGGATTTGGCAGGATTTGTGCTGGCATTGTGTGCTATATAAATTTACATTTTTTAATAAAAGTCTTATAATCTGCATCAATTATTGTTGTTCGTTGTGTTACACCATGCTTTTTATATGGTTTGTCTGATAACGACTGTAATGAATTTTTTTGCTAATGAGCTTTTGTCTTTTGGCAATTATCGTTATGAGTTAAGCAGTGCAGTTTTCGTTTGCACGTTTTACGTCGTTGCAGTTTAGCACTACAAGTTTTTTTTACATAGTCTGATAAACAATTTAGTTTTATTTATTTATTTACTTATTCATTGTGCTTACTTACTGGGTTATGTGTTTTTATAGTTTTAAAATGTCTTTTTTATTGTTTTAAAATTAGGTATTTAGATTTTTGTAGATTTTTATTGTTTATTACATCCTCATAAATTACGTGATTTTAAAGTTTTTAAAAAATATCTTATCATTGTCGTTGTCTGTCTGTCTGTGTTACCAGTAATGACGGTGGGTGCTGGATTGGCGGACATTAAGCTTCTAATCACCAACGTTCGCGGCATGTCAGTACCGAGTTCCATGAATCAGACTCCTCAAGGCTTCCAGTTCACTTACGTACCAACCGACCCGGGCACTCACTCCATATACTGCAAGTACGGAGGACTCGACGTATCCGGTTAGCGTTTTTTGCAAGTGTTTTTTTTTATAGATTTTTGTTATCTTTTTACCGTTCGGTCCGTACTGTCCGTGCTGCTGTAGTTTTTATAGATTGTGTTGGTGTATTCAGATTAGTTTCAAGTGTCAACTGTAGCATACCTGTTTGTGCCATAATTTGATTTTTTTTGTGCGATAGTTGTAACAAACGTATTTTTCATGTATTTTATAGAAAGACATTTCTGATGTTAAAATTTTAAAAAATTTTTTACATTTTTTAAAATTTTTAATAAATGGCAAATGGTTACTGGTCAGTGCAAAAGTAACGGTAATTTGGTTTTATTTTTTAACAAGAAACGGATTTTTCCTGATATAAAAAATTTTGTCGTTTATTACATCTATGCTGCTGTGTCGTGTACGGACAACCAGGTTGTCCAGTAAATCAGGAGATTGAAGACAACTTCCTACCGACAGCGTCAGGTGACGGTCTACAATGCGCTGTTGAGAACGTTACATCCGTGTTTGAAGTTCAGTCGGTCGGACAGCAGGGAGATCTCGTTGTCACCATTGTCGGTGCGTCTTTCTTTGACTAAACAAATTTAATGATTTACTTCGTTTTTTTCATTTTCATTATTGTGTCTAAAGTGTTGCTATAAATGCCCGTACTCACTCCACTCAAAAAGCGGGACGATTGATAGCGTATCTCGTCTGTATATCACACATGCATCCAGGCAAAACATGCCGTCGATCATGGTCATGAAATATGTCCGCTTCAACACGGAGAAAAAACGCGAAATAACGCCATTGGTTCTAAATACAGGGTGGGCCAAAAAAGTAAGCTAGTGTACTTTTCCCATATCTTCGCTAAATATTGACCAATTTTCACAATTTTTTTACAGGTAGGCTCTGGAAGAAATTTGCTACTAGCTTATTTTTGGCCCACCCTATATTTTATAGCGGACTGTGAAATTCAGCGAATGTTGTTTTCCATGAAGTATTCACGCCAGAGAAAACAGTCATGATATAGTGTCACGGTGACCGATATCTTTTTACCTTATCTGTCCTCAAAACTTCTAGTTTTGGTGAGCAAATTACAACACAACTTATTATTTATTTACAGTTTATTAAAAAAAAGTAAATAATAAACCGAACAATCTGTATATCGCGTGCGTGTTTCTGTACTCTAGGGCCCAACACGGTGAGCCGGTGTAACATAGAGCGACTACCGGACGGAAGACGTAAGGTGACCTATACACCTGTGGAGGTCGGCATCTTTATAATTACCATTACCTGGAACGGACGAGGAATTCCAGGTATACACTCGACACCACACATGCGCGATAGTTTTTTGCATATCGTCTAATATTCTCACTGTTTTGCGTCATCGCCTGCGTATGAAATAAAACTGTATTGTATGGTATGCATTTCAGTGCTGGATTTACCTACCCCAAAGGGATGGAAGGCTAAGTTGATCTTGTTGTTGGTTATATACCGAGACGGTTTACCCGTTTGCGGACAGTCACGCATCCAAATACTAACCACTTGATAGCAACTTGATCGCGAGTCAAACCCACGACCTCGGGATCTCGAGTCTTATGTCCCATCAATTATACTAATACCCCGTTTACACGATGAAGCTGGCTCGACGAGCTAGCTCTAGTTAGCTGGACGAGCTAGCTCAATGTTTGCTCGACGTTTGCTCAATGCTTGTTTAATGTTTGCTTCATGTAGGCTTTGCTTTGTGCATGCTTAATACTTGCTCGATGTTTGCTCGACATTTGCTCAATGTCTGCTCGATGTTTGCTTGATGAGTGCTTAATCGTGTAAACGGGGTATAACAGACCACCTAGCTGTAGATATTTCTGATCGTGTGTGGTTTGTGCCCGGCTGTTGTCATGCAGGAAGTCCGTTCAAGCCGTGTGTACTCAACCCTGACCGGGTGGCGCCTATCGGCGGCTGGTTGGCTCTGTTCGACGGTAACACGTGCGTCCAGGCGGATCTTCGCAAACTGCAGCTGGTCGAGTTTGAAACCTGTCAAGCTGGTCACGGTAAATTGCTTAAGCTTTTTTCTTCCGACGCTCTGAATTTTATGGAAACAGAAATGTTTTACCGGTGGCGTCGCGGCAGAGGACAAAATGATGGGGCAATTGCTCTTTTTTTTCCTGAATTTTAGTTTATTAAAAGATTTTCTTTTGTTGCAGATATTTTTTAAAATATAAAATTTGAGCTGTTGTCTAGAGATCCATTGTTTTTGAATAAATTCAGTTATTTGCAGCTGCCTGCCGGAAATTTGCAACTTCTTGTCCCAATTTTTAAACCCACGATGCAGTTATATATTATTGTCACATACGATGCAAGAAAAAGGATGCTAAACTAGAAGCAATCAAAAATCTATAACATTGCACGAGAACAGTACTGCCACCTGATGAATACACCGGACTTGAATAATACATCTGCTAGATGTATCTGCAGTGAAAAAGTCTCTTGACTCCAGATTCTGCTCAAAATAATGCTGCACCACTTTGAAAATGTCTTCAGTCTCCAAAGTTCTTTAAAACTGTGAGAAAACTAGCAGGTTAATCAACAGAAAAACAGAGAAACAGAAAAACGGACAAAAACGTAGTTTTCTACTTCAGCAAACGAAATAATTAGTTTTGAGTTACATTTTATTTCTGCGTGTAAGCCCGGCGAAAAATAAAGCTATGTCTGTGTGATCTGCGTGATGTTGATACAGGCGAGTTGACTGCTACGGTGACTGGGCCTGATCGCGGCGAGATTCCGTGCAAAGTCGCTCGACGTGACACTGTCTATGACGTCAGCTTCATGCCCGCCGTCAAAGGTCAGCCGATCAATCAGTTAATCAACTATATAAAACCGTCAAGCCTTGCGCGATGCTAAATCTGTTCGCGGTAGCCGCCTTGGCATGCTCATATAATTACGTCAGCGTCGACCAATTGCTAAAATTGGCCTCGCTATCTATATCCTGCTTAGCAGCAGCTATGACCAGCATGATCCTATTTTTCAATGGCAAAGTATTCGAAAAAAAATCCATACGACCTTAACCTTTGACCAATATATACAATTATCATCTTGAAATTCCACAGGGCTCTTGCGGTTGTCGAGATACGTATTCGTGCAAAAAAATTATAAAGCTAAGCTTAGCGGTTTATGAGTTATTGTGTTGACAGAGATAAAACAGACAAACAAAAAAGCACAGCGACGGTGCCGAAAACAATACTGTCGTCGTTACCACGGACAGTAATCAGTCAGTCCGTCAATTAACCAATGAATTTATTGATCAATCAATAAGTCAGTCACTCAGTTAGCCATTCAGTTAATCAATCGGTTCAGGAAACAATGAGATAAGTTTTGAAATGGCAGTGAGATGTCCAGCCAGCGACTCAGGGAAGATGTCACATGCTGTGGTAGGTCTTTGCAGATCTGTGTGGAAAACTGACAACCGGGAAAGCTCGGCTAGTGATAGTTGATGGCTTGATGACAGACAACTGCAATGCAGATTTTTCCAATTCTGTCACAAGCACTTATACTGGCCGCATCATTGGTCTATCCACCTGTAGTTTCAGTGAACTAGAATGGAAGACGAGTAGCCCGCCTACGCTCTGGTGCGGCACGCATCACCGTTTTGCGTAAGTGATTGTAGATTTTTAAGCATGTTGTGTTGGTATTTAGGTGACTATGAGATGAAGGTCTGCTTTGGCGGGAAGCCGCTCAAAAGATGTCCGATCATTTTCTGCGTGATGGAAGTAGAAGAGATGCCGCCCGAACAGCCGGACAAGGTCTGCCCGGAGAAGGTGGTCGTTCTCGGGCCTGGGATCACCAACGCCTGGTGCGGTCAGGAGGCTGAGTTTATCGTCGACGGATCCACCGCCGGACCGGGTATATCTGGCAGCTTTCTGTGTTTGCCAGTTTAATTCAGCATTTAAATTAAAACGAACTAAAATGTGTTAAATGCGATGAGATAACTTGAGAAAAGTACCGTTGTCTAAAAACGTAAAAATACCATATGGCTAGGGGAAAGCTGGAATCCAAGATTTTAAAAAATAAAAAAATAACCATAGCTAAAAACGGATAAAACTAAAACCAAAAAAATAGAGCATTGTATTATTAATTTTTTTATTAATTCTATTAGTGAAAAAATTTTGAAAATCGATTTATGTCTGCCACCAAAGCCATAGGCAAAAAGTTGGGTGCTTTGTGAACTGACTCGCTATATAGTTGAGTCATTACTACTTTCACAACTGTAAACGTTCACGAATTTTCTCCATGAACTTTTGGAGTAACTACAAAAAATTGACCAGTTAAACAAAAGTCAAAGTATTAGTATGCGGTGATATTTTCAAACCAAAAAGAAAATAAAACGAAAAGTAAATACCAAAAAAAATTTTTTTTTTTAAATTGTAAAAAAACAAGAAGTATACTTGCTGTGCACTGTGCAAATTGCGCACTGTGACGTTTTTTTGGTGCATAATCAATACAGGTGAACCGGAGGTGAAGTTGATTGGACTTCAGGACGACGTTAACGTGCGCTGCACTCTGATTGGTGAATGCCGACACAGGTGTACCTACATAGCCGAGCGTCAAGGTCCGCCAATTAATATGGTCTTATGTTTTAATTAATGTAATTATGTATTTTGAAATTGTTTTTCTTTTTCTGACTGCTCATGCAAACAAACACAAGTGTAGCTGCACAGAGCCAAGCCACATATATGGATGCTAATTAATAAAGAAAAAATTATCAACGAATTGAAATAAAATCATTAAATTAAATTACACACACACCGTGAACCCGGGGGTCAAGAGCAAAAGTTTAAAACAAAGCTGGAATGGCTATTGGTCCGGTGGATCCATGGAAAACTAGTCGTGCAAAAGCACCAAGTTAAAACGTTGGATCGTCACAGAGATATACTGGAATTAAACCTGGTTACTAAGGTTACTAATTCTTTGACCCAAATTGCTGATGAACTCTAGCGCTGAAGCATTCAAGGGCCCAGGTTTTCCACCGCAATAGTCTCAAAAACGTAGGACGCCGTGTTAGTCAGCATACTTATCAGCCTTTCTGTCAGCTGCCTGGTTGGCCACCAGTCCCGCGCCCGTGGCAGCAATATCTGCATATGATGCAGCCAATGTACTGGCAACTGTGACATCCCATATAAGAGGTTTTTCGCCTTGACACGGGATTAGAGTCAGCCCATTCTGACGCTTGCCGTCCTGCCTGTTTAAGCCTGATGGCTCTTTGGTTGCAGGTAGGCCTATTTCAGCCGCGTTCAGGGCCCGCCAGATATTATTATTATTATTATTATTATTATTGTGCACAATTAATATTAATTGTTTGCATTTTTGCTAGTAAAGATTACTATTATTCTTATCAGTCTACGAGCAATCAAGCTGTCGATGAATTGTGTTTACAACAGGCGCGTACCTGCTGAGTATATCGTGGGGCGGCTACCAGCTGCCGGGCTCACCGTTCAAAGTGACAGTCGGCTGTTGTAATGATGCCAGCAAGGTAACGGTGACCGGTGCCGGTCTGGACGGTGGCGCCCTCGGTCAGGACCTTTGCTGCATCGTCGACACCAGACGAGCCGGATCAGGTATAGCCTAAGTTATAACAATTCTAGTCATGGAAAAGAACTCTCACTGCCGCGGTTCTGTTCTGTTCGGGTTCTACCAAACGTAATGGTTTGGTTCAGAAATGCAAACCTGTGATAGTGTGATGTCTTACAAATCCGTGTTTACGGGCGGGCTTGGCGGGTATCCGGATTTCACCCCGGGTTTGGTTCCCAGATTAATTGTCCTGGTCCAAGCACCCGGTTCCGTGGCGGTGACAATGTGAGCGACGGTGTGGCTGAACAGTATTTGAAACAGTAATGTGCTTTGCTTCAGTTAAACTGTTAATAAGTTCATTGTGCATTATTCTTTACCATATGATGAATAAAAACTCTATATCTAAACTTTTAGTACAGCAGACACCTTAATACAGGGCTACTGTGCAGCTAGTAAATGCGAGTTTAGTTCGATTCTCATCTCTTTATACATACCAATCACACTCTGTGTGTAGGCGGAATGAGTACTGTCCGAAAGCTGCGAAAGCATATGGAGAGAAGCTAATTTAACAAATAGCTAATCGGTTGCTGGTATTGTAGGAAAAGTATTCTCAAAGGTCGTTTGGTGCTGGATGTTTGGTATAGCGAGGCGTTAAATTAGCTTCCCTCCACATACACACCGCGCGCTGCACTTGCCGCATAACCGTGGTCTCGCAGTATAAACTGGTGTTCGGCTGAGGGCTAAGGAAACGGAGATCAGCGCCGTCCTACGGGCCTTATGGCTCGGGAAAGACTTTAAACTACATTTTTCGTACGAGACACAGTTGAAGTGTATCGGTATTATTATTCACCTCCGATGTTATACCGTTAACAGACGTTGATAGCGTCCACTCTACGACTGGCTTATCAATGTAGGTGAGCTACTGGCTACGTGCAAGGGACCTATGAAGCCGGCATTGTGCGAACTTGTCGACCAACAGAACGGAACGTTCCTGTTGAGGATTCGACCCATGGAGTGCGGCATTCATCAGTTGTTTGTCACGTTCTGCGGCGAACCTATACTAGGTCTGCATGAGTCTCTCTATACGGTTAATTCTTTCTTTATACTACAGAAATAATATTATGTTGGACCAGTGCGAACATAATAAGCGGTCGTCCAGCAACCTATCTGTAACATTGGTGCTATATTACGTTTACGCAAAATAAGTTATACGCCATTCTCAACAAATTTTTGACGTCCGGCAACCTTGATCGTAGACGTTTTGATCTGAAAACTTCCTCAACGGTTACTTGTGTCCCGGGAAACGGTCATGCTAATTTTGGTTTTCTTTGCCTTTCAGTTCTTGGTTTTACGGAACAAACGGTGGACGAACGGACCGACGGGCAATATTATGGCAATGCCTCTTTTTTCTCTTTGTACATCGAGCGACAAAAACTGTACAAGTTCACTGATTAATAAAAAAATAATAAATTTCGACCGCAAAAGAAAGCGATGATTGATTGCAATTGATTATTGATTGACTGGGGGAGCGATTGATCGATTTTTTTCTTCGCATGTAACGATTTTATCTTGTGCTTTTAGCTTTTTAAAGGGCAACTATTATGGAAGCTATGTTGCCTTGCCTTTACTGCTTACTGTGTATGTGCTGCTTTGTTTATACTTCTTGGCGAATAAAATGATGTTGATGACGAGGATGATGATCGATTGGTTCATTGGTTGGTATAACGTCGTGAGTGGTGGTTGTAGGCTCGCCGTTCAACATCAAAGTGACGTCAGCTGCAGACGCCAGCAAGGTGCGTGTGAGTGGACCTGGCCTACAGTCCGGCTTACTGGTCACGTTCCAGAGCGATTTACTCGTCGAAACACGAGGTGCCGGGCCTGGCCGTCTTACCGTCCGTGTCCGTGGACCTAAAGGTCTGTCAGTCTCTTCGACTTTCCTCTGAACTAGCTTCTGCACGCTGTTTTTGTCAGCCTTTTGAGTTGTCCGGTTTTCAGTTGCAACCAGTAATGGAAATCTGTCCAATTTCTTTTTGTGTTACTTGTGTGAACAAAAACATTTGCCAGGGCCGGACTATACGAATGGGCAACATGGACAGCAAAATGTTACTTACTTCTTTACTTGGTCACTGTACGTTGGTGTTGTGCAGGAGCGTTCCGCGTGGAGATGATGAAAGACGAGACGCGTGACCGTGCGATCAAATGCCGCTATAATCCCACTGAGGTCGGCCAGTACGTTATTCACATCCAGTGGTCCGGGGTCCACGTTCCCGGTAGTCCGTTCACCGTCGCCGTGGTCGACACGCGCCACGAGCTGGACCTCTGTGCCGCCCACGGCTTAGCCGGCGGTCTACCCATGCTTGGGGGTCCCATGGGCGGCGAGACACCCCTCGTCTTCGGCGGGGGCGGAGACTTGGATGGCGGAGGAACCCTGAGAATGTCGACCCTCAGCGGAGACGGACTCATCTTCAACGACGACAACTAAAGCCCACGTTCCATCACTTCGAGTTGTCGCCGTACAGTAGAACAAATTGTTCAGCAAATCCACTACATATAAAAAGACTGCAGCAAATCCGCAGCAACTGCTACAACAGATCGAAATCTATGCAAATTCTCGACAAATTGTACCCTATCAGCTTGCACAACTTGCTGCTCATCGTATAAACAACAAGTCAAAATGATGAAATTTGCACATAAAATCATCTGAGGGTGGCGGTACTCTGAGAATGTCAACAAATCGAATTAATAGAGTATGCGCATACATCCAGTTCCGTTTTCAGCAGACTACTATAATACACTTTAAGCTCCCGACTGCAAAGTTTCTAACATTTTGTTAATTTTTTTGCACTATTTTAATGTATATTTAATATATGTATTTAATACGCATTATTAAAATAAAGGTTTGTCTTAACTTCGGGTAGTTAGCAATTAATGAATATTGTTATAATTTTTCTGACTATGTGGGTTAATAGGTTTATAATGGCACTGCCAACTACAATATGTTTCATAAAAAAACGTCACCTTTGTACTTTTTGTGATATTTTGTCAGATGTCATCCAATTTTGATTTTGCTAATATTTAACAGAAACATACCGGAAGGAATTTGAATTGAACACATACGCACAGCTGGCCATAATCTTGTTTAATGTGTTCGTACTCTACCATGAATAAAATGCTGGCAGCGATTCTTACGACATACAGCATACCGTCAAATATGAAATCTGCTACACAGTCTGTTATTTGGCTGTCAAACTTTACTTATCTCGTTATCTATAAATGTCATTTTTTCTTTTTTATTGCTTATGCGCCTGCCTATGCTACTTTATTGTTTTAAACTTTCGAATTTAAATAGCGTATGAGTTAATAATAAATTCGTTTAATTAGGACATTTTCTTGGTGTCGTTCTGAATCCTGTTCAGTGATGTTACCGTACTGTGGACAAATGCATAACTCGTAATGCAATCATGATTTGTTGGCTTTTATTAACTTAGCTGTATTTTGTTATTTTGTACGTTTAGATATAGGCCTCCTGTTACGTTTGTAACATTTAAATTTAAATTGTGATACTGTGATAGCTTTTCATTACTTGCACTTGCGAGGCACATGAATAATTGTGAATAATAACATTTGTAATAAAACACTGACACTATTGTTTTTGCATGTAACTTATTTTTTATGGTTACGACGAATTGCAACAAATAAGAAGCGGCGTATCAAAATTATAATATTACTACTGAGTTACGGTTACAGCACACCATTGTGTCTGTGAAGATAAAGTTAGATTTTAAACATTAGGAGTAGTGGCAAAAATGCAATTGCAGCGATAATGTTTATTTAAAAGCGTTAAAATATGCAGTATTTATGTATTTTATAACAGTGTGATTTTTTCAGCTAAATGGACTGATTTGCGTATTTAATGGGTCATTCTGTAGTCGACTTTTTTTGCATGAGTCACGGACAATATCGCTTACAACACTAAACGTACATACAATATTAGTTATTTTCTGTTACCTTTTAAACTATGTTTAATTGATTTATTTTTTTACTGCAGAAGTTGTTGTTATTAATAAATTATACTCGTTTAGTTAACGTATTGTTTATGTTTTAAATATTGTTTTATCGTGAGTAGAACTATATTCTGTCAACGTTGTTATTTATTTAGTGCGCTGCTACGGTTTAAAATTTTACCTTTTCCAGGAATCTGAGCTTACGAAACTTTACAGAAAAATCGTAGGAAAATTTCACATCTTGGGAAAATCTTAATACAGAAGGTAATTATGTCGGTGGTCTGCATAGGCTAAATGCGGTTTTTAATTTGTTGACCTAGCTTGAGAAAAGAAGATGTTCGGAAATGTGAAAAAAACGACATCCAGAATTGGACGAAGAAAAGAAATTGGATTAATTTTGTCAGAAACAACACGGATTTTGTTACCAATTAAACTGCAGCGATGCGATTTGGATTAGGTAATTTCTAATTACATATTCTTAGAACTTGGAGGCAACTAAGTGGACCCTGCGTTTGGCTATTCGTGTTCTCCTAAGCATTGAAAATGGTGTGAACGTGAGCTCGGTAGCATTTCTACTCAGCGTTTGACATAAAACCACAACACAACATAAAACTTGCGTAATCTTAGCATGGGTGTATTTCATTCAAACATTTTGTTGCACACAGACCACCACACTGTATGACAGAAAGACAGTCATAAGGCGCAACGAGCAGCTAAAAACAACGTCACGTATGTAGTGGTAATACGTAAGTGGTAAGGTGAATAGGAAACAATTCCACACGTCAGATTGCAATAACCTATCACTGACAGGTGTGAAACGGTAAGAGCGCCGAAGGTCAGTCACCACTTTCATAGACCAAAAACGCAAAATAATGGCAAACCGGTTACAGCACAGAAGATCAAGGGATTTTTCGGATATATGACGATCTGTTCGATATCACATGTAATGGATAGCACTTTTGGTGTCTTTGATGTTCCCCATTCATATCATCTACAATTTAGTCGCGTTGCTTAGCATGAAATGTAGCAGAAGCGCAGCAGGTCGATTGTCTCATTGGAAATCACTAAATCGTGCGGAGTAATAGAGTGTTTACACGATCCAGCAAACGTCCAACATTAGCACGTGTATTTTGAATACATTTGCTGGAAGTTTGCTGGACGTTTGCTGGATCGTGTAAACACCCTATAACAGACACACGAGCTTACAATACAGTAGGCCTACGTGTAGGTCTACGCCAGAGTGATCTGTCAATTTGGATATTGCGTAAATTGTGGTTTAATGGTCTGCTGATTTCGCAACCATTGCTATGTACAAGCACGGATAAGTGAGTCACGTACCGGGCTATGCGGAAGAGTTAAGCAATGCCCGAGCCTTGCATAACTGTGCTGTAGCCTATGCATAGGATTGCTGTCCAGAACACGACGCCGAAGCCTATGGCGCATTTTAAAGTCGACTGCGTAATTTGTAGACGAAACAACACATTATTCTGACAATATTCTGATTTCACAAAGCCTCTTACTGAGTGTTTGGCCGTGACATTCATCGTACGCACAAGTTGCCGACATTGGTACGTAGGACAAATGTTTTGGCTGATTTGCAACTTTAACAAAAATTTTAAAAAAGCTTTTTATCTACGGTTGAAACGACTTAGAACTCTTGAAAGTTGCAAGCTTTCGTTTATAAGATAATAGACTTACATGGGCGTATGAAATAAATCTAGAAATAAACCAAACATCAGTACATCACCAGTTTCTCGCAGCGTTGTAGCATATTTAGGCAACGATAGCTGTTTTAAGCTTTTTTAAAATTCTGGATATCGAATTTTTTTTATTTTATTTTTTCAGAGTTCTGTCGTACACGCATACACTACGCACTTGCCACTACGAATGAAAATATCTTCCTCTAAGTAGGGTGCCTACATACGTGTGCCTTGTCGAAATATCAATGGCGCATTGCTATTGGTTGCTAGATGCATGAAAATAAGATACGTGTAGGTATTTCTGTTTATTTTCAGACACCACATCAAAATGCCTTTAAATTTATAGTCTTCAAGCAAAAATTACGATCATTTAAAATGGTTTTGCTGTGACAGACAGAAGCAATGAAAACGTCGATAGCAAATATGAAGAAGTCAGTATTCTTTACCTACGCAGTTATGGTAGCAGTAATGTTATCTTTGGTCACCGGTGAGAAGTGTGGATATGTCCGGGGTCCACTCGCCGCCACAAACGACACAGTCGTCATCAAGTTGGATTGCAACTACTCAACATCATTGTCTCATTATATTCCCTTGCAGCTCCCTCATAACGTAACACACCTGGCTGTCCAGTTAGTCCGCTGTCAGACAGTACCTATCGGCTTGTTCAATAACGTGTCCAAAAACCTGACGTCAGTTACCGTTGCTTCTGAAGATGCGGTACAGTTACTTGAAGGAACATTTGATGGACTTGGACACGTAAGAGAACTTCGTCTTCTTGGATTTAGCTCTTTGATTAACATGAGTGTTTCGCTGTTTAAACCGCTGAGGAATATAGAGACGCTAACACTGGACGGTTTTGGCAGATCCAACATTAAATTGCCTCATCTTGGCAGTGCCGTTCAAAAGCTTACCAGAACGCCTATTACGAGAATTGTTTTTAACGACATTCGAGGCCACACATCGACTAAATTGCTGGAAGACAGAACAATGCGAGCTAATGAGTTCGAAATAACAAACGCATCTGTTAAAGAACTCATTATATCAAACACACCAATGCATTACGAGGGCAGTATCCGTCGCGCATTTCCCTACTTGACCTGCTTTTGTGGCTGCAAAGGCATTGTTGAAACGGCAAAGTCTTTACCTGTTGCGTGGGATCTGTTTATGTTATCAGACACGCTAAATGAATTCATTTATCATAAATATTCAAATCCTTTTCAAAATCTACCAATGCCAGACATCACTGCAAAAGAAATCTATGCGCTCATGTTTGGCGCACTGAAATATTACCCTGATTTGCTGACCTTTGCTCTTAACAGATCTATAGCAAAGGATTGTGCTGTGGGAATTACATTACGACTTGGTGCCAATATATCCCGAATTGTTCTATTTAAAATGAATATTATGATAGAAAAATTAAATAAACCGAGTTGCTGGGACCAAGATAACAAGCTTAAGCATTTTGACTTAACTGGATGTCCGCTTCCGAAACATTTTGTTGGTTTTAGGGGCTTAGGAAGATTAAAATATTTAAGCTTAGCAAACACGCGCATTAAATCCTTGTCAAACGATTTCCTACACCATTTTCCGGCTCTCGAAATTTTGAAGTTAGGTCAACTTGACATTGGAAAGTTCTTAAAGTCAATTGACTCTAACTTTTTTGTTTACAGCCCTGCACTGAAAGAAATTCATCTGGACAACTGTCAGCTGACAGATATTTTCCCAGATTTAATTTCTGCGTTAATCAATTTTCAACATTCTGCTATAACCAAAACGCCTACAAACGACGTCGAATTTGGCTTTCGAAATTCGACAAATCTTAAACTTGTGAATTTTAGCCGAAACAACATTAAAACCGTCAGTCAAAACAGCATCGATAAACTCAATGAGCTTGCCAGGGAGATACCAAAAGGAAGTGGGCTGTTTGTTGACCTCAGTTACAATGACTTGCATTGCTTGTGCAATTCTACGCATTTCGTCAAATGGCTGCAACAAACAAACAGTAAGATAATGTTTGAAAACTTTGACAGCTATACATGCTTATACCCAAATGGAAGCACTGTCCTTGTGTCCCAGTTAATTTTTAGCGGACTGCAAAAACAGTGCAGTGTCACTCAAACGTTCGTGAACAGATCGAATTGTCCCTGTAACGAGAAGGAAAGAACACGCCTGGAACAGGTATGGATGTCATTAGACGGATTCTTTTGTATAAATGACGACGGAGACCTTGTGGCAATGACGAATCGTCCGTTACCTAGTTGTTTCAATCCATACATGAGAGCTTCCTTTATTGCACCAGTCGTTATTGGAGGAATTTTGGGAATTACAGTATTGATAACAGTAGGCCTGCTGATTTACCATAGAAACAATAGACGAGCAAAACAAGTGCGTGAGTGTTTAGAAATGAATCCAGTCCGCTTTGCTCGCGCCGCACTTCAATACATGATGATGCACAACCGCGAAGAACAGGCCGAGTTTGGCTATCAGATGTTTGTATTCGCTCAAACTCAAGACGACTACAGGAACAGCATTCATACTCAGTTCCTAGCAGCACTGCATGAACGCAGGAGCATCATTACGCGAGAAAATATTGTACCCGGAGCAGTTGAATTAGATGCGATTTTAGAATCTATTGATAACTGTCAGTGGATTGTTCCGGTGCTGACGGCTAATTTCCTCTCAGATCCGGTGTGCAAGGATTTCGTCAATAGAGTTCAGTTCAGTCGTCCACACGCTTTGATTCCAGTGGTCTGGGAACAACTGGTCGATGTTACCGATGTGTCCATTTGTGAGTTACTTCGTACCGGAGATCCGCTGTACTGGCCTGGCGATATGGCAGCTGCGGTGAAGAAACACAATTTCTGGGCGGCTATACTTGAGCGAACTCTCCCACTACATTAAACCGAACTACGTAAAGCTCTGCATTGGTGACGGTTCCCTTACGTTGTTTGCTTCTGTGTAAGTTTACATGTACTTTAGTATTGTAGTATGATCTATGATGATATCGGGTAATGTCGTGTCTGTTAAACTGTGATCGCTGTTTCCAAATATAGTATAGCTTACGTACTACACCGTGTCTTACAAAACATTCCGAACATTTGCAAATATAACTTGAAGAAGAATTATAGGATTCAAAACAATATTCCTGAGACAACTGGACATCAAATCATTATGTAGTTTTCCGCCTCACCCAACGTCTGTTTCTGCACTGCATGTGAAAATCAGCACCAACGAAATATTGCAGTTTAACCGAAAGTGGTATTACTTACACTTAGCACTTAGATCCTACGGTCCTTGACAGGACAATGGGCCGCAAGAGTTCGCCATCTGCTTCTGTTTGTAGCCACTGTTCCAATCGACTCCTCGATCCACCTGGTCTTCTTTAAATGTAGACCGCCAAGTTTTCGTTGGACGACCTCGTCGTCTGCCACTACCACGAGGGGTCCATAACATGGCGTGATTGGCTGGTCGTCCAGGTGGCATCCTGATGATATGGCCTGCCATCCGAAGTCGTCTCTCTGCTACAATACCCTGCAATCTTCGTTGCCCAATCCGGCTTAGCACCTCCACGTTAGTCACATAGTCCTTCCATGTAATGCCCAGAATCTTCCGTAAGATGCATTGGTGAAAGACGTCCAGCTGCTGACATATTCTAGCTGTACTCTTCCAAGTCTCGCTGGCATATATGGCTGTAGAGACAATGAGGGGGTGTAGAGGTCTAGTTTAATCTTGAGACTAAGTGTGCTGGATCGCCACACGTTGTCAAGTCGTCGTAAGATTGCTGCTGCTTTTGCCAGTCGAGTGTTGATATCTGCTTCAACATCTCCATCGCTGGATATTACACTTCCCAGGTAGGTGAATCTCTCTACATATTCTATGTTCCCTTGTGCAACGGCTATTGGCTGTGGTGATGAACGCTGGGTGGTTCCCATGGCCTTCATTTTTTCCCGGCTTATGTTTAGTCCAACTTGTGCACTTTGTTCCTCGAGCTTGGTAGTCATCTCTTGGCATACGTTTTTTTCCTTCGCCACTATCGCTATGTCATCAGCGAAGTCCAAATCCGTTAAGCGGTTAACGCACAAAAACACATTTTGTTCACATTTTTGACACTCTGGCTGACTGTTTTGTTTTTAGCTGTCGGCAATAAAAATGATCGACATGTTGGCCCATTGTGCAAGCACAGGCATGGAGACGATTTTTCCATTCATTGACAGCAGTATCGATAATGTTATGCTCTATACTAATCCTGACTTCACCAGTTGCTTCTTGAATTTATAAACATTCCTGAACGTCATTTGGTAGAAACATTGCTGCACGACAGTCAAACCTTGTAATCAACTGGCTGTTAGGGGCCACAGATCTGGACAGATAAAATTTGACGTTTTTTCATTCACTTCAACACGTATTTTGCTTGGTCTGTTTTCCCTGGGTAGTGCAGAAACAGACATTTGGTGAGGTGGGAACTTAAACACTAATGTAATAGCCAGTTGTGTCAAAAATATTTGTGCGAAAAATTACTGAAATCTGATAATCATGCTTCAAGTTATGGTCAGTAATGTTAGGGATGCTTTTTCACGTTTTTGTATATTTCAATGCATATTTCGCTTGTTTTTCCCTAGGTAGTGCAGAAGCAGACATTGGGCTAGATGAAAAACTGAATGGTACTTTGATGGCGAGTTGTGTCAGAAATATTTACACTAAATATTATGAGAATCTGGTAATTTTTAATCACGTTAGAATCAAAAATATTTGTGATGTTTTTGAGACACAGTGTAGATATATACAGGGTGGTCCAAAAAACTGCACAAAGTTAATGACACCATAATTTTGCAACCGTACGTCATAGAGTCATGTGGTTTTCAGCAACATGTTCCGAAAAAAATTTCTTACGTGACTAAAGTCAATATTTGAATACAGCAGTTAAATATTCTTTGTTATTGCCGCTGGAAATTGAACTGTGCAAAAAAGTATTACCCTCGACACTGCG
>Ga0056128_1001898_pt1 | contig 24238 bp, 12 predicted proteins | sample WorMetLIZISLAND2_FD_71113 | JGI IMG/M metagenome (GOLD analysis project Ga0056128, IMG submission 71113) | Marine gutless worms symbiont microbial communities from Max Planck institute for Marine Microbiology, Germany - Olavius geniculatus... ... | reverse complement strand
TTCGTAAGCCCATGATCAAACAGCGATCATCCTTTGTTATTCTGCCCATATCAAACGATTTATTCTAAGAATTATTACTGGTAAACAAAGTAAATAAACACAATATGACGTAACAATGACTTCACAAGGCACTACTGCGAATAACTAAGTAAGCTTAACTATTTTATGCTACAAAATTGATATCTTTATGTGTTGCCTGTTCTCCGAGACCACTGTAGCTTTGACAGTGTTTGTTTTGCTAGGTCATGTGGTCACACAATAAAGGTGCGGTGGGCGGAAGAACTTCACGTTTACGCGCCATAAATTTCTGCTTGTAACAGTGAAAGAATGGTTAAAATCGGTGCTGAGTTACCCAAGTTATCCCAAAAATAAAATTGGGTATCCGTTTTTTGGAACACCCTGTATATATTATGTCATAACACTATCCAAACCAGGTGCTCATTTTTTTTTTGTATTCCAGTCTCGCATCATCAGTTGCCCCAGTGATGTGTGTTTTTCCTGTGACTGGCGATGCAGGATGGCAGTGGATACCTGGAACGCAAAGAACTCGATAACTTTCTGGTTGATCTGCTCGCCAGCCAGTACGGCGTACGTAGCCTATATACCGCGTTATTTCACCCCGTGATACGACGAAACACTAGAGAAAAGAAATTAAAATGATTAACTGTAATTATAGAAAACAATTCCCTTGGATTTTGGTACACTGTTTTGGGCGTTGTTATATTGACTTAATAAACTGTTAACATCATAGTAGCCTAATTAAAAATACCGCAGTGGCGTTTCATAGCCTACCGAATTTTTTGGCGGTTAGTTAGTTTTTTTTGTGCTATAATGACTGTCTGGATTTTATCACTGGTCTTGCTAGTTGTAAAAAGAGTCTTGAAATTCGTCACAATTTAATTAAATTACGGATCTATGGCTTAAAAGTGTCCGAAAGCTGTTTGAATTCGCGCCATATATTGCGTGGCTGTTATATCGTTTACGGTGACAGTTCTCGACCAAAAAACGACTGATTGTCCCTGTGCATAGAATGCATAGTAATTAATACCCAGACTTAGAGCACGTCAGCAACAGGCACTTCATTTGCATACTGCCATACCGACCCGAGCTTGGGACCACCACCAGCGCGATACTGATAGGCCACCTGGTCGGCATCATCAATGAATATTTATTACTCGTCCACTGATCTGTCTATTTCGGAATGATGAGATGATGACATAAACGTCAATGAATGGCCGAAGCACGTAGCGACCTCTGGTGACGTCACCAGTCGTTGCTGTTTCCGTACTATAGGGGCCTACAGTATTCACGATATTTTCGTCACTCGTGATTTTGTCCGGCTCCTATATATCTCCGCTATTACCCCCACAGTTTCTTGATTTTGTTTTAATTTGTCATGCATTCCAGCAATAGTTTCCTCCTCATTTTTTCTCATTTCTGTATTGTTTAAAATAGTTCCAGTGCTTTTAGTTTGTGTGCTAGATATACCGACAGCTTGCCTTAAAAATTTTTGCAGCGCAGATATCATGTACAGCGTGTCTCGATAAAAGTTCACTTTTTTATCTTTGCGATATTTTTGTCTGATTTCGTCCGATTTTGATAATTTTGGCAGAAAGATAGAGGTCTTACCCCACAAATTTTGAAACAAACAAAAATGCACATCTCGTTTCATTTGTTTATACTGTACCGTGTAAAGTGTGGCAACGTTAAATATGAAGTCCCCACATAAAGTCATGTTGTCACATCAAGTATCGTTCGCATAATCAGAGCAAGTGTTTGGAGTCTCGTTTACCAGTTGTTACACAGGAGCGTAACCGTCCACGCTACATGGTCAATTGCCTCGCCGATGACACGCTGGTGCAGACCAGGCCAAATCATACACAGATCAGGCGCATCTTGATAGAGAATTAATACAAATTTAAAGATTTTGCAGAGCTAAAATAAATTTGTAAATTTTCTCCTCAAAGTTAGAATGCGAAAGGTTTAAATAAGCTTTTGAAGAAGTTGGGAGATTCCGGTTCAGTGACAAGATGAACGGGAAGAGACCGACGTTGCAGTGTGCGTTCTGATGTATTGCTACACTGTGTCCAAAAAAGCATCCTCGACATTTTCGACTGTAACTTGAAAACCAATTATTAGATTTTGATAATTTTTGGTACGAATATTCTGATACAACTTGCCATCAAATGACCGTTCAGTTTCTCACCTCACTCAATATATGTTTTTGCACTACCTAGGGAAAGCAGATCAAGCGAAATATGTGTTAAAATAAACAGAAAACCTGAAAAAAACATCTCCGACATTATCGACTGTAACTTGAATAAAAATTAGCAGATTTTAATAATTTTTGGCAGAAATATTTCCGAGACAACTGCCTATTAAATAAACGTTTTTGTTTCTATCTCACTCAACTTCTGTTTTTGCACTATCTGGGGAAAGCAGACCAAGCATAATAGATGTTAAAATGAATGAAAGAACGTTAATAAATTCTATCTATCTTAATCTGTGGGCTCCAAAAGCCAGTCTGTTACGTGGTTTGATTGTCTTGCAGATGAAGTTTAGGAATGTTCGTGAAGTTAAGAAGCGACTGGTACAGCCTGGATTGGTCTGGACTCTGGAGCAGAACATTATTGATACTGCTATCAATAAATGGAGAAAGCGTCTCCTTGCCTGTGTTTGCATAGTGGCCAACACTTTAAGCAATTTTGCTGCAGGCAGTTGAAAAATAGATAGCTGGATGAAGTGTCAGCCAACGTGTCAGGAATGTAAACAAAATGTGTTTTTACGCATTTTGGTTATTAAGCAATCATATCACATTGGATAAAAAGTGATATTTCGCTGGTTGTGTTTTCCCCAGGTAATGCAGAAACAAACGTTGGGTGAGGTGGAAAACTAAATGGTTATTTGATGGCAAGTTGTGTCAAAAATATTTTTATTAAAAATTATCAAAATCTGTTAATTGGTTTTCAAGTTACAGTCGAAAATGTCAGGGATGCTTTTTTGGACACAGTGTAGCTATACAAAACGCAGTACGAACGTATAAAACGATATGCAAATAATCCGCGTATATGTTTTTGTTTAAAATTTTCTGGCCTATGTTTCTGTTAAAAATTAGCAGCAAAATCCAACAAAATCTGGCACAGATATCACAGAAATAAAAAGGGTAAACTTTGTTTAAGACACAGTGTATATCAGAGACACAATAACTGTTTTAGACGAAGCCGAACGCTGACGAGTTGACAGAACTGCGCAACTGCGTGCTGCAACAGGTCGACACAAACCGTGACGGCAAAATCGAACTCGGCGAATTCGCCAAGTATGACTATTGTTATATTCACTGATTAGCAGCCATCAGAGATCTCAGAACTCCGGCAAGAATAGTGCTGCGACGTCTGGCGAACACAATCAACCTTCACTTAGCCTACTCGCTGAAAAATCAACAAGAAATTTCGGATCGCCACAAAAATCTTTAATCGCTTCGTTATTTTGGCGATGCCCAGCCCTCCAAAAAGTCGTCAAAATCCGTCGATAATTTTCGATTTATTATAAATAAACTTGGACGGACCCTGATGCATAATCTTCTTGGCAAATGTAAAATAATAATAACGTTTTGCATAAGCCTAATTAAAAAATTACAAGTGTAGGTTACACATTTTCTTAAACGACTACGACAGTGTTAGCCGTTGCAGATTGCATTAGCCCCATTTCTTCTGCCACATTGATAAATACCGCTTGAGCGCATCAATCTTTTTCGCCGTGGACAGTTTCCCTCCTATCTTAAAAGTTACTGAAATATTAATGTAACACGGCAGTCGGATAGCATGCCACTCAGCAATCCATTTGCTAGAATTGTTTTCGCTGACAGCAACTTGCACGGAGGTTCGTTGCGTCTGCAGTTTCAGCTAGGCTTATATATTGCTCGTTCATGACAAGCATTTTGTGCTACGCTAGGTCACAATTATTCTATTCTAACTATTTTAACCCCATCGCATCGAATCACCTATGATTAGCCCCCCCACTCAATAGTGCCATGGTTAGGGTCCCGCACAGCCTACAAAGGGTCGCAAATGACGGAAACTGTAAGACTGAAAAAACGGTTTCTGTATAGAAGGGAAGGCAATCTTTGCAGAAAAAAATCTCGCAAGTATCGCAGGGTCACTGATTCAAAGAGATTTAAGAGAAAAATTTTACTGCTGTGTGATTTCATGGTATGATTTAGTTTATAATGTATTTGTGCAATCTGCGTGTTTCAGCATGCTTCCGATCGAAGAGAACTTTCTTCGTCGATTTCCAAGTCGGAAAACGGTAACACATCATCGTATATACAGTCACTTGAGAATACGATCGATAAAAATACACCGTCAGCCAAAAAAGTAGGCCTATAGAGAACCGATATTCTGTTACAACTTCACGAAATATAACCAAATCTAAAAAAATTTTTCAGTGACCCACTACACAAAAAATTGCAAATTTCTCGGCAAGCGTTTTGGTAAAAAAGTTACGCAAATCAGTCAATATTTGGTTTAAAAATAACTCGGTGGTCTTTTTTGACTCGCAGTGCACTACGTTGAGGTGCGTACAGAGCGACCTAACTGAACTGAACCGAACTGACCAATGAGCGAGCAATAATGCATTGCTGGTCGCCCAGTGGTCGGTTCAGTTCAGTTTAGTTAGGTCGCTCTGTACACCTATACGGGATGGCTGACGTCATCGTAAAAGTCGGTCGCGAATTCTCGCCTTCTCTCGCGTGAAATGTGTGTCGCACGTTAACAAAAATAGTCCCGCGAGACAGGCGGCAATCAAAAGATGCGGAAGAATTCGCGGAACAATGATGTCAGATGCTGCGATGTATGCGCATGCACGTGCTTTTGTTTTTTTTTCGGCTAGAAAGTACGGTAAAGAGGGGGAAAGATTAGGAAAAACGAGAGACCGCGCAATTATGATCAGTTGATCACCAGATCGAGACAGAAAAAAGACCACACAAATTGGGAGACTGGAAGCAAGATGTCAAACGTTAGCAAAGAAGCACAGCAAGAATAACTATTAATGAATACTAAAAAATTGCGTTGTTTTTGAACCGTATTAACTCACGTCTGCTAGCCAGCTAACTTTTGATTTAGCAAGGCTGGCCGCGCAGCGAGGAAGGATCGTTGTCGTTCATGTAGCTTCCTAGCTTTCTCCATCTCCGCTACACCTTTGACACGTCTGGACGCATCTATTCATCACGAATCGGCCTGTAGTTCAGTCAACAATGAAACCGTCGCTCAGATTCGTCGCGTAGACGACTCATTCCATAATTTACCACGTCTAGACTGAAAGATCAGCGACAGACAAAAACAGCTTCCTTTTAACGCCACTGAACTAATTGCCCGTGTCAACAACTTGGATCGGTCGCCAGCAGGGATTGCAATCCCGGAATCTCAAAATCGTCAATCCCGAATTCCTCCCGGTATTGAAAAAACGATTCTGGAATTGTAAGCTAATCCGCAGACTTGCTAGTGTTGCAACTTTGAAAACCATCAAAGACACGTTTCTAAACTCCGTTTCAACTAACAGTTATACCGGTATAGGTTCTTTTGACTTTGTTTGCCGTATTATCTGTGTAAACTGTTTCCCTTTTGTTTGTGCAGCTGTCGAGAAAGAATTTTAACGACATATTCATGCACTACGATCCAGTATGTATTTTCTTCATAAATGTTAATTTTTAGTAGACCGTGCCTATGTAACGGTCGAGCTATTGGCTTGGTTGTCGTCTTTCCGTCCGTCTGTATGTCTGTCTGTAACGGATGTACCCTGGCTAACGGGTAGGTCATATGGGAAAAATTTGTACACGAATCCATATGTGTTATACTCGGGCTTGCAAAATTTCAGCCATTTAGTGTAAGGAAAACATTTTTAAATTAGGGGTTAAATGGAGGGGGGTAAGAAAAATGTGCGCTTTTTAACGGAAAACTAGCCATATCTTGGAAACGGTGAGAGATACGGCCAATGTTACTATTAATCACTAATAGAAAATGGCCTACGCCCTTTCAGATGAAATGAAAATCACCGACTTTGGATGACTTAGAAAGCTACTGACAACCGGTACGGTCGGCTATCCTAGCGACAGCTAGACTTCTTGTTACTTATGTGTGATGAATATGAAAAAAGCGATCTTCTGAAGCAGTGGATTTATTTCATCAATACGTCCAGTAAATAGTGGTTCGTTTCTATTCGGCATTTATAAACGTTATTTATTTTTTTCAAGTTTATATGTTTTACAAAATATTTCTCGTAACGTTTGTCATATCCGTGAATGCATAAATGCTAACTAGTTTAATCGTACAGCGGGTGTTCTGCAGACGTTACTGTACGTAGGCCAAGATGCACGGAGCAAGCACCGTGCACCATAGATCACGCAGATTACGTCGATTGTCTGCGTGCGATCAGCAGTCGATCTTATAGACACATCGAGCCGGTGGACTTTTTTCCACTGTGCACCGACTGTTAGCCGAATTGTTCCCCGGTGAACTGACGGACGGCCGCGAAGTCGTTCGGCCGATTTCGAGCATCGAGCAGCTATCGATCGTGCTTAGCTGAGCGAGAAAGACATACACTATACAGCAAGCACGTTTATCCATTCGGTTGCAACTCACAGAACCCGTCACAGCATGCTTCGACAATGCTGAACTGTTGTGGTTTCTTCCGACTATACAACGATCGACTTGGGGCCGCGGCGCTGCCAACGGCAATCAACCGGCGGGCGATAGCGCGAGGAGAACCTATAGCCCATTAACTTTTAGTGGCCACTCAGACTCATCACTCTGTGCAGAAACATACGCCGGCAGGATACCGACAACCTCGAGCGTCTATTCGGCGGAAAGCTTAGAAAGCAGAAACTCCAAATGGTCGACGTGGCTTAACTCGCGCCCGATGTTCTGGATTAGGGTTGTGGACTTTTGTGTGGAGTTACCCATTGCGCTGCGAACGTGTAAAGATAATAATTATTACTTCAAATAGTTCTCATGTTACTTTTTCGACTTATCACGTATAGTAGTAACTTAGCCAGGCCCGTTTTCTAGAGGGTGGCACTTTGGCACTGTGCCAAGGGTCCCGCGCCCCAAAGGGGTCCCGCGCTACGGCGGTATCATTCATTCATATTCGTTTAATACATTAACTTGTCAAAACGCAAGCATGTGCACAATATAGGCCTACCATACAATGACGCAACGGACGATGGATCGATTGATCAATCTAACCAATTTTCATCGTCTTAGGGATAAATTATTGAGATAAATTATTGCTACAACTTGAACTCAATTAAAAGGTCTAGAAAATGTTGGGGCAAAGTTAAAGTCTAGGGTTCCAATCGTAGGCCTAAAAACACAAATGTTGCCATCGTTTCATAAATCATGCAGTGGTTGTACAAAATTCTACCAGTGTTTGTAAAATCATTTTCTGCCATTTTATTCCGAAAGCTGCACAACAACTGGTATAGATTTTGTATGCTGTGATGTTTGAACAGGACGGAAACGGGTTTATTGAAGGCAAAGAATTGACGGCTCTGATACGCGATATCATGACCAGATCGAAGCAGGTAAGCATAAATTCTTGGCGAGCTTTATTAACAGCCAAAAGATTCTTTGTATAGTCTGTTTTTTTGAATTGCCGAGAATTATTTGACTGAGGTGATATTGTTGTGACGTGTTCATTGCGATATCTTTTTTTCTGTTTACTGTTTAGTTAAGCTTAGTTATGGGACAAAGCTTAGTTGTTATCTTAACTGCCGTTTTTTCTGGCGAAATACAGATATGCCGTATAGAATACTGTAGCCTAGCTTTGTGTCAAGTTTAGTTTTCTCCGCAAGTTTTTGTCTGTATGAATAGGGCCTACAAGCGTGATTTCGTGTCCAAACATTGGCGTCAGCTTCCCCAGTCGTCGCCACATTTTATTACAAATTATTTTTTTTATCGTAGTCCGTACGCCGGTTGCCGAAAAATAAAATTGTTTGCCAATAGCGTTCGTGTTACACAAGTCAGCAAAACGCGATAATATTAAACGGGTAAATTCACAGATTAAACGCTGTGTTAAAATAGTGCGTCTTTCCAACAAGAGTTAGACTAGGCTGTAATTTGATATGCTGTAGACCTAGTTAAGTTCGAAGCCATTATCCATACGAAATTCTTAGATTTAAAGTACCAAAGTGAAAAGTGGTCGACAACGGCATCGTCGTTAGCAGCATCTAAAACTTTGTAGTGCCCTACGTACATCAAAAAAGACAAGTGCATTAGAAATGGAACAGCAGGAAAGTGTGAAAATTCGCTCTAATTAGTTAGACTTCAGAGAACGGACGTATATTAAAAAACAGCAGTTTCCAGTACGCCTGTCAGCATGTCATTAGCAATACGGCGACGTATAGCTATATGGGAATGCGTGGAAATAAAGCGATGGTGTGTCGTGCATACTCGTACTTAGTCTATACTTATCTACCGCAGATCTGCGTCCGCAGTCCCAGTACAGAATAGGTCCCAGACACACTGCAGCCTGCCTGCGAAACGCAATCACTCTGGATGGATGTAACCGGACTAGAATCCATTTGCCATGAGTGCAACTGCACGTCGACATCAACCGGACAGTGCGGAACAGTCTATAGTCGTCTCAGTCGTCTGCCCTGGAGCAGTGTAAAATTTTCGTTCGAATTTGCTGCTAGACTCCAAAATGTACATGTTTTGTGCGCAATAATATGAATCGACGCGAGTAGGCCTATGCGTTGTCTGTTAGAGAACAGTGTTCTCTTTTGCAGCTTTTTAGCAACATTGCCGAATATCTGCGGAAAAGAACCGTCGCAGCTATTCCGGCCGAAATTCGGGGACATGTTTTTCTGGACTCTGTCGCCGACAGTGGCGGATTCAAGGGGGGCGGCACCCCCTCCTTTATCGACCGGATGCATCTAAAAACATATGAAAATTTTGCACCAAAATGCGTTATTTTTGCATCATATTTTCCAAAAATTTTCTGGGGAGGGGGGCATAGCCCCTCCCCAGACCCCCTACCCTTTCGCCCCCCTATTCTCAGTTTCTGGATCCGCCACTGGTCGCCGACAAATATATTGCTCCACGTACTTAGACTACTAAAAGCACCAGAATTTTGTGATCGATCTATTGACGAATTCTCTTAGGGAAGTTTTACAAGAATACAAAATTTGGGACTGAAAATCCCCGCTTTGGGGAAATTTAGTGACAAAATTGGAATTATGAGCACTCTTGATCTTTTTTTTGTCGAAAATTTGTTCGTGGGAATATTGCAACTTTTTTTCTGCCCCCATTTTTACCCACGACGCCCCTCTGAACGCACCATCGTAGGGCCTCTTCGATGCGGCGCAATATGGCAGGTGTGCATATCCTGTTCTTCGCCGACAATACTGTCTGTAGGTATAGATAGACTTACGTGTATCACGTACGTCTCGATCCTGACAGAGTATTAATTAGTCGGTATATGAGAACATCGGAGTCTAATATTTCACGGGCTATATACGATATCAGCGCAACGAAACAGCTGCCACAGTGCTGCTAAACAACCAAATAATGAGACATGCAATGAATGTAAAAAAAATATCAGTCTAACCGGTAAGTTTGTGCGTTGGTAGAATGTGGAAACTGTGAACAACAATGAATGTGATGCTGATAATTAACTGCGATGAACAAGATGATTGCAAATAGATCGACGTGCATTGACAGTTTTCTGGCGTTTTCACATCACAAGCCAGTGAAGAGATGCATTTTAGAGATCTACGATAGAATTTTCAGTGATCTTTTTTGCAAAATTTCCGCAGAATGAGTAAAAGTATTTCAGAATGTGACTTTTGAAATACTGTCACTTACACACTCTCTGAAATTAATTCAAACGCGACGTTTGTTAATAATATTGTGTTGATGCCTTGACGTTTTCTTCCCGTGTGACGTTTGTGTGAATGCTGTTGCTATCCTGGTGTATGTAGGAGGTGAAAATAAAGGACGTGGAAGACTACAAGGAAGCGGTGCTCAGTGTTTTCGACAAGAACACCGACGGTCGCTTGTCCAGACGAGAACTTGGCCTTCTGCTGTCCATCGAAATGTGACAACCGGCCACCATGTTGGCCCAGTGCTCACATAATCTGCGGCCGTCCGTATACCTATACACTACATAGCGCAACCACGTATAAAACCCTTTTGAACTGAAAATTTACCCCTTCCCTCGGGAACCTTCACACAAAATTATTATTGTTCTGCGGATTTTACTTTCGAGTTAGAAGCATGCGTGAGACGGATGGACGGGCAAAACCCACATATATATGCCTATTGCAGCCTATAAGGACGGCCGCATGGCAAATGCCAGCACGAGACTGTTCATGCATTCCCCGTCCTTCGGTGAACACAGACAGAGTGTATTGTATTTTCTACTGTTCGTGTATGGATGAATGACAAGTATCGGAGTAACGGTTCTGTTAATACTGTCATTACATCAACTGTACGCTCGCACGGTAGGTCTATAAGCCTACAATATGACTTTGGCGACAGATCTGCATTGTACTTGTATATAACGTATTTGTTATACACTGTCAATGAATGGAAAAAGCATCTCCGAGCCTGTGTTTGCACAATGGGCCAACATTTCGATCAATTTTACTGCAGGCAGCTGAAAAACGAAAAAGTTAGGTGAAATGTCAGTCAAAGCATCAAAAATGTAAACAAAATGTTTTTTGTGCATTATTTAGATTAAGTAATAATACCACTTTGGGTAAAATGTAGGCTAATATTTCGTTGGTTATTATTTCCTCAGGTAGTGCAGGAACAGACGTTGGGTGAGGTGGGAAACTGGATGATCGTTTGATGGCTAGTTGTCTCATAAATATTCCTACCAAAAATTATTAAAATCTGATAATCCTTCAAGTTACAATCGCAAATGTTTGGGATGTTTTTTGAGACACAGTGTAGTAGGCTACTATTCTGTGCGTCATGAAGGCCGGTGAAAATACAACTTGCAATCTTTGTATTGAGCAAGAAAACTCTCTTGGTTTATTATCTGCGTGCTCGTGCTAAGCTTAATTCTGGCTACAAGCCAGAAGACATAGACCTATGATAATCTATAACAATAGATGTGAAACTTGGATTTTCTGAGGAAAAAACATACAAAGTGGTGACAACAGGATATCGCAAAAACTGTGAGTGAGAAATTCTCAAAAGCGGACAAAGTCAGCTACACGGATTCTACTGCAAAAAAGAAAATCGTTGGACCAGCTCTTTTTACAAAATGAGAAGAAAACTAACATATGATGCACATAAACTAAGATAGGCCTGCGAATGAGACAAAAACATAATAGTTGGGACTACATCAGAGAACCGAAAAAAAGTTGGAAGGACCGGCAGTGCAGCTAGCAGATGTACCACTGTCTTAGCCAGCCAAAATTGATCCCAACACAAATTAGGCTCATTTCCCGTGGTTCTGCTAGGATAGTAGGCTGAGTTAGCCTGAACGCATAGTAGGTGAGGTTAGCAACATGTCACCATGGCTGTTTGCTTCAAGATAGACACGAAGTGTCAGCGATCAACAGAAAAGCGACTGAAGTGCTTTACTTTAATTGCCCAACAACTGCAAGCACTGCATGAGCATTGCTTTAACACAAATCCACTCACGATTAAACAGCAACAGAAAGAAAACCACTAACTACAGAACGACAGTGATGACACGAGCACATTTAACGTGTATAATGTTAAACAAATATATTCATTACACACATACGCCAGTGTACAATGACCATCCAGTGCATAACTGAACCCACGGTGCAGCTTGCACACATACCACCGCCCAATCAGCCCGTAGAGGCTATAGCATAAATAACGAAACACTTACGTTAACGATACCAGGCAGTGTGCGAGGAAGTAAACTGAGCAATTTTGAAAACGATTAGCCAAAATCATGGCCAGTGGTCAAGAGCTAAAAATGACCATCCTTCACTACGATGATAAAGGCTAATCATTTTCAAAACTGCCTGCATCGCACGCATGGTCGACTTTCTTATGGGCAACCTGGTAAACTTGTGATGCAGTATGCAGTAAAACGCCTATTCGTTTGCTGCGCCTATGCTGTTCACGCTAATACAGCAAACTGCATCAGTTAACGGACTACCGCAGCCTACCGACATATTGACAAAGATGTACAACACACATCGGGTTACGATTAACCGATGCCTAAAACAAGACTGCATGTGTGACATACTAGGCACTAGATTGACAGCGGCCGTCTCAGCCAAAGACAAACTGCGTTATATAAACCGGGAGCGAAAATCAAAAGGTGAGCGTGAAACAAATTTCAGAGAACCCCAACTCCCACAAGACAATGTGACATTCGACCCCAGAATATTTCAGTCAACTGGGCCTGAAATTAAACCCTAAAATGAAATAAAAACTGGAGAGAACAACGACTTGTAACAGAAACCGAAATACATTAATTAGATCAGAACGGAAGAGTAGCGGAATTTAGAATGACAGCAAATTTAGAAGATTCAAATGAATCAGACCAACACAAACTACAATATAAATTACGAAGCTCACATGCTGTTAGAATTTTTAAAAAATCAGTTATTATTATTATTATCTACGTTTGGTATCCACAGTGGCTCAAAATAAAATGTCTTGTTGGACAAAATGTCATTTCTGAGCAAGATTTTTTTGGCAAAATTCCAGGATATGAATTTTCCAACCTGGAAATATGGCCTAAGTTTAGACAATCTAGGCAGAATGCACATAAACACATAATAATGGTAAAGTAAGTTTTACCTTGCAATGATGAAACTTAGATAAGGCAAAGACCAAAACTGTGAGATCAAGATAAACAGTGCCCTCAATTCATAATTCATTAGCATAACTATAAACAAAAATAACCAACACAACACTATGGACACTTTAAAGTAATCTATATACAGAACACGTCGAAAACGGTGTGACAAATATTACAGGTTGGTCACTAAGACCAGATTCTGAAAAGTTACCTCCAAATGGAGACTGCCGTATGATCCTTCCCGAGACGTAAGAACCATATTGCAGAGCTGATCTCCATTGCTTTAGCCCTCAGCTAAACACCAGTTTACACTGCAAGACCACGCACATGGGCTAGGCATTGTGTTATTACATGCCTGTTTACACCATAGTTTTGTGCCTGCCCATGAAGGGAAGGCCAGGACGGGTTGACCTGGGTTACATACCAAGATATTTTACCTGTATGCCAATGATCATCCATACAAGTACTAACCGGGCTCGACGTCAATTAACTTAGTTGATATGGTCAACGGCGTTAAACTGCCATCTCCTGCTAACAGAACGAAACCGCAGTTTAATGCACGAGACAACAGCCAACGAGGAAGTGAACTGATAAATAAGACAGACTTGTGACAACAGTGAATGTACATTTTGCACCAGACAGAACTACAGCAGTTCTACGAGCAATGCATACTAGCAACACAAAACACTACTACGTTATGTGCATTGCGCAAACTATAACAAAAATTAAACTAAACTACATGTACTGTCCAGTGGTTGCACATTAATAAGACAGACATACACCATGTCAAACAGATAACAGCATCTGGTTTTGCCACATGTAAAGTTGTAAAGATATTTGGTACATCAGATTCTGATCATATGTCATCTTATTGCCAACTGCAAGCAGCCACTATACTGTGTGAAGCACATTTACAAATTGCCTTTTACTGCTGTTTTGGATCTGGATTAGTTCCATAAAAATGCAGCAACAGCTTTTTGCCCAGAGATAACTACAACCATGTCAAAATGGATTTCAAAAAATACACTAACCCAGTAACCCACCCACGTTTCAGCAAAACTTATAATTTGAAATCTCCATTACACTACAGCTCAATTCAACCTCACCAGAAAACTACAATGCCATTTATTATACTGAACACAGTGTCTCAAAAAACCATCCCCAACATTTTTGACTGTAACTTGAAAACCAATTATCAGATTTTGATAATTTTTGGTACGAATATTTTTAACACAACTTGCCATCAAAGACCATTCAGTTATCCACCTCACCAGAATTTGTTTCTGCACTACCTGAGGAAAACACAACCAGCGAAATATCACTTTTTTTATCCGATGTGATATGATTGCTTAATTAACATAACGTATAAAAAACATTGTGTTCACATTAATTCTGACACTTTGGCTGACATTTCATCCAGTTGTCCATTTTTCAACTGCCTGCAGTAAAACTGCTTGAAGTGTTTGCCCACTATGTGAACACAGGTAAGGAGACGCTTTCTCCATTCATTGACAGCAGTATCGATAAAGTTCTGCTCCAAACCAAACAACCAATGCAGGCTGTACCAGTCGCTTCTTGACTTTGCAAACATTCCTAAATTCATCTGGTAGACACACTGCTGCATGACAGTCAAACCTTGTAATAGACCGGCTGTTGGGGCCCACAGATTAAGATAGATGAAACTTATTGACGTTTTTTCAATTCATTTTAACACGTATTATGCTTGGTCTGCTTGGTTAGACGTTGGGTGATGTGGAAACTAAAACACTTAATTAATAGCCAGTTGTGTCAGAAATATTTCTGCCAAAAATTACTAAAATCTGCTGATCTTTCTTCAAATTACGATCGATAATGTCGGGGATGTTTTTTCAGGTTTTCTGTTTATATTTGGACACCCTGTAACGTATATCTGCACACACATAACTATACACATACATACATGCACATGAATCAAATTTACTATTACATATATATATACACCATAACAGAAAAATCACACCAGAATCGGCATTAGTCACTAGAAATGGCTGCCTTCTAGTGACCAAACATCGTGATGACTTTGACAACTAGTGAACAAATATCTAAAGCACTGTGCTGAGAACATAAATAACAAACAAAGCCGGCAATAGACATTAATAGAACAGACACTAAACAAAAACCGACCACTCACACATCAACAGTGCTACCAGAACATACAATGTGTAGATAAATGGCATGTTTACAAACAAACATTTAGACATCAGTAAAGCAGACAGCTGAGACAATAAAAAGAGGAACACATTTGCCCTGAAAAAATGATTTTTTTTTCAAATACACAGACACAGGTTATGAAAATTTATTGCATCATCTGATATCATATTCAATCATATTCCAGCCCCTTCAGATAAATTCATCAAAATCCATTCATAACATTTTTCGACTTATCCTGCACACAAATGCACAGTCAGAAACACGTGGCCTACTCAACAGAGGTAATAGTACGGTAGAATATGACTGCAAATTTGTGGACTTGTACAGACCACAGAAGATATGACTGACTGACAACTCTATGTCAAATCTATCTAGGTAAACATCACTTCAGCTTTTAACTTTTTCAACTGTAACATGAACAATGTATAAATAAAAACACATATATACACACCATAAACCTCTTGAAATAAAAACTGACAGCAAAACCATTCAGTGGTCTGCGAACTTGGGTCCATCGGTATTTTTAGTTTTTTTACTGTAACTTTATGTCAAACGTGGTCCATTTGCTACAAAATTTTGTGCACATTGTGTCACGGACAATGTAAACAAATGCTGCAAATTTTGTTACTGCTGATTTCTACTTTCTCGTGTGTGCATATATTGTGGCTAAACTGTATGTACCGACATACTGTATGTACCGACATACAGTTTAGCCACAATATATACACACGAGAAAGTAGAAATCATACAGTCAATAAATTTGCAGCATTTGTTCACGTTGTCTGTGGCACTATGTGTACAAAATTTTGTAGCAAACAAATCACGTTTGACAACACTATAGTAAAAAAACTAAAAATACCGACCAGAGCATGGCTGCCGTTAGTCTTTATTTTAAGAGTCTATAATACACACATAAACATGTGCTTGCACTTAAGTTTTCTTTAACAGGCCAATATTTGATATTTCCAAACATATTCTACCATGTAACTCGTTAATTCTGTGTGACATGTAAAATGTTAGTGATCAAATAAATTCATTCCTTCATTCATTCAGTAATAATAATTGTTTCTAACACCTCACATTTATTATAAATGCATGTGGCACAATCATGTTGGTGCAAACATTGTACATAAATGCAATATAGGGTGGTCCAAAAAAACCAAACCTGTTTGAACGTTGACAACTTTGCGACGATTAGTGGTAGAAAGGCGTGTGATATGTCAAAAGTTTCAGGATGCTTTAGAGAAAAAGCGCCCGACTTGCATAGTGGATCATTTAAATATTTTGGCCTAATTTGCATAAATAATTATTACCCGCTGAAATTCAGCCGAATTCGACTGTAACACACGAATTTAGCATGGATATTTGAGCTTTTGTAACTTAGCGATGTTTATTGTTAGAAAGATGTGTGATATGTCAAAAGTTTTGCAATCGTGTACAGAATCAAAGTAGAGCTTGCATTTCTGTCCATTTAAATATTCTTTGTCTGATTTACATAAATCTGCGCCACCCCTAAAATCATGCTAAGTTGTCAGTAACGCATCGATGTAAGTTGATTTTTTCACCAGCATAGAGTGAAAAAACAACAATCATTAACACACGTTTGTGTTTGTGTGGCTCAGTAGTCTAACGTTAATGTGCCGGACTTGTAATCCTAAGGTCACTCAGGGGTGCAGGTTCGACTCCGCACCAGGACACTGCCGGGTAACGACCTTAGACAAGTTGTTCACACACGTGTGCCTCTGTCACCAAGCAGTATAATTTGGTACCGGCTTCACTGCTGGGACGTAAACAGGCACACCGCACGATACACTGGCACGATCCATGGTGTCGCAGTGTAAAAACTGGTGTCTGGCTGAGGGCCCTATGGGCCTTAAGGCTCGGGAAGGACATTACGTTTTTACGTTAGTTTAAATAAAATTCAACACTGGCAGTTAAACACCCTTTGCATTCATAACCATCGTCAGTTTTTTTTGGCAGCTAATCGATCGCTGGAGTCAATGTGTTCAGGATCAGCTAAGCCCAGCATTCGATTAGCACACATTTTATCTGGTCAGTTACTGAAATTTGTGACCATGCCATCTTGCTGCAAATCCCCAACACCGAATAATCCACAGGATTAAAATTTTGATTATTTGGCAGCAGATTTTTGAGTTCAATGAACTAGGGCACATGGGAGAGCAGACAAATGCTTAATTTCAAAGGTAGTAAAGATCTATGCAAATTAAGCAAAAATATTTAAATAATCTGCTATGCAAGTTAAGACATTTTTTCTTTGAGGCATTCTGAAACTTTTGACACATCACATGCCTTTCTAACACTAATCGTCGCAAAGTTATCAATGCTCAAACAGGTCCGGTTTCTACTTAACCAATGTTCCGGTGGTGCAAAGTGAGCTGAGACATACAGTAGATGATGTAATATATTGGTCAAAGCTATCTTCAAACAGTACAGTAAGCTACTGTCATACGCAGTGCAGGAACTGAGCACTGTATGTGTGGTGGCTAGCAATGCATATGCACAATCTGTACATTGATAAATAGATCTGCATCTCTGCATCAATCAGGTGCAACCCAGTCTGTCACTATGACGGTGGTTCTAGGGACCAGGTTTCCATGGACCAGCGAATTTCGAGCCAAGCCAAGGCATTTACCCATTTCATGAAATTTTGCAGAATGCAGTACTGGCCGGTGATTATTACTAGCACACTGAATGAATTAATTTGTCTAAATATGGACAAGGATCGTAAGCCCACTGTAATGGAATCTCTCAGATGAGCACGTGAAAACATATAGCTCAGAGTTTAGTTTTGTATGATAACGCAAGTGACTGATTTCGTACATTCCAAATCAAATTTCAAACTGGATAACATTTCATACATTTTCACTGACTAATCAAACACTGGGCTTTCGGGTTGACAATTATAATGATTATCGAACACTTAATACACGTAGTGAAAGAAGTTTTCCTACCTTAAATAAACTCAGGAGTCCTCAATTTGCTTAATAAATAGGATGCCGCAGAATTAGGAAATTTGAAAAAAAGTGCCCGGAAAACTGCGGTCCGTGACTTATGTTCTATATCATTTACTTTACATGTACATCCACTCAGTCAATAACAGCAACTGCATTATCCGAAGCAGCTGAAGTCAACGGTGTAGCAGCAGAGTCAGCTACTGACTTTGCCTCAGAATCAGCACCCACAGCATGGGAACTGCTCTTTCCAGCATCAACAACATCATCATCATCAGCATTCAATGCTGGCTCTAACACCGGAGGCCCGATGGGAGTAGTTGCAGGGCCATCGTCACCCGCAGCCATCGGCAGACCTAGGTCCGGAGGCGGGGATGATCTCACGGCTGATATGACTGCCACGTGCTTGGCCGGAATGAGCAAAGGCAAAATCTGCAGTGAAGATGTTTCTGTGGAATCACCGGCCTCGGTCTTCTGATGATTGGCGCCGTCGTCATTGCGAGGTTGACTCAAACCGTCGAACAAGCCGACACGACCTCCAACTCCTGCTGTCAAAAAACATCACACTGTGCACTGTACAAAAATATTTTTTTTTGTTTTCTGGCTGAACATAAAAAGCAGTACTAATAAACATCATTTTAACTTTCTGCATTTTTAAATAACGAAAACAGCTATGAAAAGATCCAAACACTAGATTCATCATCAGATCACACAACAAATACACAAATATGATAAACATTACTGGCAGATCAAACTATTATTACACCAGACCTAGCACACCGAAAAGTCATTTACCGCAAAAATGCCAAAAATTTGAACTATACGTGCAATGGATAAGTCACTGTATCTCAGAAACGGTGCGAGATAGAGCCTAGGTTACTATTAATCACTAATAGGAAGTCGTACACGGGCTTTCGATTGCCACCCAGAGCAATGACCTTGGATGACACGGAACGCAAAATAGGGTTTTTATGGATTTTTTTGCGATTTTGGGCTGCGACACAATTCTATAGCGTTTGCAAGGTGTCACCATGCAACTAACTCATTATGCAATGCAGATGGAGATTTTAGTATTTGTACATTAACTTAGCGTGAACACCCCAGTGGGCAGTGGGCCTTCATACATGCACTGTTGTTGCATGTTCCCTTAGCGTTAGGTAGGCTTTCTTGTTTTTGTTTAGCTAAACCACTTAACTTAATGCTGTGAGATCTGGATGGAACTGCATTTATGCTCATGCTAATGCAAGTCCAATGCTCTAAACTCAAGCAAGTACCCACCCATATACACTTAGCTTTGCTTTAGATGGGCCATTTATGAAACCGCCAAAGATAAAGCATTTTTGCCTCCTTCAGCTTTCTGGTTTAAGTGTCCGTCCTGCTTTAGGTACCAGAAAACACTATGGATGCATGCATAACATCAACAACTCAAGAGTAACCCCCACTCCAAGAGGGATTTCTAAACTAGTCAAATAACAAACCTACCTGTAGCATCATCCATATCACCGGTAGATTTCTCAACTGGTGTCGGTGCTTCTTCGCTGACTTTGCTTCTCTTTCTTCTTCGTCGACGCGACTTGCGACCACGTGACTGTTGCTGCAACGAGATACCATCTGCTGTATCAACAGCTTTCACCCGGGGCTCTCTGCTTGACTTTGGCCGTTGTGAAAACACCCGACGCCCTTCCATGATCAGTATTGGAGCAAACGCAGATGGCCCATAGTCGACAGCATGCCGTTTTGGTCGCAACCTTGAATACTCAGTTTCGTCAAGTTCCACACCAACTTCATCACCGACTGTCCAGCCAGAAGACTTAAAATAATCGCTGTTTTCATAATCTTCTGCAACTTCCGCTTCAACTTCTTCATCATCTTCTTCCATATCCTCGTCTGAATCAGCTTCCACTATTTCGTATGTTTTCATCGACTCTGCGACGTGCTCATAAGCGTGTTCAATCTGGGCGTCAGTCATCTGCATCACAAGCGGCATGATGTGCTCGCTGCGGCGATGTTCAGCCTCCTGGTGAAGTTGTGACTGCAACTCAGTGACATCCTCATCATTCAGTCGCCACAGCCTCAGCTCCTCACGACCGACAGATTCAATCTCAGCCTCTTCTCTAACCGGCACCTCCAGCACCTGCTTTACAATGGGTGGTGCTGAGACTATTGGAAGCCGTCTCACTCCTGAGATATAATTTGGACGCTTCATTGTCTTCAGTGTTTTCGACGTCCGAGCACAATTCCAAATTTCTGGCGGAGGTGTGCTCAAAGATCTTCGACTGTACCATGCAGGACCAATCCGCATTCGCTGTTTACCACTTTTCTTGGGCTTTTTAGACATGGATTTAAATCCCTGAGCATGTTGTGATAAGACTTCTGAACTCTTTTTGCTGTAGTGATAGTCGGCAGACTTGGGACTAGTAATCTGCTGTGAATGCTTTCGAGCAGCTGGAGTTGAGGAGTTTCGGGAGTACGTTCGGTTGACACTGCGTACCCGCATTGTTTCACTGTCCGAAGATTCTGAGTCGTGACCGCCAGAACGTCGATCAGGTGGTCGGACATGTGAATCAGACATGTTATTATCAGTCAGTGGTGAAAACTTTGACTGCTCTGACCTAGTTATATTCGCAGGTGAGGCAACAACCTTTAGACGAATGATTGTTGACAGTTCTGCTGTTGAACTGTCATCCTTACTGCAGTTCTTTCCACTACTGTCAGCCAGCAGGTGGTCAAATGGGACAGCTGCATCCTTGTCACTATGGCGACTGCTTGTTAATGCCTGTTTGGTGTGTGACGTTAAAGCACTGGTTGAGCGATCCATCATACCAGCATAGAGTCTACGACCTCGTCTGGCTGTCTGTGGCCTGTGATGTGCTACCATGCTGCTACTGCCACCAGCCCCGACATCATCAGTACCATGCAGCAAACAGACCTGTACCAGCGGTGGGCTGCGCAGATCAATCACTACGCTAGCTGGATGATCAAGCTGACGAAAAGCTCCGAATTTCTGCTTCACTTGATTCATGCCAGGTTCTGGTTGACTACTGTTCAAATCCAACATTTTCTCCTCAGACTGCTGGAGGCTTTCATCACCATTTACACAAGGCTGATCCTCCATATTTGAGTGTCGAGAGTCATTAATGGTTGCAGACGGGTCACCTGCAGTAGCCGGCAGACCTACCTGAGCTTCTTCAACTTCAGCAGCTGCACTGCCTCTCTCCTCAGGTGAGTTGACATCTGCCAGTGTACCTGGATGAAATTCATTAGCTTCAGCAGCTGAACTACTTGTCTGCTGCCCAGGTGATTCAATGCCTTCTAGCATACCTGAAGGAGCATTGTCAGCTTCAGCAGTTGCACTGCCTGTCTGCAGCACAAATAAGACCTCTTCCAGCATACCTGGATGAGCTTCAGTAGTAGCTACAGCAGCTGTGCAGCCTGCCTGCAGCCCAGGTGTAGGTGAGTCCATAGCATCAGTTGCACCTGTCGTTTGCTCAGCAGAAGTCACTGCATCTGTGACTAGGTTGTCATTAGAAAGCAAGTTCTGGTTGTCAGCATCAGACACTTCTCTGCTACTGTGACAAACTTCATTGCGAAATGTGTGACTCACCGACAACAACAATTCAGAACTGTTAACAGGAACACTCTCATCCATATTCCAATGTCCCAGCAGTAATTAGCTCTAACAAATAATTCACACCACTTCTAACTGGACTAGGAAGATGTCACCAGCATCTGTAAAAAAACAAGACACCAAGTTGCATGTAACTGCTACATAACACTACTAATTATATTGGTCAAAAATTCTGTATCACCTTTTCTCAATGCATAATACAGCAGTGCAGTCAAAATGCATTAATTAGCATGTAAAAAATATGTAAAAAATAAGTGAAATTCGATAACTTGATGTCATGACAAATTTTAACACAGTGATGAAAACCATGACCATGGACACTGCTTCTCCACCCAGATCCATACACTTAAATGTTATATAGTATAGCAAATGACTGGTGATAAATGTATTATAGGTTAACACTAGTTGCTAGGAAGCTACAGCAACTGCAGAGTCCGGAGGAACTACAGTGATGGTCCCATATAGTCACAGCATGCAGTGTTCACCAGCAAGACAACCTTCTGCTGTCTGGTAATGTTTACTTGCAACAATTAAATATGTGACCGAGATAAAAAATCAATGCTTTACAGCTGCAATATAAGACTTGTACTGATTATATTTTCTAATTATTTAATCTCCAAATATGAATAGAGATGAATGAATTAATTTTAATTATTTTTGTAGTCAATTTGAAATACCACAATAACTGAAAAATTCAACCAATGGTTGTTGTTATCTTTTGCAAACTACAGCAAAATCTGAAATGTGACGATGATGCAACACACAAACTGTGCAGCCAATGCACATAAAGTGCAGACTGTTAAACCAACACTACAGGGCCAACACATACAAACCTCAGTGACATGCCCTATGGGAATCAAAATTAGATTGACTGGTGTTCTGCACATGGCTGGCCATATGTATAGAAAACGGCAATAACGTACACAGCCAGCCGTGAACATATTCGAAAATTTCTATACACACGGCCGGGTACGATTACAGTATTTTTTCGCTGCATAAAATCTAAAATGTTCATACTGTCTTACATCAGTAAGCCTTCCTGCGAGACTGTCATAGGTTACTTTGGTCTGTACTAAAAACTGGAATGTACCGATATCTGCAAACTTTTAACAACAGCTTTCTGAAACCTGTATTCATTTTTGACTTGACATCAGTGGACACAGATAGCTACAGTAGTTCATATGAATAAAAACTGCATGACATCGCAAGACTACATGAAAAGATTGCAGAATAGAATGCATAAAAGACCATCACAAGATGATATTCTCTAGAGATGTAGAATACAGACTCAGCCTTCCAGTAGTTGAATAAATTTAGATATACGCCGCTAGACAATGCAATAATGACGAAGCCAGCATGCTGCACATGCCTAGAAACAAAGATAAAATGCCCGATGCCGACGCTGAGACGCAAGCTACATGCCTGGACACAGGGGGATGCATATGTCTGTAGGCCTACGTCACTCATGTTGTCGATGCCTCAGTGCCTGCACATTCATTCATGGCCACTCATTCTTAAATTCTTCACTGGTCAAGCTTACAATCAATGAATGTATTAAATATAATTACGCAATTTTTGTCTGCACTGCTTTAATGCAGTGAAATGTGCAAAATGTGGCAGCAATGACTTCACGGCGGAAATTTCTGTGAAGACTGTTCGCCACGACTGTTCGCATCTGAGTAATACTTTCTCATTTAAAGCTGTTACTAAGTCCAAAATTTTGTCATCTCTAATCTAATGTCACGTTGGCGCGATATCCCACCGGGAGTTTGCCAACTATGTTCCAGAACCAGAATGTTTACACGTAGTCACGTACCCGTGTACTTCCTTTGACACAATTCCGACCTTCTTCAAGATTTTGTTTGCTAAATCGTGCGGCTTCGTCTTACTGTCACTTAAGCGTTACACAAAATCATATTATGCTACACCGTGATGCAATAAATGCGTATAAATACGTACGAAAACGCATCGCTCGTAAATATAAACACACGCCTCAGCAATAGGTACATCTAATAACCCAACTAGCCCGAGTAAGTAAGTAAGTAATGCGGATAAGGTACCGAATACTGATAAAAACTACCACTAAAAGCAAGGGTTAAGTACCGCAAAAAATATTAAAATGAAACAAAAGTCAGAGAAGCCTGTCGTAATTCGAGGTTTGAAAGGTCAAAGCGGGGAAATTTCTTGGGGCGAGGCATCGAGTTCTCGATCCCACCAGTTAGGATTTTAGGAAGTTAAAAATGTGCGTTTTTCAACTGAAAACTGTCCCTATGTCAGAAACGGTGAGAGATAGGGCCAAGGTTCCAACTGACTGTATTGATCACTAATAGGAATTAAGTCGCATAAACTCTTTCACATGAGACGAAAATCATTCGCTGGCCTTCCGACACTCGCGCACAGTCGATTTAGGTCCGTCCTGTTCCGAAGGTCGGCTATTCCGAAGGTCCACTATTCCCACTAACGCTAGCCCTAGCACTGTGGCGTATAGTGGACTTTTGAAATATCGGGCCGGTGGCCCAGTACCGTACGGTCGGCTCTTCATAACGACAGCCGGGCTTCTTGTTGCAAACTAAATTTAACTGATACATAAATTTTGACATACAGGGCCTATGATCCCCCCCTAAGAACTGGAGGCAGTTCCCCCCTTACCTTC
>Ga0056128_1001897_pt1 | contig 24244 bp, 21 predicted proteins | sample WorMetLIZISLAND2_FD_71113 | JGI IMG/M metagenome (GOLD analysis project Ga0056128, IMG submission 71113) | Marine gutless worms symbiont microbial communities from Max Planck institute for Marine Microbiology, Germany - Olavius geniculatus... ... | reverse complement strand
GTTTTCTGTTTATTTCAACACATATTTCGCTTGATCTGCTTTCCCTAGGTAGTGCAAAAGCATACATTGGGTGAGGTGGGAAACTAAATGGTCATTTGATGTCAGGTTGTGTCGAAAATATTCGTACGAAAAATTATCAAAATCTGATAATTGTTTTTCAAGTTACAGCCAAAAATGTCGGGGATGTTTTTTTGGGACACAGTGTAGTTATGGTATAAAGTTGTCGCTAGCCAGTGCGAAACACCCGCGGAAAAATGAACGGGAGTGCGCCACCTGGCGAATGTGCCGGTACTAGGCGTCATGCTTGAGTCACGCTTTGTTCGGCGAGCGGCAGGCGTTGCGAGTCAGGCGCGCTGACACAGACGAGAGATGAATGGACGTTGTTCTTTCACAGCGGCTCGACTCGTATAAAAGCTTAGTTCGCCGTTGTCTGAACCACGCAACACGCTGCTGATTTTTTGCTTTGTGCCTGTATACCGTTCGGCTTTCGAATTTCGCTATCAACAGACAGAGCTCTCAGGTTCAGTCGATTCTGCGTGCGTGTGAGTAGGCCTACATAGGCCTTCATATTGATTGTGTTGTAGTAGCTATACAGTAGTAACAGTAATTACAAATAAATACAAAACAAACATTTATAGTACACGTACGTAGGCCTACATGTAATTGACGTTAATGCAGCATTTATCAGTCACTCGCCGGCTATAAAACTTCACGAGAAATGCTGCCAGGAGAATGTTTTATAGACTACCGGTATTGAGCATATAGCCAATTCATTTTAATTTCTGTTCACGTTAACTTGTTAGCTGAACGAATGTGTAAAATCATAATTATAGTGATCGATAATGAATTATTGTAATATACTGCGTGTGACAGTGTTAATTAGACAACGATGTGCTGGTCTCATTGTGTTCGGCCTACTGCGCATTTCTACCAGTCATGCGCAGTGTGGCTGCACGTTGAAACTGCGCTATTGTGCATGGGCGACTTTTTTGTGGTGTAGCCTACTAAGCTCGGCTTGCTATAACTTCTTAGTACACAGGTTATATAATACACGGTGGAGTTGATATATGGGCCTTACGTTGGTTGGACGTGTCTTGTAGGTGTGAGCAGGCACCAAACAGGCGGGAGAGTCCAGTGTGAGATGGAGAGCGAGATAGCACGCTGGCGCATCGCGTACGACACGGTATCGGCGCTGGTGGCGGCAGATCAAAGACGCACTAATGCTACTGAGCGGCGGTGGTCAATGTCTCAGTCACGTACGGTCAGTGATGCTGTTGCTGCTAGCCAAGTGTCCAGTGCTGCTGCAGCGAGTGATGTGACCAGTCATCGCATGACTCAGCAGCTGCAGCAACAGCACCGGAGAGGTGATGCGTCAGTTGCTGCTGCCCAGCTGACTCAGTCGTCGCGCGCAGTGGCCCGTCACACCGTCCTCCACTCAGTCCAGTCCACGCCGCCACCGCCAACAGCACTTCCGGCGCCACCGAACGACTTCCGGTCTGTGGGCGCTGCGATGACGTCACTGGCGGGCGCTCCTTGCGGCCTTGTGGTCAGTGACTGGCGGAGAGACGACGCAGCACAACTAGTGCGTGACGGTGAGGCTCTGGTCGCGCTGTTTCGCCGACTGCTGGACACGTTCTACGTCGAGACGTTGCTCTGGATGTACTCCAACGTCCTGCGTCACCCAGCAGCACGACGCACGTGCTACCGTCTGCACTGGCTCGGTGTAGTCACCGGCCGCGGACTGGAACAGGCCACCAGCAACGTGCTGACGGGCTTCGTGGCCGGATATCGACAGAGTCGGCAAGCTGTCATCGTGGACGTCGAGGCGACGCTACGGACGACGTCAGCAGAGCGGGCAGGTCGACTGACCGGGCTGGCTGTGGAACTTGGCGTGATTCTCAACCCACGCCAGATGATGCGCGCCTTCTCTGCCGTTGTTCGAGATCTCGTCTATCGAATGTCATTCCATACCGCGGCACTGACTGCCGCAGCCAACGCCAATTCATGTCCTCCTCCCGCCAATGGCCTCTATCGGTATACCCACAGTTCACTTCACACTTCCAGCGTCGTACACTCATAACTATTCTTTATATTGGTGTATTGTAGCATCATGCACATTATTATGTATTTGGTTTAATTTTATTACGACTGCACGTGCTAAGTGCCTTTTTGTGGACTCAAATATTCTGCCTATATACGTACCTGCAAGTACAACCGCTAGACCTCCGGGATAAGAAGGCAAAGAAATTGGAAAGGGATACGAAGGAAGTGAAACAGTCGGTGCACAATTTACATTTCAACGCATTATGATACACCCAGTCATTTTTTATGAATTCGTGGCCTCCTGTCTCATTTATAGATTTGCAGTACCGGTATTAGCATACGTTGGATCACTATAATAAGCATGTCATATCGGCCTATATAGATCAAGTTGGCAAGCATGCAGACAGTACAAATTCCTCGAGTCGAGTTGTTTATTGCAGCGCTGCAAGTCTGAGTGAAACGAGTGACAGTTTGCAGCGTGCAGCAGGCGTGGACGTGGAGTTGTCTGCTGTACGCGTATGTAGATATGAGCATGCAGAACGCTCGTGTCGTCACGGTCAGCCGACGCATCGTCACTATCAAGCCACGTGCTACGCCAGCATTCTGCAGCAGCAGCAGCGCGTTGCATCATCCACACGCCGCAGACAGCATCACACCTCCTCAGTCGATACAGCTGGTCGATATTTTCCACAATTTCCGCCGCCGCCGCCGCCGCCTCCGTATCCGGGCTTCCTTCTACACTTCTTGTGAGTAGCCTACAAACAGTTCCCAGCAATCGTAAACCTTGAGAAACTTAGTGCACCTGTCCTGTAAAATCTGCCCCTGAAAACAATATTAAGCCTATACCCGGGTACTGATGTAGTTAGGCCTACCATCGCTTAGCTGCAGCCAATAGACGAGACGTGGTGTTTCGTTAAATTGGAATTAACCTACCGATACTATATGAGAGGCCTATGACTGATAACACCGCGTGTTAAATCAGTGACGTCGTAATAGGGGCAGGGGCGGAACAACTACCCGCTCTTTTAGCCCGACGGAAAAAATTCTTCTTGTCAGAATAATTATTTTTAATTAAAAAAATTTAAGGCTAAAAATTCCCATATTGAGGAATTTTATGAAAGAATCAAAATTTTAAACACCCATGTTTTTGTGCTTGAAATTTGCAGCCGTTTGATTTTAGGAGCCTAACTATCATCCACCGACTTTTTAACGCGCGACGCTGCTCAGCCGCTGGACTCTATATTTGATCGTTGTGACTATGGTTGTGAAGGTCAGTTCTGGAGGACCCGCCTGCAGTAGGTCTATCTCAGACGTCGCGCACTCCAGGCTCATCGGCTGGCGTTACTATAAGCGACAACCCATCATACGAGGTACAGTAATATTTTGTGCCTCCGTTCTCTGCGAGTAGTCGGTGACGCAAGCATTATCACATAATTATGTCGCCCGTCCGTCATTGCGTCCGTCTGTTAGGGCCTATTCCGCGGTATTAACTGTGGACGGAATTTCACCAAATTTTGTATCATTACTGCATCTTTGATCACTCATTATAGTTTTTAGAGCCAACAGCTTTATAGGCAGAGGCGGATTTAGGCATGTTCAGCACGTTCGGCCGAATAGGAGCCCCGCAGGCCAGAAGCGACATTTTCTGGTTTCAAAAGTGAAGCCAGGAATTTGTCCTGGGGTGCACTCTTAAAGTTCGAAGAGCCGAAATTCGAGGCCAGCGGCCAAAAACCGGGGAAGAGTGAGAAACAGTGGGTGAACACCAGCTAGATGGTCTGGGGAAATGCTGTAGGGGCCTAAGCTCCCCCAGCGGGGCTCGGAGCGGAGCCCCAACCGCAAATGCATTTTGACGCATTAACAGCCCAGAAAACACGTTAGTGGCTGCAACTGTCGTTTCATTGTGGTGAATACGTAGACGCGTGCTGAGCGGCTTAGCCTCATGCATCAGCCTGTGTACCCCGTAGCCGGCCTTTTGGGCAATTTATGGCGTGTTGCGACATTCAAAAGTTCACTTGGCGCTGGAATTACGGATTTTTTTCGCCCCTATGATGTTTTGCCCTCTGGACGTTTTGTTCCTTACCTGGACGTTAATTTCGTCTACTAAAACTTGCGGACGACGGTAATTAACAACGACGAAAACGACAGACAGACGGCGAAGGAGGACGGACGAAGAAGACTACAGCGAAGTCAGCGAAGATGGCGTCTTCTTCGAACGGTCGTCGCCGTCATAGTGGGCGAAAAACGTGCAGGCAAGGGGCGAAACGTCCGGAGGCAATAATTCTTTCTGGGAAAACTTCCTTGTGGGAAAAGGCTGTCTTGACGGTAAAACGCACTCCAGACTATATGGCGACTGGCGAAACGTCTGGGCGAAACGTCTGCACGCGATTCTTTCAACTTGTACGACGTAGGGGCCTACTGCGTAATCCGAAATTTACCTGCAGCAATTTTTAAAAAATTTATGTGAGGGCCGCTCGCACATTTTTACTAGGCTCCGTCTTTACTGCGTACCAGTAGGCCTATCTAAATTCGATCAGCGATGTTGTGCAACGTCTTCTAAGATGATGTATTTCCAGTGTAATTCTGACGATACAACGTGAATGTGCAATGTAATACAGGAGCTGCTGAGACTGGGCGATGCGATTGGCGAGGTGAGAGAGCGAGGTCTGAAGTTGGACGTCGTTCAGCATCTGCCATGCTACGTGCACGTCGTTCCAGACAACATCGAGCAGCACTCGGTGCTTGTCTGCGTCATTTGCCTCGACCAATTCACCACCGGTCAGATGATACGAGCACTGCCGTGTTGTCATGAGTACCACGCCCACTGTGTCGACCGATGGCTCACCGTACGTAACAACAGTATCTAGGTCTAATTGTTCTACCTCAACACAAAATACCTGCTCGTGATTGGTCCAAATCATCGCGTCACGTGACGTTTTCAAATACGCACTATTCACCAACCGCTCAGCCAACCGGTCAAAAATCACTTTAGTAATGCCCTCGAGGCAATATTAAAGTGATTTTTGGCTGGTCACGCCTCATTATAGTCATTAATATACAAGACGTCTATGACCACGTCTATGACTATTTGTATTTACATTATTTTTCAGTCATTAAACTCGATCATAGCCTAGACACGTATAAAATTACCTTGTTGAAAACAAAAAAACTGTCCCATTTAATTGTAAAATTTTTTGAAAATTCCCAGTTTCTTCAAACTTAAGTATATTGTACCTATACATTACAGCAGCAGAAAGTTTTGAACAAAGTCAAACACTCACACTTGATTGATCACACTTGTCTCGTTTTTTTCCAGCCAATTTTCCAGACTCCTGCAAGCATTCGAGCCAATTTTGGATTCGAGTAATCGAGTACTCAAATACTGGACACGGCCCTTGCACCGGAGTAATAAGACAGAAAATCTAATATTCATCAATATAAAAATATTATCATACATCAATGTTCAGTATTCGTCCATATTATGGAATATCGCTGAGCAGTAGTCAGTACATTTCTGCACGTGAACATGGTAAGTTTGACGGTTTCCTACATGGATGAAAAATGCATGTAAAACTCGAAAATTTTTACTTGTGCAAAATTCCCGGGAATTCCCGCGGGAATTTGGAAATAGCCCAATTCCCGAGAACCGGTGGCCCTGCCTAATATAAACTGCGTGACACACTAGAAGTCAAAGTCAAATGCGCTAAACTGCATTTGACTATTACTTCTATCAAAACACTTGACGTTTCTTTTGCTTTGACTACTGTAAATTAATTTTTGCTTCTACTGAAGTCAAGTGATTCAGTTGACTTTGTCTGTTGCAGCATAGGCCTATGCTATGCATAAAAAGGTGTCCCAACAATAGGCTACTGGGAACGACAAAATCTGGAATCAGTGATATAGGCTTAGGTTTAGGAAATGCGGTAAGGTTAAGAGTAGGGTTAGGCATTAGGAATAAAGATAGCAGCCCGGCCAAGTCTCACGCGTCTCGCGTGAAGTCTCACGCATTTTCAGTCAACTCACAGTGACTTTTATCCTCTAAAATCTGGAGTCGAAATCAGGCGTAAGTTCCTCCCCCACTTTCAGGCTCAAGTCGTCCCATTCGGGTTCCTTGTTAAAGGTGTACTCGTACACTGTCCGGTGAAAAATAGGGGAGGGGGGTTTTGATCTAGATCTAGTCTACACTCTTAACAAACCTGCCGTCCTATTTTTCACTGGGCGCAAGCTTGCCAAGCTGCGCCCACCAGGTTTTACTGCCAGTGATTTCGGAGCAATTCGCTCTTCAAATGTGTCTCTCACAGCCCAAAATCGCCAAAAAATCTATTATAAATCCATATTTTAGTGTTCAAGATCATTGCTTTTGGTGCCAATCGAAAGCGCTATACGTTACAAATAGAGGCTTAGCTGGTCTAAAAACTTGTGTACTGTATACGTTGCTTATGTAGTAAATGTGTATTTGCGTTTGCAGATCAATCGCACGTGTCCCGTGTGTCGGTATGACATCAATCCAGACAGTATTCAGCCAACAACTAGCGTCTAGAGCTTCAACAGTCATCGACTATTACTGATTTTTGCCATTCACAGCTGCGTGACGTCTCTGCAGAATCGTAACAGATGTTGCCACAGAGCTCTACATTTCTCTGCTCACTTATGTGCTCGGTGGCTGTGTAACTGTATACTAAAATTAACGACATTTACAACTATTATGTACCCAGCATTCTAGTTAGAAAAATGTTGGCCAAGTGCTGACATGTTATGCAGCTGTGCATCTACAGATGCTGACCCATTGAGCCGAAAATGGCACATCGGTTACTCAAGCCCTGCCGAATGTTCACTTTTTTAGTCAGAAGCCTGTACCGAACAGACAGATGAGGAAAACCGATGACGCTTTAAGTTAGAATGAAAATGTTGAATACTTTAACTGTCAGCTGACTGACTCTTGGTACATTTGTATTGGCTTTTGTCTCATTTGTTATTATACTGTATTATTATTTCCGTATTTTTCCATATTGTTTGTTCGTTTTTTGCATACTCCATGTACAATCTTCATATTAAATAATAAATGTTCAGTCTTACTGGCCATAAATCCTGAAATAATTGCTGTGCTGCCAGTTGTTGCAGTCTGGCAAAAAAATTCAGATGGGGACAATAATTTCTGTATAATTTCAATTTGTGGACTCTACAAGTTCATGAAAAGTGACACACTAAGAAGCACACATGAAAATTTAAGGAAGAAGAGTACTGCAGCATGATACAGATGTACATAGTTTTGCATTATCAAAAATTGTAAAACAAAAACACTATCAATGCAGTTTTTAGGGACAGGTGACAACTAGAAGCATAGCATTTGTTTCTGCCTAATAATTAAAGTCGTAGTTTAAAGGCCCTGCACAGTGATTTCTGAACTTTTCATAATCTGGCCATTTTCAAATGCTGTATGTTACAAAATACCTAATTATATAGTAAAAAAACCTTTGAATTTCAGATAGGGAATACTTTTGCATTTAAACATTTTATAATTGAACCGACTGGGAACCAGCTGACTGTACCAGTGACGTCATGAGTGATGAAATCAAAATCATCATCAAAATCATAGTCTTCCAATGACTATAACCAATCATCTAAGTCAAAGATTGCTATGTAAAGTTAATTTTCAAAAATTCAAAGCTCAAGATATCGTGTAGAGATCGTATACATCCTGACTTACAGTACACAGAAACTGATGACGTCACTAGTACTGATTGGAAAAATAATGTTTCAATTACTCCAAATCTTGAATTTAAAGTTATACAGATTTTCATGCATCCATATTTCAGTCATCACTCACATTCAACTACTAGATTAAAATAATGCAAAGAAAAAAATCACTGCGTAGGGCCTTTAATACAGTTAAACATCTTAAATTTGTTTAGAAAAAAATCCTACGCAATTGCAATGTGATGTAGCTGTTCATCAAGCATGTCAAGTGCAGAATGGCAAAAGTTTGTATCATTTTTATCTAAAATGTCCTAACTACAAAGTTCTTCAAAATGCTACTTAATATTCATTTTATGAATAAAAAAAATTAATAAATGAAGTATAGCAAGAAAATATGTATATTTTAAAATTTTTTATGAAGATACTTTACAAACACTCAGCGTGTTCGGAGTCGAAAAGGAGCGCTTTAACAGCAATCCCCCAAAATCTGGGGTCTGTATCTAAAGAAAATCGGAAGCAGAAATCGGGATCACGATGGGACGTGGCATGGCCTTCGTCGACCAGGTGGTAAACAAACCGCGCATTACCACGCGAAAATAACCGCGATATTGGGGGTAATGTGATTTTCGTTTTTTTTGGTACTGAGCCAAAAACCAAGCGCAAAGCGAGAACGCGATGGGGCGTGGCCATGACCCCAGACAAGGCCTACGGTGTGGTGAAAAAACCGCACATTACCAGGAAAAATAACCGCGCTATTGGGGGTAATGTGATCTTCGGTTTTTTTGGCACTAAGCCAAAAACCGTAAGTGCAAAGCGGGATCGCAATGGGATGTCGCACAAAGCTAAGTAAGGCCTACCAGAGTCAAAAAATCGTGCCAATTGGTCGGAAAATAAGCAATCTATACAACAGCGAACATTGCGCGCAAAATGGGCGATTTTTAGGCCACATTTTGGGGGCCTTCAACCTCAGATCCTAGAACACATGGCTTAATTAGGTCGTGCATTACATTTAGGGTTACCTAGTCTACAATGTTCCACAACAAAAAAATTTTGGGCCGCTTGCAGATTTTCTGGGAGAATTTTTTCAAAAACTGTCAAAAAATGCCGAAAAAAATTGGCTCAACTTTGGGGGGGGCGATTTCCGAGAAATGGGCAAATGTCTGGAAATGCTTACCCTGCATATAAAAGTAAGTCCACTCCCTAACAATCCGGTGAATAAAATGTATCCAGCCCCACTTTTCCAAAAACTGCATCACATCGTTTTTGACCCCCCAAAATGGAGAAAATTATTCAAATGTTCACCCCTCGTACCCTATTAATTCTAGGGGACTAAAAGTTTGCCAGAACATGTCCCCCTTAAAAGCCCGTGTGAGAAAAAAATTTCAGCGCTTCGGTTCGCTTAACAGGGGAGATATGGGGGGTCAAAGAAAAACTTCCCCTTATGCCCCCTGAATGTATTTGCCTGAAATTTTATCCATGGCTAGCCCTTGATGCCCCCTACAATTCCGCAGAATTTGGTGCGACTAACGGCCATGACATTTTGTGTGGGTATAAAAATGTATGTCTAGCGAATGCCAAGATATAGCGTCAGTAACTGACTAGAAAGTGGAGTCAGTTGACACTCCTACACGTTAAAAAAATAGGAAAAATCCAAAAAATGCATGGCATAGTTTTCCAGATGTTATTAAAAATGGATAGGATGCTTTGCCATTATACCCTCGATAACGTCCACCTGAAAAGTAATATCACCGGGTCAATGCCAAATTTTGCTAATGTCTTGTTGCTCGTAACAAAAAAAAAACTGAACAAAAACTTGAACATATACTTTAGAACTTAAACTAAAAAAGTGCAAAACTCTAACTAAAAAGTAATAGTATGTTGGTGTCGTAGCATTGTGGTTAGAACATCAGTCCTGGCCGGCAAACTTTCCCTATCCCGCGCTAGACTGATGGATGGCGGTTTGACCACTTTGTGGGTAGTGTCTGCTATTTAGTTAAATGAGTAGTAAACCATTATATGGGTTACGGAATGTGGGGACCTCAGTACAGCTGACTGGGGCTGCCTAGCCGGCCGCTGCGCTGGCCTGTGTCTGCAGGCTGCACGCGGTGGCCGTGCGGCTGACAGCTCTGGTTAGTGACGAAAAGCGCATTAGAGACGTGTTCACGACAATGCACTATACAAATTGACGACCTTTGCCTTTTGCATTTAATGAAAACTAAAGACATATCTAAAACTGAAACCAATAATAAATAAGTTGAACGAAAATCCTCTAACCCTAACTGTAACTTCTGTGTAATTACAGTAATCTCAAAACCCAATTTTTAGGTAGTTGATCTGCTAAACCTACCATGTCACATGCAATGCATCATTGCAATGTTTTTGAGTTAGCGATTGTAACTAAACATATTTTGCAAAAGAATAAGTCAAAAGACTTGTCAAGCGATATTATCCACCACTCTATTACAACTGTTTGTGCATGCAAAACACACAGTCTGCAATTCACGTAACTATAAAAACACACAAGAAGTCTCATATTGTCTATGATGTCTCCATTATCGACTCCTCAGTATGTTTGCCCTTGTCCAACTGCTGCCGAGCTCGTGCCTTACGCTCCAAGATCGCCTTCCGATCTTTGTCCATTTTCAGCTTCACAATTACAACCTGACACGGCAAACACACTAATTTATTGTCTGTTACATATCGTAACCCTTCTTCGATTAGTAAGAGTGCCTTAGAACAGTGATTTTCATCTGGGGTTCTGTGGGCATCTGCCAAGGGTTCCGCAGCCGGCCAGTAAAAATAATCCAGCGTGCGACATCACGCCAGAAAATGTCATAGAAATACTTAGCATCAATGTTTTTTGTTTGAAATTTTGTTTCTACGCATCGTTTTGCAAAGATTTACTGTGTTAAATCATTTTTGTTGATAGCAAAATTTTTGGCAATTTGCATTTTAGGCCTATATTATAACGTAGGCCTAAGCTTCCTATGCACGATATTATTTAACTCCAATTAAGCATTATTGAAAAATGGAAATGAAGAAGAAAAGGAGTACGTATTGATAAAGGTTATGGTTACGAATACGAAATAGTTTGATCATTTACTTAGTTAATTCAATTCTTTAAAAACCGAGCTAAGCAGAATTAAAAAGACACGTAGACCTGTCTTTTCCCAAGCATCCACGTGATAAATTTTTTGGGGTTGGTGGCGGGGCTAAGCGGCCATCGACGACTGCTTCGCCCATCGTGTTTGGTTAAATAGGGCCTACAATAACACATACTGTTGCCTACTAATGCGGTCAAATTTCATATTATAATTGTTCATTTTTGTCAGCTTTGTCGTCCTTACGACGGCTCTGCCGTCAGTGCCCTGCTAGGCAAATGAGTCCATAGACACCCTATAGCTTCATCCTTGCCTATGTCGCTGGACTCACGGATCAATGCATGGGGTTCCATGAGTGACCTTCACGCTTGTGTAGGGTTCCGCAGCAGCAAAAAGGTTGAAAAACACTGCCTTAGAATGTTGAGCTTGTACTGAAACACTATCAATGTGCCATATTACTCTTTTTCTGTACAGAGCATGCAAAATTTCAAATACCCTATAAAAAGACATGTTTGAAATTTTGATTTCCATTTTGTCAAAGCAGTATATGCCACAACATCTATTTCTGCATGGTCTATAAACTTCCAACTTAAATTATATAAACAGTGTCTAAATGTCACATGACAGTCTAACGTCACACAGGTAGTCCATACAACAGTACACTGGCTGGTTACAGCATCTCTCTGGTAAACTGGTATCAGGTAGACAGGGTGACACAATCTGTATACAAGGCCAGGTTTTCATTAGAGACATAGCTTGTACTGAAACAAGTGACTGGAGACCAAACTTCTACTAGAAATTTTACAATCATGCAATTCTACTGTCCAGTTTCAAAGGAGAAGTGATTAACAGAAAAAAAAGTAAAAGAAACCAAGCGACAACATAAGGCCTCCCTGTTACCATGTATGAATGGCCTAACAAGTGTGTCCATTGCCTTGGGAAAATTTCCAAAATACCATCAGCTGTCACATGGATGAAAGCTTTATACCAGAAAAACAACGAATCAGAAGATACCTTTGAAGGATGTATTCCAACATTTACTGTTGCTCCATTCACTTTCTCACGTTGGATGCGTTCAATGTGAATAACATACTTCTTCCGATAGACCTGCACGACCTTGCCGACCTGTTGACCCTTGTAGTGACCTCTAACAACCTGTCAAAGATATGCATATACCGTCACTGTCTAGAACACACTGTTGCAAAATGCACTTTTTTTACTTCCAGGGGCAGTCAGTGTCATTCCAAATCCTAACATAACTAGAAAAATATATCAGTCCAGTGCCAGCATAAATATGCTTGGCTGTCCACCTGGTCTTTAAGCTTTTGAACCGAAAGTTGACACAACAGTGCATTTCAGCACTGGGAATGTTCACACCACACACAGGAGATGGATGCAGAGGGGCCTATACTCTGCTGTGGACTGGAGTACTATGATTACACTTAGCGTGATCGAAGTCGGAATGTATTACGTCACGTGTTACAGATGCGCACACTTAAGCCTACACTGCGCTTAGACAAAGCCCGGCAAACGGCCATGATCGAGCGACACGCCAAGCCAATGCCAACCTGTGATGTGGGTTGCGGACAGACCACCACTTAGTGTGGTAATGCACGATTTTAGCCGATCATACTTGAGTAACGGTCGAGCTATTGGCATGGTTTTTGTCAGTCATCCGTCCGTCACGGATGTATTGTGTCCAAATGGTAAGTCGCAGCAGGTCAGCGATGGTGCCATCGGATAGAGTGCTGGCAACTTTCTACAGGCTGTCAGTAGTCTCCATCTGCAGCGGTTTGGCCACAATTTTCAGCGGAAAGTTTCAAGCTCTAAGCGGCCATATCTCAGAAACGGTCAAAATCACTGACAACCAGCACGGTCGGCTATCCTAGCGAATGTTGGGCTTTTTGTTTCTCTAAATGGTGGTATGTCATCCACTGGTCACGGATGTATTGTGGCTAAACGGTAAATCATAGAGGGTCAGCGATGGTGCCATCGGATAGGGTGCTGGTGACTTCCTATAGGCTGTAATTAGTAACCGTGTCTCCATCTGCAGCGGTTTGGCAGCAATTTTTAGCGGAAAGTTTCAAACTGTAAGTGGCCATATCTCAGAAACGGTGAGAAATAGGGCCCAGGTTACTACTGATCATCACTAACAGGTAATAGCATACGTCCTTTCAGATGAGATGAAAATCATTGACCTTGGATCACGCCGCCAAGATCATTGACAACCAGTGCATTCGGCTATCCTAGGGACAACTGGGCTTCTTATTTCACTGGACGTCGTTGCAACTGTTAATATTGCTGCAACGCATCAGACGGCGTGCGCCGGTGTCCAAGCTAATTGATACAGAACAGACACTGACACTCAGCGTGGCGACCAACCATACTCGACAGCTGCAGTAGGCTACAGTTTTGAAACTTACCCCAAAAACGATGGGTAAAAGCTAGAATGCTGCAATTTAGCATGAATGTTCACAGCCATCATCTCTAACACTCTGTGTAATTTCAGCCCGATTGCGTCATAAATGCAGTCGCTAGGCGGCGTCAAAGTTTGCATGGCGACCTATGGCGAAAAAGGGTTAACGTTATCAAGGCCATTTTTATCCTAGAGATTATTTTTCATATGCCATTATACTTGTATTGTTGCTGCTTACAATGTGTGTGAATTTTAGAAATATTGCAACATGGAAAAAAGTTATCAGGTTGCGAAATTATTTTGCATAGCGACTTATGGGCGAAAAAAGGTTAAGATCAATTTTTACAAAAATTTCTACGTCTGCAATTTTTCTGAATATACCAGTATACTAGCACTGGTGCTGCCTAGCTGCCTATAGGTGGATCTGAAGTTCACATCCATCGGTCTGGTCCAAAGGTCGGCAGCCACCTGGTGATCGTGCTGCTCTGGCCAAATGAACAGAGTGAACTCTCGCAGTGGCAGTTCACTGCTACGATGACAGCACCATAAACATTGTCTCAGCTATTACTATTATTATATTAGTAGCCACGAGTCGTGTGCATGCAGCCACTGCCTTCATTTTTCGTTGATTTGAACTTTGTAAACTGGACAAGCCAGGTTGTCAGATTCACAGCTGATGCAAATAAAGCATACACTTGTTGAAAAAAATAACCTGGACTTCGTCATCCTTGCGTATGGGAATACTACGGACATTGTGTTTCTGACGAAGCTCCTTCGAAAGCGGAGCACTCATAATTTTCCGCCGTATGTGAGACGGAGCATTAAAGTGACGCTTGCGATTCTTGCGGCGAGAACCGCTGACTGCCTTGTTGAATTTCATTGTTCACCTGATAAACACAAAATAACTAACATAATACACTGCACTGAATGGGCTTGAAACCATCTGAAAAGTCGTTCAATCAGTTGCAACACATCAGAGAACTTATATTCACCCAAAGGCCTTAGACACATGCATTGTAATTTCAAATGAAAATACATAAACAAAGCCCATTGAATATAATTACCAGTAATATGATACACTGAAATAACGCTAGTGCACATCTCTGAGTGGGTATATCTCCTGGTGGTCTCACTATTCCCTGACATACCAACAGACTAACATACTGAACCACCGCACTGCGCTGGCACAGCCCACTGCCACCAAATGTCCCGCACCAGCTGCAGTGATCTACCTGGGGTGATACCTAAGAAAGCCAGCTACACCGCTGCACTTGGACGTGTCAACGCTATCTGCCTGGTCTGTCTCTGCAACTGAGTTAATTAGCCGGCCAATTGGTATTTGCTGGTTACGGGTAAAAAGTGGATTGCGGATGTCGCAACTGTTAACGCTGTAATTAAGCTTTGGGTAGTTGACAGTGTGAAGTGTAGGACGTGTTAAGCCAACAGTTACAATGCCACAACAACTGTTGGCAGTCCCTCGCTCCTCACGTAAGGGTCGCAACTCCCTTTCACCAGTAAAGATAGAGTACCAATAGAAGCCACTAATTGGACCCTCCAACAGTGTCTTTGACACCTGAGCCTGGTGGCAGCTAACGGGTAAGCTAAGCCACTATAAACAGGAAAAAGAAATAACCAAAGCACATCTACTTCATCGACAGCTGTGCGTTCTTGCGGCCGATCTGTCGGTATGTCGGCAATAGTGAGACCCTCTAATGGTACATCCACCACGTCCCATAACCAGATCAATACAGTTAACAACGATAAAATAGCGTCAGAACAAATTCAGCTACGTTTTGTGAACAGCTCGAACAAAAAATTGTGAAAGATGTCGCGTAACACTGCAAAAAAATTCGGATATAAACCACTAAAAACAACAACAAACCTCTATAAACAGGAAAAAGAAATAATCAAAGAACATCTATTTTTTCGACAAATTTTGTTAGGTACATACGTTTGTTTACATATGACGTCAGTAGTAAACAAACGGAACTATGTGTAGTTGTGTAGGATTTTCTTCAGTAATTTCGCTACGGATAGGAGCAGTAACGCAGTTCGTCCCTTGAAGTTATGCTTGTGTTAGTTTTGTGCTTTCGAGCGCGTTTAGCAGTGAATTTCTTCTATGTAGGTCTATAAACGACGGACGTCATGGCTCACCTTGTCTTGCACGCAGTTGTAATTCAGTCAGTTGTGATAACGCTGTTTCTGTGTGGCCTTGTAAGGAGTTACGTGATTAGCGATGTCTGGGGACACGGTAGAGTGTTCGATGGAATTGGAGCTATCAGCGGCGGAAGTGTAAGTACATGACAGGAGTGACTTGCCTTTCTGCATGCAAGTATACTTTCCTGATGAGAGGTGTTTTCACTTCTTCGGTCCTTCTGTCACTCACGTTTGTGTCAAAATGACTTCAAATGTATATAAATTTTTCCTTGAAGATTAACAGATACATGGCTTTTTTTAAAAGTTTATGTGCATCTTAGGACCGAGTGTACCAAATCAAAATATCACTGTCATCAGTAATTAGTAGTTCTTGCTTGGACTTAGATCATACAATGATCTGTAGTGGAGATATGTCTCCCATCCTGACTTTTCAATGATTTGCTTTACTTGTGATTTTTTCATAATGTGTTTTGATTGCTTCAGCTTTCTGTTTGGTACATTGAGAAAGATCTCCGTCTAGAGTCCAGACAGGACATTATTGACCCTGTTTTGCAGTGACAGTGACAGTATTTAATGCAATTACTTTTAACTTGATGCTAGCCATTAACGTAACTTGTGATGATTTTGAAACTTTCTTTGAGTTAGTCTGTTAATGTTATTTTATCCACTAGTACTTAGCAGCCATTACCTGATCATTATTTACATCCATTTTCAGTGACTGAAGTCAGTATCTGTAATTCTGTATGTAGGCAACGTCAAAGTTATTGGTGAATTACCCACAACAGCAGAGAGATGAAATTCTGGATTTTCTTTTCAAGGTTTGGTATTCTAATAACATGTATATTTTCTGATATGTATTATCATTGGTAATATAGTTTATAACAAGGAGCCAGAGGCACTAATACAATTTAGCACCAGCACATTTTTGCACTAAGCACTCATCATTGCTGGCATGTCTACAGCCACTGGTCAGGAATCTGTAACTTATTGATCTTCGACCATACTCAGAAGAAAAATGGACCTGCTTAATGTGTGTGTTGTGTGCTTTTGAACTACTGTTTAGCCAGGGATTTTTTTCTCAACATTTTTGGTTGTCATTCTTGTCATAATTATTACTGGTTCTACAAGTTTACAAGTTTATTCAGCATAGTCAGTCATGACATCTGTAGACATTGCTGTTTTGACAGAATTAAGTCATGTAGTCATGTGTGTGATATTTGTACTGTGTTTATAATTATATTGTTCTTTAACCAACATTACAAAACTGTGATTTATTGCATTTTTTAAAATTATGCTGAACTCTATTGCTTTCAGTCTTTTAGTGTCATAAATAATTAATATAAATAACTTAACGTATACTGCTACAGAGGAAACTATATTTTTTTCTGCAGGTAGCATAGTTTGTGTAGTCTTAAAACTGTATCAGCCACAGTACAATTATGATAATCGTAATGTAGCGGGTTTTTTCTTTGTTATTTATCAATTATTTTCTCCACTGATGATGCATTTGTTTTTGAATAATTAACATTTCTTTCATGTGTTTGGTGTGGCAGCCAAAGTTTGGTGCATCTCTGCAAATTCTGAAAGTGGAAATTGGTGGTGATTCGCAAGCTGCAGGTAATGTTTACTGTCAGCATAGGTTCAATCCAGAAAGCAAGCAATCAGGAAAGAACAAGAGAAGTCAGTGAACAGAAACTCAAGGGTTCTGCCAACTTCTTCATATTCATAGCATGGCAATTTATTTATCATGGCAACATTTAGCAGTGAGTGGAAATTATTGTTCTAAAGAAAGCAGTAGCAGTTCCTAAACTCTAACCTCTTAAAATATGAACAGAAGTTGTAATTTGATGAAATTTGTAATATGCAGCTTAGTCTTTTGTTTTGTCATTTTTGCTGCATCGCTGCCAAACAGGTGGAACGGAATCATCACACATGCACGAACTTTGGGATGAAAACTACCAGCGTGGCTATGAATGGTGGATTATGACCGAAGCCATGAAGGTATTTTTTTTAAATTTCATACTTTGTACTAATTGTGTGGGGTTAATAATGCTTGATTTGCTTGAAGAATTACTTCTAAGTATAGACTTTTCCTTATTTGTACTGGTAGAATATGATCACTCAGAACCTAGAACTTGTTGTGCACCTGTGCTGAGTATTTTTTTTTGTTTTCAGTTTTTGACATCTCAATGAAATGTTATATTTGTGTCTTTTATGAGAAGCTGCGACCATGCCAATACTAGCAGATTAGAATGCTGAAGTGCATGTTAGTAGCAATTACAGCAGTCATCAGTAGCTGAACTTTGTGGGTGTGTTTATATGCATCTATGTGACTGAGTAACTGAGCAGTCCATGTGTTGGTTGATGTTATTCAGTACATGGCTGCATTTTGCTGTGCATTGTTCAGCGTAATCCAAACATCAAACTGTGTGGCTTGCCGTGGTCGTTTCCTGGATGGTTGGGAGATACTCATGGACAGCCGTATCGTAATGTCACTGCCACTGCTGATTATGTCATCAGGTGGATTCTAGGAGCTCAGAAATATTATAATCTCACTATCGACTGCATTGGGGTATGTATTAGTTATCAGTTTACTTATTTATTTCTTTATGTAAAGTATTTTGAGCTAGCAGTATAGTTGTGCATAATATAATGCCAAGACCGTACCGACATTCATCATTTTGCACAATGCACGCTGTACATTATTGATTAATTTTTTCGTGAGGTCTCCAGTATTGTAGTAGGTACAGTACATAGGCCTTTTAAAAGAGGTCTATGTTACAGTAAAACATTAATCTAATATTATGTTATATGTTAAACAGATGTGATTTGGAATGCTAATGCAAACAGCACAAATATGCACACAAAAATTCTCAAGTTTGCAGTCGGATTTACGAACGTGACACTCCAGGATATGTGATTCTGTGGAAGTCCTGACAAAGACGTTCATGAATTTTTTATTTGCAATATGAATACACAGAGCCGAAATCTGCGCTGGCCGTAAATAAGAACGTTTCTCTTAATTACGATGTCAGGTCAGGATTTGAGGTTGTCTTTAAAATTTTATTGAAAAGTTAAACACTCAGTGATATCCATCATCTTTGTGAAAGGTTATACAATTTTTACAATTTGCAGCCTGGGGAACTCTAATGTGTGGGGGCCTGGAGCGAACCCCAATGATATTCCTTAAATCTGGCAGTGCCCGGCACTGCAGCCCAATTCCGAAGTTAAAAATTACCCAGCAAGCTGTTCGCGACTTTGGCTTCGTACAATAAGACCACCCTACATACAGCAAAGACTTGACTTAGAGTAACTATTATCTTTTTCTAAAATTGAAAAATTTTCTTTGTTGTGTCTGCTATCCAAACGATGAATGGCTCAGGTCTGTGGTAGAAGCCTGGCTAAAGGGACCGATACAAAGCGCCTTATGATGTCATAAGTTACAATGATGTCATATCCGCTTTAAGCTCACATGAGTTCCGGAGAAATGTGCATTTTATTGGTGCATCAAAATGAAGTTTTTTAGTCTAACATATCAACTTGCAAAACTTTTTGAACGCCCCTCGTAAATTGTTTTTTTTGATTATTGGTCATATTGCACAAAGTGAATCTGATGAATTCATGTACACCATGTGTCAAAAAAGTATCTCTGACATTTTCAACTGTAAGTTGAAAACCAACTATCAGATTTTGATAATTTTTGGTTCAAATATCCCTGACACAACTTGCCATCAAATGGCCATTTAGTTTCCCACCTCACCCAACGTTTGTTTCTGCACTATCTGGGGAGACCACAACCAGTGAAATATCACCTTTTTTCCAATGCGATGTGATTGCTTAATTAACATAACACACAAAAACATATTTTGTTCACATTTTTGACACTGTGGCTGTCATTTTATTCAGTTGTCCATTTTTCAACTGCCTTCAATAAAATTGCTTGAAGTGTTGGCCCACTATGCGAACACAGGCAAGGAGACGCTTTCTCCATTCATTGACAGCAGTATCGATAATGTTCTGCTCCAGACCAATCCAGGCTCTACCAGTCGCTTCCTGACTTTGCAAACATTCCTAAACTTCATCTGGTAAACACACTGCTGCAAGACCTGCTGTTGGGGCCGACAAATTAGGATAGATGGAATTTATTGACGTGTTTTCATTCATTTTTACACGTATTATGCTTGCTCTGCTTTCCCCAGGTAGTTCAAAAGCAGACATTGGGTGAGGTGGAAACTAAAAAATTTATTTAATAGAAATATTTTTGCCAAATATTATTAAAATCTGCTAATTTTTATTCAAGGCATAATCGATAATGTTGGGGATGTTTTTTAGGTTTTCTTTTATTTAAACACATATTTCGTTTGATCTGCTTTTCCTAGGTAGTGCAGAAGCATACATTAGGTAAGGTGGGAAACTGAAAAGCTATTTGATGGCAAGTTGTGTCAGGAATATTTGTACCAAACAATATTAAAATCTGATAATTGGTTTTCAAGTTACATTCAAAAATGTCAGGGATACTTTTTTGAGACACAGTGTACATAACCTTTTAGGTACCGTATCAGCCTATGAGTTTACACAAAGATAGTTTGTAGCGTGTTATTATTAAATATTTGACTGCTGTATCAACAGATCTGGAATGAACTGCAATATGACATAAGCTATGTTGAGGTATTTCAGTTGCTACACTACTGCATTGTGAACATTTTCACTCATACTGTAATGACCATTATGATCATTAGCAGAAAATATCGTAAAACCAACTGGCACCATATAGTGTTTTAGTTTTTAAGCTATTGTTGCTAACTTCTTGCTTTTCTTGCAGTTTTTGTACATTATGCAGACATCCTATAAGGTCAGATTGTGGGCCTTGTCCATTTGTTTGTTTTTCTGTCTGTCTGTCCACACACGCTGGCATTTGGAAAATGAAAAGGCATAGAAAACTAACAAGAAGCCCAGCTGTTGCTATGATCGCTGACCATACTGGTTGTCAATCACCTTCAAGGTCATCCAAGGTCAGTCATTTTCAGGTTATTCGAAAGCCAATGTGCAACTTCCTATTAGTGATCGATAGCAATCTAAGACCTATCTCGCACCGTTTAGTCGCAGTACTGTGTAACGGCTTTCAAGTTCATCCAAGGTTAATGATTTCTATCTCATCTGGTAGGGCGTATGCTACTTCCTGTTAGTGATTAATAGTAATGGCTCTATATCTCATCATTTTCAAGATATGGCCAGTTTACATTGAATTTTCTCTTTCCTTTCCGTTCAACCCCCAATTTGAAAATGTTCTCCTTGCACTAGATTGATGAAATTTTGCATGCCTTAGTCTAAAGTACATGGCTGATTATTCGTGTGAAAAGTTTTCCTCTGTGACCTAACACTTAACCACAATACATTTGTATCAGATCGATGGACAGACAGATGGACAGACGACAAATTGTACCATAAATTTGATCATTACTTAAGTATGGTCGGCTAAAAACTGATGTGAACTTTTCCCAGGGCAGGAGGAGTAACCAGTCACGTAGTAATTTTGGATTCAAAACGTAGATTGGGGTTAGCATTGCATCAAGGCAGATGGCCATATAATATGTCAGCATTGGGCTGACATATTTTTCTAGGTTTTTTTGTTGCATATATTTTTGACGTCCTTGATCATAACAATACTGTTGGAACACAGCCTGCTGTGGTCAGTTGAGAAGTGGCGTTGATTCATGTATTGTGCAGACTCTAAAACAGATGCTGATTGATCATGGTCTGAGTTCTGTACAAGTTGTGGCACCCGATGGCAGTTGGAACATCGCAAACGACATTCTAAACTCTTCGCGTTTCGCTGACTCTGTCGACATCATTGGGTAAACATTACACTGCGCTGCATAGAAATTTAATGTCACCAGATAGTTTAGAAACTGTGAAGTTGTTGCCAAATATAATGTTTTTGATTATTTGTTAGAGGATTTCAGTTACTGTCATTGTTCTATCATGTGTCAACTGCTTGAAAATGAAACCATAGTTTGCTTATTTGATGAATTCTTGCTATTGTTGTTGTTGTTTTATGCAAATTGTACGTACAGTATCGCAGCAAAATTGCATGTGCAACATGACCAGTGAAAGTGTAATTTTTAAGGCTAGGGGGCTAAAACATCAAAAAGATTTACTTTGATGGTAAATATTTATGGAACAGAACAAGATATTGAGAATCAGAAAATAGCATTGCAAGCCACTGTTTTTCCCACATATCACGACTTAATTTGATGAAGTCTGGTTTCCAAGTGACGAAAAATGGGCTTAGAGTATGGAAACAACTGGCCTTCGACCAACGTTGGAGAGTTATCATTACAATTTACACCGTGTAGTGTGTTGGCTAATTTGTCATATTTTGTGTATGTGTGTTGAGATCTCACTACCCGGGAACTCTGACAACCGCTGAAGCATTGGAGACCAAGAAGCAGTTGTGGGCATCCGAAGATTACAGTACGTTCAACGATAACACTGGAGCCGGATGCTGGGCCAGGGTCTGTAGTAGTAGTAGTTGTTGTTCTAGTTGTAGTAGCCAGCTTAAAGATTTCAGTGAAGTTTTTTGTCATTATTTGGCAATATCTGCATGCAAGTAGGTTACTATTTGTTGTATGAATGGATTTCTTTTTATAAGTAACTTGCATTGTGATTTATTTACTGTACTTGCAACAGTATTTCATACATTTTGTTTGATTGTCACATGTTTGTTACAGATTTTGAATCAGAATTATGTGAACGGCTATATGACGAGGTTGGTCTCTGGTTCTGCTGAATGATGTACTGGTATTTGTCATTGTCAGAGACCAAGTAAACAGATGGTTTGATTAGCAGTAGCTGGTCCCAGGAGATGCAGAGTATGCCAGGGCCCTATCCATTTCCTGGCCAGATCATGTAGAAGGAACCCTAAACCAGGTTTTAGTTTTGTACTTTTAGCTTGGTTAGTTACTACATTCAGTGTGTGGGAATATTTTGTTTCTTAATATTATGTTTGTCTTCATAGGTTTTAGTGTTAGTTTGTTTAATTTTTTCTCTGTTAGTTTTTGTTGTCAGTACCAGTGCAAGTGATTACTTGAAAGTCTAGTCATCGAAATGCCCTGCGCATTTTGTTAGTTTTTGTGCCCGTGATGATGTGTTTCAGTACAATAGCGTGGAATCTGATAGCCAGTTACTATGCTGCTTTGCCACTGTGGAACCGTCAATCCCTGATGACGGCTCAGGAACCATGGAGTGGATACTACGTCGTCGAAAGTCCCATCTGGATCACTGGTAACTGACGATACTTTGCATTTTGCTTCATTTTGTGCGAAACTAGAATTTGCTTTGTTTGCTGTTAAACTGTCATTTAGAAATTTACTTTGACTTAAGAAAAATGTTGAATTTTGTTGTATAGAAGTGTTTGGAGTCAGAGGGAGTGGTGTCACTGGTATAACTGGTGTAACTGGGCATACTGTTGAATAAGCAGGACTTGTTTAGTAAACGCATTTAATTGTTCTTTAGAGATGAATTGTGATAGGAAACTCAGTAGTTTTATAACTTCAGTTTTGCAACTTAATGCATCACCATGCGTTACTTTTTCATCACAGCCTTTGATGGTTTTGTTTTACTGCAAGTGCTGACTGTGAATTTATGTACGTGAATATTATTGTGAACATATACTTATCTTGTAGTGCTTTAATGCTGATAGCAACAGTGTGACCAAGATTCACCTGGTAGATGTCATAGATGTAGAGAGCATGAGGTGGCTGCTGACCTTTGGACCAAGCCGAGCTTGAGCCACTGTCCTGCCTAAACTGGCAGCTATAGTACTACCATCGCCATTTATCAGCCCAAAGGCTGGTACACATTGTACCATTCTGTGAACGGTAGAAGACTGGGTTGACCTAGCTAGCTGATTATATACTGAGATGGTTTATCTGCTCACAGACTGTCGTCCTTTGAGGTACTAACTGGGTCTGGCATAAGACAGCTATGTTGATTATGTCAACACGATGTGTTGACCACTAACCATGCCATGAAGTCTTAATAACGTCACCGTTTTCTGCCACATATAGCTGTTAATATTTTCATACCAGTCATCAAACTATATTTTTATTATGATGTTTTCATTACTTATCTGATCTGTTGTGGCTTGCTAATACGGACCTGGCATGGTATGGATGTGGATGCTGTCAGCTCACACCACTCAGTTCACTGAGATCGGCTGGATGTACTTGAGACACGGCTCTGGAGTGGAGAAGCTCGTTGGTGGGGGAAGTTTTGTCACTCTCACCAGCCCTGACTACAACCACTTTACTGTCATTATTGAAACAATGGTTAGCTCATGTGTGAGTTTACTTGATAAAAAATTATCGATTAATTTCTGATTACTTATTTCCTAACATGTCAATATACACTGTGTCCCCAAAAATGTCCCACTTTGTAATTATCTATATCTTCGCCAAATATTAACCAATTTTCAAAAAAATTTTACTGGTACATTCTGTGGACAATTAGCAACAAAGTGATTATTGAATAACCCACCACACGTTAATTGTGTCGCTACACTACCTTGCAAAATATAAATATAAGAAAAACTAGCAGTCATAGACTGCAAGTGTGTTGGTAAACAAAATACACTTATGACCAAAAATGCAGTGAATGATCTGTATGATGCTAGACTTTGTTAGATTTGTTTCTTTGGATATCTGTGTACTGAATGATATGTTTGTTTCTGGCCTTTGTGGTTTATCAAGCCTACCATTTCATCCACAGTGATCACATTCTCTTCAGTACGTGTATGCTTCAGTCTGTTGGTTTCATGCCTTTGGTCGGGGCT
>Ga0056128_1001896_pt1 | contig 24247 bp, 11 predicted proteins | sample WorMetLIZISLAND2_FD_71113 | JGI IMG/M metagenome (GOLD analysis project Ga0056128, IMG submission 71113) | Marine gutless worms symbiont microbial communities from Max Planck institute for Marine Microbiology, Germany - Olavius geniculatus... ... | reverse complement strand
ATAAAACTGCAAATATTTATGTAAAAAACTGTTCAGTTTATATACAGTGTAAGGGTGACATCGTGGTTGTAGATATAAAACAGCACAAATCACAATTTAAAAATTCAAACATCACCATTATACAATGTCGGAAGAACTTTGCTGACTGTGTAATGGTAAAGTTTGAATTTTTAAATTGTGATTTGTGCTGTATATAAACTGAACAGTTTTTTTTTTACATAAATTGATGTTATATTACAGCTTCAAGAGTCTAGATTAGAACTGTATCCATTGAATAGATAGGCCTATGGACTGTTGTATGTCACTTTATTGATGTAACTTTATTACATTGATAATGCTGGCTCATACGTGCGTCACAAGCATTTTTTGCAGGGTTGGAAAATATTGCAATATTTTCGAAAATATTGAAAATATCATAATATTTTCGATATTTTTGATATTTATTCGTCGGTGTGTTTAAATTACATTCTACTAGGCAATATGCTTGAAGCTGTAATATAACATGAAGCATAACATCATGCTTGTGTATGAATGATATACTTATACAGAGCATTTGCATGGAAAAAAATTTTTTTTTCATTAATATCTGCATCATTCTATTATGGCACAGGATATATATTTGGCAGCCGGATAAATAGCCGCATTGTCCAATAAATAGCCAGTCCTGGCTGGCCCGGCTATTTATCTGGCATCCATTTTGGGTGGCCTTACTGCCTTAGCGTGCTCTAAGGTACCGGTTAAGATCGTGTCTCCGTGGTGGTACAGTGACTTATTGGGCACACTAAAACAGTCTGCTATCACAAATGGTGTGTGCATGTGCATGGGTGATAATTAGAAAATTCGCAATGTTCACCACCAGATGTATCAATCAATCAATCAATCAATTTGTTCATATCAAATATGTACATATCAAATGGCTGCTGTTGATTTTTGTATGCAAAATGTCATTTTGCAATGTATGCATTCTTTAAATAAAATTTTCTGTTGACATTTGTTGTTGTTGTTGTTGTTTGCTGATTGTTTAACAGGCTGCTTCAGGTGTAATTATGTCTGAAAATGGTCATCGTTTAGTGGATGTAGGAGAAAGTCCGATGGATCTGTCGCAGTCTGCTGCTAACTTCAGGACTTTGCCCAACACGGCTGTTGGAGATGTCTCACAGGGTTGCCAGTTGAGTGTTCAGCCAGCTGCCAGTGGATGTGGTGATTCCATTGCTTGTCCCACGAATCCTGTTTCTGCTTCTGCTCCGCGTGATCCCTCGATGTTGCCGATGGTGTGGGCCGGCAATGTGGATGGACGTTTGTCGGGTGTGACCAGCCTGCCACTTAGCTCAACGTTCAAAGTATTCCCAGTTCCGTACGGTGGTGCTAGCTGTGACAGTGTTTCTGCTGACATTCAGCATTCTACTGCAGCTTCTCTGATGAATTTCCACTCCGCTGTGAAGTCCAACTCTTCAGCCCACTCACTGGACTCATTCAGTGAAAGGAATTCCACTGGAAACTCCGACTCGGAAAGTGACCGTACTCTGCAGTATCCCAAAACTAAGAAACAGAAAGCCGTCGACGGTAAAGCGACAAATTTAATGTTGGCGCCGACGGTGGATGGTAAAGTCTCGGAGTACGGAGCGCTGACCTTCGGCGAGATACAAGAGCGACTGATAACGAAAGTAGTCGAGAGTGGATCGCTGGCGGGAGTGCTGCGGGATGACCGACAACATGTTATGAGTCCAAATAAACCTCATGTGCTGGGAAACTTGCCACCTGGACAGTATTCTCAATGTGAGGCTTCCCCAAACAGGCCATTTCTAGCCCAGGAGATGACTCCAGCTGAACGCTGTAACTTGCAGAAAGTTAGCAGTTTGCCGATGACGTCGTCCTCATTATTTTCCACGAATCAGAAGCTAGTCACATCATATAGTCAGGGTTTGTCACTTTGTGATTTATTTGTTGTTTCTGAATTTCTGTAGATTGTGAAGTTTATGTGAACTGTAACTAATGATCCAGAAGCATTGAAATTGCACTTCAGTAAAAACTGATTCACAAACACTGAACACTGATTGGTAAAAGTGTTAAATGTTAAACTGTTAGTGATCATTCAACTGTCGATAGCATATATAATTATAAAATGATTAAAATTTTTTGCTATTTATGATAGCCTAAGCCCATGTGTTCAGTTTTAAGCCTGTCATAGATGTCCTGTGTGAAATCTTCTTCAGAGCCATAGGTCACAGTCGACAGTCTGTTGTTTAGCTTGTTTGTTTGATGTTTTAATGCTATATGTCTGTAAATTTTCTATTAACAGTTGGCTGCTGTTCTTTGTTTCAGATGCCTCTGGCATACCATCAGCAGCTGTGCTGTCAACGGCTGCACGCCTGCTGCTGCCAGTGATTTCTGCACAGGATGTAAACATGATTATAGAACGTGAACTGATGAAGACAAACGAGTCTACGTCTGTTGCAGCCAAAGCTACCAGCATTGGCAATTCGAAGGTGTCAGCAAGCAGTGTAAATGACGGAGTCAGTGCTGCCCTGAAGTCCGTCACTGATGAATGCCAGCAGTCAGTAGCAGTATCCGGCAGAGTTGTTGACCAAGTTTTAGTTTCAGACAGTTGTGATGGAAAGAACTCTTGGAGTGTGCCCGGTAACCTACAGACCAAACATGGTGAGAAATTCAGCACTGAAAGGCAATCATATGTGGGTGAAGAACAGCAGTTATGTTCCAAACTTGATCCAACTATGAACATCAAGAAGTCTGATGATGGTGATGATGTTTCTGCCCAAGGTGACGTTAGACCGTCCGTGCATTTCATGGCAAGTTCCAGTTTGCTGGCCGGTGGCAGTACGGAGATTCTGATGAAATCGGCTGCAACACTCGCGGGACTGTGCAAGAATCGCTTGTCGTCGGACGAGATTAATAACAATTGTCGGCGTGGTTGTGTCAGTTCTGAGAAGCTCAGCGGTAACACCGCAGCCGGCCGTGATGCAGCAGCCGTGCGCAAGTCGCAGAGATGTAACCGTGGACGCCGCTACAATGAACTCATGTCTCAACATCGTACGTCGAGGAAACGCTCCGAGTCACTGACACTGTAAGGTTGCAGACAATACACCCACAGATCATCACACTGTTCTATGGTTTATAGTGCGGTAGTTAAGATAGGCCACATTAGGGGTCTCGCTTGTCTGTCTGTCTTTTGTCTTGGAAATTAAAAGACGTAGAATGCCAAAGTTGGTGTGAACGTGCCCCAGAGCAAGAGTAACCAGTTATCTGTTTTTGCTCAGAAGGTCAGAGGTCAGGGCTAGGGTTAGATTGTACAGTTCTAGATGGAGGTTGTGATATGTCGGAACTGGGCTGACACATACTTTTCTACTTTTGCAGGTATGGTGGGTTAGCCATTTGCCCTCTTGAATCTTGTTTTACATTGGCTCCTAACCTCAGCAGTGAGTATCATTTTGGGTCATGCCAGTGTAGCAGTATTATGACACTGTCATTTGATCATGCTTATTTCATTTCTGTATAAATTGTTCTAATGTGCCACATTTATTGACCAGGTTTTACTGCCACAAGTCAAACATGCTGATGCTGATGTTGGCCACAAACTTGGAAAACCTGGAAAACTTGGTGCGCTCTCAGAGAATTCTCTGCAATCTCAGGGGAAAATTGTAATAAAGAAAATACACTGTAGTGTCACCAGATGCAGTTTCCAGGGTGCAAAAGTGCTCTACAATCCATTTGGCTTCATTCCGGATCCCGCTGAGTTGATGGCTCTGAAAAAGCCTGGAAAACTCTAAACTTTTTTCCTCTTATATTGTGGCCAACCTGTATAAGGTTCTTTACCTCATAGTCTACTGAAATCATTAGCTGTCTGTTCTACACATCTGGACAGATGTCTGTCAATATGTTGTTAATAAATTACCATTTACGGCATTTTTTATTTTATAGCATGCAGACAAATGGAGATACATGTAATGTCAAGGACGAGATTGAATCCACTGGAACAGTTGCTGGCCGCGTGGTTTCACAAGATGTTGATCCTGGTACACAGGAACAATACAAGCGCGCCAGATCTTGGTAATAAAGCCAATGATGTGTATTGTGTAGTGTGTGCTGATAATTTATGTGTAACAAGTTAGATGTGAGATGTAAGGTGTAGATGTAAGGTGTGGACATGTTTAGTCCATTGCTGTTTTATCCATTTTTTTCTTTGCGATTTGAGTATCTGGTTTCTTTGACGATGTGATATTAATACTTAGCAGCAAGCGGAGCAAACTGTTGAATAGATGGTTGGTGTTAAGCAGTGCGACATGTGTTGTGTTGGATGCGCTGTTTGCAGTGAATTTAATATAGCACTCAGTGGTGATGCATTAGCTCAATGTCAGGTCACTCTGGCTGACGACAGACACCAGTCATCAGTGTCATGGCTGTGTTCTCGAGTGACCGATCTTCAGTCCGATTCACAACGTGAACTGCCTGACAGTTTGCCAGCTGCAGCTTCAGGTGCCTTTAGTTCATATGTATGCTAAAAATTAATAATACAAATACGATGAATTATGTTTTTGGTTAATACTAGCGATTGTAATCTGGGGTTTAATTCTCAATCCTGGGATCGCAGGATCCCATTTCGGGATCAGGCTTACAGGTTAGTTGTTATTTTAGTATCTTTTATAGACTTATAATATGTACAGGATGAAGGATCATGACTGTGACTGTCAAACTTACACGGCAGAGCAAAGTGCCTACAAAGTATTTTATTCTTTAGACAGTTAGAATTGTTATTTGTACCATTAGCTTCCAAACAGTACTATTTGAACAATTTTTTGTAATCCTGGGATTGGGATGCTACAAATCCCGGGATTCAGGATTGGCGAAAATGGCTAGGATTCAGGATCCCGGGATTGCAAACACAACTTAGTACCCTGATAGGCGAGTCTTTTCAAACAGATATATATGTATATATACTGTCTCATTAACCATCAAGGTCAACTCAGCCTTCCATCCCTCTATACTAGGTAAATTAGGTATTGGTCTCTTTGGCTAGGTAGGGGTCATTCACCTGTGTCGGGTGGCAGGTCAAACTGTGTGATCCCGTATGGCAGGTGACACTCTGTACCTCTGAAATGGGTTTCTTGTGAAGAGCTCTACGTTCTCATTAACCTTTATGTGCACAGATGCATGTGATAAGTTAACTGGCCCATTTTTGCATAATCACTGCAGGCTAGGTCGGCCTCCGGAAGTAAAATTTTGGGAATTTTTGTGATGCTGCCTTTACGATATAGGCCAGATATCTTTCTGTCACAGAGTTGCGGTATTGACGTATGACGTAACTTGTGTGTAAGTTATTTTGGTGTTTTGATGTCAAACGTTGATCCTATGCCATTGTAGACTGTACGCAGTGGATTGATATTTGTGAACTACGGCGGGAAATAAAGGTTTTTCGACTGCCTCATGCTCATGGGCGCCGCAAGTTACCAAAGTCTTCAGTCATTCATCTGTTTCCCAGTACATCCATAGGCATGTGCTCATGTTATGCTTGAGTGATTTTTTGTTACATTTTACTCAACTTTAACTTTAGCTCACTTTCTTCATTTTTTACCAGCATTATCGTCCATCAAATAAGTTCTTTAATCTTTGACTTAAGGTGTACTTTTTCACATTAAAAATCCTTCCAACTAGTGGCAGTCATATACTTCTTATCTAACGAACTGCTTTTTTGGATTACTTTATTGGACTTTTTATTAGATATTCCCACTAACTGCTTTTTAAAAATTTTGTTAGCTCAGGTAGGTCCACCACTGGCTGACCAGGATAAGTTAAAAAATAAGTTTTTTACTTATAGTTATTGTTTTGTTGTACACTCATCAGAAGAATTATATTTATACTGAACATTTTAGCACTTAGAAGTTAGAAAGGGCCCAGGATTCACCAAGATATGCATTTCACAACCCAAAAATTACAAAAAAAATATTCTGGCAAGTGGCTCCTTCTTAGTCTCAAAATCCTTCCCCAGTTGGAGGGGGCACCTTTTCTGCATACCCGCTTTTCCATATTATTTAATGGATGATAGTCCTGTTTGAAATTCTCAGCACGCCCCTGTGCATAGATTGAATTAAATTGCATTGAATTTTGGTATTTGGTATTAATTTGGTTTCTGCTGTGTTTTGTAAACAGAACCGCTGCACTAATTTTCAGTGAGAACTGATGACATCGGATCAGCTTTACTATGCAGACGATATGAATGTGCAGCACCACTTGAGCCGTCGTCTTGTTATGTGTTCGTCTGAAGTATTAAGCTGCATGACATGCATGACATCTCTCTGTTCATATATGTCTCTGTCCCATAGCGGCATCTGACTCAAAGAAGGGCATAGAAAAAGCCAGAATTCATGTGAACTTTTACGTCAGAAGGAATAGCCAAGGTACCAGTATTTAGCTGAAAATGATGAAGTCTTGGACCTCACAAGAATCGAGAAAATGACGCATGATCTCACGTGAACATTGCTTGCCGGTGATCTCTTTTACAGTAAATGCTTAGGGTCACTGAACTTAGGACGCTAAGCAGTGTAAAAGTAGACTCCTGATTGAGATTTAAAATAACCAGGAGCGCTGTATCTAAGCGGACGGGCGGCCACGTCTTATGTTGGAAATGTGGCAACATTCTTGCTTGTTTTGACTGCTATAATGCAGCATTTATATAACATCTGACTTAGACTCTAAGACTATTGATGGCGTTGTAGGCCTAGTGTGTTGTGTGTATAAACTGCTCCGTGAACGCACAGTGTTATTTTAACTACAGCTGTTGTTGTTGTCGCTATGGCAGTTATATTTTGTACGTCACTAATTTATGAATGATACATATTTCAATTCATAGTGATAACTTGTGACACTGTTAAAAGGTATCGTCTGTATATCGTTTTTATTTCCAGTGATCAGTTTGCGGCATTACTTGGTTATAATTGGTCAACGAGTTTTTATATTAGATACTTTGATCACAGTAAATTAGAGTGGTATTTGCAGAATTGTTATCAATTGTTATTAGATTATTGCTACTGGTAGGTACTACTGCTAGTAATAATAACATGTTTTAAAACAGTTGTAGATCGATCACTATAACACATTTAGGCGTAAAAAAACCTGTACTTTGGTTTCCATCTGTTCCTAGAAAAAAAACTTGCATCCCTAAAATTATTATTGTATTTTTCGGTAATATCTGTGCAGTTTTTAGTATGTTTTTTTTTTCAAAGTTTTACTGAAAGATACTATTTACGTCTAGTTTGAAATGTAGCAGGAACTTGCTTTAAGATCTCGTGAATACTATTTAGTGTACCAGTTTGTTTTTATCAGTTGTTGGGCAAATCTACGAGAGATGATCAATCAGTAATGAAAATCAATGTATTAGACGTAAATTTTTTTCACCGTCTATATATCAGCAAAAAGTACATTTTTACGAACACACATGAGTTTGTTGTGGATGTGAAATCATTGTAATTTATGACGTCATAGACCATTTAATAGAAATGATTTGCAGCATCAGTGCAAACGACATTGAATCCTGCATAGCGGACAACACGAAAACTAAATTTCAGATAACAAAACCGATGATAGTTACAGTGGATTTGGTCGTTACTGTGTGCAGAGTGATCTTATTGTATGAAGGCAGAGAATCAGATGCCTCGGGCACCATATTGTTAAATTCGGCTGCAGACTGGAGAATTGTCATGCAACAATGAGCCTAATTCTACGCTGTTCGCGTTAGCACTCCAAATCGTTTCTGTTTAACTCGCTGTTACGTCATAAATTACAATGACGTCACTTCCACAAGAAACCCATACGTGTTCGTGGAAAACATACTTTTTACTGATAATTTATATAGATTGTAAAAAAATTCAAATCTAATGCATTGATTCTCTTTACTTATTGATCAACCCTTGTACATGACACGTCATGATATAAAAATAAATACATGCCACCGCTTCCAGAGTTTTTTTCGGAGCACAGGTGTTTAGGCCTTATGCAGCAGAACACAGAACTAAGTCATTCAGGCCTTTGCACAGCAGTCAGCGCATCGTTAACACTCAGGAATCATGAAGTGGATTAGTCTGCTATCTCTGCTTAGCCATCATATAGGCCTAGGTGCTAGCACTACCATTAACGGCATGAGTCAGTTAAAACGGATATTGCAGATATTTACATATTGCACCACTGCCATCATGCGGATTCAAAACCAACGTTGCATTCTGTCAGCAACTCTATCACTTGGCAATTTCTTCCCTAACTGATGAATATTATATGGCGACTTGTGTAGGCCTAATGGATATTTATGTTGATAACATTTGCAGATAGTAAGTAGGTCTAATGAGTAATGCAAGTTTTATATCAAACTTAACAGAGACGGGTATCAATCACTGTTAAGAGAAGGAACAAGAAATCTGAACTAATGTTCGTGAGACGCGCGACCCGACGCACGTTGTCTTGGTCTATCTCCAGTAATTTCGACCAAAATTCCGGAAAGCTCGATCGTCAGCGGTGCTTGTTATGATAAGCAGCAAATATATGCCTATCTGCAAACGTTTTCACGCTAAACGAGCCAATAGCGGTAAAATAACGACTATAGGCGAGTACCCCTCTTTGGCACCCCCGTTCGAAGCGAATCCCGTCACCCGGCGTCACAACGTTTGCTCACGACTCGCCGATATCAGTAATTGACATTGGACACAATGATATTCATTCATTCACTACGCTAGATGGCGCAATCGGTCTCGCGTGGCCGCTGCTGTTTGAGCGGCAGAAAGCGCACATTTTGAAGGGATACCTAAGTTTGACGCCCCGGTATGGAGGATTCTTTGAACACAGGGTCCAAAATTGAAACTAGTGTAAACTACTTTTAATGTCGAAAATTTCATAAGCAGGTTGTTTTGATCTAGGGGCCTAACTTTAGTGATTTTGGCGCAATTCGCTGTTGCAATGTGTGTCGCAGCCCGAAATCGCCAAAAAGTCAACAAAACTCCTATTTTGGCGTTCAAGGTCATCTAAGGTCATTCATAACCTTGGCCGTATCTCGTACCGTTTCTGAGATACGGCGACTTACTGATTAGAATTTGCAAATTTTCTCTACCCCCTTTCATTTACCGCCCTCGCTTGGGGTGACCCTTGTGGAATTTAGGGTAAAGCTTTACGGATCCTGAAACTAGAGTCTTCCAGTCAGCTGACGGTGAAGATTTGGTGATTCTAGCTTTCACGGTTTTTGACTCACCCGTGTAACGGACGGACGGACAGACAGACTGTCGGACATAATTGCAATGGCTAAGACGCGCTATAGCAGTAGTTGCTGTCACGCGTGAAATAAATAAACGAATTTTACATTCAGTTTCAGAATTCAAGCACTTTCTTAGGTGCATTCTTAGTTTACCGTTAATATCGTGAAGCAAAAATTTTCACAAGTAGCCTGAAATTCCCAGCACGGATACATCTGCAAATTCAACATCCATGAACGAAAAATGCGCATTATTAATGTTGACAAGACTGTTGTCGGAATATTAGTGGCCAGTATTATGAAACATTAGGCCTATAACGCAGTTGTTAAGTTTTGGAGACACTGGGTGCTTTGAAACGATAGGCCTACAATTCACTGATGAGATACGATATTCCGTGACATTCACCAACCGTGTGCTCTTTGTCTTTCCAATCGATCATTCTGTATCGATCTTCCAGTGCAGTAATTACTGAGCGGACACAGTTTGTGACGAAGGCGAGACAAGATAAACTGCAGCAAACTTCCACCTTTACGTCAGCTAGACCGACACGAGTCACACGATCTTCTGTAACCTACGCGCAAGAGAAAGTCAATTGAAACTTCGTGCCTATGCGTCCTTCCACAGTCGAACTCAAACCGCACTTAGATATGGACACCGATATTAAGCTATATTGATTTTGTACCTGGTTATTGGCCGTTTACTAACGCAAGTTTTCGTAGTGAATGTTTTGTAAGCATTAAAACGATATTGGGGCAATGGGGTGACTGAAAACGTGAGACCTGATATCGCGAGACTATCGAAGATGCTCGCAGTAAGTTATTGCCATCGACGTTCTTGAAAGTTTCTTTGTCAGTTCCATCTGGTTATATTCTACTTTTACTACTTTAAACAGAAGCGTGCGTATCCGCACTCCACACAACACTGTGCAAAACCCTCACTTGGTGCCACGCTTCAGAGCAGTCGTCAGAGGTTGATGCAGCTGCCGCTGTTGCTGATTCCGACGCCGCTGACGTCGTCGCTGCTGGCACGGGCGCCTGACTGGCCAATAGCCATGTCCTCGTCCTCGCTGCTGCTGCTGCTGCTGTCGACACGCGGCTGTAGGGACTCCGTATGAGCGCCGACAGAATGGCTGACAGCGAGCAGAAAGTTGCATTCGACTGTAAGCGTTGCTGTCAAACCTTGACAAGCAGGACACGATCTGTTTGTCGCTCAGCGTCTTGCACTTTTTCGTTCTTGTTTTTTTTCGTTTTGTTGTCAGGTTTTGCTTTGTTCATTCCTGCTATCTGGTGCCACGTTAAGGTTTGGCAAATTGGCAATGGTAGGTTTCGCAATTTTAGTGTCCCCGCTATATTTTCATTTTTCACCTCAGTTTGAAGGTCGTGTTGTGGGTGGGGACTTAGCGGTAGCCCATGTATCCGCGCTTTATAAGATCTTTCAGTTTCACCTTTGAGAAATATTCTTGGCTATAACATTTTACTACGAGTATCCTCCCTCCAAGTTTAGTTTTGATCAGTTAGGGTCCGAGTTGATGTCGAAAAATACATGCATGTCGAACAGTTTGACTTTTTGTGACCTTTGACTTGAACTAACTGTTGGTTAACGATACCAGCGATGTCTTAATTTGTCATTTAAATGACTGTTTATGTTCACAACCAACGAAGGTCAAATAAAAAATAGGAATAAAATATTACAAATAGGATGTAATGATTATGCCCATACAATGTGCTTTTAGCATGCGCAGTGTATAGGCCTATGCCACGTTTATTCGCAAACTTTCAATTTTGGGGACACGGTTGTGTAACTGTTATTTGACATTGTCTCAAAACTTTCGGAAGTTAAGTTCAGTAAGATCAGGCTCAAGTTGACTTTGAAAGTTCGGAATCAAGTTCAACATCATTGTCGGCAGAAACTTTGGCAAAACGTCTTTATGTGCAAACAACAACGTGCTGCTCTCGAGAACCTGTCGGATTGATCGCACCTCACAAAATATGCGAGCACTATTGATATGAAACAAATAATTTTTTTTCGTTATGATGTTCGCTGTTTTTCGCAGGGAGGCAAGAGCAGGCGACAAAGTGAAGAAAACGAAGGAATAATAATTGCTAGTCGTTAAAATCGATGTACCGCAGCAACTGGCAGAGTGCAACATCTGTGCCGACTTTTTCAGAAGTTCGCAGCTAATGTCATCACGCAGTTTCTTCGCTTTTAACCAGCAATATATGTCGTCTGTTTGCAACGCTGTGCCGTTTGTCATCAAACGGCACGTAACGTGATGCCGATGTGGTCATAGAATGCTGTAAATTTGACGGTCGTCTTGGGAACAAAACAATGACGACGCTAAGATATGGTCGTATCACGCAAACGTTTCTCGTTTGTAAGTATTATGCTATTGCGTCGTTAGCTTGTTGCTAAAGCTATACGCGTATGTCTCGATTGTCACTGTTTAGTGTCAGTTTTCACGTCTGTTATTTTTAGCCCCTTTAAACCATTTGTCCAAATATGACGTTTTACTGCCATATTTTAGTTACCTACCTTTGTACGCTTCTACTTCTGTTGTTCGACTTTTTACATGAGTTTATTTTAATAACTTCATTGATTGATTAAATAATTAAACCCACATAAAATTTGTTGACAGACGCCAACTTCTTCTGATGAAATACTAAAGTTTTCGTTAGGCTTACCATGTCACATTGCAGAATTGTAATGCGCTATACTTAGAAAGTTAGAATTGTGATAGGCTAAATGGTATTTATCAATTGCTTTCGACGAGCATTTCAAATAAATTTAGCTATTGCAACAGGTGCAGTACGAGTTTATTGCAATGACAATAACTGCAATAGTGGTACAGTGATAATCGTGACTGCACGTAGTTTTTGTCGAATCACATTTTCGTTTGAGTTTACTGAGCTGCTAACAACGTATACGCCACAGAAAACAGCACAAAAACGCCGCAAGCACGCATGTCACAATATTGCAGAAGTTGACAGTGGACCACAATTATACCCCGTTTACACGAGGAAGCATACATGAAGCAAACTTAGAGCACACGTCGTGCACGCGTATATTGAATACGTTTGCTTCATGTCTGCTTCATTGTATGCTTCATGCATGCTTCCTCGTGTAAACGGGGTATTAATGTTGTGTGCAGTTTGCACGGTGTTAATCTTGCTGATATCCGGCGCTGGGTGGACCGTGCACGGTCAGGTGAACAGTCCGCACTACATGCCGATCGGCTGTCACAAGTCGGTCGAGCACGGCGTCGAGTTGGAACGCTGTCACGGACTGTACACGCTGGAGCGGACCTGGGACCAGGCCATCGACCGGTGTCAGAGCGACGGCTGGAACGGTCTGGCTCTGGCGGACAACCAGGACGTGGAGAAGACACTCGGGGACTTCATGGTGTGGATGAACGATGAACTGGACGCGGACAACGGATACAGCGCCTGGATCGGAGGTCACGAGGTCAACGACCGCGTCTGGACGTGGAGCGATGGATCCTCTTTCCAACGTCAGTCCGACGATCATATCGTCTAGATCTAGGCTGTAGCATGCTATGTAACGAATAATTTAGAAAAAAAACATTTGTACGTTAGTAGTATAGACCTAACTTAGGCAAGAGTTAACGTCAGTGGGGCACATGCAGCCTTTGTGCCCCGATTCCGACGCTACTGTATATACGAGTGTGTTTGTTTGCCGAACTATATCGTATCGCTTTTCAACTCCAGTCCGATGTTGTTGATGTGAGATATTGTCTAAATTTTTAAAACGCATTTAGCTTAATTAAGTTTTACAGATTTGGTGTTAGCGTTCGATTGGTTGTTGTCGATAATAAATCGAAATAAACGTGAGTTTAAACATAACTCAGAAAAAAACAGAAGGCAGCTTGCTGCATTGTTACGAACTTGCAAACAAACGATGCTGACTAGCATTTGTATTCTGTTGAACGTTAGTTTTACCTACTTTTTTTCTTGTATGATGTAGTCGTTGTATGCCAGTGCATTTTGGCGTGCGGTACATGTAGGTGATCAGTTGGAAGCAGCTTCGGTGAATGTGAAGTTGAACGACGAGGAGACAAAATTTGAGAACTGCGTGCAACTTGACATCGACGAGGCGACGACGACGATGACGCTGACTAGTAGCATGTGTCGCACGATGAACAAGTTTTTCATCTGTCAGATCGCCATCGGTATGTGTTTGTCATTTCAATCTAAAATTAGCTGCATTGTTACGAACTTGCAAACGATGCTGACTAGCATTTCAGTTTCACCGAACGTTACGTACTTTTTTCTCAGTTTTTTTTCTTAGTTTGTCCTTCTCGGATAATGTTGTCGTATACTTTTTATTCCGTTTTTTTGTTCTTGTGTTTTCCTACGTTTTAAACATTTTAAAAATTTATTTCGTTGTTTTTTCTCATCGGATTTATCGTCAGCGACATCATAGCAGCAGCTCAATATTTAGGATGTTGCAATAGTATTGATTAGCCAAGATACAGTCCATCATATGAGCTAAGTGTTTAAGTTATCAGTAATGCTGTTTAAATTATCTGAGACTGTTTTGTGTAAGCTTACTTTTGTAATGTGTTTGCTGACATTTTACTTTTATTTTAAACCAATTTTCGCAGTGATGGTTTATTTGCGGATAAATATGTTGCATATTAGAGACACCGACGGCAGCGTCGGCAGAGAACGAGACGAGTGTCGAGTGCCAGCTGAACGGAACGGCGGGAATTCGCATCGATCAGTTCTGCTATGCTGCGTTCGCTGCCAGTGTGGTTCCTTCACGTAACGCCTGGTCGTCGGGCTTTGCCTCCTGGTTTAAGGCAAACGGTTTCTGTTACTCCGTCGGCGGCGTGCTGGCAACGCTGAACTCCACCCTGACCGTCACCAGCACCACCCAAGCGTTCATCGACTACCTCGTCGGCGTCTCGGCAACGGACCCGTTCTGGGTCGGCCTGTCGAGAAATCCGTGGGTCTGGGTCGAAGAGTATGACAACGGTAAGATAACGAGACTGAACGTAGATCTGGCGGTATTTGTTGCTAATCACAGCAACGACTGATTCCAAACTCTCGTTTTCTTGACAACAGAACATTACCCTGTCACACGCCCCACTGATGCCCAGTGCCAGTCACGATCTTCAGTCCGTGCGTCCGCTTTTATTATAGCATCATTCTATAGACTGTATGACACGTCACCCAACTGTTTTTAAGTTTGTCAGTTACACTATAAAGTTGCTACTGCAGCTGACATACTTGCATCACTAACTTGTTAGCACAGTTTTCGCTCTCTTTTTATGTTATCGTCGACAGCTAAAATATTATGGGTGGTGCATATTTTTGCTCGATGTTAGGCCTGTAACTGCACAGAATTTATTTGTGGCGACTGACAACGCAAGCATTTACGGAAAATGTAACTACAATTTTTTTCAGTACTTGCATTTTTCATCAGTGCGAAATGTTCTGTTTTTCGTAAGGAACGTACTCCAATTTTCCATTACTTGCATGTTCAGCCTCCCCCCGATTTGTTATTTACAACACTTAGGACATTGCCATATTCTGTGAGCTTTCGAGTGATTTGTTGGGGACTTAACGCAGTTTAGAATCAACCGCAAGTCTCACAGATTTTCATAACAAATATTTTGTTTGGTTTGTAGCAAGCGGCAAGGCGACTCTGAGCGCGCCGATCTACTACAGCGACTGGTTGGAGCCGGATCAACCGAACAAGGAGCGAATGGACTGCATGTCTATCGGCGGCAACGACGGACGTTATGGCTGGTCGAGCGAACGATGTGAGCGCCGCCTACCGTTCGTCTGTGAAAACAGTCAGTTGATTTCAACTTCATAATATTACAAAAAAACAACAACGTCCAGATCTGCACTGTGATTCGAAAAAGAGCGCCTTCTGTCTATTGATAAAATGCCTAATTATCAACAACTATGGTAGAAACAGTAGCGATTTTATTTCCGGTTATTTTGCAAGACGTGACAACATCGAGCAGCTTCGATACACTTTCGTTGATGTAATAAAACAAAACTTTTAGGATATGATAATAAAATATTATGACTATAACGACATTTCATTATTGTGACGATGATACTGGCAACAGTGACAATGGTGATAATGATTACGTGTAAAAGACTGAACACTAAGAATTACATTGGCAATGTTTCGATGTTGCAGGTCTGAAGCTGTGGAAGAGCCAGTGACTAAATCTGCGACAAACCGACATTACCGTTGATCATTTTAAGCAACCGCTGAAAACATTATTTTCTCTTCAAACATTGAGATTGCTGGCATTTTGACTATCCGTTAAATCAGCATCTCTTTAAATCATACGTACTTACTTATCGGCGGCGTTTGTATCAAAGATGAGACTGTACGTTGTGTGTGTGACGAAGGAACGGCGACGTCGCTAACAACGACGCCGAGTCCCGAGATAACGTCGGCAGCGTACAGTAACTGGACTGAAGCATTCGCAGGCACCGAGACCCCGACCAACGCTACCACTGCTGCCACACCCACGACTGACTACAGTCTCGGCAGTCAGTCCTCTTATTCTTTTTTTCTTGAATTCATCACATTTGATAAATTTGTATGGTTTTTTTATGGCCAGTTCACACGTACGACGCTGTTGAGTTGAGTCGCGTCGTGCGAACTTACTGTCAGAGACAGTCGACTCGCGTCGGTGTCGTAAATGTGAATTGGCTATTAGTGTTTTTTTGTTTAATTTCTTGGAGCTCTAATCGTGCGATTGGGAATAATGTGTTCTGATTTGCAAAATAATCGCAGTTTTGCTTCAGTGTGTTCAATTGTCAAAAAATCACATTTTGTGCCAATATAAAATAAACCATATTTACTAAACTTAGACAAATACTTGAACGAACGTCTGTGTTCAAACGTTCAGAAGTAGTTATTGTTTGTTTGAAGTAAAGAACGACCAATAAGTCTTAGAGACTACTGAATAAAGGGAACAATACTGAGAGAGAAGCTTTTTAACTAAACGCTACAAAATACATTATCAGTAAATATAAAAAGCTTATTTTTCTTCAAGTATGTAATGTGATGTTGTTTGTTTACCATATGATAGTTTGCTATAACGTTATTAACAGAAGTTGGTTGTTGCGCCCTTTGTAGCGAAAGTTGTGATCGCAGTCATCCTGATCGGTTCGGCAATAGTGATAGTGACACTGGTCGTCTACTGGTGCATTCGCATTCGACCGTAGGCAATACTTCATTGTCATTCTCATCGTCACTACTGTTGCCACGTGCATTGTAGTATATGTCTCATTTTTAGAATAATTGCAAATTCTCTAGGATAAGTCGAAAACGCAACAAGAAATCTGAGATAATGCTCATGAGACGCGCGAGAGCCTATAGCAGTTTCTGTTCGCAGGTAATCTTGGTCTATCTCCATCCATTTCGTCGCAATTCACTCTTTTGCAGCCAAAAATCGCCAAAAAATCACTAACAATCAATATTTTTAGGGTTCAAGGTCATTCAAAGTTATTGATGTTGACATTCCTAAGAAGCTCGTCGACAGTGCTTGTTATGATACGTAGCATGTCTGTGCCTATCTGCAACAATTTTCATGCTAGACAAGCCAGCAACAGATAAATAACCATTTTTAAAAGGGTACCCTCTTTGATACCCGCTTGCGCAACCCTCCTTGAACCTAGAGGGTTCAGACTTGGATTGCTAAAATCTACATTCAATGCTAAAAATTTCATGTGCAAGTTATTTTTATCTATCTCCAGCCATTTTTGTGCAATTTATTTTTGAAATGCGTGTTGCAACTTAAAATCGCAAAAAAAATTCACTAAAACCTCCATGGCGGTTTAGAGTCATTCAAAGTCATCGATGTTGATATTTTTAAAAAGCTCGTCGCCAGTGCTTGTTATGATAAGTAGCATGTTTGTGCCTATCTGCAACCATTTTCACGTTAAACGAGCCAATAGCTGTAAAATAACGCCTTTTAAGGGGGTGCCCCTTTTTCGCCTTTTTGTTTGTGGGGGCCCTTTTTACACAGTGGCATGAAATTTTGTCGCAAAATACTAGAAACTCTACGCTATCATGTGGTGAAAACCAGAACTCTCTATTTCACCTGGGCTTAAACTGGTACCGGGCCGTGATGGACAGACAAACGGACGGACGGACAGAATTACCGTAGCTAATACGCGCTATAGCTATGCTAGCTCTCGCGCGTAAAAATTAGTATTGCATAAGATACTACAAGTTATAGTAGTACTAAGGCCATAGCAGTTAGTGCATCGTAATGTATAGGCTTAAACAATGCACCGCGGCTTATTTTGCGCGCAAGATGGTAAGTAGCAAACTACATAGCATCAGACAGGTCCGAAGTTCGGACCCAATAGTTTTTAGCCGACCGTACTTGAGTAACGGTTGAGCTATTGGTATGAGTTGTTGTCGTTTGTCCGTCTGTCCGTCGTCCCTATGTCATGGATGTATTGTGGCTAAACGGTGCAAGATAGGGCTTAGGTTGCTATTAATTACTAATAGAAAGTCGCATACTGGCTTTCAAATGAGATGGAACAGACTTTGGATGACCTTGAAAGATATTAACGCACTATGGTAAGCCAATCATGCGGCATTGTGAATAAACGGTAAGTCATAGAGGGTCGGCTATGGTACCTGCGGATAGGGCGGTGGCGACATACAGTAGGCTGTCATTAGTAACTATGTGTCCATCTGCAGCGGTTTGGCCGCAATTATGAATGGAATGTTTAAAGCTATAAGTGGCCGTATCTCGGAAACGGTGAGAGATACGGCCTAGGTTACTATTAATCACTAATAGGAAGTGGCATACGCCTTGTCAGGACTGACCTTGGATGACCTTGAAGGCCGTTACGCGCTATTGCGGCTAAACGGGGACGAGACAGGGTCTAGGTTGCTATTGATCATTGATAGGAAGTCGCATATTGGCTTTCAAATGAAATGAAAATCATCGACCTCGGATGACCTTGAAGGCCACTGACAACCAGTACGGTCGGCTATCTTAGCGACAGCTGGCTTTTTGTTATTTATTTTATTATTTAGCTCGGCCTACGGCCATCTAATAAGATCTTATCGCACGCTACTTGCATCAGCAGATCAATAACTTTACTGTACTTAGCTCATGTATAGGTTTTAACACGGTGTGCATTGCATTATAAAAGTGTAAATATAGACCTGTTAAAACGTACTTATTTCATGACTGTAATCGACGGCGAGTTCTGCCTGAAACTGGGTGCTGTACACAAACCCAAGCCACGTTTGGTTCGTCACGTTTGAGTGGAGTGAGATTATAGACAGATATAACACTCGACACTGCAGATAGGCGGGACAAAAGTGTCATAAAATAAATAGAAAAAGCGTTTATTATGTTGTTGTGTATTGCAGACGCAGTGGCTACTCACCGCAGCCGTGAGACATCGTCTACAAATACCTACAAAATGGGTAAAAAAATGGCACTATTTTTTTTGTACGCCTTACAACCTTAACCGATTTCTAAAATTCTTTCACTGTCGAAATCATAAAAAATTGTAATATTGCTATTACTGTAGATTCCACCACATCTCAAATGTGTCGCTACACTACCTTGTGTTTTATAAAAACACCACGACACGGCATTTTGGCTTCAAAACCAAGACCTGCTTTTTAAAACATGTTGTTTTCATATTTGTCTGTGCCTAGCGATATTATCATTGACATCATTAACACTTGGTCAGTATTTTTGAAAAGTTTAATCTTTTAAAAAGAATTTTGTGATTATGAGAGTGGGATAAAATATCGCAGCGTTTCGCTGATCGCGCCGTTGTTCGGTGGCGTCGCCGGCTTGAGTGCGTCGTCCAGCGGCAAGGCAAACATACTGAACAATGTAAAAACTGCAGAATATGACGGTTAACTTTAGACAATAATTGAGACATTAAACACATTGTTTCCTGTTGTTAAATTTTTTAAAATGTGATGTTGTAGAAATCGTTTTGTTTCCAATAGTTGCTTTAAGACACCGACATTTTACAAGGTAGTGTAGCGACACACTTTAGGTGTTGTGGGATTTATAGTAACGATATTATTTCAAATTTTCTTTTGATTCTGACTGAAAAAGTTTAAAAACCGGTTAATATTTGGTGAAGTTATAAGGCGCACAAAAATGGTGCCAGTTTTTTGGTTTACCCTGTACATCCAGGTGTCGGCGTCGTCGCGCTGTTAACGCTTCATAATCCAATTTGTTTCTGCCCTTTTGTCGTTTTTCTTCATACAGTTATGTCTGCCGTTTGACGCAGTATTATATATTCTTATTTGTTTCATGATGCAATCGGCTATTACGTTGAGTTCTGGCGCCGCAGCCTGACGCGACTTGAAGCCAATGATTTGAGTAAATGAAGGCTTCTAAAGACGTGTACAGAGCGAATGAAATCAACCAAACTAAGATAAACGGTACTAAACTGAACTGGAAAGAAATGAAATGGCATAGTTCTGTTGTTGTCTGTGCAATGCAATGCATAGCATTGAACAGAGTATAAAATCACCTAAGCGTCCGTCCGTTCGTCCGTGCGTGCGTGCGTCCGTCAGTCCGTCTAACATTTGAGACTTCATATCTCCATAACGGTGCAAGATAGACGCATGGTCACAATGGACCATTTATAGTAAAGCGATGGTTACGAATCAAATGGTCACATGACTGACAACTTTAATTGTTTAGTTATACTAATAGCGAAAGATGACAATAACATTGCTGCTGTACAATTTAAAATTAAAAATTTGATTTTTATAAGTCTAAACAGTTCACTGATTATATTTATACGGACATATACTGTAAACTATTGAAATGCATTGGCCAGACTCCGTGTTTGTTTGAACAGTAGCCTATCTTGTTTTAGTTCATTTCGGTTCGTTTGTTGTCTACGCGCCTTAAGGCAACGTCAATACATTGGACATTGTGTATAGCTCACGTCTTTGTTTAACAAAAAACATGAATTCTCACAAAATTAATACGGTTAAATTTGCATAAAACAAAGCGAACGCAGACGTTTGGAGTAAAACTCCATAAAATTTAACTTCATAGTCGTTGAAGTTAACTTTTATACAGTTTTATTCACTCCAGACGTAAACGTTTGCTCTGTTTATGGAAATTTAGCCATAATTTCTTTTAGGCGTTTTGATTACAGACCAACAGGTGCAGACAGGCGCTAATACAATATATTGTATGTAGTAAGATGTTGCAATAGTGATGTGCCGGGTTTCACGAATAGGAATAAAATTTCCTCTTCGCCTTTTCGGGTCCAGACGCACACTGGCCAGAAATACATTAGGTCCGTTTCTGAGATAGAAATAAAATAACACATTTTACGGTTTAAAAACAAACTTGCATTTACCGAAAAAAACGGTAACCGCTTGAAAAAAGACATAAATATAATGCCTTATTCAGCTGTATAACTTTTATTTTGAAAAAAAAATATTCAAAAAATGTTCAAAATATTGAACCCACAAACCTGACCCCTGTGTAAAGCAATGACTTCCAGTGGAGTCGGTTTGGATTTTAGTTGATTTTAATTTGCTTATCGCTTGCTATCTATAAAGACACCATGCAAACAAGTCTGCGTAATACTGTAGATGTGCTGTAGTTCTGCAAATAACTGCCGCATTATCATTTATGCATATACGATTATGATTATAAGTAGGTAACTCATATTGTGTTATAGCCTATGATCTACAGTGATTTAAATTATTACGCCTACGTTAACATCTATTGTATTTATGTCGATTACTTTATGATATACTCAGTTGCCTGGTGATTTGTTAATTTGAGTTGTGCTCAATAAATTTATATTGGCCTACACTACTCAGTGTGAATTAAATTGCTGGTAACACACTTTCGAAACACTGACAATGTTATTTTCAGAAAAAGGCGTTCAGACATTTTGGATAAAAGCTAGAATACCGATTTTCAAACAATTCTGTTCAGTGCGCTGAATTTGACGATTGATAATCCCAATCTACAGATTGAATTCTGAGTTTTTGATCTTCTACTTGCATAAACAAAATAGCGGCCAAATTACAAATTTAGACATTATCTTTGAAGAACATTTGTGATTCAAGGTTAAGAGATCCTAGATACTTCAAATTTAGTGCATATAAATAAAACCTGAATAATAAAACCAGATCTGCTAAGAAAACCTGTTTTTGTACAGTGACTGTTTTTCGCAAACTAGGTTATGTTCACCGTCTGTTTGTCTATTTTTTTTGCTGCGTGTATCTGTTTGTGTTTCTATTTTTCTTCTGGACTTTGCGAATGAAAAATACACCTTGGTCCATAAAAATGTGCCACTTATATTTTTTGAATAGCTCCGTAAAACATTAACCGATTTTAATAATTTTTGGTCTGCGACATCAAAAAGAAACTTGACGCAAAAGTGTAGTTTTGGCCACTTCACCTTAAAACTGTCTCTACACTCTTGTGAAATGCAGAGGTCGTAGTTTGGCCGTTTACAACAATGAATTCATACTGGCTAGCGCACGCGTCGGCTCAGAAATGACTAAATAGCGACAAGCACAAGTAACAGTTATTGTCTCTCAAAAAGTCACACGTGTCACATCACATCGACTTTATTACAGCATATGTGCTCAAAATGTCCTCCTCCTGCACGAACGCAAGTGGTAGACGTTGACGCCACTCGCCAACATCACGTTCAATAACTGCGTGTCTCAGAGCGGCTCACTAGCTGTTGAGGCCTCATTTTAGTTCGTCGACGTACCATCTTGAAATGAAGACGAAGTAACAGACTTTCAATGATTTCGTGGTGTCAGTAACTTTCTGAGCCGACGCGTGCGCTACCCAGTATGAATTTATTGTTGTAAACAGCCAAACTACGACTTCTGCATTTCTTTCGCAAGGTAGTGTGACGACATTATTAAGGTGAAGTGGCCAAAACTACAGTCATTTGGTCTAATTTCTTCTTGATGTCGCGTCCCAAAAATTATTAAAATCTGCCAATGTTTCACGGAGCTATTCAGAAAATAAAAGCGGCATGTTTTTCGTGGACCAAGGTTTATTAAGTTGTTTAATAAATTCAATACATGACAAGAAACTCAATCAAGTCATATTTCTCAGAAATACGTCTTTGCCATATGCCATTAGAGACAAATTAAGAGTACTGTTTAGGTTTGCGGCTAAGTTTCTGACAGTATTTTTGGCTTATGGTTTCCGTTGTTGCCTCTGAGGCAGTGTGTTAAATTGTGAAAAATTAGCTGGGGGGGTTGAACTTTTTGACGATCGGAGCCAGACCAAAATTGTGATGTAAATTGTATGTATATAGTATATAACTGGCCCCCAGTACATAATTTGACAGTGTGTTAAAGGGGTTGAGAAAACAGTTGGGGGTTCATCCTCCCACCCCCCCCGGCAATTCAAACGCTGCTCTGAGATCGTTTCAGCCTACAACACATGTCTTCGAGATATGCACGTTGAAACTGAACAGTGGACATTCTTATATCTTACTAGAAAATGTACAAAACATCAATTTATACACTTGTTAACGGCAACATTAAAAAACTCGCACATCGAAAACAGCAAAAATCACAAAAGGTGATATTGCCCGCATCACACTGACTGTATGTCAATGTGCTGCTGAATAATATCACCTTTTGTGATTTGTGCTGTTTTCTATGTGCGAGTTCTTTAAGGTTGCCGTTAACAAGTGTATAAATTGATGTTTTGTACATTCATATTTGCGATTTTATAATCAAAATACTGTTTTCCTATACTGGTGATCAGCTAAAAAGATATTGCGACTCAGATATTTTTTTACAGTAACCAAGCCGCTTATAACTGTCACTTACTACCTAATGTCGTGACTGAACAAAGCAGACGATACGCGTCAGGCATAACGTCATTGCTGGCCTGCATTGCTGACAATATTAAACAAAATTACTTTTATATCCACAAAATAGCTATATGAATAAACGAACTAATATAGCACGCATCGTCCGCTTAATATAGGCCCGAAAAACACTTCAATAATGTGAATTTAACTAATCGTATTATTGCAGTTATTGGACCGTTGCGTAAAATTCCCATTGCAACGAGTCAGTCGTGGTAAAATTCGATTGGCAGCATTCAATGGCCCATCCCCGAAAACACCCTATAGACGCCAAAATCTCGCAGATATTTCTTACACAGACCGAGTTATAGCCCATTTTGCCCCAAATTTTGTTACCATGGCAACAGGGGTTGGTCGGAGGAAAATGCGATTGGTTGCATTCAATGGCACATCCCCGAAAACCCCCCTATAGACGCAAAAATCTCGCAGGTATCTTTTGCACAAGCCGAGTTATAGCCCATTTTGTACCAAATTTCGTTACCATGGCAACGAGGGAGGGTCCGGGGTAAAATTGAATGACACCATTAGATTGGTTATCCCCAAAACCTATTCTAAAACCAAAAATTACGACTCTATCTTATACACAGCCAAAGTTATGACCGTTTAAAAAATTGTTTAATTTTCCCCCTATAGGCGCTATTGTAATTTTTTTTTATTTTTGCGAATAAATACGCTAAATATTAAATTTTAATTTTCTAACCTTAAAAAGGCACTTTCTTGTGCAGAACCGCGTCGTTTGACGTATTAAGCGTAAAAATCCCTTGACGTCTGACCTGTAGGTGCGTTGAAGAAAAAAAGGCATGTATAAATAAAAATTTTTGCGTATATTTCACCCATTTACCGAGAAGCCCCCCTTGGAAAAATTTGTATAAAATTTTGTATGACGGGTCCCCTCGGCGACGTAATCAACCGTGCCAAATTTTATCTCAATCGGTTCAGGGGTTTTGATTCTGTGGGGGGTCGAATTTTTGGCTTCCTCATAGGATAGTGAAGTTGCCGTTAACACATATATATGTAAAAAACTTACCAGTTTACAACTGTGTGTAAGGACGATGTGATGATATCAGTCCTCTAAAACAGCAAAAATCATTTGGGTAACCTTAGATGGGGCTATGCATATGGCGT
>Ga0056128_1001894_pt1 | contig 24256 bp, 14 predicted proteins | sample WorMetLIZISLAND2_FD_71113 | JGI IMG/M metagenome (GOLD analysis project Ga0056128, IMG submission 71113) | Marine gutless worms symbiont microbial communities from Max Planck institute for Marine Microbiology, Germany - Olavius geniculatus... ... | reverse complement strand
TTTAACATAAGCGATGATGTTGCGAGATGCAACATTTTCAAAAACGTTCTTGAGTGTGTCCACTCCAAAATATCTCTGACGTGCTGCACTGTAACGGGTGCAGTCTACCAAAATGTGCTTAACTCTGAGCAGAGAATGGCAAGCTTCACATACTGGTTGACTCTCTCCCTTTAGGAGATAAGAATTTGTAAGTCTTATATGACCAATTCGAAGACGGTTGATGAGGACTGAGTCGTAGCGGCCCAGTGACGAACTAACACTGCGACCAACTACTGGTTGCACACTGTAAAGTTTATTAGATATACACTGGTTCCACAGTTAGTGCCATTCTTTAACACACAATTGGTTGACACAAGTTAACAAATCGCCAACTGGAAGTCTCATGCTGGTGATGGCGACATCCGGTCCTGCCTTAGCAGCGATGTCAGCATCTTCGTTTCCTCGTGTACCCACCCACGTGGCTGGCTGGCTTTTTGGGACGCAGTGAAGATGCGATTAGGCAGGTACAATGACACATTGTGTCAGGTGGAGATTCCTGACTCCAGGACAAGGGGATATTTGGGGATTTGAACCCAAGACAAAACATGCAATAACACAAATTGCTGAGCTCTGGCATCTGGCAAATACTGTCGAGCAGTTGTGCGGACAGCGATTCCACATTTTACCAAACTAGTTTGGTCGATTTTACTATGCAGGTTGTATCGAGTGCCATAGTTGACAAGTACATTGGAGAAAGCGCTCGGCTGATTCGTGAAATGTTTAGCTATGCTCGAGATCACCAGCCATGCATTATCTTCATGGATGAAATTGATGCCATAGGTCAGAAAATGTCTGCGATGTCTACTAACACTATTTTCTATAGTTCTAAAAAATATATCTTCGATAAATTGTCATTTTATGCTTGTTTTGTCAGTTTTTTTTGCCAAAATGTGGCTTTTTTACAATAATATAATATTTCATTTTTAATCAGCATAACTTGTAGTTTATTGTGTGATTTTAACACAAAAATATTTACTTTTGCTTCTCAAGTTGGGAGCGGGTCCCTATGCTATCTTTGCTTGCTGTCCGATACTTATGCATTTCGGGGAATTATGCTGATGCAGAGTGCAGAGTTCACCAGTACATTTTAGTTTAATTGCTCTGGGGCAACGAAATTTTACAGACGAAAACCTTGCATTGTATGTAATGACAGTTGTCAATGCTAGATGTTCAAGAGTTTTATAGACTGCATAATGGTCTTCAGGCCTGTGACGTGATGCCATGCCTTTGCAGTTATTTTGCCACGATTTTGGCGAAGTTTGTCATGTTTTTCAACCATTTTGCTGTAGTTTTCTACTGTTCCTAATCATACTGTGTAAATTAGGGATATACAGAAAATAACTGTACTTATTAAATCATATTTGATTTGTTCTCATTATCCATTTAACCAGGACACTGAAAGGCTGTTAGCCTACAAAGAATAGGGATGTGGAGATTGCAGATTTATCACAAAAATATGTTTTGTATTGACAACGTGGAACACCACCGCCAGTAGTGAAAATTGCTCTTAATTTGCTAACTGACCGATAGCAAGTAATGATTCGTTGGTCTTTGTTTTTAAACTGAGACTAGCAATGAACTTTGAGCTATATGGAGTTCAGTGTTGCAGAGCTAACGGGCAAAATATGAAAAGCTAAAAGTTTCGTAGGAAGTGCATAGTGACAAAATGTGCATTTCTGAAAGAAGAATTTCTGTTTTGTATGCAGAGTTTCACAGTAATTCCGACTAATTCACAGAAAACAGAGGCTTTTGTTGTGAGGAGAAAACAGAGGTGTTTGTTGTGACATTTGAGCTTCTTGTTATATCTGTTTAGGTGGCCGCAGATTCTCAGAAGGTACATCGGCTGATCGTGAAATTCAGAGAACTCTTATGGAGGTTTGTGGCAAAATGTCAATTGTCAATGGGTTCAAAGTAATATTTTTTAAAAATCTCTCTGCTGTCTGTCAGCTTTAGTTTAACTGTATTCTGATGGATGCGTTGGGCCACATGTTGATGTCATCATTCTTTGTGTGTCACCTTTTTTTTGGTTTTTGTCTCAGGTAGTGTTTGTACTTTTTTAGTCGACCGTACTTAAGTAACGGTTGAGCTATTGGTACGAGTTGTCGTCTGTCTGTCCGTCTCTCCATCTGTCTGTTCGTAACGGATGTATTGTGGCTAAGCTTTAGGTCGTGGCGGAAAACTTTCTGCACAAATAATTAGCCATGTCCGTTAAACTTATGCATGGAAAATTTCGGCCATTTTGTGGAAGGGGAACATTTTCAAATTGGGGTTGAATAAAGGGGCTAGGAAATTCAATGGAAAACTGGCCATATCTCGGAAACGGTCAGAGATAGGGTCAAGGTTACTATTAATCATTAATTGGAAGTGGCATACACCCTTGCCGATGAAATAAAAATCATTAACCCTGGATGACCTTGAAGGTCACTGACAGCCAGTACTGTCGGCTATCCTAGCGACAGCTGGGCTTTTTTTTTGCTAAATGCCTGAATTTAAACCAATGTTATAGTTTGAAATAAGCGGAAATCTTTTTGTAGGTCTGTTAAAATTTTTAAATTATTCTCGTCCGACTGACCATATATTGTTTGTATTTTTTATTCAGCTGTTGAATCAGATGGACGGGTTTGATGCTCTCGGTCAAGTGAAGATGATCATGGCGACTAACAGGCCTGATACATTGGACCCTGCATTACTGAGGCCTGGCAGACTGGATCGAAAAATAGGTAACATCAACTTTTGTCATTGGTGATCAAAAAATGATCATTCTATTGCTTTCATCATTTCTGCTCCACTTTTGTTAGACGTCTTTGGATTTATAATATGTCTGCAGATTTGTGATCACTGGGCTAGTTCCGGACTAGTGTGGACTGAGAGCGGATAGAGATGGAAGAAAAATGCCAGAATCTTGGAAGAAAGGAGTCATTGTATTCTTATTCAATTCACTGTCACTGTGGTTTTATTGTAGAATGTTGACTGCATATTCACAACTAAGTGTGTCATAATTTTTGCAGCTTTGTCAAAAGAAATGGCATATAATGCTTTTTTGCCGACTGTGCTGTCTGTCTTTTTCGTCTGTAACACATGTATTGTGGATAAATGGTACGTCATAGGGGGTTGGCGATGGTACCATTGGGTACAGCGATGACGATTTCCTATAGGTTGTTAATAGAAACCATGTTTCTATCTGCAGCTGTTTGGCCGCAATTTTGTATGCAAAGTTGATTTACCATATTACCGAATTACCATATCGTATCCTATCATTGATTGTAGCATTCAGTATAGCATTAGCACCGTAACATACGCGAGACTGTACTAGGAAATCAATTTCTTTCCGCAACTGGCAGTCAGATGTTTTTGTAGTCCAGCAGCAGCTGCTTTCAGTTGTCTAGCTCGAGGAAGTCAGCCACCGCATCTGGGTCGTCCTATAGGTCTTCGGTTGTGTTGGGCGGTCAGAGCACAGGAACAGATGTTCAGTGTTAGTCAGATGCCGGCCTTCGGATATTGGCAGTGCAGTTGGCCCATCCTAGAGAGAGCTGAGCTTCTTGTTCATCTTCACATAGTTTTCTGCAGCGTAGTGACATAGGATGGTGATTGGTTCGTTTGCTTGTGCTGCTGTAGAAATTCCATTGCCAAATGAACAGGCTCGAATGGAAATCATGAAAATTCATGCGGCACCTATTGCAAAGCATGGAGAAATCGGTTTGTGATGTCTATTTATGTTTTTGTACATTTTTTTGTACATTGACATGCAGTGAAGTCATTTGACTTTTTTTTATTTATCTCCACTTTTTTCTGCCTGAGAAGCATTCTCAACCGTGATCTTCAAAGACTTTCAAACGCTGCATATGCCATACAAAATTTGAGAAATTTGAAGTCTTTTATTCTATTGTTTGTTAGTATTTACAGATAGCATTGTACCTTATGTTTTATGAACTTTGTATTGTATTTTCGAACGAGTTTACTTTTAGTATCATATTTTTATACTGCACTGTTGCAGTGACAAGTCTTGAGTGTGATGGCATTGGTTTAGACTGTGATTATGATTAATTTCTTACCAGTAAGGCACGATAATTAGACAAAGTTCTAATTATGATACAATGATATAATGATACTGCGTTGGCGGCCTGACATAGCACTAACACATTGTGTCTAGGGAATTCAATACCGGACCCCTTTTTTCATTCCTGGGAATTCGGGAATGGACACATTCATTCCCGGGACGGGCGCCCGGAATGACGTTTACTGTAGTATTACTCGCGCAGTGGTGCTATGAAAAGCTGTCAGTATCACCGCAGGAACATGACGTGCTGCTGCCCGAATGCTGTGGGCTGGGCAGCTGATACCCCGTCATACACATTAATAACATGGGCCCCTCCTCCAACTCAGCGCGCACACCACACGGGTGTACGGTTCAGGGCAGTGCATCACACGGCTAGTCTGCCACCGGCTGAACTGGGGTTTGTGAAGGAGAAGCCAGATGCTAGGCCAACTAATGCTGCTGTCTTCGCGCTGACCACACCAGTGTGCCGTGGCTTGAGCAATCTGTTTGAGCATTTAGCTAGTCACTCGTCATCGTCACAGGTTTACCATACTGTTAATGACAGCAAAGGACTATATACCGTAGAGCGGTTCCATGACACTGAGCTGCCAACCTATCAGTGCTTAAGTAGAGTCTACTGTCAGTCAGTGCCAAAGATTCAAGGAGGAACAGAACAATGATTGGAAGTCAGACAAATGAGTTGCTCTAGCAGTACCATTGATACTGTTATTCACACTACCCTCGTTAAGTCGCTACCATCCTGGTCACATTCTCCAGCTGCCTGCTGCTATCGCTTGGTTCCATCAGCATTCACAGCCAGCACAGGTGGGCAGGGGTGGTGCGCACAGTCTCATGTTTACGATATACTCCTCGTCTTCGTCATGAATCACTAGCACGTCGCTGGTGCAGCAACTGTCAAATCCGCCATGAACAGGCTGTTGCACATGGACAGACTGCTGGTGCTGGACCAGCGCCAGCTGTTCGCTGTTCCTGATTTCCCCGAGAATCTAGCTGCTTTCATTCCCGGGAATTCGGGAATGAAAAAGTCCGGGAATCCCGGGTGCCCTCGAAATGGGAGCCCGGGAATGAATTCCCTAATTGTGTCTGATCAACGAAGTTGCTGTACATTTAGGCAGGTTAAGACTTGGATGGGTGACTGCCTGCAAGCATGTAAATCATCTCAGTATGTAACTTTACTAGCTGCCTAGTGCCTACCTCAACTTAGCCTTCCATCCCTCTGGGGTAGATGAATCGAGATGCGTTTCCTATTAACAGCTATACACCACTTTAACATTTTAGCAATGTGACAAAAGCTTGATATTTGCCACGTATGTCTTGAGTATAGACTGGGAGGCAGTAGTGAAGCTGTCAGATGATTTCAATGGTGCTGACCTACGTAATGTCTGCACAGAAGCCGGTATGTTTCTGCATCGTCTTCATAACTGCCTTCTTCCTATATTGGTTTAATCAGTGACCTTTGAGTAGCATGTGAATGAGATAATGGTATCATCAAACGAATATGGAGTCTGTGCAATGTTTTCTCTCCATTGTTATAAATTGCACCTAGTTTCTGTAACTGAAATCACTGAGCAATTTGAATGAAATTGCTTGGTGTTATAAATGCAGACGATAAGTGTGATATGGTAATTCAGATGGTAAAAGTGATTTCATAGAGCACATTCTCACAAAAACCTCTATGACCCTGAACATGCCTGTCTGTTGGCTACTTCTTGAATTGAATTTGTTATACTTTTCCATTGTAAGCTGTCTGTAAAATTTTAAATCTTTCATCACTTTATCACTTAATTCAGCACTACAATGAGTGTACCACAGCAAGATCAGCTACAAATCTAGGTATAGTAATAATTCCAAAATAATACACAAAAATAAATCATAATAACACAGTGTGTAATACTACTGGGACTTTTGTTCAAGGCTGTTGTCCAAAAAGCAACTAGCTAAGGAGTAGGGAATTAAATTTTGCTGATGTTTTTTTTTGTGATATTACAACCGTTAAAACTGACTTGGGGTAAACATTGACAGTTTGTGTGACTTTGTAGGGATGTTTGCTATCCGTGCTGAGCGGGACTACGTCATTGAAGAGGACTTTCTGAAAGGCGTTCGCAAGATTTCCGACAACAAGAAGCTAGAGACAAAACTGGACTACAAACCCGTCTAAAACTGCTGCACTCTGTTCTGCTATATGAGGGTCATTCAAAACGTTTATAGACTGACAGTTAGGCAAATGATATTTACATGTTATATTGTCACTTTTCAACATAGCCCCCTGCAACTGAAATGCACTTGGTCCAGTGTTTCTCCAAAGCTTGGATTCCACAGTAGAAAACAATTTTTCATGGTCTTTCAGCTAGCAAAGCAGCAATTGCCATGATAGCTGGAAAAGCAACATTAAAAATTCTTCTACAGTGGAATCTGAGCTTTGTAGAAACACTAGCCCAGTGTTTCTACAAATCTTGGCTTTCACTGTAGATTTTTAGTGCAGATAACTATGTTAAAAAGTAGCAAAATATGATGCACGTCTTATTTGGCTAACAATATGAGTCTACAAACTTTTTGAATGACCCTCGTAGATGTGTCTTCTGTGTTGCCGTGTTGTCCCGGGCTGCGGGATTGCTGTTCATCAACTTATTGTCCTGAAAAATTCTGGGTAAATTCACAAAAAATGGCATGCTCTGCTGATGCTCATGTCGAGAAGATATGTTAACTGTACTTCAGCTTTTCGTTTGGCAAGAAAATGTGATATAGGCTGTTTGTTGTAAAAACTTTTCCGGCATGTTAAGAGGAACTGTTGTACTACTGCTGGCTTTGCACATTATCTTATTGGAATGGAAAGGTCACCCTGAAATTGAATAATGCTCAAGTGAGGTACTGATGATCATAAAGTCACTTAACATTAATGACTGGAGAACCACGTTATAACACGTTAGTTCAAATATATTCACGGTGTATATAACTTCTTTTTGTTACTTCTGATATGTGTAAATGTATCAAAAGACAATACTGCATTATTTTCCATACAGATTGCATTATTTGGTTTCAAGAAAATTCAAAGAATACACATGGGTTTTAATTTCAGTAACCACTGGGACTGAAGATACAGTTTGGTTATACGTGGCTTTTTTGTTGCGATGAACTGTAGCTGATGCGCAGTTTGGAGTGGTATTGTTCGTTTTTTTTTCTGTTAAATAAAACCATTTTGTTACAAAAGGTGTGTTAAATTTCGCACAGTAATAACACAACAGCAGTTTATCAGTTCAAGTGCATTATATTTCTGGTGCAAAAGTAGCAGAAAAACATCAATAAAACATACAACAAAAACCGCTTACTTTACAGGCAGTAATTCTAGCATACACTTTAAGAATGAATATCAGAATCACTTATTTCATCATTGTCAGTTCACCAGTAACTTTTTGTTAGCATTTCTTCCACAAACAGCTAATCATATGCAGATGTCATATTCACTAGATGAACAACAGCAAATCAGTTAATTAAAAGATGCATATGAATAAAATTATACAAAAAACTAATGAATTTAGATGTTGGTTTAATTCAGCAGAAATAAAACTGTGCTGCAAATTACTGGAAAATTAACAACATGAGTATAAGTGTATTTAGTATGAGTATAGTTGTAGGCACATCCTCCAACAACCACAGAACAAAATGTTGTAATAATACTCAAGGTGACCACTTACAATAGTAATGCGGAAAAATTGGAAAAATGACATTCTGTCAAAATAGTAGTTTTCACGGCAACTGGTGTTGTTTGAGTTTGAGTTTCAGTATCTGCGTGTAATAGTCGAAAGACTGCCATTTAAGTCAAAGCATCGGGAAAAGTCTAATGAATGTTTAGCAGTATCTTTAAAAAGCTCGGTAGGTAGGTCACCCTGTGTAGCTGAAGTGCTATATCAATACATCAAATGCAGCAACAACAATTATACAATACATCACGTCATACTTTGTGATACAAGCCAAACTACACGTTGTTTCATAAAAAGGCACCCTTTTTTGTTTCTTTCATAACTCAGTTGAATGGTGATCAATTTACACAAAATTTTTACCAGCTGTAGCTAAGAAATATTAATTCAGAATATTTCGACAAAATGTGGCTGTTGGTTAAATATTCTTTGCCAGTCGTGATGTAATGCTGATGTCAGTTGTGAGTACAAGCCTGCCTGTATCAACCGGTGCTGTCAGTTGCTAACGTGTTTTGATGGGGAACTTTCTCTGTTTGGTGAAAAACGTTCATCGTATCAGCACTTAAATTTAAAACACGGTGGCATGTAATCAGGCGACTTGCAATCTAAAAACTCAACCACCTCGCAAGTGTTGTGTGCTGGTGCACGGTCTTGCTGGAAGGTGTAAAAGTCAAGCTATCCCCACGTGTAAAAGTGATCACTTTGGGTGTTTTTTGTGGGTGCAATAGTGAAATTTCAACCGTTTGACATCACTGAACCAGATGAAGTTTACCATCGATGCAGGGCAGCTATTCAGCAACTTTTAGCATTGGTCGCGACAAGCAAGTTTGTACCCACGGCAAACGGCAAGTGTGTACCGACGTCAGCATTACATCATGACTAGCAAAGAACATTTAATTGGCAGCCACATTTTGCTAAAATGTTTTGAATTAGTATTTCTTCAGCTGCAAATGCTGAAAATTTCGTGTGAATTGGTCATCATTTGAGTGAATTATGAAAGAAAGAAAAAGGGTGCCTTTTTATGAAACACCGTGTAATATACTACACATGCTTTACAATCTTTAACATGCTGATTTCTGTTTCTGTTGTTTTTTTTCATTATTTTTTATACATTTCTTAATTGCTCACAACCAAACATTAAGCAGATGCATTTGACTGACAGATCAAAACTGAATACCCTTTAGGCAGTTTTGAGCAAATGCTAAATTTGTGCATCATGTCACAAATAATGTACAGAACTACAGATAGCTCTAAAAAGCATAGCAAACTTTGATTATAATAGTTTTGTCACAGTCATACAAATTGTACACTGTGAGGCATAAAAACGCCAATTTTTTTACCATAATCTGAAGAAGGGTTGTCCAATTTTAATAATTTTTGGTACACATATTCATGACACAACTGGCCATCAAATGGCCGTTCAGTTCCCGCCTCACCCAACATCTGCTTCTGCACTACCCGATTAAAACAGAACAGAAAAATATGCACTAAATCAACAAAAAAAACTTTACATAAAATTCCATCTTTCCGGATAGGTGGCCACCAACAGCCAATCAGTTACAAGGTTTGACTGCTGTACAGCAGCACGTCTATTGAATATTCTAACATTCAGGAATATTGATGAACTCAAGAAGCGACTGGTGAAGTCTGGATTGGTCTGGAGCAGAACATTATCAACGAATGGAGAAAGTGTCTCCGAGCCAAGTTCGTGGGCCAACATTTCAAACATTTTATAGGCAGCTAAAAATGGACAATTAGATAAACTATCAGCTAAAATGATAAAAATATGGACAAAATGTGTGTTTTTTCATTAAGCAATAATACCAGTGGTTAAAAATGCAATATTTTGTTTGTTTTCTTTCCTTGGGTAGTGCAGAAACAGACAATGGGTGAGGTGGGAAACTAAACAGTCATTTGAGAGCCAGTTGTATCAGGAATATTCATACCAAAAACTATTAAAATTGGATCACTTTTCTTCAAGTTATGATGGAAAAAAATTTTGGTGTGTTTTTTTTATGCCCCACAGCGTAGTATAGTTTACAAAGCCATCATATGCTGTTACGGTGTCTTAAGATGTAGACACTCTTGAATATGCATTTAGATTACAATATAAATCACAAATAGTTAGTCCAAACTATGAGAATTCTTTAGTAAGCTATTTACCTTCTTGTCAGTCCACAGTTGTGGTAATTGTAATTGAAAGAAAACGATAACACTTCAACTGCAGTGAATAACAAATTAAGCGTCTGAAGCAGAAAAACAATCTTGTGATGTAAATGAATACCACAAACTTCCAATACAAGCTGGGGATATATTCACAGGTTTTAATACAAGCTGGGTACCGAGTTATGGGATACGATGCTGTTAGTAACACTGTCTTGTAAAGCAGCGGTCTAGACAGTACGGAAGTCAGCAGATTCATGGGTTTAAAAGGTTGGCGTTAAAAAATTGCAATTTTTCAACAAATGAGATGTTCCCAAAATTTCAATTTTGCAGCTCCAAATTCCCAGAGAATTGATTTTCAGCATTAAGTTCAGTATTTTTTGGATGAAAAGCACTAGACAAGAAAAAACTGTGAAAATTTTCCAAGAGATCAAAATTTATGGAAACTGCTTCCCCTGCCCACCCTGTATTGTGACATAAGTAGAACATGGAATTTACAGTTTTGAAAAATGTACTGTATGCATGCTGGCAATGTTTCAATAGTAGGCGGGTCTATTATGAATTGGGGGTTTTATGGCACTTGTTAGAAGTTGTATGGTACCCCAAGTAAATAACTATATTTATATATGAATATTTCATCCAGGAATGCAAACAAAACACTACACCGCATGCAGCATAGATTAGTGAAGAAATGTTGTAGGCAGGTGCCCCGACTGTTGCTAGGCAACAAACATGCTAGGCAACGAGGCCTTGCAGCTCATGCGATTGGCTGCTTCTCCTGGACAATGACAACTGCCTCAGCCATGTCTTCTTTGGCCAGCAGATCCTGCATTAAACCGACAAAATACCACACTCAGATTCTAGCTAACAACTGAAGATACAAGCACAAGTGCTTCACATTACCACTACTGACACAAGAGCGTAAAAGCAACAAGTTCTAATGATGTAACAATGTGTAATGTCCCTGACGGGAATGACAATGCTGTCTTCTGCAACACAATCAATTTGCCAAATTCCGCAGGCCAGTTCACAAAATTCCGTGGCTCACCGCAGCGAAATTGTACCAATTCTGTGGCTTACTGCGGCCTTCCGTTTGTGAGTAAACTGAGCTCTATCTAGTCAAGAAACTTTAAGGCTGGCATTGCGCTGAATTATGCTACCAACATGCAGAAAAGTTTTACGCAGTCCGGTTCAATTTTTTCTGTGATATAGTCAGTGTGTAATTAGTAATATTTACGTCATTAAGCCAAAGATCGTATTAATTGCCGGTCATTTCTCAACTATTGCAAAATTCCGCAGAAATATAAAGTTCCACAAAAATGGGCAAATTCTGTGGCTCGGCTCGAAATTCCGCGGAAAACTCTGAGCCCTAATCATCATCAACAACATTCTTTGTCTAGCTCACTTAAACACCAGTCCTAGTTAAGAGACCAGAAAGTGACCTTAGTTCTGTTCATATCTTGACTTAATAATTGCTTAAAATTTCGGCCATGGTGACTCTGATGATTCTTTGCTGCTAGCCTGTTAAGTCTGCCTCAATAGTGGTCCAAGTTGAAAAAAACATAATACACCTTCTGAAAATTTACAAAGCTGCACCAGACTGTGTCAAGGTAACCACTGGTCCTGGAAAGTAATGGAAAAGTCGTGGAAAATAAGCATAATGTCATGGATTTTATGGTTGTCTTACTGAAAATCTGGGACAGAAAATGTGCATTTCTATTTCTGTTAGAGCTGCTGTGTGACTCAAATTACGCTAAAAATACGTTTGCAGCCAAGGCTCCACCACGGAATCTGCTAAGGAGCTCACAATACTCTCGCAAACTTCCTAGTCGGCCCACCCCCTTGTATTTGAAAAATATGTTGTGCAGATAGGTCATGATTTTCATCTGTTTGGTCATGGAAAAGTCGTGGTAAGTCCATTTTGAAAAACAGTGGTCACCCTATCATGTGAATCAATAACATGAGATGAAAATCAACCTTCTCTGAGATGGTTGGGCTTGGCAACGGCTGGTGCTTGAACTGTGCAGCTGCAGCCAGTCTGTTGTTTCGCTTGCACCTCACTATCACCTACATGCCGAAACATATGCTTGTATGACATCAATATATTCATACAACTGAACATATGACGATGATGCTATTTCTGCTAATAAAAATGTCATCTGAGATGGAAAATGCTACAGCTTTTAAAGAACGATATTCACGTTGGCAGTTTCATCGACAGTTTCCTTAAGCCCAGATTCCGTTACGACGACTTTGCGACTTTCACCAAAACTTCCCCATAGGGAAAGTCACTGGCACAAATCATGAAAATACACGACACAAATCATGTACATCAAGCAGTCGGACAGTTTTGGAAATAATCAGCCTCAATCATTGTGGTGAATGAACATACTGTTGAATGTAACAACTCTTCGCCACAATCAAAGATGATGATTGAATGAAACTGTCTAATTGCTCAATCAATTGCCATCTGACATATCTTGAATGAATTAACTGTAACAACGCCATCAATACTTTCACTGATGTCGAACATTCGGTAAAACTATCGAAACAGCATTTCATGAAATGTCCAAACTTTCATGGAGGCACGAAAGAGCCAGTAGTACGTAAAATATTACACAAATATATAGACTGGTAAGATAGAAAAATACGTACACTGACGATGGCGATGATGATGAAGATAAGAAAAAGGGCTCCAAAGGCACACATCGTCAGTCTCAGAATGGCATGCTTACGCAGCTCTCCGTGATGATGGCCTGTTTACATATACACTCATTAGCATTATCGTCAGCAGCAGCAGCATTAGTACCAATAGTAGTAATTCTATAGGCATGAATTGAACTGTGCACTTCACAAAATAAACTGAAATACAAATAACAGAAACGTTAGTTCACTCACTGAACTGAAGTTATCAGAACTCCACTGATATACTCCAGTTCCATTCAGTTCAGTTTGTTCAGTCTGTGCAATGCAATTGAACTGTTATTTCACCAACTATTGCAACAGATGTTATTAGCGCTGTACCGAATAGCAGATTTTACTATTCGGCCGAATAAGAATAATTCATTTTATTATTCAGCCAAATACGAATAGAATATGAATAGCTGATGCAGGTTCAAACACAATGTACAACGCCCTGGATTTAATGCTCACACATGCTGTGAAAAAATCCAAGTCGGTCATCTTAATTGTATTCATGTTAAACGAATGATACTAGCAAATACTGCTGACACTAACGAAACATGCTATATACTAAACTGCTAAGGGAAAGCCTTAAAGCGTCGTGTGGGCGTTATGCTACAGAGACTGCCAGCTGACAGCAGCTGTCTTTGAGACTATATGCAAAAGCACCAAGTGGCAACGGCATATGCTTATTATTCGTATTCGGTCTATTTTTTGCACTGCAATTCAGCCGAATACGAACACACTATTCGGACTACTATTCAGGCCGAATAGAATATCAATAGAATATTTGGTACAGCCCTAGATGTTACCTGTCTGTCTGCACACTCATAGCCACTGATAGCCACAATGAGACGACAGCTAGCAGGCATATTCATGCGACTCAAAGTAACAGTCGTAAAGGAAACTCTGCAATGCCTAATCCTATGGTACCATTCTACTGCTGCTGCTATGGGCCCACAGACTTAAAATTCACGGCCTGAAGGCCTTTGTCAATCTGAACTGATATCAACACTTTCAAATGCCTGCTAAAAACATAATTTTTTCGCAAGATCATGACAGTAAAATGTACTGAGTGCATTACATGTTTTTTTGGAATATGTGCCATATAAATTTAAACTCTATTCACTCACTTACATACCATTAATTACATACCACTGCTATTCTGTACAATATGGCTAACCCAAAACAACGTGTTGGCATTTATGTTACATAATGCTGAGATACAGAACAGAGCACAATTTAATCATTACCTGGATACATGTAGTCCACAATCAGTCTCGGAGTGGTTGTTCCATCATGGGCAAACTTATGTTTCACGTTCACAGAGCGCGGATCGGGATTCAGCGATCCGCCGTGTCCCACTGGGATGCGACAGCGTCCGTCCTGCATGCGGCGTCTCATGTGCTCACTGGCGGATGGCAGATCTGTGACTCCATCGTGAACCACTACCACCTCCACCACCACGACTCTAGCTTCCGTTTCCATATCCATGTTGTCACTGGATTTCTTGGCCTCCGTCTGACACAACAATAACCATTAGTTCTATGAACCTAAAAAGATGTGGCTTAGCGGTAACACGTTGAGTCTGATCAACAAAGTTGCACTATGCCGGGCTGGGTTAGTACTTAGATGGGTTCAGACACCCGGGTACATACCCAAAAAAACCCGGTGGGTTTTTTTCCGGTAAACCCACCGAAAAAACCCACCTCATTTAACCCACAGCATTTAACACACAATTAAAAAAAATTCATAAAGACCCAAAACAGTAATGACGACCAGCGCCTCAGATTCAGTGTTTACACCGACCTTGTGCATTTTAATATATAATATGTATAATATAATATATCATATTATTCATAAACCTCCAAAACCCGTTGGTCCGGCATATTTTTAAACCCCTTAAAACGCAATAACGTCCCCCAAATCCACTAAGTTGGGATTTTTAAAAAATCCGGGTCTTTTTGAAAAAACCCTGGTACTTAGATGGGTGACTGCTTGCGAGCAGGTAAACGGTAAACCATCATGGTATGTAACCAGCTGCCAGAGTCAACTCCGCCTTCCATCCCTCTGGGGGTAATCAAGTACCAGCCTGTCTGACTACGGTTAAAACGGGGAACATTCACCTCACTCAGCTGGCAGGTAACACTGTGTGATCCCATATGGCAGGTGATGCTCCATCACTAAGACGGGTTTCCTTTAAAGAGCTAGACACCACCTTTAACCTTCAAAAAACCTAAAACATTGATTACTTCCAGGACCACCACTCTAGTCCCCATCTCCATGTCCATATTGTCATCTGACTTTCTTTTCTTCATCTGACACAATCATAGCTGACTGGCTGTCATTTATTCATCAAGTCTAAAAAACCCCCAAAACCTAACAAAAAATCTAGCTGTCACTAAGGAGGGTCAACTATATGTGAGTGTAGAAGGCCAGCAAATGATTTTCATGTTATGTGAAAAGGCTTATGCGACTTCCTACAGAAACCTCGGTCCTGTCTCACTGCTTTGGAAATATGACATACATAGCCACAATAGTGCATACTGATCTTCAATGTCATCCAAAGTCAATCAATTTTTAAAATAATTAAAAACAATAGCACATTGAAGGCTAAAAAAACAAAACTTAAATTACTGACACTGGATTCACTTTGCACTATATGAACACATTTTTATTAGCCACATATCCCAAATTAAAATTAATTTATACAAGTAAGCACATACTTAACTGCACAAAATCGTGTTACACAACCTTAATTTTGTAACTACCTGGTATGCTAAACAAAATAAAATTAACACTAAGTAGAAATAGAGCATAAATAAATTTTTGCCATGTAACTAAAATATCACCGAAAAAGTTGTCTGATGGAAATTAGTTGCAAATAAGCTAGAAAAAAAAACAGATAAACGCTGTACCTTGACAACGGTGACATAGTGCGGTTCAACGAGCAACCATGAGCTGACGTGATCCACAATGAGAGAGTGAAGGGAGTCCAGTTTAGTGACATCGATATGATGTTCCACGACCATCAGCATGTGTATGTGCATCGACACCGTTACGTTGCGCACTGCAGCACCGACACAGTGCAAAACCAATTTAAGCGTGCGCACTTGCACCGTCACGTTGTGCATACTAGCACAACCCAGTGTAGATGCAACGCGAGTGTCACTATAGACACTTTCATGTGACACTGGATTCACTTTGCACTATATAAACACAGGCTGGTTGGTGGCGTGGCATAGTTGGTAGCGAGTTTCGGCTGAAACGAAGTTACTCTACGCCGGGCTTGGTTAGTACTGCGATGGGTGACTGCCTGCAGGCAGGTAAACCATCTCGGTGTGAAGCCTGCCAGCTAGGTCAACTCAGCCTTCTACCCTCTGTGGGACGGTAAAATGAGTAGTAACTCATTTATTTACATGAGTTACGGAAGGTGGGGACCTTGGTACAGCTGACTGGGGTTGCCTAGCCGGCCACTGCGCCAGCCTGTGTCTGCAGGCTGTACACGGTGGCTGTGCGGCAGGCGGCTCTGGTTAGTGACAAAAGCGCATTAGAGGCGTGTGCATGCTCGCGATGATGCGCTATACAAATTGACAACCTTTACCTTTACCTTTACAAACCACACTGTGCACTACAGCGTGGCACCACAGTTGAAGAAGCAATGTACAGGGTAACTCTAAAAAATACCCCAGAAGACAATATGCAATTTGTCTGCAACAAGGTGCCCATTTTTTAAAAAAAATGTCAAAGCTGCTTAATAGAGCTGGGAATAATCGACTCGAATCGATTCACTCGGCAAATTGATTCAAATTGATTTGGCAGAGTGAATCGAACTCAAGCTAATTTTGATTCGACTCACCAATTTCGTAAAATATTAAAGTCAATTTCTGTTGACAAACTCGTGTCTCTGCGCACTGACTGCGCTAACTGCATGCGTGCATTCACATTGCGCACAACTTTCGTTTAGTTTCACTTTACTATCACTCTGTCACGAGCTTCTGAAAGCACAACCAGTAACGTCAAGTTACCGGTAACTCTCTCTTCCTCGACAAGATTTGTTTTACTTACACGAGTTTCATTTAGTTCTTCTGGGTTGATCTACCGACGACGGTGCGGTAGTGTGATAGTACAGGTCCAAATTACAACTCAAAGTTTATGAATCACCAGTGAACAGTGGCGTCGTGAGTCAAAAATAGGCAGGGCCAGAGTTGCAATTTTTCCACCGGACACTGCTAATTTTCGACAGAAAAGATTACGAGTGCTCAACATTTAACTTTTCCTGTAAAATCTCCCAAAAACGCAGGTATGAATTTGGCATTTTTAAACGAACATTTTCCAACGAGAAGATCTTTGACAATTTTCTCGACAGTTAAAAATTTACGGTTCGCAACTGCCCCCCTCCCCGCATCACCATTTGCTCTCTTGCTACGACGCCACAGCCAGTGAATCGAATAGAATCAAATCAAAATTCTTTCGAATCAAATCGGATTTGTTATCAGCCGAATCATCCACCTCTACCGCTTAATCCTGATACTTCTCTGAATCGAACAGTATACAATGTTGTACCCACCGTATCCTATATATGACCACACTGCCATGTAAAAGAATGACTACAAAAATCACTACCATACGCCATCATAATGTGCATAACAATGACACTTGTGTTGCATTTACACAGAATGTGATGCAAAAGCAATGCAAACGTTAATATCAACAGAAATGTGTTGTGTGTCGTGCAGTGACACAACAGCTTAATAGTAATAATAAGTTCTAATGATGTAAGAATGCGTAGTGTCCCTGTCAAAACTGACAATTGCATTAAAAAGTGACATGGAGATGAACTAACATCCCCATCCCCATCGTTATTTTGATGAAACTGATTGCCGTTAATAACCCACACATTTTACTACTTTTGCTTACTAATGTACTGCAAATTAATAACGTTTATAAACTCCACAGTTGACAAGTCAAGCTCAGAGTAACTGTTAATCATCACAGTAAATGACTAGCGTTCAGTTCACTTCATAAAATATATATATAGGCTCTACTCTAGCTGCAGAAATTATAATCCTATGTACGTAAGTAACACAAGTATACGTCTTTATCAAAATCTATCTACGGATGAAGTTGTAGTTGTTCCCATAACCGCAGGTATACAGCTAATCCTGTCCACATTCCCGTGGGAATACCGCCTGTGGGAATACAGCCGTATTCTCCCCATTACCATAGTAATTACTGCGGTTTACCACCGTCCCCATCCCCGTGTCACTCTTTAAATTGCATCCTCTGTAACATAATCATTTCCTTAGTTTACGTCTGTCAAAAACTACAAAACATGGCTGACGGTAAACCAGAGTTGTAGCAATAACAATAGCATTGCGGTTTATGGATCACTATGAATGACGCACCACAGTTGGGCTTGTGCTCCGGTATGTAGATGGGAGTATGTGTTTTGGGCATCTTGTGTCCAAGTCCATCGACGCACCAGCACTCTGTCTGACTATGGGTGCACTGCATTGGTTTGAATGACCCATCAATCTCGCACTCCACCTTACTGGAGCCAAGAGCATTCGGACTGTCATGCTCAGACTCACACAGCGTCTTTACTGCACAGCACATGGACAATTACACCTAGATACAATAGATACCTGTGGCCAAATTTGCAAAACTTCTTTGGAAAATGTCTGAAAGAATTTGAGAAGATCTTCCAAAGAAGATTCTGAGAAAGGGTGCACAATTTTCGAAACTTCTTTGAAAACTTCTTAGGAAGAATTTAAACAAATATGTAGGAAAGCACTAACCTTGTCCTACACAGAGAAAGCTGCGTAATAAAACGAAATTTGCAACAAAGTACACAATGTTGATACTTAGCTTAGACGTCACATGTGACGTCATAGGTTATTGCATAACGCTGCAGTAAAATCAGCAATGAGTAAGTAAAGAAAATTGACGTTTGGTCAACTTAAAAAAACGAAGCGGTGTGTAAAATGCGTTTCCCATGGACGTGCTAAGATAAGAAGTTTTCCAAAGAAGTTCTGATTATGTCACATGTTCGGTATAAGTGCATCTGATTGGTTGAACTAGTTTAAGAAGATAAGAAAAGAAGTTCTTTGGAAGTGCAAAGAAAGCCATCGAAAATTCAGATAAGAAAACTTCTTTGGAATTCCTAAATCATCTGACATAGGAAGATCTTTGGAAAATGTCTTAGAAAAGTTTCGAAAATTTGGCCCCTGATTCACATAGTGACTCTATTCAGAAGTGTGTGGAAAACTGAAAATTCCATCCGTGGTCATTTTTGGTCTGGAATCAATGTGCATTTGGTTTTGTTAAAAACTGTGATTTGACTTTAAAACTGTTTTGTTTTGCTATTCTGAAAATAAAAATCGAGCCTATTTCAGTTTCAAGAATGACAAAAACAAAACAATTCCCAACCAAAATCATGTTTTCCAACAAAAGTGAACCTATAATCATTCTAAACCAAAAATTGCTGTTATTTTAAAATCAAACCAAAACAGAACCAGGACCAAACTTCAAAAAGCACTCCGCGCAAATTTTTTATTATAATTCTACCAGTTCAATCTACGTCATGCAGCCATCTTCAGAGAGAGTTAACAATGTTTGCACCAAGAAACGCAAACTAAAAACACCACACAACTGCTATACAACTGAACAAGAGTGTTGCCCCGCTATGTACAGCTAACAATGAATAGCTTCTTTTCAACCAACCTGTGCACTTAGGCTTCGTGACTCCATCGACTGTTCTGTTTCTGCAGACAAGTCCGTCCTCACACGGCTCTGCGCCCTGATATATACCCAGATAGACAATCACTGCTACACCATCCTACGCTTTTCCGTAACAGAACAGTGAACACTGCAGCAAAAGGTTTCTAAAAGAAAACAATTGCAATTAACTGGAATTTCAAAATAATGACCAACAACATATAAAAAGCAGCAAGCTAACTGCACAATTTTTCAGGAGTTACTCCGAATAACAAAACACCAAAAACAAAACAAGTAAAGTGCACAAAAGCACACATCAGAAAAAAATAAATAAAATGGTTATAACTTGACAAACAGTGCAAGTACTTACAGGTATCTTGACCTTTGACCATTACACTCCATAATCTAATCAGCTCATCTATGTCCCAAGATGCACTGAAACTGTAAGTAAGTAAGCAAGTAGGTGCATATTTAAAGTGTGCAATGTCGGCCAATGGCCGAATCTGAGGCACTTAGCAAGCCGCTAGGGGGAGCAGTAGGCCTGCTGGAAAACTCTAATGCAAAAGAATAATGTTACAGCATCACAGGCAGGACTAACCCCGAGAAGGCTTCACACAGTCATGTAATACTGGGTATTAATATGTGCTCAGATTCGTTATGATAGGCTGAACAGATAAGTCCTGAGATGCGCCACTTGCAAACGTTGAATAAAAATAAAGCAATGCACGCAATATAAACTGCAGAAACGAGCTTACATAAGACCCAGAAACAACATGCAACATGCAAACACAACATCGCTGTCTCCCCAGCAAAAACAAAGGCACAGAAAATAAAAAAAATCATCAAAAATACATAAATCAGCAACATCTAGGTCATATGGAACACAGAAACAGTATTCCAGCAGCAGCAGTTCATGAAGCAAACAGTGTCAGCTCGTTCAAGCGCAAACTAAAAACCCACTACTTCTCGGTGTGTTTTGACGACTTTTAACTGTTAATTATGACACTGTGACATTTGCTATGCAATCACGGTCCGGTCTTCTGTAGGCGAGATACCATAAACTTTGCTACTACTATTATTACTACTACTACTACTAACAGCAAAGTACCTCGCAGTTCTGGGGCTGTGGTTCATCAGCACAGTCACAAGTCATGCAACCATCGGGCTTGTACACGTAACCATGTGGACAGCGATTGGCACACATGGGCATTGGGCCGCGACATCTCGGCCTACCGGATCTGCTCTCTGAAGGTCTCAACTCAGGCACCGCACAGTTGCAGGTCATGCAGCCATCCTCCTTGTAGCGATAGCCATGCGGACAGTAGTTAGCACACATTGGTTCCGGGCCACGACACGGCGGCCTTGTTGGCATCGCTGCATTGAAGCACGGACATAGTAATTATTTAAATAAGTAAGTTAACAGCAACTGTTGCGAACAGAAGTTGGTGCACACAGTTTAAGCAGCTGGTAAAGAAATTTTGAAAAGATAAAAACATTTTTAAAAATTTCATATAGCTATATTTCAGCAATCAGTCATTAGGCATTCTAAGGCAAGGTTTTTGTATCAGCAGATCCAGTGGTTTTAAAGGCTGTGTATATTTCTTTACGTAAAACATATCTCCGAGTTACGCAGTGTCACATGCCACATGTGTTAAACTCAGCCAAGCACTCAATTTACCTACCCCGAAGAAACTAAAATCTGAGTAGACATTGGGTTGGTTACATGCTGATATGGTTTACCGGCCCATGAACATTTACCCCTTTTAGCAGTAACCACCCAGTAGTGACCCAACCAGAAGCCAAACCTACGACCTCAGTTGGTCGTACTTCCAATGTCCTAACGATTAAGCGGTCAAGCTGTCACGCCGAGATCGCAACACAATTAAAAGTCATCTCTTTTAAATCTAACCGGTAAATCGATGCCTTTAAAACTTACTTAATATTGCTTCTGAATAGTCAAAATTGCTGATGAAACATAAAGATATAAATAAATAAGAAGTCTGGCTCGGACATTACTATATCAAATGCGATATCGACATACATATAGTAAGCAAACACAAGCTGTAATTTTTGTAGCATAAAACAAGCTTTCAAAAGCTGCTAGAAATGATATAATAGATCTCAGAATGATTACAGAAAGGTTATGCCACCTACCAACACACTTAGCAGGCAGCCTAGTGCATGAACGAAGACTGGCGCAGGGCAGAGGCTTGCACTGCAGACCAGGAGCACAGTCAATGGTCTAAGCACACACATACACACAAACACAGATATTGTAGTACACAGATGCAGAGAGAACAAAGAAACAGAGAGATAAAAATAAAATGTTAACTGAATGCATGCACAGTGCATTAAATACAGACATATCAAACACACATACCGGTATGGCCTCCAATAGCGGTATACCAAATACCGGGATACTGGCCTAAATTTCACCGGCATCGATACTGGTATTGCACTGTCCAATACCGTAGTTTTCGGTATGGGCAGTGCTAGAAGTTATCAGCATGAAGCACTGCACAATCTGTGACCATTTGTTTAGCCGGTGACTGAATGACGTAGGCCTAAGTACGAGGCTACGTCACTGTCCTTGCATCAGGTAGGCTTACTCAGAACTCAGACTGCATTGCACACTGCTAAAAACACGTGGGCGGCCGGGATGCTGAATGAAGTTGCAGTGTCGACCAACTAACCCACGTTTACTGGTACCTAGTTAGAGAGACCGCGGGCAGCAAGGGTCACTAAGTCTAGTGAGTCACAATCATTTTATACCAGTCATAAGCTTACATTTGATTACCCAGGCCTACTTACTGACCCTCAAAGCAACATCCGTAGGCCTGGAAGCAGAAAGAGCATTCGCAGCTGAGGGATTTTGTGCTCTAAACCACGCTCGTTGCGGGAGATTACACTCTTAACACATTATGTTTTCTTAGTTCAGTCAGTCACTAACTTTCTTCTATAACGCTTAACGTCAGATAGGCCTAAATCATAAATGACTACATTAAGAAGATAGGCCTATAAGCAAGTATTCGTATAATATGCACTACAGAGTTATTCAAGTTACAAGACCCCCCAAACGCCATTTCCTATACTTAACGTTCATCGCCCTTACAACAGTGTCAGCACTACCATGCTGCACTGTGATTATACTGACAGAAGATCCAATAAGACCTTGAGAAATTATGAAAAAACTGACACATTTAACATATTATTTCAGTACTAAGAAAGACTTATGTAAAAGCATCATCAGAATCACTTTTACTAAGTTAACCAATGCAACCTGCATAAGTCAAACTAAGTGTAAATTTACATTTTGCAGATTTCAAAAACAATAACATAAGTAGAAAAAGCAATAAACAGTATGCAACTCTTAACTACAACACATGAGCAAATAATACAATCGCTAGCAGACTGGGTAGCTTAAATGTTACCTGGCATGGATCGCTGAGGCAGCTGCAGAATTGACATCCGTCAGCATCGCGTTTGAACCCAAACTCACAATACATGCGGCACATTGGACGATCCTCGCACGAGGGGGCCGGTCGCTCATGACCATCCGGTCGACCAATCAGAGAGCTCTCGGCAGCACCGAGGCACTCGCAGATTGGACATCCAGTGGAATCTTTCTTAAAGCCGAACTCGCAGTGCATCGCACATAGTGGGCGCTTGCAGCGAACTAAAGGCTCCTCCCCTTCCTCCTCCGTATCTTCATCAGCGTATTCATCGTAATCATCATCACTACTTGAGGAGTCAGATGAAGAGTCTGGTAAATTGTACACACACACATACACACAGAAATACACAGACAGTTTACATGGTGTGCCAAAAAATGATCCACCTTGTTTTTGTCAGAACTTCATCAAATCTCCACCAAATTTGATAATTTTCGGCATACACATGGGCAAGACTATAGAATTATGTAAGGTACACTCAGTGTCCACCTCACATAATTTGTCAACACACTACCATGTTAAAGGCAGATGACGAAGTTCTAACAAAAACAAGTTGGGTCATTTTTTGGCACAACCTGTACATTATAAAATCGTACACAAAGTACACAAAAATAAAAGAAAAACGTCATACAATACCAAAATAAGAAATTGAAAATTCAATATCAAAGTAGCATGGCAAAGTTGGACAGAATGACCCATAACACCAGGATCGACTCTATGAATTAGTCTTTAGCTGATCATTACGTAACATGCTTATGCTTATTTAGATACATATTTTGATTAGTCTTCTATTTTATCCTGTTGATGGTAACAAACATAATGTTTTTAAACACAATGCACAATAAAAGTTGACCAGATAAAAAAGCCGAAAAGTAAAATAATAAAAACAGTCACTGTACAATAAATTGTACACAGACAATGCTTATTTAGATACACATTCTGATAAGCCTTTTTTTACTGATGGCGTTAATAAATATAATGCTGTTAAACATAATGCACAATAAAAGTTGACAAAATTTAAAAAGCTAAAAGTAATAGGAAAAACTAGAAATTCGGGGCAAAGCCCAACGTGAGTCCACCGGCGCCCTAAGTCCGACTGGGGGAAAATATGGGGGGGGAGAAATTTCCCCGGCATCAAAGTAATGTGGCCCGAACTCAAATGCATTGGCATACGCCGAACGCGCATTGTCGACTTAGGGTAGGTCAACATGAGCGCCTATAACATTGTTCGTAGTGGACAGAATTTCACAAAAATTTTTTTTGTTCAACGCCGAAAGGATCGTACTCATCAACGCCGTTTAGATTTTGTCGCTATCTTCATCGGTTCGAGAGATATTTGCGCTCAAACTCGAAAGTTGTCATAAATCGCACCGATTTTTGCACGTTTTTTGCCCTCCCAAATTTTAAGGGGGGCGGTGCCCCCAAAAGTTGTACTTGCGTTAACACCC
>Ga0056128_1001892_pt1 | contig 24262 bp, 10 predicted proteins | sample WorMetLIZISLAND2_FD_71113 | JGI IMG/M metagenome (GOLD analysis project Ga0056128, IMG submission 71113) | Marine gutless worms symbiont microbial communities from Max Planck institute for Marine Microbiology, Germany - Olavius geniculatus... ... | reverse complement strand
ACCCCGAGGTCATCTGGGGGCGAGCGGGGGAGCCCCAATGTTGGCGGGGGCACTGCCTGCGACACCGCCGAGGTCGGGGGCTGTCGCCGCGGCTCAGCTGCTCAACAGTCTGGTGATGGCGTCGGCAGCCGGACGACAACTGTTCCATCGCATCTCGTCGTCCATTGGATGAGAAAGCATACGACGATGACGTCACGGTGATGACAGAATGATTTCGTTGTTGTTTTTTCTACAAGTATTCAACTAAACCGAGCTGTGCTATTTGCTATTGTTTCATTTCTTTTTTTAGCGAACTGTCATTCAGTGTCGTGTGTGCATATGTCACTGTTTCAAGTCCAATATTTAGCTCTTTCCTCATTTTCGCCAAAGGGCAATCGCAGAGGGAGTTTGGCAATAAACCAGAGGCGTCGTCAGTTGAAAAATAAAAAAGACAAAAAATTGCAATTTGCCTATGCAGATAGCTGCAAATTTCGGAATTTTGCTTTTAATTTTAATTCTGTTTTTAAATGTTTAAAAAATAGGAGAACTTTTTGCCCAAAATTTATTATTTTTTGGAAGAAAATTTTTTGGCAAGCTAAAATTTAGAACATGGACGCTACCACTTATCTTCGCTAGTCTATAGACATGTCCAGAGAAAAATAACCTTCCGCTGGCATGACATTTTTCCTAACAAAGGTGGTAGATTTTTAACCAAATCATGTAAAGTTAATATATTTGTTTTTCTGCAGTAATTTGTGTGTGATGATAATTATATACGCTGTAAATGTTAATGTTATGTACGCTGTGAAATGAAAAACTGAACGGTTTTTGATGGCAAGTTGTGTCAGGAATATTTGTACCAAAAATTACTAAAATCTGATAATTGGTTGTCAAGTTACAGTTAAAAATGTCGGGGATGTTTTTAGACACATTGTGCATTGCAACTTTTTTGCAGTTTGCCAAACTTATAATACGTCGTCGTCCATTGGCTGTTTTTACTCGCAATTTGTTTTGCAATTTAGTGGCTTAACCAATGTGAAAAATTTGAACAAAACTAGTGTCCCCTCACGACTCCCCAAACATATGCCACATGCCACATTTCTAAAGTTGTGTGAATACGACGATACGTTTTAGGTAATTTTTAGTTTGGAATATCAGCATATCACCTGAAAGCGCCTATTGAACAATCAAACCGTGATGCAGCATGCAGCCATATCACCGCTCCAATCAGCCACAATAGGCCATCATTCCATTTCATTTTTCATTTCCGTATCATCGTCAACATCTTAGCTTGCTAAACGTACAACTGTTTTCCTGAAAATTTTTCTTACGCCATGTAACGTGTGCAGATAATTATTTATTTGAAAGACGTCGAACGTGTGTGCGTGTGTGCATGTGTGCATGCATTATATATGTGTTATGAAAATTATAACTGCATATGTGTGCAATTAAAATAATGTTAAACGGCTTCTAGCATTCAGTTGCACAAAACATAAATCTTTCGACTACAATATAGCGCCAGGAAAATTTTAGTAAAGATATTCTTAAGCGTATATTACTCTAAAGTTGTTCGCTGTTTTCTCCGCAACCGTTTGAAATTTTAATTTAAAATTTTGCGACTTTATTTACTTAAATCTTCTACATTTAACTGCCAAGTAAAATGTGATTTCGTTGAAAAACGACGAAGTTATCGACTTTTTAACATGACCGCCAACCGATTTTTCAGCATTAAAAATGTTAAAGCTAAAACACCAACTCGTTGAAATAACACAGTTAACTAAATGTAAAAAAATTAGCAAGTAAAGCTGTGAAATTTTAAATTAAAATTTTAACCTAAACGGTTGCTAAGAAAATAGCGAAAAACTTCAGGGGGCTACTTTTTTGGCCTCACCCTGTACATATAGCGAACGAGACGATCTGCATGAAACTGAGTTGAACTGTCAATTCGCACGTAGGCTGCAGTCCGTTCAAAGCAACTGAAATGAACTGAAATTAGGTCTACTTAATTTCTTTCGCTTTGTGGAAGCCTTCATGCAATATACGTCAAAATGACTGCGGCATTGACACATTGCGCGGTTTTTCTTTCGACTGCACGGCTTTTTTCTACTATAGGCTACACGACAACTTTTTTTCTACGATAGCGTGAGAATTCTCTACAGGCCACGACTTTGCCTCGGGGTGAGTGACTGTGTATAGAGTACAGCGAAAGAACGAAACTGTCTCTGAAAATAGCCGGCCGGTCGGTCCCCGCTGCAAATGGACGCTACAAATTAGCGAAGACGCTTTGCGCGGATGAGCAGGCACAAATGCACCCAGAATGCACCGCGTCGCTTCCGGTAGGCCTGTGTACCGCCGCGCGAAGACGGAAGCCGACACAATTACCGCATGCGTGGTACCGAGGTGTCTTTGAACGTTGTTTCGCGACAAATGGCGCTCCATAACCGTCAAATGGACCAATCGCGACCGCATCGGAAGGAAGACACGCCCGAATGCCGGTCGGTCGGCGTAATCTGCCATAACTCGCAGGCAGCGACAATACGCGTATGCCGCAAGGCCGACGCCTTTGTAGAGCGACGACTTGAAAGCGATGAGGACGAGAAACGCCGCGTCTTTTACAGCAGCGTGAAAAGTTTTCTAGCGGTCGAAAATTCGCCGATGTTCTCTCTGACCCTCAGTCAGTAATAGACAAAGATGGCTGAAAGCAAAGCAGAACTTAATCCATGCCGGAATCTCAAAACCATTTTTGCTGTTTTCGAGTTTTGACTCATATCGCCCTTACTGTTGAAGTTTTTTTTGCTCTGATATATTATAACGGCGTTGACACATCAACGCCCGGGCAGTATTTGAACAGTTCAATTCCCGGGATGATTCGCATAAACTGAACCGTAGAGGACCGAACTAACATTCGGTGCATTTCGTTAATTGGTTTCGGCCGCTAGCGCCGGAGCACCCTGGTGACACTATAGGCCTACTAATAACCGAGAACGTTAATTAATCAATCAGGAATTTTTCAAGTGGCCGATATATACGTGAAGAACAAAAACTACTGCGACCGAAAACCTCATGAGTTTGAGTTCGTCCGTTTGACTGCCGGTCGGGTGACTTTGGTTACTACTTGGGTGGGCGATTCTGCGATTGAGAGACTGTCTGTATTCTGCAGACAGGTAAGAGGTAAACTGTCTCGGTATGCATTTATAACCGACCATCAAGGTCAACTCAGCCTTTCATCTGTCTGCGGTAAGTAAATCAAGCGCCGGCGGGACACCGTGTCGAGTGGCAGGCAACAATATGTGATCCAATATGACAAAATGACGCTCCGTATATATATCTCTGAGGTTGTTGCGACGAATGACTATACATAGGCTTACACAGTCTTTGACCATTTTTAGCCTTCAAAATTTGTCATTTAGGTATTCATTCGATAGTGGCTGCACGTTTCTCAATTATCAGAAGACAGATTCCAATGTTTGCCTATGACGATCGGAATTTGCTCACGAAAAACAGGGGGACGCCCCTCCCAAATGTCACGGAAAAGCAGTGTTTGAATTGCTTGGGGAGGGTTGGGGGGTTGAATTACCCGACTGTTTCGGAACCCCCCCTAACACACTGTCAAATTACTGGGGTCAGCTATATACTATATAATTAATTACCATTTACATCACAATTTTGGCCAGGCTTCGACCGCCAACAAGTTCAACTCCAGCTAATTTTTCTCAATTCAAACACTGCGGAAAATGGAGCTTATTCCCTCCTCCCCGGTAGAAGCTGGCCCTCCGTCCATTTCTCTTTCTCCCCCTCGCTTCTGGGCGAATTCAGCGTTTGCAACCGTCATCATCATCACATCATCATCGTGCTCTCAGCGGCTTATCATTCATCGACGAGTGACGAGTGGTCGTGCCTGTTGACGGGTTGGCCCGACGACGCAGAAGAGCAATTTCGGCCGATTGCCGACGACCGACGTCGAATTAGCTGCCGTTGTCGCCGTGCTGCGAAAAATCATCGCGATGACGACCGCATTAGCACGATTGCCGCTTTGCTCGGCGACCTCCCGAAACGACCGAAATGGCCGCGGCGCAAACGGCGCCACGCAGTTTCGCCGGCGATTACTCGGAACAATTTGTATATGCGCCGACGCCCGACTGTCCGATGTACGCTCGAGAGCGGATGCTGCATATAATGTAGAAAAATTCGAACTAATTGGTACGTTAACTGCGCTCTGGGGCGCCAAATCAAAAAAAAAACTACGAATATTGTCATAATAAATGTTCCGCTGTGAGATATAAGTTAGCTTTTTAGTATGCACTTGTGTGTATTATAATTTTCTTCGTTTTGTCTTTAAACTGCAAAACAGTGCTGCCGTAAGACGATGTTTTAACGTGAGTACAGAGCGACCTAACTGAACTGTCATGGTTTAGTTTTTGACGAACTGATCAGTAAAGACAATACGCAAGCAGTAATGCATTACAGTAGGCATCGTCTAACAGCGTCGGTGACTACTTGACTACGCGCACATACGCGTCGACCGATGACCAATAGGCTCGCCTGCTCGCCCATTGATCAGTTCGTTAAAAAACTAAACCACGTCAATTTAGTACAGTTACGTCGCTCCATACGCGCCTTTACCTGTAACTTCACTGACCCGAAGCGTCATGAAGCTTACCGGACACTTCGGACTTAAGACAGTTCGGACCTAAGATACTTCGGACCTAAGTGTCTCAGACATTTATAGTGGTCTAATGGTTTTTTGACTTGACCTTTTCGTTCCTCTTTTTCCTTCCCCTTTCCCTTTCCCTTCCCTTACCTTTACCCTCTCTTCCCCCTTCCTTCACCCTCCTTCTTCCCCCTTTTCTTCTTTTTTTGCTTTCACTTTATTTTTCCCTTCCCTTCCGCCTTTCCTTTTTCTTTTTCCCTACTTCCTTCTTTCTTTTCGTGTCCACGTTCGTGCGTCCAAAATTTGAGACGCCATATCTCCATAACGGTGCCAGATAGACGCATGGTCACAATGGACCACCCATAGGAAGTCGACCACCGCGAGTCGAATGGTCACGTGGCCGATGACGTCACGTGATCCCGAAAAGGTCAAGGTCGTGACCTCATTATCTTTGAGGCGCTATATCTCCACAACGGTGCGAGATAGACACATGGTGACGATGGACCGTTTATAGTAAAGCGCTGGCGACAAATCAAATGGTCACGTGACTGACAATATTTATTGTTCAGTCATGATAATAGCGAAGGATGACAGTAACATTGCTGCTGTGCAATTTAAAATTACTTTTTGATTTCTTTTACCAGTTTAAACAGCTCACTGCTTATTTTTATACGGACATATATTGTAAACTATCGAAGTGCATTGGACAGACTCCGTGTTCGTATGAACATTATCTTGTCTACTAGACTTTCTGTTAATTCACTAGAATTTCTCTCAAATACAAGGTAAAGGCGAAAGGGGGACAGAAAATTTGCATTCCGGATTCTGATGCGTCACAAACAGCCCATTAGGCTTATATGTCTACGGTCGCGGCACGATTTCTGTGAGGCGACAGGTTAGAACCCGACCCGATCCATAGCGACTATAAACACTCGATATACAGAAGCACTTGTCGCATAGATCCAGGCTGCCTACCACAATGTGCGCCCGCGATGAACAATGATGACGTCAAGACCGACATAGTCAACAAATACGTTGGTCTGTCACGTGCTCAACTGGCGCGAACATAATCGGCAGACGTGCGGCTTATATATTTCGATGAATATTAATGAGCTTTGTCCGGCTGCGGTCTTGTTACCGATGCTGAAGTGGACTTCTTCAAAACCGCTTACTTTCGCAGTCGGCTGATGAAAAATGCAACGAGAGATTGACTGTTCGACCATTCGACCACGCATCGCGCCTACTTGAAACAGTCTGCATCCATTTCAGTCTCTGCCTTCTCTTCTATCGGTCTTTCTCTGGCGCTCGGCGCACGCGCCTGCGATTGGACAATGGACGACCGCACTGAATGCCGGGAAGCCAGGTGCTCGAGCAACATGGTAGCGGGTGGCTTGTCGTCGGCGCCTCTCTGTCAACAAGTCCTAATGCCGGTGTCATCCGTACGACCGTAGGCCTACGTGTCGTGTACGGATCGAAAAATTTCGCTCTGCTGACCAGCCGGAGTTCCTTTGGAATAGACGTGCTGATGCCTGCAGTATCAAGAGTTACCTACTTGAAACATAGGCTTACAAAATAAAAAAACAATACTTTACCGAGTTCCCAAACAGGCAGGTGTTTTCTTGGATATTTGACTACTCTAATTGGCTTCAAGTCGAAAACATGATAGTATAATAGGTTACTCACGGCGCGCCCGTGGCTGGGATACGCCGGAATATCTATACTGGCACTGGCGACATTTTCTGGTTTGTATCGGAAATTTAGGCTTATGTTTAAACTATGCATCTACAAAAATGTTCTATTCGAAAGATATTTTCTTTTTGAGTAGATACGCAACCTTACGTGTGAGAAAGTTTTTCTACTTTACACGCAGTCAACCTGATGAAGCGCAAGTTAAGTTGTTTTTAACTTCAGTGAAACGCAAAAACTCGCTGACGCTGTTTAAAAAGCTGGCCGCGACGGTGAGTTATCGATACTCGTCATTCAGTCTGATGATCGTTAGCGAATCCTTGCGAATACTGCGGATCCGAGTCCACGTCCACGCACCTCGCACGCAGCTAAGCGCTAATAGAATTGGTTCGTTGCTCGTCGCTTAATATCCGAGAGCGCGTCCTTGCGTCAGTCCGGTCATCAGCAGAGCGACGACATATGGCAGTCAGACTTTGACAGCGTGGTCAATGGCTGTGAAAACATCCGCGCACATCGCTGCCCAACGATACGTCCACGATGACGTTATGTTAAGTGATTAACTTGCCATCTCCACGCCGCGTGGAACAGGCCATACCGAGCAGTGTACTCTTCATTGTGTTAAATATAGCAGCATCACGTCGAAATTCTGTTAGCCAGTTCTACTGTAACCACGGCTTTCAAAAAATTATGTGCCTTCAATTGCAGCCTGGCAGTGAAAATAGGAACGGGAAACATTTTTCAATTATTTTTTTTACAATTTTTATTTTATGGCATTTTGTGACTATTGCACAACATCTTATAATCCAAGCCCCCCTCCCTCAATTTCTCCTCAATAAAAGTGCAACGTTAAAGTATAAAACAAGCACGTGAACAGAAAAGTCACAGGAACAAGACTTGCTCTGCTTAACGACTATATATACTCATAAATCCAATGGTACAAATAGGGCCTTTAACTTGCAGGCCATCTGCATTGCATTTCTAACCCCAACGTCGGCATTTTAATCCAGCAATTATTGTCCGCTAAAGATCCAGGTTGTCTGTGCGGACGGTCATAAGACGTACGTGAGCTTTTTTATCGTGTCGTAACAGTCTGCCAGTGAAGTGTAGGCCCTACACGTGAGAGTCTAAACTGTAGAAATGAGTTGAGTTGAGTGCAACGACGGAGTCTTTAGTATTATATAGGAATGTTCGACCTGTGATCGTGGCGGCAACGGGGCAACGAGAGCTGAGGCCTAAAGTACACTATTTCGACTTGTAAACTTGTTGTACGGCAAGTGGTACAACATTCTTTGTCTCATTTTTTATGTGTCAAGATTGCGGATTTGATGATAGCTTACGATTTGCTCTCATGAAAGGTTGTTGTAGGCCTACAACTTGTTAAACAACAAATCCAGAGTGATTCGAAGTATGAGTTTAAATTATTGTCCGCTGCTGCAAGTTCTGTAGACCACGCTGGTTGGTGCGATTTTGATAGTCAGTAATTTTTAAAATGTTTCAATGTTTGAAATCGTCCACAAACCGCTTTCCGACATCGGCTGCGTTTCGCAAACGGACGTCGGCTCATTACAATACCACACTGTTGACTCAACACGTATGGCCGTCGGGTTTTTGCAGTTGCTGGTCCGACGGTCTGGAACTCACTGCCAGATGAAGTCAAATCAGATATCACCGGCGTGTGACGTCGTCAGCTTCAAACAGTTCTTTAAACATGTTTGCTGCAATTCTTAGTTATTAATGCAACTGCATAGCGCACTAGAGGCTTAGTTAAACATACGCGCCATGATATAACGTTTTATTTACTTACTTACTAATTAACTTGTACTTAGCACAGTGTTTGAATTGCCAGAGGGTTGGAGGGTTGAATCCCGGCCCCAACTGTTTTCTCAACTCTTCGAACACATTGTTAAGTTATGTACTGGGGGGTCGGCTAAATACCAGAACTATACAGTACATAAGATTTACATCACAGTTTTGATCGGCCTCTTACAGTCGAAAAATTCAATTTTCAGCTAATTTTTCACAATTTAAACGCTGCTTTAGAAAGTGGAGTATGGGCATAAAAGCCTGATCGCGATCACTGAGTAGTCAGTCGTCACGGTGGAGAGAGACTTTTCGACAAGCGAGCTGGAGCGCTGGTACTGCAGTGGCGCGACTGAAGAACGAAGGAATAGAGACATCGGTGCGACTACGACCGAGTAGCACTTGACGCTGCTAGCGCGCACTGCAGGGCTATTGATCGGACTGAGCGACGTTCGATCCAACTAACCGCCGGACGGGACACTTGAGTCACCACGCTCTGCTGATCACGTACCGGTTACTGCAAGGCATCGCCGACTAATTGAACCTCATTACAACTCGACGATGCTGCAGAATGCCGCATGCGGTGCTGGCTAAACGCCGAAGAAAAGGCGCTTAAAAAGACGACGACGTCATGTTAAAGACAAAATTCCATTACCTCGAATTGTTCCGGATTTTTGTACAAGATCAACAAACTCTAAAACAAATTGAAAGTCTATAGTAGTACTAAATAACTCAGCCTTCCATCCTTCAGTGGCAAATAAGTCGAGTATCGGCCTGTTTGGTTAGAGTTAAGGCACCTATGTCGCGTGGCAGCTAACACCGTGTGAAACCTTTTGGCAGGTGACGCTCCGTAGTTCTGTAATAGGTTTTCTATTAAGAACTATGCATTAACTTTACCTTTTACCTTTTTCAGTAAAAAGGATTAAAAATTGGAATTTAAAAAACAATGTCGGTTTATTAAGCAAGAACTTTACTTAGATTTGTTGTGGTGGATCAGTAATGTTGGACAACGAACTATTGATGGGTTAAAACACGTTACATGTAAAAAGAATAAGTTTCATCTCTTGTGTCAACACTTTAAAGCTTAAAATATTTTGACTCAGTAATATTTTGCCCATAGCTTGTTGTTGGACAAATCTACAGCAAATCCGAGTAATGGAGTTTCGGCTTGATTGAAGCTCATTACGATAACTAGAATGCAGCGGATATAAACGCCGACGAAAAGACGTTTTAAAAGACGGACGACGAAAATAGTCGGAGCAGTGCCGTCTAGCGAGCTAAATGTGCACGAACAAGAAAAAGTTAGGCTTTCTAAAATTGACAGTTTCCGTTAATTCTTTAGCATTAAAGTATAGAAACTTTAATACAATGGCGTTTCAACTTGTAGTTTTAATTTTTTTTTATCAATAGGCTACTTTACGAGATTTGTTAGATATTTTTGTTATGACTTTTGCGTTTTAACTCATATACGTCGCTTTAAATTTGACTTTTCCATTGATCATGAATTAAAAAATTTAAAAAATGGCCTGGTTAGGGGCCTACCTGTAAAGAAGTAAGTAGGCCGTACTTTAGCTAAATTTCATTTAGTTTGCAGTTTTGTGTGTATCCCGTTGTAACAAAATATTTTAGCGCTTATTTTCTTTTTACACTTATTTATTATCCTTGGTGCATGGTAAATAAAACTTTGCCAAAATTCATAAACGCAGTCGGCGCAGACACATTGTTTACGTTTCGGCTTATTTTCCGCTTGCGCATATACTGTAGGACCAATAGTTTTTACGCGCGCGAGAGCTAACATAAATTACATAGCGCGTATTAGCTATGGTAATTCTGTCTTGGTGTCTGTCACAACCCGATACCGATCGGAGCCCAGGTAAAATAGAAAATTCCGGTTTTTACTATATGATAGCTTAGAGTCTCTAGTATTTTGCGACAAAATTTCATGCCACTGGGTGAAGTGGGTCCTCACGAATGAGGGGGAGAAAGAGGGGCACCCCCTTAAAAAGCGTTATTTCACCGTTATTGGCTCTTCTAACGTGAAAATGGTTGCAGATGGGCACAGACATGCTGATTATCATAACAAGCACTGGCAACGAGCTTCTTAGAATTGTTAACATTGGTAACCTTGAATGACCTTGAACCCTTGAAATAGGAGATTTTAGTGAATTTTTCGCGATTTCAGGCTGCGACACGCACTTCAAGAGTGAATTGCGCCAAGATGGCTGGAGATAGACCAAGACAACCTGCACATGAAATTTTCAGCATTGAATGTAGATTTTAGAATTTAAGTCCGGACTCTCTCGGTTCAAGGAGGCCTGCGCACGTGGGTGTCAAATAGGGGTTTCCCTCTTAAAAAGTGGTTATTTATCCGCAGCTGGCTTGTCTAACGTGAAAATGGTTGCAGATAGGCACAGACATGCTGCTTAGCATAACAAGCACTGGCGACGGGCTTCTTAGGATTGTCAACATTGATGACCTTGATTGATCTTGAACCCTAAAAATAAGGGGTTTTTAGTGATTTTTGGTGATTTTTGGCTGCTAAAGAGTGAATTGCGACGAAATGGATGGAGATAGACCAAAATTACCTGCGAACAGGAACTGCTATGAGCTCTCGCGCGTCTCATGAGCATTAGGTCAGATTTTTTGTTCTCTGCACGGACAACTATGAAAGCGTTGAAAATGCAGGACTTGACATTGCAGGACCTGACATTGACGGACCTCCTTCTTCCTCATCCTGCACTGTTGGCCAGGCAGCGAAGTGATGCTCAGCTTTGCAGTATCAGGTCGTAGGCCCCCCTCTGCAGAATTTTTAAATGTGGAAAGTCTGAAGTAATTATGAAATAAATAGGCCTACAACTAAAACGAAAGTTTGATATTGATTATTCTTACACCAAACGAACACAAAAGTTTGAATATATAAGTATATTTAATTTAGATGCTTATTGAATGACAAGGCATATGCCAATTTTTACAAGTGCTTAGTGAACGAGAAGGCAGTTGTCCCGGGTGCCTCAACATAAGTAAGTAAGAAAAGTAACGTGAATTTGTGTAGCGAATAACGTTTAAAACATCTGATATGCTCACATAGCCATGGTCCTGATTATAATTTGTTCAACAATGTAGCAACACAGTTTGGTTTACCATTGTCAGGTTCTGCAATGTCAGGTCCGTTATTGTCTGGTCCGTCAATGTCAGGTCCTGCATTTTCAGGCGACCCTTGAGTATTGACACGGCGTGACGGTTGTTCGCTAGCCGCCGATGACGCTCTCTTGTATATATTGTATAGGCCAAAAATGTAACCTATTGCCCTGTCTATATCTTCGCCAAATATTGACTTTTTTTCAAGTTTTTTTCAAGGTAGTGTAACGACACATAGGTTTGGTGTGCATGCCACTGAGTAGCAAATTTCTTACGGAGTCTACTGATGAAAAAGATTGTGAAAATTGATCAATATTTAGCGAAGATATAGACAAAGTACAATTTTGGCCCACCCGGTAGACGCCTCTCTACAGTATCTCGCCCGTCGGTTGTTTGGTCGTTCAGTCGTCGTTTGTGTGTTTTTGCTTGTCGACCGGGCGGGCTGGCGGGACGGAACGGAAGCGTGCGTGCCAATTAGTGGTCGACTTTGTATGGGGACACGGTGGTGCTCGAAACGCCCCGCTGTGATCACGGCTTGTATGGGACACCCGGGGTAGGTCTATGTCTGCCCCGCCTCTATACACGGCGGCCGCCGGCTTCATTTATTGTGTTGGCTCTATACAGCCACCCTGCACCCGTCCATTAAGGCTCTTTATAGTTGTATTTTGACCAGCAGCCTTCTTGAACTTATCGACTGTTTCCAGCCCGAGCATAGATCCTCTAGAAACAAACCTCTCTAATGACAAAGATGGACAAACCCCGTTTAGAACAACTTCTTTAAGCAGCAACCCAGGCCACCTCAGCTTGGCCATCCCTCCGCGGGTGTGCAAGATGATTACTTAAGATCGTTATGGCCACCGCTATGAAAGAAACTGCGAGTTCCGCTTAACAGCTGCTCCCCATATATATATATATATAGTCTCGTCGGAAGGGGGGGGGGAAGTTACGACGTAGGAGAGGTTATGTCCGAAGGGGGTCCGATCACTTCTTTGACTGGAATATCGGCGACGCATTTCAAGTCACCCGTAAATACGGCTGACGACGTTTACGTCGATAATTTTTCTGCGCGCACGGCCTTTTCTTCCGGCGGTTTTTCGCTATAGATTGTCCCATGCACTGCAGTAAATTGGTCTCCGAATACATTGGCTTCTCTGCAGTCGCCGCTGCTCATGTCTGTATGAACAATCTGCCTTGCCATACCTAGTCATTGCCAGCCAAACCAATTTGGCAATATGCGAAATGGCTTTCTTTTCATTCGCCAAGTGGCAACATCATAGTTTGACCAAATTTGACCCGAATCTCTCCTTGGAGAGTTAGATATATCATCTAACACAGTATGTCATCGGACTCACAAATGTATCCGGGAAATGGCATCTAAATCCAAGGTGCACGAATGTAACAGACAGACGACAGACAGACTACGCTACGAATAATTGTGTAGGAATAGGCGAAATCGATTGTGCTGTAAGAAGCGATTCTGCCTATAAAATCCGAAAGTAATTGCTATAGTGATGCCTATGTACATGAGTCAGACTCGTGGCCAGAATCTCAAAAGTGGCAGCTGACCGCATTCCAAGAACACGAATGGTGCTGCAACAAATTATGCAGCCATCCGTTGTCTCGACCCAGGATGCAGACAGCTAACACCAAATCGCCAATCCGTGCACACCGTTTAGCTGCTAGCCATTTCTCAGTCCCGCTGAAGGTAGAAAGCTGAGTTAGCTCAAGAAATGTCAGCTACAAGAAACGTAGGCTACAACAAACTGTCAACTGGTTAATGTGTGTTTGTGATTTTAAACGTTTTTCCCTGATGCTTAGAGAATCCAAGCATCCATTATTTACAAAGTGTATACTTTGTGGAAACATTTTTATTGTGCCTTACATGAACTACAAACTCGAACATTTCCTGCAGAGCCTTGTCATTTGAGAATCGTTATAACGAGTGAATTAGCGACGGATGAACGGCAGGCATCGAGGCGAACAAACTGTTTGTGGGTGGGCTTGTATAGATTACTCACGGCGCGCCTGTAGCTAGGCATTTCGTACACGGATACGCTGGCATCCCCACCAGGAATGAGATTGCGTCACTGAGAACGATAAATCAAGCGAAAGCGAGGGGCGCGTCCCTCCGGACTCGTTAGCAGTTACCATGTTTCCGTAGGCGTAAAGTTCGGACGAGCGGACTTATGAAATTTCATCCGTTGTTACAGCTCCTCCGCCGCGCCATTAAAAGCAGAGGAGGATTTGGGCATGGGCATGATCAGCGAAATTCGGTCAGCAACGCAACACTTTCTGTACTGTGATTGTCTTTTTATGGCGTGTCGCGAAGTTAAAAGTTCACTTTGTGTAGCATGACATTTTCTGGAAGGGCATGGAGGCTCTGTAGTGTATTGCGAAATCTAAAAATTATAGGGTGTTTACACGATCCAGCAAACGTCCAGCATTAAAGATTAAAGATCCGAATATAGCTCTTAATGAGCGAACCCATCTCAGAGCTACGGAGCGTCACATGTCATTTTAGACTTACATGGTTACCTGCCAGTGTTACCTGCCACCCGACAGAGGTGAACGCGCCCCGCTTTAACCCCAGCCAGATAGGCCGGTACTCGATTTACCTACCCCGGAGGGATGGAAGGCTGAGTTGACCTAGGCGGTTGGTTACGTCCCAAGATGGTTTACCTGCCCACAGGCAGTCACCCATAGCAGTATTAACCGGGCCCGGCGTACAGTAACTTCGCTGATCGGATCAGACCCGTTATCACTACACCACGCCTACCGCCTACCTACGTGCATTAGCACGTGTATTTTGAATACATTTGCTGGAAGTTTGCTGGACGTTTGCTGGATCGTGTAAACACCCCATTACGGTTCTCCATCATTGGTTGCGTCCGTTGCGTTAAATAGAAAAAGGTTTCGCAAACGGATTTTTCGCGGATTTTTCACACCGCCAACTGTCGACAGTGGAAAGGTGTCTGCGGGCTGCGGCGGCGTGACTGAGCAGTGACGCACGACATCTGTCGGCGAACGTGCGCACCGCCGTGTGACGACGACACCTGCAACACGTCGACGCGACAACCATTAAACGAGCCGTCAGCATCGAACCAGCAGAATCAAGTCTCCCACACTAAACTAAACAGCATTTCTACGCCATTAGTGACACCTTGACAGAGCGATTGCAAGAGAAATGTCGACCGTCACATGCATAGAGGCGTCAAGAACTTTTTCCGAAACGAGATGTCATGGCGCTGCGATGTGTCCTTGCTAGCTTCGATTGTGATTTAAAAATCGTAGCTCACTAAAATATTAGAGAAAGAAATAGAAAAACCGAAACTTAACTCAATTCTAATTAACGCTATAATTAGCTTAATTAGACTTGCGAATAAAAATGAAACAATCCATCAAATGCTTTCTACGAACAATTTTTAATGATGATTATTCATTAAAAGTTTCTAATGAAAGTTTTTTAAGCTGAAAAGTGTTGAGGTCACCACATTGTAATTTAAAAAGGTTTAATTTAATCCACAATCCTGGTCATCTGCAAGTGTGCGATACGTTTTGGTCAACTGAGCGAAAAACAGGCTTCCAATGTCGCAGCACACGCAGTTTATTTCTTACGGCTTACAACCTGAACTTACGCTATGAATATTCACTGTTGTCATACTGTTAGCAGAACTTTCTAGAACTATTTTCTAAAATTTTCGCCCCAAAATTTTTTAAAATAAAACTTTCGAAAGTATGAGATATGAATTAAGTTCTGACTGTTCGTTTGCTATCGTACCTCGGTATCAAATTGTTTTCGGACAGGACTCCGCCGAAATCGCACGAACGTTTTATCCCCTCAGACTACAGAAGATCGATAAGAGATTAATTAGCGTCTACTTGGAGTGCACCAGGTAAATAAGGTAAACCGGTTCCGGCATCGCGCTTTTAATTAACGATGCGTGCGACCTATAACGAACTAGCAAACGATAAATGACGGAAACGTCAGCGGAAGATCGTCGCTTATTGCGCACGCGGCATGTTAAATGTCGCCGCGCTGTCTTCCTTCCTTCCTGAGACTTCTGGAAATCTTCACATTTCATCATCATCATCATAATCACCAGCAGTTGTAAATAAATAAGTTCTATGAAAAAATAGGCCGTACAAGAAACCTACAAGCGTTGTTCATCAAGTTTGGCCTTATTTGCATAAATTAGCATAATCATCACCATCATCATCGTCATCATCAGCTGCAGCAGCAGCAACTGCAAAAGTATATACCCGCATCACAGCACGGCATCTGTGATGGTATTGTACCAAGTCGCCGATCACGTTATGTTCCACGTTTGTAATGCACAATTGCAAAAGCATCGTACTGTCATAGCAAATCGACCGCACCGAGCGATGCTTTTTCTTATGTCTACGATTGTGCTTCCGTTTAGCTAATAATAAACAGGTATAACTGAATCGAACGGCAGGCGACGTTCTCGCACAAATAACGATGTCGATGCAGTGCCAACATAATATGCGGCCGTCCGAGTTATTTTCATGAGCTTTTGACGTTCGATTACAAACTGATCTTTAACGCTTTAAATTTAAAATTGGCACGCGCCGGTTTTGGCTGTTTTGGAGAACGTCTACGCCATTTTTGATTAGTTCTGAGTCGTTGATTTTTCAAGTCAACAGGCCGAAGTGGTACAACAGAGAAAAACTGACGGACGGATGGACGGACGAACGAACTGGCAAGATGTTAAATGCGGCTCATCAAATACCGCCTATCGGCAGCATAAAACACTATAGGCTAAACAGTAACAGCGATGTCTGTGTTACTGCCATGTTTAGCAGTCTGTAAATTTTAATAATATTCATTTACGTGTTTCGTTTTTATCGTTCTTCGGTAATAGCATGATAATACTGCGCGTATTCTGAGTTCCGACTGAGCAATTATGATGGTGCGTAAAAATAAGACAGTAAATTCCAACTGTGACACATAGACCTAATCACGGATGTTGCGTGTCCGGATGCAGGCAAATAAATGGATGCTGCAAACAGCACGGCTCACGCTTATAACGACTGCATTAAAGCCTGCTAATCCGCTCCGTCTATTGACGCGAGAACACGTATACGTATATAGGCAAAAGCGCGCTGATACAATAGCGAACGACGCTCGATTGGTGGCGCAATAGATAAGCTGTGGATCATTGAAATGAGATTGTTCGGTCTGTAGTGAGGTCACACTCCACTTCTTGGATTTGCCGCGGAATTGTTAGACGATAAGTCGTACAGCATCTTGTAGGCTGCAGCATGTTGTTGTGGTCTTGTGGACCACGTCACAGACGCGCTTGTCTGCCTCCATCGGCTGCGCGTGCCGAAGCGAGTCCAGTACAACATCGCCGTTCCGGTCTACAAAGTCCTGCACGGACTCGCGCCGACATACCTTGGTTCACTCAACTACGTCGCCTACCTACCTGGCCGCCGACCGCTCCGTTATTTCGTGACAAAATTTTATGCCACTCGGTGAAAGGGGTTTTCTCGAACAAAGTGGAGAAAGAGAGGCACCCCCTCTAAAAGACGTTATTTTACCGCTGTTAGCTTGTTAGTGGCGTGTCGTAGCGGTACCGCGTTATGTCCGATCAATGAAGTTGCTCTACGCTGGGCCGGGTTAGTACTTGGATGGATAACTGCCTGCTGCCTGCGGGCAGGTAAACCATCTCCGTATGTAACCAGGCGCCTAGTTCAACTCAGCCTTCCATCCCTCCGGAGTAGGTAAATCGAGTACCGGTCTATCTGACTGGGCGCGTTCACCTGTGTCGGGTGGCGGGTAACACTGTGCGATCCCATATGGCGGGTGACGCTCCGTAGCTTTGAGATAAATTTAGTATAAAGAGCTATATAACATTTAACTATGAACCATTTAACCAAGTATAGATGGAGTTTGAGCTGATATACGCGAGTCGAGTCTAGTCGTGTGTTGATCGGTATATGACAATGTCTCATGTCGTCCGTTCGTCGGCTCAGTCTAAACGTTGATAATTGCTGCTCTCTGCTGCTCGCACGCACGCACAGCATGCTGGGATTGCTGGCATCGCCCCGTCTTTTTGCTGCACGATTCTGCTGCCCTCTGTCGCAGAGCAAGCTCTCGAAGCCCGGCCAGTCCGACATGCTCTGCGTGACGTCCGTTTTAATTGGCGGTTAGCGCTCCGGGAACCTGTTCTTGCGACAGCAGTCGTCTAACAATAGGGAAAGAAACTAGACAATAAGGCCTAATATTTATTCTGCCAGAAAAGCGGGCATTTCAAAAACTCGAAACGCACAAATTAAAACTTTCTCCTGGTCTTAGTTATTGGTTCAAGACTGATTTAAACCCTGTGACTTGAAAGTAAGTGTACTTACTATAAAGCCTACTGATTTTTGTATTCCAACTAGCCTAGTCGTTTTGTTGTCATCAACGGACAAGTGTCGAGTAATTTTCAACGTTCTATTGTATCGTTGTTTCTCGCCGCATGCTGAGATTGTGCATTACGGAAAAAATCACGAACATTATGTCTCGTCGAACCCGTAAACTCGAACTCTCGTTACCGAGACTAAGTTGACTGGACGAAGCCTACGTCTCTAGCTGCGTTTTGGATGACTAAACAAGAACATGTTTGGTGTCAAATTAAATACAGGGGGGCAAAAAAGTAAGCTATTGCACTTTATCCATATCTTCACCAAATATTGATCAATTTTTGCAATTTTTTTCACTAGTGGACTCTAAAAAAATTGCTGCTTGGGGACATGCACACCACACTTATGTCGCTACACTACCTTGTAAAATATAAATATCTAAAACGTACAATATTTACAGATGGACAGAAGATTACTTTTTAATTGGCGAACCCTAGAGTCTATGCTGGAGCAAAAAAAAACAAATTTACTATTATATTGCCTCAATAAAGCAAAACTAAACTCTTTCGAATTTTTCGTTTGCTGTGCCGTTAGCAGAAATTAAAAATATTAGCTAAAAGTATTAAAACTATTAAAAGTATTATTATCATTAGCATATTTATAATATATTTATCTATGGTACACTGAATTTGTTTATGGTTGTTCGGCCATCCAAAACGCAGCTACTGCCGAACCCGAAGAGTTTCCCATGTCTGTTCCCGGCTGTTAGTAGTGTGACGGTCGACACAATAACCCGTCAAACACGCCGGTTTGCACGCCACCTTGCAGACTCCAGCTGCGCAGACGCGCTAGCTCGCTGCCGAACGTCCCCAGTTCTTCCACGGCGCTTGCAACGCCCGTTAGCGCCCCCGTTTTGACCCCAGGCATCAATCGTCGCATCCCGGAGAGTTCTCTCAATCCCTGTCCCCGTACCGTGGTGTTACGTTGGGGGACTTGGGAGGGAAGTTTATCCAACAGCGACACAGACTGCATTTGTACGTTGTATTCAACGAATTGTTTTTTTTTTCTGTTTTTTTTTTGAATTTCTGCATGTATGATGTGTTCTGTCATGTTTAATGAATAATTCTATAAATAATATTTTTGGACTGCGATTTTCAGCCAACTGGTTGAGTGCAGTGTCTGAATCAAACGTTGACAAAATGTAGGAAAAAGCATCCGACTTTTCCAACGTCGACCACAGCCTTCGTGTTTAAAGAATGTTGCCGGCGACTTGAACCAATTACGCGTGAAAGATGCTCGAATCGGGAAGAACAACAACGGACGAAAAATGGCACAGAACAGAGTTTAAAACAAAACTTTAAACGTAAACGCTCAGCGCTTAGTCTCCGTTCTCTGTTAGTAATTATTATCAGTAGACCTCAGTAACATATTTCATCTAGCGTTTTATGTTGCGATCAGCTGGATTTAATCCGCTTTTTATTTGCTCGTATGTGACATTTGTATTAGGCTATATGCATTGTGACGCAATATAGCCTTTCGGCTGCAACATAACTAATAATACCCCGTTTACACGATGAAGCAAACATGAAGCAAAACTGAAGCAATATGTATTCAAAATACACGTGCACGACGTGTGCTCTAAGTTTGCTTCATCGGGTAAACACCCTATAAACGTTATTTCATTTCATTTCTCTGTGCTCATGGCACTGCATAAAGTGTTTCTTTTGTCATCCCCCGAATCGTCACCGAATCACAACCGCCTAGTCGCTATTATTTGTCGATGCCGTCGTCGCTTTTGATACGAGAGAGACTCGCTCTGTCGCTCCATGGGTCGCTAGCACTGGATGACGACGACGACCGCCGCTTTGCTGCACTCGTCGTTCGTCCTTTGACGGCAGCGCGGAGGGCAAGGGCCCAGGTGGACCCCAGGCGAGAGGACCGACTCAGCGGGGTACGCGGGGCTCTCAGCAGAGCATCGTGCAGCAGATAGGAGCTCCGTCGCTAATAGAAAAGCGCTGTCGACAAGTTTCCGTAGCCGTCAGCGACGCAACGTCCTCCTTAGCCCACTCCACGTCTAAGTTTCAACCGAGTGGCCTACCAGTAGCAGCAACAGCGGCAGCAGCAACGAACAGGCTCAAAGCTTTAGCGCACACTGGCGCCACCTGGTGAACAGAGTCTGAGACAGAAACACTTTCAGTAGCCTAGCGTAGTCAGAAATGTGAATTAAAGGACCTCGCCTACCTCCCCCTCTTTTTCTCCTCCCTTTCGACCATGCCTATCCTTTCTTTACCCTTTTCCTCCCTTACCCCCACCCCTTCCTTACCCTTTTCCGCCTTTCCCCTCTCCCTCTCGTTAGAAGTAGGAGGTCTAAAATCAAGATAAAGGATCTAGGAGAGCGCTGTAAATTCCTCCAGCGGGGTATGGGGCGAACCTACATGCGAAATCGAACTTGGTGCATTGTTGTTTTAAAATATGATATCTGCTGATCTCAATTTAAATAATGTCGTATATTCCCGAGAATCAACTGACCAAATTGGCACATTCGGTGCAGTTTAAACGTTTGTGTTCTTATGTCCTGTCTGGGAGATTGGGGGGTGGGCACCTAGGCCTCCCTTCGCTACGTCATTTAGCACTATTAACGAGGCGCCCAAAGAGCCCCCATCCGCTTTTGTGAGTATAATAGTAGCCTAGGTTTATAACAGCGCGAGCGATCACGCCATGTAGCCAGGAATGTGAAAGACTTTCCCACTTGTGTGGTCTTGTCACTCCAGTGACACACTGTGTTAGATGGAGATCTCCGATCTGCGAAGTGCAAGGGAAATTTAGGGATCGAACCAACAGGCAAAACATGCGATTGCAAATTGCTGCTCCCACCCGGTGCAATGAAACGAGGAGCGATTCCGCCTTTTTCCAAATTATTTTCTAATAATTAGTTATTACATTCGCTAAAATTGTAAACCAGAGACACATATTCCAAAAATACAATCTTTTTGCGTGGGATTAGATGATAATTTTTGTTTGACTCAAGCTGGGGTTTAAGTTGCACGCTGAACCCCTCTGTGAACATTAATATACACTGTGAGGTAAAAAAACACACCAAAAAATTATGGATCATAACATATAGGCGGATTATCGAATTTTAATAATTTTGGTACAACTATTCTAGACACAACTTGCCATCAAACGATTATTCAAGTTTCCACCTCACCCAACATATGCTTCTGCACTACCTGGGAAAATTAAAACACATGAAATCATCGTTAAAATGAACAAAAAAAAACGCCAAAAACCATCCGTGACATTACTGACAAAAACCAGGAGAAAGATAGAGATTTTAAAAAATAATTTCAGTATAAACATTACTGACATAACTGGCCAGTAAATGGCCGTTCAAATTCCCAGCTCACCTAATGTCTGTTGCTGCATTACCTGGGAAAACAGAACAAGTGCAACATGAGATAAAAAAAAAGAAAAACATCAGTAAATTTAATGATTACAGATACAAATCAGTTCTAATCACAGTCCATTCGACAGTATTTGCAATGTTGCGCAGCAGCAAGTTTATGGGAAGCTGCTTAGGAATATCAATGAACTCAAAAAGCGACTGGTTGAAGTCTGAAGCAGAACATTATCAACACTGCTATCAACGAATGGAGAATGCGTCTTCCTGGCTGTGTTTGCACAAATGGCCGATATTTCAAATATTTACTGTCAGCAGTTGCACAACTAAACAATTCGATAAACTCTCAACCAAAGTGCTAGAAATCTGGAAAAATGTGCCAAATGTGCATTATTTTTATCAAATGACGATATTGCATTGAATAAAAATGTAATATTTTGCTTGTTTTGTTTTCCCCAGGTAGTGCAGAAGCAGATGTTGAGTGACGTGGGAAACTGAACGGCCATTTGATGGCCAGTTGTGTCTTAAATACGTGTACCAAAAATTATTAAAACTGGATAACCCTTCTTCAAGTTATGGTAAAAAATTGTGTGTTTTTATGCCTCACAGCGTAGTTGGTGACATATCGTTTCGGCCATCTTTAAGGCTGACACCATTTATTTACTTTACTGTGCTACATGTTATACCGCTTCGTCGATTTATAAATATATTTAATTGCACATCGTAGAAAAAACACGCTTAGTTCAGCAGTACAGACAGACAGACATCATGAAAAGTTTTCGTCCCTACGACATGTACGTTGGCTCAGAAAGATAAACAGTTAATTTCGGCAGCAAAACATTGCGATAACACTATGAATAGAAACTATTCAACGACAATGACAACATGAAAACCAACATGACTGGTTTTCTCCTTACATATATTTTTTTTATAAAAAAACTAGTCAAACGTTCACTAGAGAAATGAAAGGAGGTGGAAAAACGTTGAGCACCTAAAACTAATTTTTTCAGACCTACTATGGCCATCCATTGTTCACGCAACAAAATTTATCAACTGCCGTCAATAACTGCGTAGACTGTAAGTTGCAAACAGAAAGAAAAACTTCACAGACATTAAACAAATTCAACTGTGCGAATCGCACGAACAATCGCTGAGACACTGACAGTGTGTCAATATTACTAAAGTCTCTGCTACACATGACTAAAATTGTCAGGTCCAACGAACGAACGCTAAACACCATGACACACAAGTTAGAAGCAATCTACAACGCATTATGGACGATATGCAGCGGTGCAGGCACGAGCGACAACACTCAGTTAATTAATACGCAAAAAAACACAAAAAGTAATTAATATGCAACACAATTAATTAATATGCACAGTACAGTACACAGAGACACTGACACTGCTGCCCGTCAACAAGTTAATGCATATGTATATCGGGCCAGCAGAGGCGGACGAATTGCGACTTCTACCTACGACATTACGGCAGTGAAGTACCACGTCAAGACGGAGGTATTATGCGATACTGAATAAAGGTAACATCAAAAAACGAATTTCACGAAGTAGCAGAAGATGCAGCAGCAAAACTGTGCGGAAGTTTTGGTCTGACAAAAAAATCAAAAACGAGCAATTTTTGTCGTCGACTTGCACGATCGGAAAAAATACGGCCAAGGTAGTGGTGAGTAAGAAAAATCATAAAAATACGTGGGCCTAGAACATTTTTCAGAAATTTGGTTTTCAGTTTAGATCCATTTAGTATGAAATTTGTTATCAGTATGTGCTACATTTACAAAGATTTGTTCCCTTTATGGGTACAGCAAAGTATATTCAAATTAATTCACCATAAAATCGTAGCACATATAAAAAACATAAACTTAATTAACAACACAGCGGACGGTAAGACAGCGTAACAGTAAGATGAGACAAATATAGACACATTATTTTTCAGCAAGCTTGTCACAAATATCTAATTTTTTCCAGGTTATCGTAGACGAAGCCAGATTGACCTGAACAAACTATGAAATTGGCTTTGTCAAGCACGGTTTATGTTGCGTAAAGCGTGGCTTCCACTCCTTTGATTTGTCGCCTATTTGTTGCGCACCAAGCCGTAAAACACATCCACGACAAATCGCAGCGATGGAGTTTGCACCTAAACGCGTGTTCTACAAAAATTAACCCTGTCCTTTGGTCTGTTTGTTTATTTAGCGGAACAGTTTTTTTTCTGAAAAAAAAACTCTCCCGAGTATGACGTAATACCTCCTTCCGTGACGTCATTGTAGCTCGGCGCCACCAGGTTCACGGCAGCAAAAACACTGTTCTTCACACGGTAGAGGTAACGCAATTTTAAGATGCGGTGATCAAAAAGGAATGACCCAACAGACGAAGAGATAGTTGCAAGAAGAGGGGGTGTAGTTTTCCGTAGTTCTATATATGACTATAATTTAAGTTAATTCATACTGTACAGTAATTGAAAAAGAGAACCGACTTTGTCTTCTGGCAGAGAGAGCAGGCAAAAAGCGGGGCAACGTCGTTTTACGGCTTGTAAGTTGTAACTTTAAAAATCTTAACCTTATCGACATCAAATTTGGCAGTAAGAAAAGTTATTTCATTAACGATGGCATCATTTCATTTTCCAGAGTTGATTCAAATAAATTACGATTTAATGTTAAAAATAAAATAATGCGGACTTGTTTGTAATTTGGTGCCGATCTGATCGATATTTCTAAAGTTGCAAGCTGTAAAACAAGACGTTTCCGCTTTTTCGGCTTTTTCCGGTACGTACGACGACCAAAAATTTGACGACTTAGACAACAGAAGCTATGGATTTTCGTTAATGTGTCAGATAAAAAGAGGGTCACGTTTTCACTTAGCAGCGTTTACAACCAAACATTTCTAATATCATTTTTAAAACGAAAACACATTTTAACTACACTCTAACTTTCATTAGGCCTACATCTACACCGTGTCCCCCAAAAAACTAAGCAGATTTGTTTTTGTCAGAACTGCGTCAAATTTCCACCGATTTTGATAATTTTTGGCAGAAAGATCCAAATATATGCGAGGTGCACTCATTTTCCACCTCACCTAATTTGCGTCATCACTTTACCGTGTTAAACCGTGTCAAATGTTCCAAATTGCTACATAACGCCGAATGTTGTTATCTGCAATAAACTTTTAAAGACTTAATTAGCGCACAATAAACAAAAGGTGCTTTATTTAGCAAAATTATAAGTTCCTATA
>Ga0056128_1001891_pt1 | contig 24264 bp, 13 predicted proteins | sample WorMetLIZISLAND2_FD_71113 | JGI IMG/M metagenome (GOLD analysis project Ga0056128, IMG submission 71113) | Marine gutless worms symbiont microbial communities from Max Planck institute for Marine Microbiology, Germany - Olavius geniculatus... ... | reverse complement strand
CCTCAATGTTAGGCCTATTTAATAGACGTGCTGCTGCACAACAGTCAAACCTTGTAATTGATTGGCTGTTGGTGGCCACATATCCGGAAAGATGAAATTTTATAGTTTTTGTTGTTGATTTTAATGATATTTTGTCTGTTTTGTTTTTACCAGGTAGTGCAGAAGCAGATGCTGGGTGAAGTGGAAAATTGAACGACCATTTGATGGTCAGTTGTGTCATGAAGATGCGTACGAAAAATTATTAAAATTGGATAACCCTTCTTCAAGTTATGGTAAAAAAATTTTGGTGTTTTTTTATGCCCCACAGTGTACTAGTACTGCTGCTACTGTGACTACTAATACCGCCGCTAATACTATCAACTATCTACCTCTCTGAAGCTATCAAGGTCTCACAAAATAGTTTCATTTGAGACCGTGAATAAGGACTTAGCAAACCAGATAAATGTCATATCACCAAACCAAAAGTACTGAATCAAGCCACAGAAAAGTAACAATTGCTAATGTTCAGTACAATATAAAAACACCACACTAAATGTGCTGCACTAATTTTGATCAAAGCCGCAACTGAAACCGGGATGTGTAATACCATTGGTTAGAGCACAAACTTGAAACGGTGAAAAATACTCTAATACATCAGAGTAGGGCTGCGGAAACCAATGATTAATTAATCAATTAATCATTAAAAATATTAACCAATTCAAAGATTTTAATGGTTTAAAATTTGACAAATTTTTTATGGTTTAAAATTTGATTTAAATTTTGGACTAAGAACATCACTAATCCGAACATTTCAAATTGACTGTAAACTACAATAGACAGCAATTATTTCACATGAAACATGTAATCAAGATCTGTACCTGTAAAGTGTTAGTTTAACAGTCCACGCAATTTGTAAGCTTTGACTACACCGTTTGTGTGCTATATTGCATCATCATCATCATCATCACTTTTGCTTCAGTTTGCGAATGATAACAGCCACCCACAGTTGAATTCAGCAGTTTTTGGTCTTCTGATTGTGACTGCAAAAATTAACAGAAATTAATCGTATAATTTTTGTAGATTAATCAACTGAATTTTTTTCTAATTGGTCGCAACCCTACTGCAGAGAGATGACATGGCAGCATTATGCAAGTAGAAAACCACAGAATACTCGTGAAAATGACTAGCACGTGGCTTTTGTTGTTGCTGCAATGCAAGAGCAGCTGACGGGAAGCTGCCAGCAGACACGGAGTATAAATGAGCATAAAATATCAATGATATACCACACAAATTCTGTGAAATCTTCTGCAGTGTTGTAACCAATGTATGTGAGAAAACAGAGAAACTATAGGAAAAAGTATTCTGATAGCATCATCAGGCTCCAAATGTATCGAGCTACCACTCTGTGCCTATAAGGTCTGTGAATAAAGTGTTTATTGTCAAGCTTAATCAGAAGTTGTGGCCAATACCATATTTTAAATTTTAGAGATACAAAAAAACAATCACACAATTACTCTATTTGAAAAGTAGTCAGTGAAACTATCAAATATGCTCCTACAGACCTACATGTATAATACTGCTGCACTGTTTCCACACAAATTATGAAGATAATATATTCTAGTAACGTAACACAGATTTTCTGCCAGCACTACGATGGACTATGCAGTAATGCGGACACAATAATATTCCATAAATAAACATTATAACAACAAAACACCACCATCACTCCCATAAACACCCACATTTAGTTACCGTATTGTTTCGCAGATTATCCTGGGACCAAGTCATGAAAGCTTTTAAGTCAAACCAACAAAAAACTTCTTAAAAATCTGATTTATAAAAATCAGAAGAAAAAAATGACAATTTACAAAAACGTAAGAAGCTGCACTCTTCTGATGAGTAACAAGCCATTAGTACTGATTACAATTACAAATTCACAAAATAATCGATAAACTACATTGTCTTATGATGTTAGTTTGTTACTGCATTCGAATACAAAGCAGGCTGTTGGTTTACGGTACAGTGAGATCAGTACAGAACCAGATATTTTTAAAAGTGTATCTGTTATTTTCTACCAGAGACTACATAGCAAATTCTCATAGTGTTTTTGACAGCATGTCAATTCTGCTTTCGGTTACTTACGTAACACTGGTAACCATTTGCAGACCCTTGGATTCTATGAAACACAGACTGAAAAAGAGGTTTATCTGGAACTGTGAAAAAGGAACAGAGACGTGAATTTTAAAAAGTGCTTACGGCGAAAGCTCCAGCATTCCAACAAGCCTCTCCTCCAAACATCCCAAACCAACAATTTTTGCACACATTTACACAAAATTTCCCAATACAGCATGCAAAAAATGGCAGACCAAATGCAAGACCCCATAAGTACAGCCCCTGCTATACTGAACAAGCTCTTAAGCAAAGCTCTAGTTAAAGCAACGAAGAGGCCATGCAAAATAAAAACACAAAGATCAGGCCTGTAACCAATAGGGGACTGATCAGACTGCCCCCTCTCTCCCATCAGGCGAAAACATAGAAACACCAGATATAAATATAGAATAATGGCACTACAAGATGCTATTTTCAAGCTCAAAATGTATAAAAATGTGTCTGTGTCACTAATGGACGAGCTGACACCACTTTCTAAGACCCCTTAGCTGCAGTCAGGATTTCCACACTTTTACTAAAAAAAAATTTCCAGGACTTTGCAGGACAGCGAAAAACGTTTCTGCACAACCATACCGGAGCCCACAAATAATTGTAAGATAAAGATAAACAGAAGGAACTGAAAAATGTTTCCCGCCTTAACCCACCTGAGGATCTGGAATTGAGTGTCATGAGCATCCTCTAGCGAGTTCCAGGTCAAAGCCTTGGCAAAAATCAAATCTGACACATTTTAAACCTCACAGAACACATCTGACAAGAGAATTCCACAATTTTAATTTTCCAGGACTTTCCAGAACCTTTGGCTTCAATTTTCAGGACTTTTCAAAAAGAAACCCATTTTCCAGGACCTTCCAGATCTTTGAAAACTAAAAAGAATAACTCCTTCCAGGACTTTCTAAGAGATGCGGGAAGCCTGTTTCCCACACTCTTGCTGGATAAATAAAAGGTCATTAAATGGTCCGGGGGTGGGGTCAAATCCCCCTTTGGAAAAGTCTGGCTACAGGCCTGAAGACAGACATCACAAAATAATCAACCAATCAATTGTTAAACACAATGCATATATTACACCAATACAAACGAGTAAACTATACAATATAAGCCAATATATTATATTATTATAATAATAACAACAAGGCATTCTAGACGTTTAAATGCTAATCTTAACGCTAGAGAGAGACACAGAAATCTAACAAAATATACGAGCCACTGCATACATAGGGTGACACATAAACAACGGAAAACAAAAATTGCTCTATTACATGTGGACACTACATAGCACGCTTCTAAATAACGTAGAAAGATACACAAACTCATCATCAACAGAGTAACATTAAAAAAATAAATCTTGAAAAACGTGGCCTAAAATTAAAGTATACAATTAATAAACTTTAGTGGCACTTATAAAAGTAATAAAAAAATTTCAGATAAAAAGTGATGTTTAAAGATAAAAAGTAACGTCTGCCATTTTTCATTAGGCAAAACCATAGATAAATACTGATTTTTTTCAAGTATTGCACTACTGCTGCAGTTGATGCCAAATCTCTGATCTGTATTTAGGGTGTTGCCTAATGAACAATGATGGACATTACTTTTTATCTTTTGTCTGAAAACTTTTACCACTTCTACCAATGCCACTGAAGTTTATTAATTATATACATCAATTTTAGGCCATGTTGTTTTCAAGGTTTATGTCCCCTTTAACACTGCCGCTTAGTGTTGTACTTGATCAAAGCAAACAACAGAAAAACACGTTGATCAACAACAATGAAGATTGATTCTCCAAACTGATGCACCGACACACACATTGTACAAAAATCAGCAGAGATGAACGAGTGCCCTGTTTACCGTTAAATTAATCTTACAAAGACACATTTCATGCAATAAAACTAGTTCACACACACTCTTGCCTTTATTGTCAGTTTTTCCACACTCAGACTGCTCACACAAAATTTTCCCACTGGGATATTCTATGCCGGTGTCGGTTTCCCGAAAGCAATATTTGTAAATAACTGCTAAAGAGTAAAGTCCTTTCCCGAGCCTTAAGGCCCATGGGGCGGCGCTGATCTCCATTTCCTAAGGCCCTCAGCCGGACACCAGTTTTTACACTGCGAGACCACGGATACGGGGCCAGTGTATCGCGCGGTGTGCCTGTTTACGTCCCAGCAATGAAGTCGGTACCAAATTATACTGCTTGGTGACAGAGGCACGTGCGTGAACAATTTACCTAAGGTCGTTCGTTACCCGGCAGTGTACCGGCACGGAGTCAAACCTGCGCCCCTGAGTGACCTCAGGATTACAAGTCTGGCACGTTACCGTTAGACTACCGAGCCACACATGATTGCAGCAGAAATTATTTTAACAACCAGATTCAACAGGGTCACCATCATTGTCATCATCATGACAGAGAGATTTATTGTGGCATTATTTCTGTGACCATGCCAGCAAAGTGTCAAAATACGTGGGCGCAGGTATAAGCAGCAGTAGAGGAAAGTCTTGAGACACTGCCTGAAGACCAAGAAGTGATGCCAGATAATCAGAATAGCAACAAAGAAAGAGACGGACATGGCATAAAAAAACCAGAACAGCGAAAGCCAAACTAAAGCACTGACCAATCCCAAAACATCTAAACATAATACCATTCAGGTAGAATACAAAATGAACAGTTAATCCATACACTTAGTGTGTGCCTCAGTACAGTTACTGATAAAATCCAGCAGTTAATGTGCCATCGGATGCAAAAAAAATGTAGACAATATCAACCAAATCCACTTTTAACAATGACAATGGCTGTAATTTCAGGTTTGGGCTTCACATTAGCGAATGTAGGACCATTTTGTAACATGTTGATGGGTGCAGAGCCGGAGCAAACTTACTGTACTGACCTTTGTGCTTGAAAATATTGTATTTTTTCTAATAATTCACTACAAAGTGTGCTGAGATATGGGCTGTTATCGTTTTTTTGCATTTCTGTTAATTTAAAGTGTGGGAAAATTGGTTTAAAAAGCTGGATGCAAAAGTGCAATTTTCCAACAAAGACATTATGTGTGCTCAAAATGGTTAAGTCCCAAATTGTTGTTACCTCCAAAGAAATATTTTCCAACAGACAGAAAATTTTCTGATTGGCTAAAATTTAGGGAGGGGCAACTTAGCAGAGCCCCCTGCCACAATGAAACAGTGATTACAGTTCCCCCAGATCTGTGTATTTTTCACTTTAACCGTTGGTGAAAACGACATCTCTGAACACAGTCGTAGGCACCACAGCAGCCAGTATTCTGACATTTGGAAACTACCATCAACGAATGCTACCCTCTGATCGACACAGCGCCTACGATTCGAACTTCTGTTTTGACATATGGCGCGTTACAAATGCAGACTACTTACTTACTTACTTAAAACACAACCGGAAAAACTCTGTGCATGTTTCAACATTACTCCATACCGTCAAAGTTAAGTCCAAGATTCACCCACAATCCAACGACTGATCGACCAAGGTTCATCAACTGCCCTTCTGTTGCACTCAACTGTTATGCCACACACTTGAACATCACTCGGCAAAGGTAAGAAACTTAACTGATCATCTCAACCCCAACCGAAAGCCAGTTTCACATTCTTAACCAGTTGGTTAATCAGCCATCAACTGACCAGTAAGCTCAGTATGCATTTCCACGATAACTAACCACTGGTCAAACATCAGTTAAACTTAAGTGGATAATTTCGGCTAGTTTACTATCAATCGATTGGTTAACTGATTGCAGAATGACAGAAAACTATTTGTTGTATCGCTATTATGAAGATTGTGAAAGATTTCCACTGCAGAGCAATCCATTCGAAAAGGCACTAAGGGAAAAGTTTCCACTACAAATCTGCGTAACAGGAACAAGTTCAGTCACTGTTAACTGTGTGGTTAGTTAACTGACTGATTAATTAACAAGAAAATGAAAAACCGGCTCTAACCACGTCAATCAAATCAAACGACCAATGGAGACACGAAGTTGCCTCCATCGTCAAGCGAGTAGGACCACGGTGAAAGATGGTAACACTAACGACAGCGGGGAGGGGGGACTAGACTGCAGAGTAAGCAGTAGACCGGATGTAGGTGGTTGGTACAAAACCCTCCTCCGAGTTGGCCCGACGTCGAACCCTTGTCCATCCATCGCCCTGGTCTGTCTCTATCACATAAAACTCTTCGCCGTGGTTCATTGGGATCGAGCCTTCACTTGGAGCTGCAACCACATGCATCAGAATGAAAGCATCTGGAAAAAAATCAAATTTTTCAAACAGTTATCTTTGCAAAAATCGTCAGTAGTAACCGAAGCAAACACTGCCCGTACTGTCAACATCAAACAAACATTTGAAAATTTAAAATATTCAACAATTTGTAAATTCTTCGATTTATAAGTTTAGAAAACTTAAACATAAGAAAATATTTAATCAGTCGTGAAACAAGAAACTAAAGTTGGATCAAGTTTCATGGTAGGTTTTGTTGCTAGGTTTTCGGGTAAACGTCTGGTTGTCTTACCCTAGCAAAAGCAGGCGAAACAGTAAACAGCCTACATGATAAAACTTGAGAATTCCACATATTCACCTACCATCAAACGGGCAGATGATGGACGCTACACGTGCCAATCAATTGTGGACATTGCATTGCTCATATCGCACACCGCATCGCTTATCTTGTTCACATAAACTTTATAGCTGAAAAACTTTTCTTTCGTTGGTAGATCGTTCTGTTTTACAGAGCAAATAAAGTAATTGACTGTCTGATTGACTGATGCGATGTAACGTACCATCAAACGGGTAGAGGGCGACACATGTGCCGATTGGTTGCATGGGAGATGAGTCGGTGACGTCCTCGTCAAAATCGTCGAAGCTGTCATGCTGCTCGCTGCTGGTGTGCAGTGATTGCGGAGATGCTGAAGATGCTGCTGCTGCTGCTGCTGGTGTAGAGTTGGACGGTGTGGATACATGGCGGCTTACATTTGCAGATGCCACGCTCAGACGATCGGACTGCGTCGAAACGGCACTACCGAACAAACACAAGCCGTACATTAGAAAACATTAAAAAACATACATTACATGACAGAATTGTCTACGGATATGCACTGCAGGTGTAGCATCAACATTGGCAGATATAGATGCATGGTGATTCGCGATTCACACTTGTGAATGCCAATGCCACACTCAGATCCCCACCACGGTCAGCTACCTTGCCGTGGTGGTGGGGCTTTGCACCGATGACCCGAAAGATTTCTAAAATCTAGAGGTGAGGAGCTAACTAAGAGCTGACCAAACCCCTGAGAGCAGATTGCTACACGTTACCAGTGCCTTTGTGCTGGTTTCGGCTTCACAGCCGACTACGGCTTTATAGCTGCTACCTGTAACCTTGCGGTTACATTCGGGGAACGCGCACTGGGCCGAACTGATACGGCCTCAGCGCTGGGCAGGTGTAAAAGCCTGCCCACCCCGGAGGTAAGGTAAGTTAAGGTAAGGCCACACTCAGATGATCAAACTCAGTTGATATTGCAGTACTAAACAAACATCCCATACATTGTATCACATTACTACATGTATTACATGTATTACAGAGTCAGTTGCTGCCAGTGCAGCATTAGCATTGGCTGGTGTAGAGGCACGATGGCTTACAATTGCGGATAACATGATCAGATGATCGAACTGTGTTGATACTGCACTACTGGACAACCATAACCAATCACATTACATTACGCTACCAAAGGTCCTCATAAACTAAAAGACAACAAGAAGCACAATGTTTACAACATCATAATCAAAAGATGTTGGAAGCATAAACAGGTAACCACAGTCACCGGGTAGGGTATCAGCTGAAATCATTTCCATTCTATTCACCAAAAATCACCAATTTACAAATTGCACGACAGATACACACGTATCCAATTCCTCAACTGTGCTTGCTAGGTGGCAGAAAAATAACAGGAAAAGCCCAGCTAAAGCAAAGAAAAAAGGGGCGACAGTGATGCATGTGTGAAAGCCTGGTGTGAACGAAATCTAAGTTCACAAAGTTGTTTCATTTAGACTCGACGGCGGACGATGCCTAGCACCATATACAGCATACGAATTTCAGTATTGCGCACCATGTCCAATGCATGAATTCCAATACTGACTGAAAATCACAAATTTTCCTACCCCTCTCTCATTCAGTGCCCTCGATCGGCGTGACCCCTTTCAAATTTCTGGAAAAGCTTTGCTGATCCTGAAACTAGAGTCTTCCAGGCAGCAGATGCTGAAGATTTGGTGATCCTAGCTAGCACCGTTTTTGACTGATCCACCCGTGTGACGGACGGACAGACGGACAGACAGAATTGCAATGGCTAAGACACGCTATAGCAGTACCTGCTGTTGCGCAAAAAAAAGAAATTTGGGAGACACAACGTGTCTTTGGACCCCACAAGTGTGTCTGATAAATTCCATGTAAATCCACTGCACAGTTTAAGCTGGGTGCACATGTGTAACAGAAGACAGTGTCAGTGATAGAGTAGGATTAACATCTCACCTGACACAGTATATATAGATCATTTTGGAGATGGCCTTTCCAGGCAGAATGCACATACATAGAGACAGATAGACAAACGACAGACGACGCTACTAAGAAATAAGTAGCTATAAGTGAAGTCGCTTGTGCCACAGCAATTTCGCTTAACAATGAACAAAATCAATCAAATCAAATCAAATCAAATGCAATTTCTAATGTAAATAATACTACAACTAAGACTATCACTAAGACTCATATCTACATCTCAGTTCACTAAATGTTAAGTCCTATTCATTATTCAAGTCGATGAGCATGCAAAAATGACCCAAATGAGATATCCACGTGCAATGTGCAATGTGCATAAACAGAGCAAAACGTATCCAGCCCGACAGAAAGCACCATACCATATTAAGTGCAAAAATGCATATGTACTTCAAAATAATGCACGAAATGATATAGCAAAAATCTACCAAAAACTACCAGTAGTTATGGCGTCAACCACCATAACCTATAAACCAAACTACAATTCAGACAAAAAGTCAATAAAACACTGATTGTGCAATGCACCCAAAGCCCCAATCACCAAACTATGCAAGTCAAGAAATAGTTAGTAGTAACAGGAGCTGATAATCTCCAAAAATTAACTTTGATTAATCGATTAATTTCAAGCAATTTTTTGTAGTCAATTGGAAAAGAACAAAAACTATAGAATTCAAGTACTGCACTTGTTATCTTTCAGAAAATCTAGCAAAATCGAGAAAATTGGCAAAAATTCAGAGCAGATGCATGTAGTAACATTAGAAGTCTGATCACAAGAGCTTACAAAATAAAACTGCAAAAAAGGATACACAAGAAATAAAAAAGTGCAGATTAGTGATGTTGAAAAGTACAGCATTTTAATGATAATATAATCCATCAAAAAAATCAATGGAACAATTAGTCGATTAATCAATCGTTAATTTCCACAGCCCTGATAATGGATGTTCACCCAATCACCAGAGAGCCGGTATGCAGGCAAAGCCCAGGAACTAACTCGATCGATGACAACTGTAACTTAACCTACGGATAAAGTTGCAGCAGTCAGAAAATAGCCAATAAATAGCACCATCTGCCCATCACTAGAGATGTTCTACAAGTTACCTCTTGTGACCACCAGACGGGTCATAACTAACAGCTGCATTACGCTCACTGCGGGAACGACCCGGTCTGAACCTGCGCCATCTGTGTACAATACGTTATGTTATGGCACATGATGTCCTGCAATGTAAGCTGTTATGATGACTAATTCAGCCAGCCTGTATCCATTGTTATGCTCTACTAATTATGTTCTACTAGTTCTACTAATAGGCCACACTACGTTCTTGCCCATATGTCCATATGGGCTCCTTATTTGAAAACGGAAGGCAAAAAAGTCCAAAAGTACAACCATTCCCCAGGGTAAGATTAACTGGTGTGCCAATTTCCAGCTCTAAGGGTCAAAGGTCAGACTAAGGTTGGGCAGCTTATGCTGCGTTCGGTAGTGGTCGTAAATACCGTAGGTACGAGTTTCCGAGTCGGAACATCCGTTCAGTTCACCTTCCGACTCGTATTTACTACTCAGAAACTTGTCGCTTTCAACAGCATGATGATAATTCCGACTTCACGACCTTGACCTTTGCAATGGCGGCTGCGGCAGACAAATTGTTTTGTTTGACCAATATTTCATGGTAAAAGACGGCCAAAACATTGCAAACGTTTGCTGGATGCATTATCTTCAACATGACTGCTGATTATCTGTATATTAGTGACGTTTAGCACATCGTTACATGCATTCTGGCAGTTTTGGGCCCACTTTCAGGCGGTATATAGGTCAACATTACCGAAAGCATCCTACTCGTACTTACCAGATGCAAGTTGGTATATACCGTAATTACAAGCACTGCCAAACAAACGCAGCATTAAAGCAGGTGGCTACACAACATGTTGGCACGAGCCTGACACATTTTTCTAAGAGTGGTTATTTCATGCATTACTTCATTGCCATCATCTGCAGCTCTGAGCATTTAGTGCCATCAAACAGTGTGAGCTTTGTTAACGAAAACAAACATTGTCAAAAACAAACCAAAAACAAATCCATTAATGAAAATAAGAACAAAAAGTAATAAAAATGAAAACAATATAACAATAAATACAAAACGAAAAAGAAAGAAAGAAGGAATAAAATAAAAGCAAAAATAACTAAAAAAAAGTTTTGAAAAATAATAAGATATTGAACACAAATTAAATAGAAAATGATAACGAAAATAAAAATACACCCAAATGGGAACTGCTAGCAGATTCTGATATTGGGCACTCATGTAACAGGGGCCAGATTCACAACCACGCTGCTGCTGCAGAGGTTGCAGCCTCAGCTAGTGCCTATTTCTGAGAAAAAAACCACAACAACAACTACTACTATTAATAACACCACTAGCACTACCACTATTACACCATGTCCCAAAATTAGTGGCCCCCCTGTGATAGATATTAACAAAATCTGAAACAATCATGGAGACTATCATTCTGAACTAGCATTTAAAGCTTGAGCTCAAAGTGGCCACTTTTGGCCTCGATGCAAGCTCTTAATCTAAAACAGGTAAGCTGCTGCTTGATCCCTGTGTCAATAACAACGTATTGAACATAACCGTAATGTAAACAAACTCTGACGTGATAATAATGACGTTACACTGAGCACACATGGTAAAGTGCATACGTCATAATGGGTGTGACCGTAAGAAATGTTAAGATAGTGCAGTGTACAATATTTTGTTGAAATTCATGAACTACAAACTGAACTAGGCGTGTTTGAAGCAGCGGGGCCGCTAATTTTGGGACACGGTGTAGTGTTCTACAATTATGGCAACTGCTGCGGCTACCGCTACAATCACTGTTCTCTGAAGTGGCCAAATTTATTTATGTCCAGTTTGGGTAACTCAGAGGTATCCTTCAAAATCCTTAATCATGCCATACTGGTAGACGATTTCTTACACTTACTGTTCAGAAGCCATCTACTCAAAAATGATGGCCAATGTTACGGACAATGTTACCGAGACAGTGGTACAGTCAGCAGACATACCACCACCTCAGTCAGCCCCACTAGGCCTTCACTCCAAAGGCTGCAAAGTACTACTCATTTCCAATCCCACAATGCTAGGAGGCTGAGTAGGCATTAGCACACTTAGCAACTGGTTTGCTCGGGGCAGTATGCTAATGACCCGAGGTGAGATAATAACGGAACTTACGACGTATGATTGGTCGTCGCTACGGGTGTGGATGTCTGCTGGACTGATGATTGGCTGGATGTGGATATAGACAAACTTGAGTTACTGTCAGACAACGAATCGGGTAGCAGACTCCGATTCTCCGCTTCCGACATATATGTCTACAGACATATATGCATATGCTTAGTTACAGCTGTAAAAATTAAACTAATGACTAATCACATTATTAATTGGTAAAAAGTTTCAACAAGCAATAAGATTTCAATAGATAGAATTTCGATTAGTCACGTCAGCATTATAAACAAAACAAAATCATGAGAAGCATGTGAAATCATCCCAGACATCAGGTTTTCCAGAAAAAAATCAACACCTAAGACTCTGTACAAGACCAGGTTAAAACACTCAGTAACAGTAAATTGGTGCATCTCTAAGATCTTATTGCTCAATAACTGAAGAATATGCTAAACAAAAATATGTTTTCTTTGGCAACTACCACTATTAGCTTTAAATCAAAATAAACAATTAATCATGAGTTTTTGTGAAAAATTGTAATCACAATCAATGGTATAACATGAAAATCTTGCCAACAAAAACTTTTTGCAGCAATCCCTAAAAAGTTCTTCATTGGGGATCGGACGTAATTTGCGATAAGCTGCAAAACAAACCAGTCGGTTCTAGAAAATGATATTCGGCAGCAACGCACCTCGTATTTGCGGATTTCCTGCTGAAGCTGATCGAGAGTCCGTGAGTTCTCATCAAGTTGCGGTGCAAGTGAAGTCGGGTCGCCCATCTTGGGGTTCTTACTGAACACATCCTGCATCTTCAGTAGACCGTCCCTTCACCCCAGCAACAGCAAATGCTTTAAGGAAACACAAGACGAATTAACATAGGCACAGCCCACAGCCAAATGACGACGTGTATGTGGCTGTCCCTCATTGCTGTCTCAAGTTCTTAAGCCCAAATTCCATTAAGCCAACTTTCACCAAAACTTCCTTGCGGGAAGTTTTGGTGAAAGTTGCAGACACAAACCATCAAAAGGGGATGTCATGGAAAAGTTCTTCAAACCACCTTAATATGTTAAAAAGGGGCGACAAAATCCGTGACAAGTCTGCGACAATTTGTGTCACTTTAATGGAATTCAGTCTGTAACAAGATATGAGAAAAGTCCGCAGGTAAGTTTCAGTGAAAGTCATGGATGCAGACCACGAAAGTCTATGGACTTTGCTGAAAAGACAGCATAATGGAGTGGAAATTGGGCTTTACTGAACACATTCTGCATCTTTAGTAGACCGTCTCTGCTGATAAAAACATCGAAATCAAGTAATGTAGACAAATGACAAATTAACAAACAAAGATTTCGACCAAGTGCTGATACATTACATGACTGTCAACTCTATGTTATGCACAAACAGCACTTACTTACTTCAAATTCCAACTCAAGTCCTCTTTTTGCATTGCCTAGCATTCTGCACCTGATGTACTGTCTGGTGACTAAACATCTGTGTGAGACTTTGAATAGACTCATAGGTTGAAACGTAATTTAATAAGTTGATAAATTCATCAAATTAGAAGTTACAACCTTTATATTCATTGTTCATCGACTTGCCTTGTTCTTTCCTCATGTGTATATCACTTCCCTGATACATCGGTCCATCCTGTTGCTTTCTTTGTCGATCACCTTGGCACGGTCCCAGTTTTATGTTGTGGTTGAGAGAGATGGCGCAGTCTGTGACTGCTGACTTGTTTTGCTATTTTGCGGCGGATTTAGGACCCCTCGTCTCGACGAACCGAGACGAGGGGTCCTACCAACTCCCACACATCTATGACTACTTACTGTCCGATACAGCGACACCTGGTGGACAGTCGTTCCGATGAAGGCAGCAGCGGTTGCCGAAACGTCAACAACAACAATGAATTACAGGTTGTAATCTGATGAATTTATGAATTTGTCAACTTATTATATCTGTGTGAGACATGCATCATTTTGCTAAAGTTTCTAAAGTCTAATATGCTTGACCTTTGACCTTTTATGCTGAAAGTTGGCACATCAATTACTCTAGCGCTGAGAACGTTCAAACCCAATTATGATTTTTCCATCCTTTTTGTTTTCAAGTTGGGAGGCGGTACAGGACAGATGGACAGATGGGCCCGAGCTGTAATGCAGCCTATTAGGACTTGGCAAGAATAACAAAAACATAAGTTACTTGACACTAGTTGGCATTCTGTGAACACGCTATTTCAGGGTAAACAGGATGACCATTAACCAAGATGTTCCTGAGTTCCTATAGGCTGTTGTCTAGTCTACAATAACTATTACAGTATCTGTCAAGGTTTGGCTACAATTTGCAACAACAGTTTTACCAAGATTTCCCAGACATCTGCCAACTTTTGGTCAAATCGCTCACTTTTTCCCCGACAGCTATCAATTCCTGGACATTTCCAGGTTTCCTGTACTAGTGATTAGCATGCAATTAACATTTGCAGCCAACACAGTGGGTGTGAAAAACCTGCTAAAAGCCAACCTGGCAGCGGTATGTTTAGCCAGTGATGTCTTCAGCGAATCAATCTTTTCCGTCAGCTTCTTCTTTTGCTGATTCGGAGGAAGGTGACTATAGTCTTCCTTTGCCTCCTCATCCTAGCCACATCACAGCATCATATCTAACTAATGCAGGTTTGTGACACCTGGGTAGATACCCCAAAGTGGTTTTTTTTCGGTTTTAGTTTCTTGTTCCATTAATAATGAAATAGTTTAACACAGCTAAGTTTTTGAAACATCTAAACTTACAAATATGCAAATACTGTATATTTTAGCTGTCAATAGTAAACAAAAAGTCATGTGAAACAATCAACCTCCAGAAATCCCAAAACCCATCAATTCAGGCCTTCTCACAAAAACCGAAAAACCTAATAAAACTCCCAAAAAACCCAGCGGGCTAAACTTTTTGAAAAATCCAGGTTTTTCGCAACCCTGAACTAATGGGCCAATGATAGCATAACTAAAAACAGTAGTTCACGGCTGTTACCTTGCCGAAGATTCCAAAGAAGCCGGCACGTTTGCGTGACCGCTGGGACCCACTTGACATTGTGCTACGAAGTGACTCCACTCGCATGGCTGACCGTGATCTGCCCCGGGCTGCCGATGCTGGCGGGGAATCCCCAGATGAGCCGGGTAATCCCGAGTGGTTGCCGTTGATGTTGCTGGATTCCTGCTCCTCAAACGGAATGTCAGTCGGCATCAGAAAACCCGACTTGTACTTTTCCACCGTCAGCCGCGAGTCCTGTAATAACATCGCGTCTTAAAATGTGTACAAAATAATAGAAACAAACAAAACTGAACTGAAATTTCAGTTCAATTCAGTTGCATCTAAAGGGTGTACATAATGACAGAACTGAGCTGAAATAAAACGCCAGCAAAGTTGTGTTGCATGGACTACGCAGGGCAAATGAGACAGCAGTTCATTTCATTTCACAAACTTTCCAACTCAGCCTTCCATCCCTACAGGGTAGGTAAATCGAGTATGGCCTGTCTGGCTGGGGTTAAAGCAAGATGCATTCATCTGTGTTGGGTGGCAGGTAACACTATGTGACCTTGCATGACAGGTGACGCTTTGTAGCTCTGTGATGCGTTCCCGTAAAGAGCTATACACATCCTTTGAATCTTAAAAGCGTAAAATTCTTGTAGTTTAAAAATGGGTTAAACTTTCCCACAAAAAAGCTATACACACCATTTAACTCTTTAAAGGGCACAATTATTCATGCAGCCAGTTCTATAATTAAAGAACAAAGTTAACGATAATGTACCTCAGAGGGGCTGACGTTCTTCGCAGTGCTGACAATGCCGGCGATGCAAGTGTTAATAATAGGAATAGCATCGTTCTCGATGTCAGCAGACTTCTGTATATATTCCTGCACCTTGCCTACCCGCCGCTCTTCTAATTGTTGCAAGTTCTGTCCAATAGACACAACACAAGCATACACAAGTGTATCACAGCTTGTATTAAAGTGCATTATCAACCACAGGTTCAGCTAAAATGTTAATAATAAGAATGGCATCATTTTCAATCTCTGCACACTTTTGCATATGTTCCATTCCTATTACTTTACCCACCAGTCATTCCTGCAACTGCTGCAAATTCTGTTTAATAGATACAACAAAAAAGCACAGTCTATGTTATCACACCTTGTATAAACTAGCTTTTCACTCATATGATATCACAGGCCCAGTTTAGATGTCAGTGATAATAACAGCATCATTTTCAATGTCCGAGAACTTCTGCATGCCTGTAATCCGCCTACCCTCTGCTCCTGCAATTGCTGCAGTTCTGTGCAGTTGATACAACACAATAAACGTCGTGTTAACAGAGCTTATTTTCACTCGAAGATTCTTGTGCCGAATTTTAATGCAATTTTAATGCGTTTACAAGAAACCTTCACAACAAATAGAGCCAACCAAAACAGACCTCTTAATTTTGCTTGATGCTTTACATGACTAAGGTCTGGTTTTTCCATCGCCAATCAAATCAAATTTGATCTCCGATTTACTGATCTCCAACCAACTTGATGTTCGGAACTGATCGTCGATCGACTGATCAACTTTCGTTTTTTCTTGCATTTTCGATCTCCAATTACGTGATCGGTGATTAGTTGATTGGCCATCAACTGAGCCTACTTTATGCCAATCTGATTGGCTAACAGTGACCTCAATTTGCTGCATTGTGTGCTAAATTACCCAGCATGCACTGCACCAGCACAGATAGCCAGTAAACGTCATCACAGCAACGATATCAACGATATCATCCATATCGTCTGCTGTCAAAAATACATTCTATCGTAAATCAATACGGGAGTGTCTATCCATTTTATTAATTTTGTTCACAAAACACTATCCACAGTAGGATAAATTGATCGGTAGTAATTGATCGCCATGCCTGGAACTATATTTTAATGTGTGAATTGTTGTTCTGACCGGCGAAGTGAAGCGATGTTTCTGGTGTGAATAAGCAATGAACTGCAGATCGCCACGTTTAATCGTCAATTATCTGACTTGATCGGACAATATTTGACCATCAACTTGATGGGAGATTTGATGTATGATCAGTCGCTAATTGCTGACGGAAAAGCGGTTATAGAGATGATCACAGATCATGTCCCAAAGCTGATCGAAGATCAATTTAATCGGCCATCAAATGTGCACGAAAAAACGGGACCTAAAGATGTATACTATACAAAATGGCAGAAATGAAATGAACCGGTTAATCTCAGTTCAATTGCATAAACTATACAAAGCAACCAAACCTACATTTCAGTTCATTTTGTGAGGTGTGCAAGACATGTTCAGTTCAGTACACTTTGTTCGCTCTGTACGCCTTTATGCCTACTAATAACAATCACAGAAATCAGCCGAATAAATTGAACAACTGAACAGAAGTTGTCAGGAGCAAACTGCCTAACAGTGTCACAGACAGTAGCAGTCGAACCTCAAAGACTTTGGGCATGAGCGTGTGGTAATGTTCGTGCTGTACTTGGTTTGTCTTCTGTAGCTCTGCAGCGTATGCGTTCTTGCTCTCGTCGCACGCCCTCTGACGAGCTATGCTGTTGTTCTTTGCCTGTGTTCACACCAATGAAGAATGGTCATTACAGTTTGTTTAGTTGGCCCAATTTTCCAAAGTTATTGCATGCTATGCAAAAGTTGCATGTCGAAAACAGACTGCGGTTACATGGGCTTTCAGCGCGTCTTAGCGATCACAATTCTGTCTGTCTGTCCGTCTGTCCATCTGTCACATGGGTGGATCAGTCAAAAACGGTGCAAGCTAGGATCACCAAAGCTTCACCGTTGGCTGCCTGGGAACCGTAATGCTTTTCCATAAATTCGAGGGGGTACCCCAAACGAGGCGCTAAATGAGAGGAGGATGGGCAAAAATTGTGGTTTTCGGCCAATAGGTCTCTGTATCTCAGTAACGGTGCGAGATAGGGCCTAGGATACTATTAATCACTAATAGGAAGTCGTACACTGGCTCTCGATTGGCGCCGAATTCAATGACCTTGAACACAAAAAATAGGGGGTTTTATGGATTTTTTTGGTGATTTCGGGCTGCGACACAAATCTATATCATTGCGCCACGGTACAATCGTTATCAGTATGCGATCCAGATAAAGAATTTGGAATTTGTATATTAACTTAGCGTGAAAACCTCAATTTCCAGATAAACTACTGAACCGGAACTGCTATAGGCTTTCGCGAGTCTCGTGAGCATTAGCTCAAATTTCTTGTTACACTAGCAGACACGCATGAAAATACAGAACTTACATGTTTAACAACTGTCTACTTTCTACATCATCAATGTAATACTGGAAATTTTTTGCACAATTTGTGCAGCAATTTCATTTTAAAGTAATCACCACCTTAGGCCAGTTCCTGAAAGTCAAAAGGTCAACAGTCGGCAGCAGGTCGAAAGATTTAGGAGTGTAATCTTCTCCCCTTCACTTCACTTATCCCTCCATTTCTAAATTATTCTCTTGATTGTCACTCTGATCAAACCAAAACCACTTGCTTTTATTTACTTGATTATTTTACTTCCACTGACCCACCAGTGGCATTACCGGCCCGCTATTCCGAAGGTCCATTATTCTGAAAGTCCATTATGCAGATACGCGCCACAGTGCTAACGTTTGGGTTAAGGTTAGGGTTAGGGTTAGTAGGAATAGACTTTCGGAATAGCAGACCTTCAGAATAGCAGACCCAGATCCTGCAGATATCATCCAGCAAAAGCTGCTAAAAATGTTATTTAAACAGTTGCAACATTACAGACAGCATACGACCTACCTCCTTAACAGCGTAGTGCATATTTCACAACATTGAAGCTTTTTTATACGCAGAATGCTTGAAATAACACTGAAGCACTGACCTTTTCAACGTCAGCACGTGACAGGTGAATGTCGGCATCAGACTTGCGAAATGCATCAAGTGCTTTTTCCGACTCACGGTGGGATTTCTCATACTGCCGTTTAGACTTCGCACAAAAAAACACACACCAACAGACATAAAATCTACTACACAGAGAATAATGCAAAACTAAGAAAAATCCATCAGCCCATTGCTGACATACTATGCAGCTGTCCACACAGAGCTGTGCCACCGTGACATTTTCAGCGTAAGATTGGCACACTAGTTAGTCTGGCCCTGGAAAATGTTAATGCTAATTTTAAGTATTATCTGCCTTTTTGTTCCCGAGTTGGGAATTCATACAGGAAATGTGTGCCAACAGACAGACTGATGGATAGATGGGCAAAACCTGTGACGTAGCCTGCTAAGACAACTAAATAACAAAAGTGCTCAGTAAGTTCTTATAACTGCAGTTTCATCCAATGACATCTAACAATTTTACAAATCTAAACCACAAATAAACCAATAAACTTAATGGCTAAATTTTTTTGGATGCACCAGTAGGCCTACTAAATCTTATTTTCTAATTTATGAATACGTGTTACATACTGTTATTCTCATTACACCGTTAATCTGTTATCTGCGTGAAAACTAAAACAACAGATCAGGAAGCAACATTGATAAGACAGAAATCAGCTGCCGAAACCTTTTCCAGCTCCATAAGCTGTGCTTGTAACGACTGCATCTGTTTGGTGCCATCTTGTAGAAACTGTCAACAACAAACAAGTGCTACATAAAAATGTCAGCATAACAGACTGTCTAAAATTATAAAATAACATTTTATACGCATATTAATATGGAAATAATAGATAGACGAATGCATAAGCTTATCCTGCTGTGGAAGTCGCTATTATCCTTACTGTCAACATCATCATCATCATCGCTATAAAAAAAAGACTACTGAAATGCTCTTTATGTTTATCTTGGGTGAAGTTTTTATTATAATTTGCACGTGCTGCCTTTTGGCACAATAAATAACTGACTGATAACGAGAAATTTGCCTCTTTAAAAACCACTACTTCCAACAGGCCTACAATTACCCCAAGTGGACTCTGATTCCAGCAATAGCTGACATTCTGCACTTTAAATATTCTATTTACTTACTTACTTAAGTGATGTTTGATTCTCACAATCCAAGCACAAATAATTCAATATACACAACACGCAGCATTATTTTCGCAGGCGTGCGGTAGCGCAGCCCTGTGTCAATAGCGACCGGCTAAGTCAATGGAGAATGGCAAAATTTGACCCCGCGCAGATCCGAAACCCCTCAACCGATCGACACAAAATTTGAAACAAGTGATTACGTCCGCGAGACGACCCCCTGCGCAAAATTTTGTGCTAATCCGTCCATTGGGGGCTTCACGGCAAATGGGTGAAATATCTTCATCAACATCTGCGACTCACCCTCTTGCGCTCTTGCCGTAGTGACAGTATGAGTTGTGTGATGTCGGAGACGATCTGGGTGACTAAGTTTTCTGCAATCATCTCGTGCTGTCCAGCAATGTCGTTCAGCTCATTCATCATGCTTAAAAAACCCTTCACGTAAGTGAAGCTGACACAAACCACACTGCACTCAATTAACACAGCAACACTGTATTTTAATAAAAAAATAAGTGCCAGATGCAAACATAACCAAAAAACGAAGCAACGGTGACTCAGCGTAAAAGCAAATCATATCAACTAAACTAACTATATAAAATCAAAAAGACATCTAACCAAAAACGACTGTCTGTAAAAGATGGCGAAGACTGGTGTTACTAATTCATTCATTTATTTATTCACTGACTGACTCACTCATTCTCATTCATAAAAGAAAAAATTTAACATGACAAGTGGTAAGAAATCAGAAAGCTTGTAGGATATAGTACAAACACACATGTTAAAGTGCATAATAAACATCAGCCAGCGGCATCAAGGATTAACAATGTCGTGAGACAGAAGCTGCAATTTTCTGGCAAACAGCTGCAAATTTCTGAAAGCGACTATGAGTACTTACAATTTCAATTTCGCTCCAAAATTCCCCCCCCCTCAAAAAAACTTTAGCCGCAAAATTATGTTATTTTAAAAATTACCAACAAAAAACGCTTTCTTTCCAACAAGGTAAAAATTACACAGACTCAGAAATGCACAAACTCAAAATGCTCAATGACACTATATGCAACGATAGAACTACAGCATGTTCAAATTAAAAGAGGCATCTAATGTGACCTGCTAACTGCAACAATAACGGAAATATTTTGACGATTTTTGCAAATACACAACAACAGCAACAAATCTGAATTTAAATACGGTAGATAATCTGCCACATCTACCATTTACAGAAAAAAATTCAGTTTAAAATTTAATTTAAGCTCTACTAAAACTATAAATTCAACACGTTATGTCGATAAAAAAACTGCATTCTCACAGTCATGTACACCGAGTCACAATAAAAAACGTGCCACTTTTATTTTTTAAATAACTCCACGAAACATTGGCAGATTTTGATAGTTTTTGGAAGGCAACATCATAAATAAACTTGAAGTAAATGACTGTGGTTTAGCCCACCTCATCATATAACTGTCTCTACACTACCTTGCAAAATGCAGAAGTTGTACTTTGGCCATTTACAACAACGAATTCATACTAGGGAGCGCATGCGTTGGCTCAGAAAATTGCTGAGACCACAAAATCATCGGAAATCTGTTACATATTCAACATTAATCGTATTCATGTTAAGATTGTACGTCGATGAACTGAAATGATGCATCAACAGTGAGTGGGCTGCTCTGGGCAGCGCGTTATTGAACGTGCTGTTGGCGAGTTGTGTCCACCACTTGTATTTGTGCTGGAGAAAGACATTTTGAGCATATGCAGTAATACGAATGATGTGATGTAACGCGTAAGACTTTCTAAGAAATAATAACTGTTACTCGTGTTTGTTGCTATTGAATTAATCAACACATGTGCACCCCAGTTTGAATTTATTGTTGTAAATAACCAAACTATGACTTCTGAATTTCACAAAGCAATGCAGCAACAGTACTAAGGAGAGGTGGGCTAAACTATAATCTTTTGCATCAAGTTTTTCAGTGATGTTGCACACAAAAAATTATCAAAATCAGCCAATGTTTCACAGAGTTGTTGGAAAAATAAAAGTGGCACGTTTTTTATTGAGACATGGTGCATTTAAGCTAACTTGCAGAAAGCCACAAATGGAAAGTGTCCTGATTGGACATAAAGTACACAATGTACAAGGATCATCCCAAAAGTTTCTGGTCTTGACATACTAGACAATAATAATTTTCACAATCTACACATCAATGAAACGTACATCCTGTACAAATTTTAATGAGTCTGTTGCAGATATGACGTCATTCTAATTTATGACTTCATAGAGCTCTGAATCAAAATGATTTAAAGCACTAACGCAAACAGTATAAAATCAAGCTCATTGTTGCATGACAATTTTCAAGTCTGTAGCTCGATTTGTAAAAGTGGGGCCCCGTGGCATCCGATTTTGTCAAAACGCTGACAAATATGCTTATGAATTTCTCATTTGAACTGGTGAATATATGATAGCATAAATCTGTGCTGATCGCAAATAAGAGCATTTCAGTCAGTTACGATGCCACATCAATATTTGATGGTATCAGCAGAGCCTTGTGAAAACTGATTTCAGTTGTGTTGACAAAACACTATCTGCTATCTACGATGATGAATGACCTGAGGCTGTTTGTACTGACGCTTTAAATCGTTTCTATTATTAATGCTCTGTGACATCATAAATTACAATGACATCATATACGAAACAGATGCATTAGAGTCTGTAAAAGATGTATGTTTCACTAATGTATAGACTGTGGAAGATATTATTATCTAATATGTCAAGGATGGAAACTTTTGGGCTGACCCTCATAACTGGAGGCAAATTTACAAATACTGTAATACACAAACACCAGGAACCAAAGAGCCAAATGGAATACTTCCCCATTCGTAGCTAAATCAAAAACAGATGCTGTTTGTTTAGATTCATGCCAAAGCTGTTTCATAATTTAACGTATGAAATAACTGATTCATACACAGCCAAAAAAGTGCTAAATAACAAATGATCTTACTCGCAATCTTCCTTCTTCTTTGGCTGGTAGTTTTTGATAAGCTTCCTGAACACAAACATGACGGAAATATTGTTGTTAGTTTTACATGATATTGGCTTACAGCTACCCTGTGACACCAAGTCAAACCCCCTGAACTCCCCTATTTCCCCCAAATGGTAGTACTGACTGCACCCCAAATACTTGCATTGCGAACTGTGACCAAACTGCATCAGTTAGCAGACAGTTACTAAATGACAGATTATAAGAACTTATTAAAGCTTTATCCGACAGTATTATCGCCTACCCTGTACAAACGTATGTTCTTCCGAAACAGAGGTCCTGACCCCAAAATTTGCATGGTGCATTATGGCCAAACTGTATCAGCCCAATGGTTACTATTAATAGGCTATAGACATTTGCAAATGCCCTATCTAGTGCCCCATTGCTGACCCTACTCTTGCCTCCAAACAAGGGACCCCTCATTCACATTTGCTGGCCGTTGAATACTGGCATATGGTCGGCATTCCCTAGTGAAAGCTAGGCTAACCCAAAAGAACCCAACCTAACAAAAACCAGAGGACTGGGCTTTTAAAAACAGTTTCTAAACCCCGGTATCAACAGTATTAAGCAAAGTTGTCACGTACTTGAGCTTTGCAGCATATTCATTCTCGATGTTGCATCGCTCCTTGAGGAAGCTGCCAAAACGATCACAGAAGTCGATACCGTGCTGCGTGTGCAGCGCAATGTTTTCAAACTGATCCTGTGTTCAAACAACCGCACTGCAATCCAACTGTGAATGAAAGCATAAAATTCTATTCATAAACACACTAAATTAATAAAAAAAAGCAATGCAGTAGGCCCCTACAAGTCTGGAGTTGACTCGAGCCTATTTTTCAGGCCTCGTACTCGAACTGCACCGTGTCGTACTGATTTTTGTACATCGATTAACTGTTTTAGTACAGTAACATCAAAAAAATGTTGCAAATTTTCTAACATTCTACTGCCTAACTGTGCTGTAGTTTCTCAACGCAAGCTCAGATGCTCGGTGTGATACGTTACGAAACGGCTATCTTCCGTCCGTAAACTAGCATATGCGCACACCTACTATTAGCCATAAAGCAAAAACTTAGTTTGAGTAAGACAAAACTAGCAAAGAAATTTCTCTGCAGCTGCAGTGTCACTCAATAATTTTTTGGCACAAAAAGAAACACACAATAACACTTTGTAATGATGCACTCAGCACCAACCACAGTAAAAATACACACCAAAATAAGTCTAAGCAAAGTACATAACTAGTAAATATACATAAATGCAAATAGCACATACTGTCAACTCTGCCAGATATACCAC
>Ga0056128_1001890_pt1 | contig 24279 bp, 12 predicted proteins | sample WorMetLIZISLAND2_FD_71113 | JGI IMG/M metagenome (GOLD analysis project Ga0056128, IMG submission 71113) | Marine gutless worms symbiont microbial communities from Max Planck institute for Marine Microbiology, Germany - Olavius geniculatus... ... | reverse complement strand
AACTGTCCATGTTTCACAACCATACAGCATTGTACTGAACACACATGTCTTCAGGATGCTGAGCTTTGTTTCCAGAGTGATCGCCTTACTTTTCCAAATCTTGTCCAAGGCCTTCAGGTTTGCCTACTAGTGGAAAAACGTGTGCAAATTACTGTTTAGCGGATGGCGACAAGGGCGTGCATGCTCCACAAAATTGGTTGACTTTGTGTCACAACGCCACATTCGACAGGTTAGCCTGTCTGTGCTTTTGATGTGCAATTTTATGCAAGCTACAGAAGCAAAGCAAGTCATAGCTAGTGACTAATCTAATATTTCGGCTAATGTGGCATCGTGACACACTCAAAAGTTGATCAATTTTTTTGTCAACATGCTCTAATCGCCAGCTGTTAAACAGAACAATTGGCATACCATAACACAGTAATTTTCATGAGTGACTAATGAAAGCAAAGCTTCACACAAATTTGCACTTATGCTGCACACAATACATATTGCACAGCAGCTAATTTGCTTGTAGACTGTAGAATTAACACAAGCAACCAAACCTTTAAAAAAGTCACATTTTAAAGCGTAGATTTCACCAAGATAAGCCTAAACTAATGCAATTCTAACTGTTTTCTCCACATAACTAACATTAATAAATTAACAGTGCCAAAACAAAGTGCAGTGGGAAAACCTTGCTCAGGTGCAGACAATTTTTGTGCTTCCAGCTGCCAGAGGTTCCTAAAATTTTACTGAACCCTTCAAAAATATATATGCCAGTTTAATTGCTTTCAAAGTGATACTGAACCAAAACCTTTTGCATCTAATCTGTTATGCTGAGGTATTTTTTGTTAACTTTTTTTATTTCTCAATGTGTCGCTCTGTTTTTGTGAGCAAATGCCTAATCCTGCAAAAAATGTCATACAATAAAAAATTTACTGCCACAACGCCGCTGGTGACTCTTAGATTCGGGTTCTACACTTCTACTATTATGCTTAGAAAAACAAGAAATTTGAGCTAATGCTCACGAGACGCGCAAAAGCTTATAGCAGTTCCTGTTTGCAAACTGTCAGTCTATCTCCAGCCATTTCGTCGCAGTTCATTTTTGGAGTGTGCGCTGCAGCCGAAAATCGCAAAAATCAATAAAAACCCCTTATTTTGGAAGTTCAAGGTCTTTCAGAGTCATCGATGTTGATACGATGGAATTGTTTAATTTTCCCCGTAGGTGCCATTGTAATTTTTTGGAACTTTTTCAAATAAATACGTTAAATGTTAACCCCCAAAAGGCACATCTTTGCCTGAGACCAGTTTGAGCCATCGTGTGCAAAAAATCCATTGAGGGGTCCGAACTGTAGGCGAGTTTCTGAAAAAAGGTATCTATAAAAGTTTTTGCATATATTTCACCTATTTGCCAAAAAGCCCCCCTTGATCAGATTTACATAAAATTTTGCATAAGGGGTCACCTAGCCGACATAATCAACCATACCAAATTTTATCTCAGTCAGATCAGGGGCTTTGATTCTGTGGGTGGTCAAGTGTTTGGCTTTCCAATAGGAATGAGAAGTCACCGTTAACACATGGATTGAACTACCATTCAGCCTGTGATGCGAGAAATTTTGCAAGCTTTAATTCTGTTATATTTGCAGGCTTCATATAAGTTTGTACATTTTTTCTGATGAAACTGGTTACCTGACACTAGGAGTTTAAGGTAATGCATTGATAGGGGGCCTAATCCAAGGGTTCATTTGTCTGATTCAGACTGACATGTGGTGGGGTAGTGGCCATCTGGTGGCCTACAGTCAAGGTTACTCGTCGGTTCCATACACTCAATGAACGTTTATGTTTATTGTGGATATTTAGGCATAGTCTGTATCTTAATATCTTATATACTTGATTACCTGCTTGAAGCAACTGTAAGTCTGTATAAAATATTAGTTAAGAATATGGGAGATTGGCTGATGTATGTGCAGACAATTATGGATAGCTCTTACAACAATTCGGCGACGTATGGAGAAGGGTCATTAGTGTGGGCCAAAATCTCTGGATACCCATGGTAAATGTAGTGCTGCATGTTTTCTCTCAAATTAGGCTTAGAGCTTTTTGTACAACAACTGCATATAACTTTGTGACTGTGTGACTGTTGACCCATATGTCTGTTCGTCTGTCTAATGGTTAGCGACCCTTATCGCCAGGCAGCATTTCTGTGGCTGTGTCTCCATGCCTGCCATTTGCTGTCTGTTCGTAATAGACTTATAGCAGTTATGCAACTTATGCCTGGCACAACTGTCGATAGAGCTGACCAAAGGTCGGCTGTGGCTTTGCATTGCAGGTTGCAAGCAGGTTGGCTACTGGCTTGTCTGTCTGAATGTTGTCCAAATTACTTAATATATAATTTGTGATCAGATTTGAATAAAATCTTTTGGAGGGGTCTACGTTACCCAGTGATCAAAGAGGTGATTAGTTTTTTTGATGACAGTCCTGTTTTTTGTGTGTATTTTGGATCACAATCACTGGCTTAGCCATAGGGGGCACTTGGGGCACGTGTCCCCCCTAGGAGCCTACTCACTTACTAACAAGAAATCTGAGCTAATGCTCATGAGACGTGCGAGAGCCTATAGCAGTTCCTGTTCGCAGGTAACCTTGGTCTATCTCCGTCCATTTCATCGCAATTCACTATTTTGCAGCCAAAAATCGCCAAAAAATCACTAAAACCCCTATTTTTAGGGTTCAAGGTCAATCGAGGTTATCAATGTTGACAGTCTTAAGAAGCTCGTCGCCAGTGCTTGTTATGTTTAGCAGCATGTTTGTGCCTATCTGCAATCATTTTCATGCTAGATAAGCTAACAGCAGATAAATAACCACTTTATTGAAGAGTACACCTCTTTGACACGCACGTGCGCAGGCCTCTTTAAACCTAGAGGGTTCAAACTTAGATTGCTAAAATCTACATTCAATGCTGAAAATTACATATGCAGGTTGTTTTGGTCTATCTCCAGGCATTGTGGTGCAATTTACTCTTGAAATGCGTGTCGCAGCCCGAAATCACAAAAAAATTCACAAAACCCCCTATTTTGGGGGTTCAAGGTAATTCAAGGTCATCGATGTTGACATTCCTAAGAAGCTCATCGCCAGTGCTTGTTATGATAAGCAGCACGTCTGTGCCTATCTGCAACCATTTTCGCGTCAGACGAGCCAATAACGCCTTTTTAAGGGGGTACCCCTTTTTCCCCCTCGTTCGTGGGATCCCGTCACCCAGTGGCATGAAATTTTGTCACGAAATACTAGACACTCTAGGTTATCATATGGTGAAAACCCAAAGTCTCTATCTCACCTGGTCTTGGAACAGTACTGGTACGTGACACCAGGACGGACAGACAGACAGACGGACGGACCGACAGAATTACCGTAACTAATACGCGCTATAGCTATGCTAGCTCTCGTGTAAAAAGTGCCAATAATGCACCAAAACATGTCATTATCTCGCCAAAAATCCAAAAATTTTCTTGGGAGGAATGACCATGCCCCCTCCCCATACCCTTTCCTTGTGGGGAAGGGACACCTCTCCCCATACCCCACCACTCAAGTACCCCCACTACAACTAGATCCTGGCTACGCCACTGATCACAATCCAGAATTCTTTGCTGTATATGTAAAATGAAAGTGAATTTGCAGTGTGTCTCAGCGAGTTATTAGTGCATTTCAGTGTGTGAGCGGTTTTCAGTGAAATTTTATGCATGGGTGGCAAGTGGCCCATGGACCAGCCACTCATATCTTGAATATTGAACCGTATCCAAGAGTTTCTAGACCTATTTTAGCTGAATTGCTTTTGAAGCAAAAGCCACAAAACTGTTATTAGATCCACTGTGTTCGTCATGTGGCAGTGTGTGTTCTCAACTCAGTTGTTCTTGTGTTACATGCAGGTGGCCAGCGATGGTTGAGCGGGATCCAGACTTTAATGCCTACATAGACATCAGCGTTGGCTCTGAGGACACTGTAAGCTTATGTACACTGTGTCTCAAAAAAACATCCCCGACATTCTCGATTGTAACTTCAAGAAAGGTTATCAGATTCTAATAATTTTTTAAAATTTCTGTTGTGAATATTTCTGACACAACTTGCCATCAAATGACCGTTCAGCTTCCCACCTCACCCAATGTTTGCTTCTGCACTACCAAGGGAATGCAGACCAAGCAAAATATGCATTGAAATACACAAAATCGTGAAAAAATATCCCCAACATTATCAATCATAACTTGAAGAAACACCATCAGATTTTAATCATTTTTGGACTAAATATTTCTGACACCACTGGCTGTTGAATGATTGTTTAAGTTTTCATCTCACCCAACTTCTGCTTTTGCACTACCTGGGGAAAACCAACGAAACAAATTACGTGTTGGAATAAATAAAAAACCTTCAATAAATTCTGTCTATCCAGATCTCTGGCCTCCAACAGCCAGTCAATTACAAGGTTTGACTGTCATAAAGCAGTGTATCTACCAGAAGACGTTCAGGAATGTTTATGAATTCAAGAAGTGACTGGTGAAGTCTGGATTAGTCTGAAGCAGAACATTATCGATACTGCTGTCAATGAATGCGAAAAGCATCTCCATGCCTGTGTTTGCACAATGCGCCCATATTTGAAGCAATTTTGCTGCAGACAGTTAAAAAAACGAATTGGATGAAATGTCAGCCAAAGTGTCAAGAAAGCTAACAAAATATGTTTTTGTGCATTATTTAAATTAAGCAATAATACTGCATTGGGTAAAAAAGCAATATTTCGTTAGTTCTGTTTTCCCCAGGTAGTGCACAAACAGACTTTGGGTGAGGTGGGAAATTGAACATTTATTTAATGGCAAGTTGTTTAGGAATATACATACCAAAAATTATTAAAATCTGATAGTCCTTCAAGTTACAATCGAAAATGTTTGGGGTGTTTTTTTGAGACACAGCATAGTTGTGGCTAGTGAATGCAAACAGATCTTTTCATTTTGTTATCTCATATTCTGATAGAAATTTCCAGTAGTATTTTTTGTGTTCGAACTTTTAATGTACATTGCTATCCTTATTGGCTCGTGATATCTGTTAGGGCCAAACGTGGTTAGTAGCTGATTGCAACTCAGCTGTTTTATGTAGCAGTAATGAGCCACGTCACCTCCTCATCGGCTTGTGTTCGTTATATTTTCAGTTCTTCTACCACATGGTATTTTTGGACAAGGACGTGTCACGTGCCTGGCTGCTGGATACTCATCTCAGACCTTACAGAGGCAAACAGACGACTAAACATCTTACTGCTGAGGTATACTACTGCTCACACTACTACCACTAGTACTACGCATTGCTGCTAAGTGCTGCTGCTGCTAAGGTACTCTTAATATTCATCTTTGATCATCTGCTAAACTGCTACAACTACTAGATGCAGAGACTAGCAGACACTGTCTGTTTTCACGTGCGAAAGCAGCTACTGCTTTCAGCACGTCTTAGCCATCACAATTCTGTCCGTCTGTCTGTCTGTCCGTCCGTCTGTCACACGGGTGGATCAGTCAAAAACGGTGCAAGCTAGAATTACCAAATCTTCACCATTGGCTGCTTGGAAGACTCTGGTTTCAGGAACCGTAAAGATTTTCCATAAACTCGAAGGGGGTCACTCCGAACGAGGGCGCTAAATGTGAGGGGGTGGGCAAAATTTGTGATTTTTGGCCAATAAGTCACTGTATTTCAGTAACGGTGCGAGACAGGGCCTAGGTTACTATTAATCACTAGGGACCAACCTAATTCACGATTTCACGGCCGTGGCATTTTCTGTGAAATTGACCTCCTCCGTGAAAAACGTTGATTTCCGTGAAATCCGTGATTTTTCGTAAATTTCAGCGCTTTTAGTTTAATTTATGACAATTCCAGAGTTTTATCAGCAGCTTTTGTACAGATGTTGCTGTTTACCACGTGTCGCACTTTAGCACCAAGTAGTTGACATTGACTGTCTTGAGTCTTGACTTAGTGTAGTAAATATTCGTTGTTCTGAAATTTCTTCTTTTGCATTAGCACAGCACCTCGAAATAACGTCTGTGTAGCCCGTGAATTTCCGAAACTTTTCCCGTGAATTTTCGGTGAAATTTGACACATTTTAAAAATTCTGCCGTGAAATCATGCATTTTTTCCCGTGAATTCGGTTGGTCCCTATTAATCACTAATAGAAAGTCGTATACTGGCTCTTGATTGGCGCTGAATTCAATAACCTTGAATAACCTTAAACGCCAAAATAGGGGGTTTTATGGATGTTTTGGCGATTTCGAGCTGTGACACAAGTCTGCATCATTCACAAGGTGGCGCCATGGTATTATCGTTACGGGTATGTGATCCATATAGAGAATTTGGTATTTGTATATTAACTTAGCGTGAACACCCCAATTTTCAGCTAAACTACTGAATCGGAACTGCTATAGGCTTTCGTGCGTCTCATGAGCATTAGCTCAAATTTCTTGTTTTGTTTGAATCTACAAGTAACGAAAGTAATTTGGTAATAGGTGCAATCGCTGGTCGATGCTGCCACCTGGTGAGTCATAAATAGGCCATAGCATGTTTTGGCTAGGCGTTTGGGCCCTTCTCGCTTTCCTCTGGCAAGTTAGGGACCCCACATCTGACACAATGTATGTGTCATTAACCGCCACAAGTGTACCTGCCAAATGGCAACTAAATCGCTGGAATGGTTCAAGCATGGTGCATAATTGTGACAGACAGACAGACAGACAGACTTGCACTGTCCACCCTTGCTACTTGGTGCACGTTGTCAGGTCTCGTGATTTCAGCATCCCCATTTCCACAACCAGTCTCAGCATTGTAACGTGTGCTGGGTTGGGAAGGACTTTCTGTTCATTTTCTAACTCTTCTTATTGATGTGTCTTATGTTATTGTACAGGAAAAGCGTCAGATAATTCGTTATCAGCATAAGCTGAATCTCGCCTGTAAGAGGGCTGACAATGCTGCTCTGAAATCAGTGGAGGTTAGAATACCAGTTTTTGTGTCTACCATTTAGCTAACAATCTACCTTATTTCGTCACTACAATTTTTTATTGGTTAGGAGATTTTTACTCAACCAACATGTTAATGAGATTGAGCTTTTGTTCTTTTAGCTTGCTCTAAGGTGCATGGTCACCAACATTGACATAATTTTTTATCCATTTTCCTAAAACAGCATAACTTTCTGATAATCTTGATAGTAATATCGCCGACCAGCATTATGTCAACATAAAAAAAACTTTACATTTGAAATCGACGATCTACATTATATTCGGACATTAATTTCATACATTTATAAAGCATAAATCAACATATTATATATGCCAGGAGAAATGTCTAATTGAGGTCTACATAAATTTCACAAGTGAATTTGACCGTGGCCACGGACCTTTAAGTGTGCATTGAACAACGATTGCCGTGTATTTTATTGTGTTCTTTGCTTTGAATATTGTTATTTGACTGTCCTAACAAACCATTTTTCATATGTTTGTTGTCTCACGAACCCTGTTGTTATACACTGTGTCTGTGTAAGCCCAAATTCCATTACGCCAACTTTCACCAAAACTTCCCCGCGGGAGAAGTCACCGACACAAATCACAAAAGTCGCGAACACAAACCATCTCGACATGTCGAGATGTTTGCGACAAAGTCCGTGACAAGTCCACGACAAACCCGTTTGTGTCGCTCTAATGGAATTTAGCCCGTTACAATGCACGGGGAAAGTTGGCGACAAAGTCCGCGACACAAATCATGAAATTTATGTCCGTGACTTTGTCGCGAATTTGTCCTGGACTTTGTCGCAAAGTCGTTGTAATGGAATTTGGGTTGTAACAGACAGACAGACAAACGGAGGGACAATAATGTAATGTCACCTTCTAGGGTGGTTAAAAATAGATGCAGAGCACAAGCTCTGTATGCTTTTTCTCCGCTGGGGTTTGACGTTGAAGCATTTAGCATTGTCCCACGTTGTAGGGGCAAAATTGAAAATCTGAGAACCCAGGTCTACTCTGTGTCAAAAATTTGCAGCGGTCATCTGTTGGTAAGCTGCAACTTGCTTCCTACAGCCTTTTGAACCGTGATCCCACTCAGCCCACTGTTTGTGTCACGTTATGTTTACTGCTTAGGAGCGGTTGAAGCTGTTTGCCTTCAAGACCAACTTCACTCCAAAACCATCAACTGCCAACCACACCGAGAAAAGTAACCTGTCTTTACTTACTCGTTAAAGTCTAAAATTGTAACTGCTGCACATATCACAAAATCAGACAACAACTGCAACTTTTTGTAGGTACTGTTGATTTTTACCTTCACCAGTACAAAGTTGCGACACTGTAGGTTAAACTTTTGGGTCAGTCAATTTTTTTCATCTGTATTGCTCAGAAATTTGTAAACGGATTTTGTTAAAATTTTGTAGATTGAGGGGAACCAGTGAAGTGAGTTAGATTTTGTTGACAATCCAGATTTTTTTGTGTATTCTGGATTACACTTCAGGATCCTTTAGTTACCATTAGGAGACAGAGTGGTTTTGCTGAGAACCTTTGCAGTTATGCCAGGCATAATATTGTCTTCATTATTACCTGGACACTGTAATTTAGTCTGGGAAATGGACAGTGACCTGGAAAAAAGCCTCCTCCAAAGTTGCGAAAGCTCCCTCTGCTGAATATAAAACACTACCAAGTTTGGCACAGACCTTGGCACTTTTTTGACCTTAAGACTCGCAACAGAGGTAAACCATAGTAACATGTCGGCCCATTGCGGACATAGTATGTGGCTGTAAACCGGACCTTTTAACCTGATAATTGATATGCAGGTTACTCGTGCTTTGGGGAACATTCTCTTAAAATTAATTATGGCTGGAGTACTGTACAGATGGATGGACCTAGACAAGAACTGTAACGCGATCTATTAGGATGGCCATGTAATACGTAGGTACACCATTTTCAGATAGCTTTACTCTTGACTCCAGCCAAATTTTTTATGGACCGGCTCGCCAGAAAATGTGCAATAAAGCAATCGTCAAAGTTCCCACTGCACCTGAAATGTGTCGCTACACTGCCTCATAAAATATAAGTCATATGACGTGGTTACTTGTGACCTTGAAATGACAGAGGAAGCATGCTTTTTGCATCTGCAGTCCAATCTTCCCTATCAGAAATCTGTATTTTTGTTCTGGCTTTTGGCAAGCTCTCAGTGCTCATTTTTGTCACAACTGATCTCAATGTTGTATCATGCAGTGATGTAGATTGAACAGTGTAACCTTTATGATTATGATTTCAATTAGTTTTCACTTTTGTTATTAAAGGTTCTTTTAACTTGTGCTGAGCAGGAAAGAAGAAGTCAAAGATGAACGTTCGCAAAAACAAACCTGATGAAAAGAAAAAGAAACAGAAGAAGAACAGGAAGAAGGTGAAGAGGACACCACCATCTTCATCGTCGGCATCTGATACCAACCCAGACAGAAGTGAAGATGAAGACGAAAGTGATAATGATGATGATGCAGTTATAAAGAAGATATCTTGCTTTTCTACTGAGAGCTGTTCTGGGAAAGAGAAGAAATGTGTGCTTGGAGAGGTTGTGCCATTCCAGACGCCTGGTAAACCAGCCAAGAAGACCAAGATTAGCAGTGATCATAAGGAGAAAAGGAAGAAGACAGAGAAAATTACGAAGGATAACTTTACGGGAAAGATGTGGTCCAAATTTTCGAAGAAACAGGAGGAACCTTCTGAAAAGAAGAAGAAAAAGAAGAAATGTTCGAAACCAGATGTGGAAAGGATTCAAGGGAAGTTCGAAAACTTTACAGATGAATTCTCAGAAGAGCTTGGAGCTACTTTGAAAGGTTCAAAAAAGCTGGAGGAAGGGGAGAAGAAAAAAAAGAAGAAGAGAAAACATTCCGACGTGGACACAAACGAAAGTTCGATGCCAAAGAAACCAAAAATGACAAAGTTCCGGAGCCAGATGCAGCACAGTGAGGTCTCATGCTCATCAACAAAGGTACATTGTTGGTCTTTTTCTAGTGTTCATACAGATTTTGCGTACCGACTTTTTCGGTTCACCTGGAAGCGATAGCTTTCAGAGCGGACTTATGTTTTACTGCAGATCTGTTTTTTTTCATTTCGCCAAGGAATCTCCAAGCTCCGTCGGCCAAGAGCGGCAAAATTTTGTACGATGATCAGTAGTAGGCCAAATTTTATAGCGCAGGTCGAAAATTTCGGGGGCCCTCCCCAAAAATATTTAGGGGCCAAAAACATGCAAAATTTGGCCGGATTTCGGATGACTTCAAAATTTGATGGCAAATATCTTTGGAATGGATAAAGATATTCAAAATTGTACAAGTACTTGATGACCGCGATTCCTCCCGCATTCTGTGAAAAAAAGTCCGGTGAACTTTGGTCCAGTAACCACGAAGATCTGAAGGTCAAATTGTACCCACTTAAAACGCCTTTTCGAAAGACCATATTTCGGCCCATAAGGGGTGCTGCACTTTCGCATTTTTACACGTGCTAGATAATGACAAAGTCTTGTTAGCGCACCCTCACCGTTGACTAGGGTCCCCTTACAATTTTTTACAAATGGGGAGTCAAACGTTGGCTTAAAATTCAATGAATAAGTTGTGAAAAGCACCTAAACTTCGTGAACAGGGAGAGTAGCTCCACGAAACTTTGCCACATGATGTGCTGCTAGGCGGGGGTGGGCATTATCACTTATGTACAACTTTTAGGGGGCATTACCCTCCCCCCTTAAAATTTGGGAGGGTAAAAACTTGAAAAATTTGGCATGTTTTAAGGAACTTTAGATTTTGACCACGAATATCTCAGTAACCGGTCAAGATATCGAAAACTGCAAACAAACCTGATCAACAGTGATCCCTTGGGGGGGGTTCTGCAAAAACAATTGGGTGAACTTTGGTCCACTAACAAGAAGATTGTAGGCACAGATGGTGGCTTACTCTAAGTCGGCAGTGCACGATTTGCATATGCTAATGTGTTTGAGTTCAGGCCATGTGACATTGCTACCAGGGAAATTTCGACCCCCTAAATGTTCCCCCCAATCACACCTTCATGGTTCCTACGGTCAGGGAAAGTCAGGGAAAAATCAGAAAACCAGATAGTCAGAGAATTTTGCATTCCAAAGTCAGGAAAAATCACAGTACCAGGGTGCAAAAGTTAACAAAGATGCAGAAATAAGTTTGGAAGTGTTTTACGCAGACTGCATACAACAGTTCAGAATTTTTTTTCTGCTCGCTTCGCTTGCAGATTATTTGTATCTCCACTTTTAAATTTGTTCCGCCGCCTTTGTTTCCAGTGCGATTGCAAGCGATTGAAAGCCAACATTGGTATATCCCGTGAACAAATTAGTCAGGGAAAACGATTTATTTTCTCTTGGAAAGTCAAGGAAAAGTCAGGGAAAATGAATTTTGCAGAGTAGTAGAAACCATGCACTTTATATCTATACAGCACCAGGTGGACTCACGTTGTGCTTGCCCCAAAATTCTAATCGGTTTCACCCATTTATTACTGATGTAGAGTATTAATATTATTGGGTCGTGGGAATTCAGTACACCCAAGAAATACATGTATGTGTAGAAGATTGGTTTTTTAGTGTTTATTATTAGGCCTAGTTCTCTTTTTGTTACTAATGGTTTTATATGAAAAGTCAGAAATGTGTTTACTCAATCTCATAATGAGTTGGTTTGGTTCAGGAAAACGTCAGTGGATATTCCAGTCCGAAATCCAATTCCCGAGTGCACAAGCACCCTGAAAAAGGTCGATCTTCAATGTCGGATATTTCCAAACTGAAGAAGCCGAAATCCGGAGGAATCTGGAAACACGATCTGGAATCAGTCGAGCATAGTTCCCAATCCAGTGCTTCAAGCAGGCCGGTATCCACGTTTCCGCAGTTGGTTCCTAGCATGGGTGGTTGGGAAAAATCCGGTGGATATCTAGCCACTTCATCGCCGAAAAAGCCTAAATTCAACGTCATCCCAGCCTACTCGAGTCCTTCCAGTTCTCAGCGCAGTGGTTCACAGTCCTCAATGAATGTGAGTCCTAACTATGGAAAGGGGCAGACGTCAAAGAAACCACCAAAGCAGGAATTTGGGGCGCGAAGTCCGAAAAGTCCACAACTTTCCGACTTGGCCCAGGAGCTTGGAGATATGATGAAGAAAACCGAAAAGAAAGGTTTGGAAGTTGGGGAAGTTAAGCTTCCTGTTGTCAAGGCGAAGAAGTTTGCTCCTGTTTTTAGCAAGAAAGCATAAACCGGCTGAACTTCTGCCATAGTTCTTAAGACTACATTAATTTGTAGTGTTTTAGTTGTTTGCACTGCAATTGTTTTAGGGACGTTTGTGCTCATGGTGTTTTCATTCATGACTGACAGTTTGGCATTTTTAGACGTCGGCTTAGCAGTAAAAAATCACTGCTTTATTCTGGCATCTTGTGTTGACTGGCTAAATTTTGTGTCATCGTATTCATGTGCAGTTGGCAACGCAGCTTCATAAATGCATCTCGTCTTCTTATTATTTTGTTCACGTTTTATGTAATTTTTGTTTAGTTGTATGTGCAGTCATTGTGTATAATTTCTGTAATAATTCAGCTGTATTGTAAATTACTTTATGTACCATATCTGTACGAAACAGTGGCGTTGTGAGTTAAAAAGGTTGGGTTCAGAAAGTTGCAGTTTTAAAACAGATAGGTGCAAATTGCAGTCAGGAGATTTTAATTTCACTCCTAAATTCCCCAAAAGTGACGATTTTCAGCTGCAGATTATATATTATTAGACAAAAATTTTCAGACATGAAAAAAATTTCCAACAGGCTAAAATTCTGCCCCATCGAGCTAAAATTTTGTCGCCGCCCTCACCCCTTTGAATTTTTGCCCGTCTGAAAGCTTTTAAATTGCGTTTATGTGAATCTAGTTCACTGTGTAATCTGCCTGTGTTCAGTGCATCATTAGTTTGCTTATGACATCTATGCCCCATAAACCTTGTAGCAAATTTTCTGTTCCTCATCCTCCTCTGCCTGTCCTTTCCCTTCGATCCCTTTTCTCATTTCTTTTCCGGGGGCCTTTTTCCCCAGCTACAGCTAGTGAGTCCATGAAGCGTAAATGCATATTGGATGACTGATGTGATCTAGGCTGTGTACGTACCAATCCCTCTTCACTGCTCATTTGCTCCAAAATTTATATAATATGGTGTAGACGTCTCTGTCATAATGTTTACAACTATGGACAGTAGAAAATCATGGCAAAATATGATAAAAAAACATGGCAAACTTTTGTGAAAATCTCAAAAATCATTGCAAAGACAGAGCATCAAATCATGAGCCCAAAGACCAGTCCATAAAACTTGACATTCAGCATTGACGCCCATCATTACATGCAGGGCAAAGTTTTCATCTGTAACATTTTGTTGCCATGGAGCATTAAAATACATGTGTCTCCAATAATGTCACGGTGTTATAAAATTTTACAATAAACTTTAACTTATGCTGATTAAAAACAAAAAATTCTTGTAAAAACGTAAAACCATGGCATTTTGGCAAATACATGACAAAACATGACATTTTGGCAAAATCACGGCATTTGACAAAAATCGCGGCATCCATGATTTCTGTTTTTCTGCATTGTCTACTGTCCTTATTTTTAACTTTCTGGACCCACTTCAGAAGCAAAATCACCGATTTGTGAATAATGTTTTCAGTGAATTATTTTGGCTGTATTAGTTCATAGTAGCTACTTAACCCGAGTTTGACTCATCAGCAATATCCCCAATTGTTCTTAGTTTGTTTCCAGTGCCTTATTTTAGTATTTTGTCGACTGTCATTGTGTTTCATAATTGTTGCTTAGCGTAAGAGTTTATAGACTTTTTGGTCCTGTTTAGGGTAAGAAATCTTGATTCTTCTTAGTTTTTAGTGCCTTGTTTGGCACTTTATGACCAAACTGTTTGTTTAAGCTGTTGTAGCCATTGTATTACCTACAGGGGCTGAAACGTTCATCTGTAGTTTGTATTATGCCAAGTAACAGTTGACTCAGCATGATAGCTGTATTTGAATTATGTTGACTATGGCTGCAACTTATTTTACTGCAGAACCCCAGTAGGCGATAACTTACACATTTTTCTGAAATGCTGATTTAGTACATAATTTTGTCTGGTCAGTTGGACACTAGATAAAATGTTGAAAGAAATATTGACATTTGTCAGTAATTCCGTTTTAATTATGCCTCAGGTGTGTTAACCGCATAATTTTTTGTTGTCCAAATTGCTATATGTAGACATCTGCGCTACAGTTTTCTAAGTTGCATTTGTGTCAGAAAACTTTCGTACAAACTCCATTGTTGCATATGATAAATCTAGCCATTCGGAATATTTGTCTGTAGTTTGCACTGACAGCGGTAGTTCGTTTTTTGGCAGTTCATCTTGCACAGAGACGTAGTGGTTTTGTTGACGGGTTCTGCAACTGCAGCACAACATGACTGTTTTAATGCAGGTGAATGATTAAAAAAATCACAGTTAATTGTGTGATTACAAATATTGATTGTGATTCATCATAGATCAATTAGCAAAAAAACTAAACATTTTTCACAGCAGAAACAAGGTGATATACAGCCAGGCTTATGAGCAAGGGACAACATTTTGGCCTTTTTTGCTTCACCCCTTTATATGATTATCACCAAAAGGACTGGGACGTTTGTCCTGGCTACCTTGGCTACGATACAGGACATGCTTGCCTACACCCCTAGGATTGGCACCCATAGTAGTAGTAATAATAGTAGCAAAATCAGTTACTGCTTACTAAGCTGTCTATATGGGTGGAGATCTATATGTTGTCTGTCAGTTTACACTGCACTTTTTACTAAATCAAATCAAATGCTCTGAGGTCACTACTACAACCATCACCACTGCTATTTACTACTGCTGCTGCAGCTACTCCTGTAACTTTACTACTACTCAGTCCGAGTGCGTAGCTCATTAACAGTCCATTTCATAGCTTCCAGAGTCTGATTAACTTCAACACAGGCGTCCCTTAAACTTTTCAGTTTATTCTGATCTTCTGCCATCTCTGTCTTGAGCAGTTCGGCGTATGATATGAAGTCCACAGCCTGCCAGTAAACCAGATCCACCCCACCAGTATCGCGCATCGGTTCTGTATCCGTCAGGGACTGGATCAGAGGACTTGACGATGATGTTCTTGATACACCTGATTTAAGTTCATATTCACATATTTGTCTGAGATGACACCTGACAAACTGCAACTAGCAACGATTTAGTTAAAAACAATAGTAATTCAACATACAGTGGTAACTGATAAAAGACTGATCAACATCTGGGACATCATTGACAAAGTTAATACAACATCAGTATAGCTGGGAACTGCTGTGCATTGGGTGGATAGCAAATAGCAGAAAGAACAAATAAGCTAAGCACTGTCATTGTCATAATAGTGACATAAAAACGAGGCCAGAATCTGGACACCAAGAACAACTAGGCAGGAAAAGTGCTGCACTTATTGCCTTAGATTACAAAACAAAAATGAGAAAATAAAAGTACACAAATTTTAACAAAACATATGCCATGGTTGCTAACATACAGGAAGTATGTTGACAGTATTACGTGCGCTAAAAACCAGAAGATTCTAAATAACTTTAACTAGAAGAACAAAACCAACTGGCCTAAGCAAAGCCTGAAGTTAAACAGCATTATGCATACAGTGAAAACACTGTGTAAAGTCATGGAAAAAAGGAAAATCAAAGAACATCTGATGGACAGCAAGTTTCAAATACAGCTGAAAGATGAAAGTCGCAGCACAAGATGAGTTCTGCTGTATGGAAAGCAACAAGATAATTTAAGTCTAAATAACACTGTAAAACGAATTCACGATCAATTTACTGCACGGAATTTCAAACCTGTTTGCTGCATAGACTCTGGAGATCCATTAGATGGACTTTCATTCGTTAGCCCTGTTAGCACAATAAGTATAATTGTTTCATTTCTTACCTTATTATGTCAGTTTTTGCAATGGGTTTTGCTGTAGGCATGTGCATCTTACAAGCATTCAATGAACTGCAAGTTTGCATTCTACTTTACCTTCAGACAACTAAACTCTAAGGGCAAAGGTTGAAAAAGTGCTGCTTACACAAATCAAACACATGATTTACCAGAAGTTTTAAATCTCAGAACTAGCAGCTGATTGGCATGAGTAATGACATTGCAGCACATTTTCATATCTACCTAACATAATGTAAATTCTGATGCTGTCATACTTTATTACACGACACAGGATAATGGGTCACATTCTGTTGGAATACAACAGCACTGGAAACTCGGAAGCTCATCAAACGTTTTTTGATAAATCCTAACCATAAATAACCTGATCCGACAACTCTTATCCTAACCAACCAAACTTTATCATAGTCAATCTATCTGTAATCACACCTATGTTATGTTACAAATACAGGAGTGGGCCAAAAAATGACCCAACTTTTTTCGTCAGAGCTTCATCAAATCTCCACCAAATTTGATAATTTTTGGCACACAGATAGCCAAGACGATAAAATTATGTGAGGTACACTCATTATCCACCTCACCTAATTTATGTCAATGCACTACCGTGTAAAATGCAGATGCTTCAAATTGTTATATTATGCAGTAATTATCAGTATCAGATTGCTCACCTTTTCATTATCAATTCAACAGGGTGCCACGTGATTTAATAATTTTGTGGTATTAAATATTTTACACTGAAAATAGCAGACAACAAAATAGCTGACTTATGAGCCCATAACACATCTAATCCATGAATAAGTGGTGTAATATTGATCAGTTGATCGTTAATACCGCTATCACCGGTGACATCACGTCTAAGCCATTGTGTACACTTTGCATAAATTCTAAAAATTTGGAAGCATGTTGCCACAGAAACTTATAATTCTGCTAAATAAATAACATTTTAGTTTATGGTGCTTAATTAAGTCGTTAGAACTTTTACGGTGACAACAACTAAGCATTATGCAACAATTTGGAGCATCTGTGTTTTACACAGTAGTGCACTGACATGTATTAGGTGAGGTGGACACTGAGTATACCTTACATATTTCTATCATCTTGGCTATCTGTGTGCCAAAAATTATCAAATTTGGTGGAGATTTGACGAAGTTCTGACAAAAACGACTTGAGACATTTTTTTGGCCCACCCTGTATATGCAAAGTGACCACAATCACTTTGCACCAGTCATGAGCTTACGTTTGACTACTTAGGCCTACTTAATCACCCTCAAAGCAACGTCCATAGAAGCAGAAAGAGCATTCACAGCTCAGGGACTTTGTGCTCTAAGCTATGCTTGTCGTTGAGAGATAACACACCTAACATATTAGGCCTATGTTTAGGTCAGTCACTAACTTTTTCTAACACTTAACGTCAGATAAATCATTAAGTGACGTTACTAGGTATATATATGTCCGGAAGTATTCGTATAATAACAGATACACTATGGAGTTATTATTTACAACTGCTTATTGTCCGTCATCTGACAGACCCCCCACCCAAGCTCGTGGTCGTCGGTCAAAGCGTGATACCTTCGTTGGTTTGTGTAAACAATAATTCTAGCGGTAGATTGCCGATGTTGCTGTTAGCATTGGAAAATTGCTAGAGGCAGATCGGGTAGACACGTTATTGCGTAGATGGTAGAACTTTAGCCGACGTTGGCGGCGGAGTTCAATAGCAATAGCAAGCAATAACAATGTACAGATACTGATTATGACGCTGTGTGACATGGTTAGTAGAACTTATATTCGTGGTAGATGTAGAAGGCCTATGAACCATGCCACGACACCACATATTTAAATCAGGCTTATTCAGTGTTATATCAAAATGCAGCTCAAGGGAAAGATGTTTTTTTTGTTGTAAAACACGTGTCTCTGAATAAATTTCATTTAATGTACAGTAACTGATATAAAAAGTGCATGATTTCAGTTATAATCAACTGGCTGGCATGCAGAGAATAAATGTGGCTGCATTCTTACATTAATAATGTGATAAATGTAACGAGACAAAGTGGCGATCTACCGCTGGTACTTTTCTGCTCACTTATTGCGAGATCGCCGATCTACCGCTAGCACTGACCTTGTGTAAATACTATATCATTGCTGACGACGGAATTTATGTCTTCGGTGATTTCAGCAAACGATGGCGGCTCCGGGCGAACATTTAGCGTCGTTTTCTTTCTAAACATGCTCAATAATACCTATATAATTAATTATCTATACTTTTAGCAACCTAACTGTCTTCTTAAAAGTAAAATTTATTCAGACAACCAACAACGACTGAATCGGAACTCTCACATCAATACACAGCATCGACTAATATCAAATAAAGACTAAAATGAAAAACTGTAAATAAGTAGCAGCTCGGATAATGTCAAAGTGAGACTAAAATAGAAAACTGAAAATAAGTAACAGCTCGAAAAACGAAACTTTAAACCGTTTAGATTATAATGTCAGCGAAAAAAAATTTTCAGTGGTAGACATTTTTCTCCATTTTTACCGGACTTTATGGACATATTTCGGCCTACAGAAGACGGCAGAATTATCATTCAGTCAGCTATTCATTCATTCATTTCTTATTCACTGTTGGGCAGGCATGAGACAACGGAACTTTTTGGCCGACCTTTAGGTCGAGTCTTTGGCACAATGTGTCGTCTCTCTGCGGTCGTATAAACTAGGTGGATCCAGGAATTAAAGGCTGGAGTGAGGGTCGAGCGCCCAAGGCGAGAGCCTAGCCGAGCTGAGCCAAGCCGAGCCGAGCCGAGCCGAGTCGAGTCGAGTGCAATCTTGGTGTTATATTATTTTGACTCAGAATCACCGGGTACCTGATATCCACGAAGTCACGCATCAGTCTAACAGTACTATTTGTAGATAGGGCACTATAACATTGACTGATTGATTGATTAATTGATTGATTGATCGCCGACAGCTGCGTTCCGCTACAAGTTACAACCAACGCGGCTGTTGTCGTGAGAACTCGGACCCAGTTCGGAAAACGCACCTTCTCCGTTTGCAGTCCGAAAATCTGAAACCAGATTCCTCCACACATCAGAAACATTGAATCAATTTCGACTTTTCGAAAAGCTCTGAATACCTGCTACGATATTGATACGGCTGCCGGATAAATATTTTGTGCGCTATGCCATCTCAGAAACGTCGCGTGAGAGATCGATAGGGCCAAGGTTACTATTAAAGTCGCATAAGCTCTTTCAGATAACACGAAAATCATCGACCTTGGATGACATTAAATAGTAGCCTACGCACTCTGCTCTGCCAATCGCGCGGTATTGTGGTAACTTAAACGGTTCGTCGTGGGGGATCGGCGATGGCGATTAGAGTTCCTATAAGCTGCCGGTAGCAACCCCGTCTCTAATCTCGATTCTATAGCCGTTTGGCCGCAATTATGAATGCTAAGTAGCTATACCTGCATCCATCACCCAGATGCGCCAAATTACCGTATCGTATCCCATGGAAGTATAAATATTTAGGCCTATAGCTCCATGATCGTATCCTAGCGTTGAATGTAGCGTTCGATATAGCAGCGTCATTGTGGAGTGTGTGCGTGACTGCGCGAGTTATTTTGGAAAATCGCTTTCTTGTGATATCTCGTGTCGACTACTGTAACGCTAGTCATAACATGCAGACAACTTGCAGAGAGTGATGAATTCAGTTGCTCGCGTCGTCACTAACACTCGAAAGTACGACAGTGGTTTGTCGCAACTAATGCATGATGAGCTCCACTAGCTTGATGTCACCGATCGAGTACGATTTAACCTCGCAGTGCTCATGTATCGATGTCTCCATGGATAGGCCGTACTTGATGGACAGTTGTGCACCCATATGAAGTTGACCTCCGGGAGTCGGATGGTCACGTGACCGATGACGTCACGTGACCCCAAAAGGTCAAACTGGTGACCCCATTATCTCCATAACGGTGCCATATAGACGCATGGTGACGATGGACCTTTTGTAGTAAACCGCTGGTGACAAATCGAATGGTCTCGTAACTGACAATGTGAATTGTTTAGTTAAAATAATACATGAAAGGATCATTGCTGCTGTACAATTTGAAATAAAACTGTTCGTTTTTTTTCTCTACCGGTCTAAACAGCTCACTGGTTATATTTATACGGACATATACTGTAAACTGTCGAAATGCATTGGACAGACTCCGTGTTCATATGAACATTATCTTGTTTTATTTTATTTTTTATTTAATAAACCAAGCACTTAACAATGCAGTAACGCAAAATAACGGAGATGAGAGCTGGCAATAATTTACTTGTAGCTATACATACAGACATACTATAACAAAAGAATTTCGACAGAAACTAAACTGTCTACTCATTTTGTTCGTTTTTAAAATTCATATTTACAATTTCTGTGGCCCCTAACTATTTTTTCTTAACAAACTCCAAACACATAGTATATAGGCCTACTCGAGTTTAATATTAGCCTACTCATGTTTATTTAGTACACGATTAACTCCAGTGCTCGATTACTTGGCTCAGCCCTACCTGCAGCTGCTGGCGAGGTGCATCTTCAGTTGCCATAGTATTAAAGGTTACTAGGTAACCAACAGCAACAACAGATATCAACAGGTGGATGGCTTATTTCTTACTTGAGAAATTAGACATTGAATTCTGCTCAGAGAACATAAGACACACGTTTTTAGCGGGTTTGTACACTTGCGTTTAATGCACTATCGCATTACTAAAATGTTGGCTCACGTTTAGCTGCACGCTATGGTGATCCTTAACTTGAGGCGACATATCTGTGGTGGCTCTCAGCGTCTGTCTGTTGTCTGCATGTGTCTGTTTTGCTGCAGGTATGCGGAGCATTATGTCTACATGCATTGCAGCGTGCGAGCACGTCCCCCACCGGCTTGTACTTTTACAGCTTCCAACAATGAGAATAATGGACGTTTAAAATTTGTCGTTATTGTGACATTTTTTGAGTCAGCATCATTAGTAATTACATTATGTTTTTTTTCTTGTATAATGTATAATTCACGACAAATTATCAAATGCTATTAAAACAGACATAATTATATCGATCCAGAAGTCGAGATAACGTGGCAGCCTGGCCGTGCACCTAAACTTTGACCTTGTGATCTGGTTACTTTTGCTCTGGGTAACATTCACGCCAAGTTTGGTCCGTCTTTTTTCGTTTTGGAGCTAAGAGCTCGCAGAATTTACGACGAGACGGACAGACAAACGGACAGACGGCGGGTATATCGCTAATAATGCGTCTTGTAATGGGATCAAACAATAAATTGGCAAAGGACGTCATGGCGAAATCGACGCACGTCGTTTCGAAGCTGCTGTTTCTGTTGTACTAGATTGAAAACTGGTCACGTGACCATTAATATGGAAGTTACAAGAACCAAGTCAGTGACGTCACAGCGTGGTGGTGGTAGTGGTAAAATGGAGTCGGTTGGTCCGACGTCGTGGAGCAGTGGAACAAAATCCGCTGTCCAGGAGTCCTCTGACCAAAGACCTTTTGGTCTAAGAACTTTCGCGAGTCTTCAAAAATACCAAAAAATATCTGGGTATGCGAGAAGCAAAACCAAACTATCTTGTCTAAGAACTTTACAAAGTTGTGCTGAAATCGTGAAAATCCGACAGTCCTAAACTAAAAACACATTTTCTGGTTTAAGACCTTCTGGGCATCATCTTGAGGTTCTTCTGGTTTAAGAACTTTAAGAAGACAGTTAAACCTCCCTGGGATGCAAAGATCCAGAACTATTGTACTTCTGACTCAAGAACATTCTTCTGGTGCAAGAACTTTCCGATGCGCTCCAGGAGTCGTCTGACCTGGTGCGGATGGCACACCGGACGGCGGAGATGGCAAGGACTCGCGACCCGCTGCCAGGACTCCGTGAAGTGGTGGCCGGACTCAGCAACGAGCAGGCCCACGCCCACTTCCGTCGCACCCGTCCGGTCGTCTACAGTCTGCGAGACACCACCATCAACTTGAACGCCGAGATACGCGCTCTGACCAGGCTGAAGGACGCTCTGCAGAAGACGCTGTTGGAGGTGACGAAGAATCTCAAAGTGAACAGCGACACGCAGCAGCTGCGACAGAACCGCCCATCACGAGAAAAGGTACTCGAAACGATAACGATTAGGTCTACGATAATGAAAATATATATGCGATCAATAAAAATATTATTAGGACTATTTGGCCGTCCGCTTGGAACCACACGACCTTAACATTGACTGTGACTTTTTCCCTTTTGAGGTAACAATTGGCTCTGTGGAAGGGCTTTTTTTGTTTTCAAGTAATGGGAGCCTGTAGGGCCTACTGGCAGCGTCGTGAAACGTAGGCGAGGCAGGAGGTCGCAATTTTCCGATGGACACTGCACATTTCTGACAGAGGAGATTATGCGTGCTTAAAAATTCAAATTTCGGTTTTAAATTGAAATTGCCAAACTCTTCTGACTGCAAGAATCATAGGCTACCGGTTTTCTTTTGTGTTTCCGGAATTATTTGACAGCATTCTATAGCGTCATTAGCGTGATTTTCCGAAAGGATCTGCACTAGGCAATATATTTGGACGATGTGGATAAAGATTAAGTGGATGATTTTTAGCCTTATATTTTAATTTTTCGAATGGAAGATTTTCCAACATATTTTCGACAGCCAAAAATTTAGGGGAGGAGGCAATATCCCCTTAACTACCCCCTTTCCGCCTTAATTTGTCACGACCTACTGCCCGTACGTACAGAGTTATACCGTATACGAGTCATAGAAACACGCTGATTAAGAAATATCGATTTCCAGTACAATCAACGTAGAAGCAGACGATTGAAAAATTGAGGTCAATTGCCAAATAAAACTGGCAGTCTGCCCATCATTGCATTCGGTATCAAAGTAATCATCTTATTAATTATGTATATAACAATCATGCGACGGAACCGATACGAACATCGATGCATTACGAATACTGGAATCGATAACTGGTTTGCAGCTTGCAGCTTAGCTGTTCGGCATCATTTAACAAAAGGTTATGTATTCCGTGCAGCACTACGCGTTACTTATGCTGCGTTCCATTGGGATCAAGAACTCGTGTTCACCGTGATCACGAGATCGATTCTGTCTCAAATACGCAGTAAATTCGTGAGCACAAGTCGTAAACTCGTGATTCTGGCGACTACCTCCATTTTCATGACGAACGAAATAAATTGGCGGGAAACGAGAATGAGAATGTCATTTTCCGCATATTTTCCGATAATGATGAAACACTGTTTAAAACAAGAAGTTTAGAAGCACTGCACCATCGTGGCTCCTGTAACAGTTGTCGAAACGCATCATTATAGGCTTATGCAACACGTAACTTGTTGGAAGAATATTGATACAAAATTGGTAATAATGATCTTTTTATGATGTCTGCTATTGATGATACGCCTATTTGAATCAATAGTTAACGCGGCATGCCTAGCCGACACTTTCTCAATTTTCGAGTTTGCACGGTAAACATTTCGGACGTAATTTTCCTAGTTTAATCATTATTTAGGCCTGATTGAATAAATCTCGTTTCGTACAGTTCGCTAAATATTTCTCGTGCCAGTAATCGTAAACCCTAACGAAGTTTTGTCCCTGCATAGCTTATGCCAGTCGGCAATCAACATTATAAATTCACACCATTGCTGTCTTCCATAGCGACTAGCAAAAGAACTAACTAAGTAAGAAAATAACGTATTGACTGTAGATGACCTCAGACGTCATCATCGTCATCGACAACCGTGGGCTCAACACCCGTTGGTGTCTGACGCCATTGTTACTATCGCTGCCAACCGCTGCCTATCTAGGGCAGCGTGGCTTAACTCCTGCAGGGTTGGCCCACACCACTGCTCAATGTCATCTGACCATTCTCGGTGAGGCCGTCCTCTTTTGTTTGAACCATCCATCATTCTGAACACCAGCGTCTTTATCTTTCTGCTGTCGTCCACTCTGCAGATATGGCTGAAGAGGCGCAACTTACTCTGTATCACTTTCTGCAGTAGGGTTTCTGCCAATTGAATCTTTCTGTACAATTCTTCATTAGTTCCCTTTCGTGTCCATCCTATCCTCAGAATCTTCTGGTAGCATTTTCTCTCAAAGGACAGGATTCGGCTTTCGCAGCGTTTTATAACTGTCCATGTTTCACAACCGTACAGCATTGTACTGAACACACGTCTTCAGGATGCTAAGCTTTGTTTCCAGAGTGATCGCCTTACTTTTCCAAATCTTGTCCAAGGCCTTCAGGTTT
>Ga0056128_1001889_pt1 | contig 24280 bp, 13 predicted proteins | sample WorMetLIZISLAND2_FD_71113 | JGI IMG/M metagenome (GOLD analysis project Ga0056128, IMG submission 71113) | Marine gutless worms symbiont microbial communities from Max Planck institute for Marine Microbiology, Germany - Olavius geniculatus... ... | reverse complement strand
TCCTTGATTATCTCTCCCCGGGCGGATTTTTCATGGCGGAGACATTTTAATGTGACACCGGCAGTAGGCGATGGTCAGGCGTCGTCGGGTGTGGGCTCAGGCAGCTCGGCTCGGTGTGTGTCGTCTGCACTGCATAGGTGGCCAGCCAAGCGTTGATGCGTGCAGCCGACCGTCCGTCCAGCCTCCCGTTGCCACGGCAACCGAATTAGCGATGCACTGACCTGCAACGCGGCGCGCGCGCACCGACACACCGGTACGGCGAGACGGACACGCAGACAGACAGAGCGACGCATTCGTGTGGCTGTGAGCCTGTGGTAGCTACTCGTTGTCGTCATCGCCGTCTCTTGTTGCTGATGCTGCTATACCGCTCATCATCATCATCATCATCATCAGCAGCAGCAGCAGCAGATTGCCGGACCACATCGAGCGGTGTTCACTGTCTACAGTTGCATATACGATCTCTTCAGAATTATTCTGCCGGTATTCTTTTTAACTTTTGCGACGGCATGTTTCGAAATCGTGCAGTAAAAATCCGGTGGGAAAAATAACATTTACTGCACGCTTCGTTAATGCAGCCGTTGTAGAGAAATGCTGAGTACTTTGCCCATTTTTGCAAGAATAAGAATGCTATGCGAGATTCAGCTGAGAAATTAAACACATTTCTCTATAAGTAGCTGATGTAAAGAATTGTGGCCAAGGCACAGAATCTTTTCTGAAGGTCTCTGTAAATAAACAGATTTTTATCTAGTTGGATGTAAAAAAAATTCTGTATTCCCAGTTGCCGCTGATCCGTCCTTACAAATTTCTTTTTTAAGATTTTTTATTGGACCCTTAAAACTCTGTTGTAGTTTTTGTTTGTTTCCAAAGTTTTACTGAAACCAAACCGTGTACATTTTAGTCTGTTATGCTGCTGCTGCAGCATTTTTACTTTAGTTCTTGACTGTGCTGATCAGTGTGTCATTTTGAATGAGTTGTTGTTCCCCATCCTTGTTTTTTCGGCAGCCTGCAACTGGAAGTACAGCATTTTAAAGGCCGAATGAATACAAATTGCGATCAGGTTGCGCCAAGTCCGTGCGTTGCTTTTTCACTGCATTGCTAATTCGGTTGCCATGGCAACGGAAGGTTGGCTGTTGTATTTTCGTTTTTTTGTTGTTTTTATAGTATAAGCGGTTACAAACGATACAGTAAAATGGTTTAACAGCTGCCACCACGTGAAGATATAACAATTACGCCTAACGCAATTGTTATTAGGCCTATATTTCTGTCTAAAAATAGCATTAACTGTTTGCCAAACAAAATAAACTCTTTAGTCGTTGAAGCATTGCGACAAAAACACAATTTAATATAAAAAATATGCTAACATAGAATTAGAGTGCTAGGTGCTTGTGCGTTTTTTTACATAGACCCTATTAGGCTATCAGCTGGTTGGTTGCTGCTACATTTTAAGCAGGCCTAACTTGACTTCTTTCAAGTCCAATATTTCGAAAAAAAAGTGTCAAAGTCGCCCACATTGCATGAATATAATGCATAGCCTGTACTATCCCGAAGTGCAGATAAAATTAATAGAATCTAACGTGCATAGCCGCGATCCTTCATCTGTTGATCTAAGAATTGCCAGCAGCCTGCAGGAGCGAACGCAGAGTTTGCAAAAAGAGGCCACGAAAGATTCTGAAAAAGACTTAAAAACCGATCTGCAAAAGAGCAGTGCATAGGCCGTAGTGTCACAGACATTGCTTTGAAAATTATTGCACACAATTAGTCTTCATCGATGACAATTTGACAGACATTAAACACAGCACACAATAACGAGTTTAAATAGCTAAAAAAATCTTTTAGAAAGATGTCACTTCTGTCTGTTGCTGCGACCGTGTGTTCAGCGAATGGAGATTTGAGTATGAAATGTGGTCGCAGATGTAATATTGACTTGATGGCGTCGGTCGGTCGCAGATGTTGGTTGTGCATGACTGCCAGCCGCTGCATCAGGCTCTGTGTATGGCCTATTGTATACACTAGGATGCCGTGGTCGTGCTGTGAGCGGGAGCGTAGCCGGGTCTGGCTATTTGCTGGGCTGTGTCGGAATGCATCACTGAGTCTGCATCAGCAGCGTCGAGCAACTGAACTGTGGAACCCAGGCTCAGCCATGCTGCATGCCCACAGCGTGTGGCTGTGTGTGCGCGCACTCGTCGCTGTCTTGGTGGATTCAGGTCCGCAGAAAACAAACAGAAGAGATGTCGGCCGGTGTCGATACCGGCCCAATGTCGACATTGTATGCGGCCGCCCGTCCGTCTAGTTGCCAATAGTCGTGCGCGCCCGGCGGATTCAGCGCTTTTTTTCTATAGATATTGTGTGCTACACAAAGTTACTTTTAATTACTCGTCCATGGGTTAGGTTATAGGGTGTTTACACGATCCAACAGACGTCCAGCAAACTTCCAGCAAACGTCCAGCATTAGCACGTGTATTTTAAATACATTTGCTGGAAGTTTGCTGTACGTTTGCTGGATCGTGTAAACACCCCATTAGTCTCACACTGACGTAGTCATAAAAGGGCACTGGGGGCACGTGCCCCCCTAGGAGCCTACTCAGTTACTCAAAATAATGCCAAAAATGCACAAAACATCTCATTTTCACACAAAAAAATCCGAACATTTTTTGGAGAGCCCCCTCCCCAGACACCTTCTCTGTGGGGAGGGGACACCTCTCCCTATATCCACCCCTCAAGTGCCCCCACTACAACTAGATCCTGGCTACGCCACTAAGGTTAGACCTAGCGTGCAGTGGGCACTCGAGCCGCCCGACGCGACTGAGAACCGGCCGGCCAGCGCGTGATCCGCCAACCGTAAGTAGACATGCAGGCGAGATATGCCTCAGTTTCTCTACTTTTTTGAATTTGTCGATCTTGGTTTTTGAGCTTCTACTTTTCTAGCTGAAAATCCCAGTAACTCCTATAGATGAGCAGATGAGCCGAAGAACGCTTAAACGTCGATCTTCTTTTTGGATTTCACAAGAATCAACCATTTCGTGCGGGAAGTGTACCTGGCCCACATTAACAAAATACAGACCTGCTAGGCTGCTAGTGCACCCAGGTTAACTCAGTCTGGCCATCCCTCCGTGGATAGGTGCAATCACCATCATGACGCGTAGACAGCTGCTGTGGTCCGTTGCGACGACTCCTCACGATGGCCACGTTTCTCTGCTCTCTGCCACATCTGTCTCCAGCTGGCTGGTGTTTCGTTGTCGATCTGCTGTATCCGGGTTTTACGATGACGCCCAGGAGGTCTTCGCCAATGTGTTCTGGGACACTAACCGGTATTCGTCGACTGAATATATTAAACCTGGTGTCTGGCTGAGGAAACGAAGGACTCCTTACAAGTTGGTTGCGTGTAGTGGAATAGCGGCGTGCCGACGGATCGTAATGTGAGCCGGTGCGCGTGCCTCAGCGTGTCGGTCTGACGCACACAGTAATATGATCCGCTAGACGCCCGTGGCGCTCGCTTGCTGAGTCTGCCTCTGTAGCCGCCTCTGTGCAGTCAACTGCAGGGTCCAATGACTAGTCAACGCTATGCTCAATGACTGGACTGTGTTCACTTTGCTGTGGCCGTGCCGACGCCGTGCCGGTGTATGTATTACTAGGCCCATAGTTACATTAGGCCACTAGATCTGATCGCTGTTGCCTGCCTGAACTGGCTGTATTATAACGTCACTCGCTGGTGACTGCAGTGTTGTCGTCGTTGTTGTTTAGGCTTGTCACTCGTCGTTGTCACAGGTCATTATCGCAAGTCTTGTTCTCGTAGGTTTAGTCAATCAGTGAGCACTAAGCAGTTAGCTGCTGCAGCTGTTTTCCATCGGCGCCGCTTGCCGTGGCACGCACAGTGGCTTGCTGTCCAACCGAACCGGAACGATTTCCCGTCTCTCTGCGCGTGCCGTATTGCGATTTGCTATCGTAAGTTGTCTCTCCGTCCGTTTGTCTGTCTGTAATGGTTGATGTATAATAGTCTAATAAATAAGCACACGAATGATAATTCGTTCACGGTTCTCGCTTCTCCGAGCGCCAACAGTTTACTTTTGCGCCCTGATTCTTTCTGAGACTTTGGCGCTTTATAAATCATTTACTTACTTACTTACTTACTTACTTCGAACTTGGAAGGAGACGACGAGAGAAAAACCGGAGTTACCTCGCGTCTTTGGCGTCAATTTTTACACTCGTCCTGCTGTCGTGTTCGATACTTCGAAGCGGAAAAAGAGTCTGCAGAAATGTAGGTCCCGATGTAGCTAAAATTGTCAACCTGACTACGTGCTTTGAAACCGGATTGTCCGGTGAAAAGCCGAACTGCAGGCAACGTTAATCTTTTTGCTTGCCAGCGACGTTCGTTTTCTTCTAGTAATCAGTGGAGCTGAGCGCTGTTGCTGCAGCTGATCTATGTTGTTGCCTGTCGGCGGCTTGCCGTTCAACTGAAGCGGAACGAGCCAGCCGCCGCACTCTATGTTGCTAGTTAGACTTTGCACGTATTGCAATGCATCGTCATCGCAGCCATAGGATTTTACGTCTTGTATATTAGTCCAACGCGCTTCAAGATTATGCAGTACAGTTTACGCTAGTCTCTAAAATGTAGGCCTACTAAAACTAAGCATTAAATTGTCATTAAAACCAGAATCTGAGAAATCAACTGAGACAAAACATAAAACACAGTTGATTATAATACCTGTAAGTTGTCCGTAACGTTAGTATATGCATATCGTGGCCATATAGGTCATATACAGGTCCGGTCATTTGGGAAGTGCGTCCTGTATACGCCCGGTGCGCTAGCAGTATGCTGTACATTCGATGCGAACTCGCTATAGCTTCTCCAAAATATGGACAGAAGTTGGGCGCACAACGACGCATAACTAATTTTACTGTGCGTCTCGCGCGTCCTGCATGCGTGCACCTGGTGTGACCGGGGCTTTAGCGGTGGGGTGATATATTCACTTATTTAAGCATGTTTTTAGCCGATCGTAATAAGTAACGGTAAGAGCTTATGGTACGCTTGTCGTTTGTCGTCGTCCGTCGTCGTCGTCGTCGTCCGTAACGGATGTATTGTGGCTGAACGGTGCGAAGTAGGGCCTAGGTTGATATTGATTACTAATAGGAAGTCGCACATTGGCTTTCAAATGACATGAATTGAAAATCATTGACCTTGAATGGCGTTGAAATGCCATAACGCACTATGGTATGCCAACCGTGCGGTATTGTGGCTAACGGGTAAGTCGTAGGGGTCGGCGATGGTACCATCTAATAGGGCGCTGGCCACTTTCTATAGGCTGTCAATAGTAACCATGTCTTCATCTGCAGCAGTTTGGCCGCAATTTTTAGTGGAAAGTTTCAAGCTATAAGGAACAGTGAGATATAAGGCCAAGGTTACTATTAATCACTAATAGGAAGTTGCATACGCCCTTTCAGATAAGATGGAAATCATCGATCTTGGATGACCTTGTAGGTCACTGACAACCAGTACGGTCGGCTATCCTAGCGACAGCAGGGCTTCTTGTTAAACACGATTACAGTATATACGCCGCGCGGTGTTCGCTACGACAGTAGGACGTTTTTATCATTATTTGTACAGTTCCTCCCAGTTTAGGGCCTATTTGGTAGTTTGGGTGAACATTTATTTACCGATTGATTTCATATTCATGCATCAAATTCAAGTAAATTTTACGTCGAGCCTGACGTCGTGTACAAATGATGATAATTAAATTACAGTAGTTAATCATTATTATTGTTGCGTCGATTACCCATTGTCAAACAGCTTACTTGTCAGTGAAATAAGGAAGTATAGAAAGTAAGCGTCGTTTTCATTTTGACAAACCGGGCAATATTTGGTCACGCGGTTGTGATGTAATCACTGTCACGTTCACATTATTATCTGTCATCATCATCAGCAGCAGCAGCAGCAGTAGCAGCAGTAACAACAGTTACTATGGACGATTTTGCTGTTAAATACTTCGCAGGCGATCAAGAACGTAAGCTATATTCCTTATTAAATCGACATCATCGCGTTTGGTATGAGGTGTATAAATCGCAGCTGGCGGTTGAGCTAATATTAGGGCCTATAAGCACCACGAATTTATTACATCTTGCCCCGACTACGAACGAAATTCGGTGAACGATCTTTTTCGCACGCTGGACCAGCAGCATGGAACGCTCTTCCTCATGAACTAAGATCTGCAGCAACTTTTAAGTTTCAAGCGACAACTGAAGACATGCTATTTTAACGTTGTTTTTAACACTTAGTTTTGTCTATGCATAGATTGACATTGTAATGCACCGCTGTCCTTTATTTTTACTGTAAATGGCGCACTATAAATTACGATGATGATGATGATGGGTATAGAAAATAGAAACGAACAGCAAAAAGCATTATTACACGGAAGTGGCTTAGGGGCACGGAATAGGTAGTATGAATTGCGTGTGAAAACTTTGGCGACAAACGAAACTGCAACAAGCATTTTAGGACAGACAGCGGACGAGGCTCGGCAGTATAGTATATATAGGCCTACTCGTGTATTCCGTGATGTGGCAACGAGAAAAACGTAATTAGTAAACGACATGTATACAGAGTAGCATGATAAAAACAAGTAATTTGAGCACTTTGGCAATCAGTGTACAACAGTAAGATATTAATGCGTCTTGAAAAGGTATACTCAAATTTGAGGCCTCCGTATGAAAGACTCCTTGAATTTAAGAGATCGAAACTTAGATTCTTAAAAATGTACGTTCTGTGCCAAAAATGTCATACGCAGGTTGTTCAGGTCCATCTCTAGCCATTCCAGTGCAGTTCACTCTTAAAATGTGTGACGCAGCCGGAAATCGCCAAAAATCACTAAAACCCCTATTTTGGGGGTTCATGGTCATTCAAAGTCATCGACGTTGACACCAATAAAAAGCTTGTCACCATTGCTTGTTATGATATATAAGCAGAATACATCTATCTAGCGTACAAGTTTTAAAAATGGGATAATGTCTGATGAAGTTATCTTATGAATGTGTGAAAGTTAGAAGCTATAGGCCTAGATTTCATCGATCACCCGGTACACAATTTAACCTCATTTGTATTGTTTTTGTGACAGACTAACCATGTCGTCGATATCGTCGTCGCTGAGAAACGAAACTCAAGATTCTGCCGCTGTGACTGAAGTCAAGACAGAACTGATGATGGACAGCGACCGAAGCACCAACACTACAGAGACCTCATCTGTTGCCGTCCTGAAAAACAACGGCGATAATAACAATGAAAATATCAGCCAGGAAGGTCAGCAATTATTAGAGCCGGCTACAGCGGTCTCGTCAGCGGAAGATGCTGCTGCGGCTACGTTAGAGTGCAGTATTAAGCAAGAAAAGAAGTCTGAAGCCGCCATACTGGATCTCTCTCGCATCCCTGCCACTGCTGCTGATGATGATAATGATGAGGCTGATGACGATGATTCTGCTGATGGAATACGGTATTTATTATCATTATCATAATCACGATATTACTAGTAATAGCGCCAGTAGGCCTATATCAAAAAAAGAAACAACTCCAGAGGCGTTAGTGGACGTGGACAGTCGGCCGCAGTCGTGCATAACAATTATTGCTAGGCGTAAAATGTCTGCTGCAAGGAAAATAGCATATTTTAGTCCAGATTTCAATACATTTATTGTGTAACTTTTAACGTTGTCTGTGTCCAGTTCCAGACAATAGATGATGCAGTGCTGCGTAATTTCTTTCACAAACTCGCGCAATCAGTTATAGGGTGTTTACACGATCCAGCAAACGTCCAGCATTAGCACGTGTATTTTGAATACATTTGCTGGAAGTTTGCTGGACGTTTGCTGGATCGTGTAAACACCATATTAATTTGCAGGCTGTGCCTCAGATTCGGTAACTGACTGACATTGCACGCTCTAAATATTGCACGTACTTGCTTACTTACTTTGCCGTGACTGTCTGTACGCCTGTTGTAGGTTTAAATTGTCGGAGAACGATGACGTCACGAAAGCTTCGATGATGTCACCGAGTGATGACGTCATCGATGACGCAGTCCGGGCACTTGTCGACGATGAATCATCGACGCCCAATGCTTTGAAATCCTCTGCACATCACGGTGGGTGATTTATTGTGTCTTTTCACTAATTTCCTTGTCGATTTTTTTGTCCAATGTCTGTCGTTTTAATTGCGCTCAGTTCTCAGCTCTTCTAAAAATTTTGTCAAGATCCATTCTCAACTTTTGTGTTATTTCGGAAACAAACAGACATACTCAATAATTAGCCGCAAATTTTCGACAGGGGACATTATGGGAGCTCGGAATTTAAATTTTCCCTTATTTTTTCCAAAATGCGAAATATCCAGCCCCAAATTTTGTATGTTTGGCAGAACATTTTTCGAACAAGAAGATAATTTTCCGACAGGCTAAAATGTGGAAGAAAAGCAGTTGCCTCCCTGCTCTCCCCCCGCTGCCAAGACGCCAGTGCCCGTAATGTAACCTGCCTTGCACATTTTAATCGTGTCATAGGTGAAGGCACCTGCATGAAATTGACGGTGTGTTAATAGCACTGTGTTTGCGCTGTGGTGTTCAGTTCGAGTTAACTGTTGAGTATTGACGACCAGTATAATACTAGGCTTCTTCTGTGTGTATGCAAGTCGACTCGACACGCTACAGCGCATCCGGCTGCTGTGAATCGGCCTACTCTATACCAGCATTACTGATACTGCCGCTGCCCAGTGCCCATTCGCCCTGTCCTCCCCTTTACCCCTCTCTTCACGCCCCTTCTCTGTCCCCTACCGACCACCGGCATCTTTGGACCCACTCAGCCAAAGCCATGTCTGTGAACAAGAGGGGAAAGTCATCGCACACGACGAGTGTGGGATAAAGACATAATCAATATTAAAATGACTTAATGTTGATTATGTGGGCGCTGTATCATCATCGTCATCATCATTGCAGTAATTTATAGCGCGCCGTTTACAGTAAGGACAGTGGTGATGCGTTACAATGCAATTTATAGTTTTGATGCTCTTTCATTCCATGGTTCCCGGTGGCAATTTATCAATTCATCTTTCACGCCGTGCTGTGACCATTTACGTACTTTTAAGCTGTATAAAAATCAAATTACAAGTTATGTTAGTAAAGTCGTTGAGATTTTTTCGTTCCGCAACTTTTTCCGCCAAGTGTCGCCAAAAAGAATAAATTTGTTGACGTTATTTTTTTTAATTTTACATTACTCTGATTTGTTGCTGACTTTTTGTACAACTTCTTCTGCAAAACTCGCTTGTCGATTTGCTGTGCAATTTGTCGTATACAGCTTGCTATGCAGCATGCTGTACAAAAATTAAAAGCAAGTGGAGTTTGAGCGGCGTTTGAGCCTTGACATACACACGTCTGGGCTGGCTACCTCCTTATTTCTGGTCTGAGACGACTGCGTCGTGGCTGTGTATTCCTCAGTCCCCATTGCTTCACAGTGGCGCTGGCCAGTGGCCACGGCTGCTGATGCTGCGGCTGCGGCTGCTGCTGCTGGCTTATCAGGCGGGTCGATCAGCGTGGAAAATTGAAGTTCACTGATGCATGCTAAACGCACGCGCGCGCACTCCACATACTACCAACGGACAGCCAGCTGCTGTAGCCAAGAAGAGTTCTTTCTTATTTACTTACCCTTTTACGTCATTTCAACGTCACTATATAGTCAGTGGTATAGGAAACTACCTCAGCGACTGACAGTGACGGCAAAACAGTAGGACAACGGAAGCTATTGGCGGTCGCAACTCTCAAGTATAGTGTAGATTGTGGGTGGGCCGAAATTTTCTGGGCACTTTTGGTCCATGTGAGACCATAAGCTCACGTTTTAAAAGCTTGAGTCGCGCAATGGCAAGTGTCTACAGAAGTTGCGATGATCAAAAGACGTATGCACAAGCATGTAGCGACAGGTATGAGGTGTGGTGGGATCGGTTGATGTCTATATGAAGTTAAGACGTATAAAAATGGTGTCATTTTTGGTCCATCCTGTAGAAAGTGTACCTGTGCTGGTGTTGTTGATAGGCCTATTGCTGAGTCGAATACGATGAATGATTGAGGACTGAATATATAAGTTTATACGCGGAGCCGCATCAGTCAGTGTTGTAGAAAGTAGGAGACAAATATGGCAGTGATGATGATGATGATGATGCTGTAGCCTATTTGTCTGTCTGTCTGTGGTCATTCTGTTTGGTGCCAAGGCAAGCCAAGACTATCTCACTGTGCTCGCACTGCGATGCACACTATAGCATTGGAACCACGCCCGACTGGACGCCTGCGAACAGCGGTAATTTTACGCTTGAGTGAATTACTGATCGATGGATAAATGTCATGCGGCCGCATCAGCAGCAGCAGTAGCGTCACCCTGTCACGAAGACACAGAGAGACACAGACACAAACACAGAGAGAGTAAGGACGGACAGACTCGTATAAACAGAGAGCAAGACAGACAGACACAACCAGTGTGATATAGGCCTACGTCGTGTGGATGATTCGATTTCGTTTGAAACAAGTTTTCAAAGTACTAATCTCTTTTTAATTGTTTGACCGTGTTTAATGGTTATATTAAAATGAACAGCCTATTGTTGTCCATTTTTTGTTTTCCAAAAGAAATATTTACATGAACGCACGTTAAAAATAGTTTATGGTTGCGATAAAAAATAGAGTATGCAGTATCTCTGAAGTTTTTGACATACAGTGTACTGCCGTTATAAAAGCTCAATTATTATTATTGTTGTTGTTGCGGTTGTTATTATTTGCCACAAATGCGTTATTTTACCTGTAGGCAGAGGAGGATTTAGCACGTTTGGCCAGATAGGAGTCCCACAAAAAGGAGCCTGACTGGCCAGAGAATGTCGGACAGGGGCGGCGCAACATTTATTTTCTTGACTTAGGGCTTTCTGTACGCCGTATTGCGAACTCTGAACTTTATGACTTTACAGATTTTACGGAACAAGACCTAATCGTGTTTAAATCTGGCCCTGAATAAGACTACAAGTAGGAACTTACGAAGGGTGTAGTCCCGCGGTGCGCGGTTTATACATCAACGAAACTCAACGCGTGCATCGGTTAACTTTTTGATGCGAATTTTCAGTTTATTACTGGTTGATGCTTCCAGGAAGCAAGAACATCAACCAGTACGGTCGCGTGTTCACGAACGGACGCCCTCTACCGGACAATCTTCGCATCCAGATCCTGCAGATGGCGATCGACGGCGTGAGACCGTGCGAAATCAGCAGACAACTGCAGGTGTCACACGGATGTGTCAGCAAGATTCTCAACAGGTCAGTCTATTTGGCGACGCTGCATGGGAGGGAGTCTCTCCTAGTAACTGATAGCGCTTACTGTACATAGACGTCGAGAGCCACCGCGGGGCCCGGAGACAACATTCTCGCGGGGCCCGTCTGGGGAGAAAATTTTTGAATTTTGCTTTTTAATATGGCGCATTCTGATGTACTTTATATTTTTGAGCGACGGCGGGGCCCCCAAACATCGCGGGGCCGGGGTAACTTACCTTCCTTTTCCCCCTCTCGACGGGCCTGTTTACCCACTGCCCAATTATCTTGATTATGCATGTGTGATAGGCCAATTTAAGAAAGCATATTGCATTGTGTTTTTAAAAAATACGGATCAGTTAGTCAGTCAAAACAGATTTATATAGCGGCATAACAGATGGCATTACATGTACATCAGTATGTCAATGCGACTTAATAAAATCGGTATAATAATGATAATATTGAGTTACCGGTAGTTTTATTCGCAAAGTGGGAGCACAATTTTTTCGCGCGAGAGCTAGCTAGCTAGCTATAGCGCGTATTAGCTACGGTAATTCTGTCTGTCTGTCTGTCCGTCTGTCCGTCCGTCTGTCCGTCACGATCCGGTACCAATTCAAGCCTAAGTGAGATAGAGAGTTAGGGGTTTCACCATATGTCATCTCTAGTATTTCGTGAAAAAATTTCATGTCGCTGGGTAAAGAGGGTCCCCGCGAACGAGGGGGCGAAACAGGGGCACCCCCTTAAAAAGGCGTTATTCTGCCGCTATTGGCTCTTCCAACGTGAAAATGGTTTCAAATAGGCACAGACATGTTGCGTATCATACAAGCACTGGCGACGAACTTCTTAGAAATGTCAACATCGATGACTTTGAATGACCTTGAACCCAAAAATAAGGGGTTTTAGTGAATTTTTTGCGATTTTGGGCTGCGACATGCATTTCAAGGGTGAATTGCGCCGAAATGGCTGGAGATAGACCAAGACAACCTGCGTATGAAATTTTTAGCATGGAATGTAGACATTAGCGGTCCAAGTCCGGACCTTCTATATTCAAGGAGGCCTGAGCACGCGGGTGTCAAAGAGAGTTACCCCTGTAAAAAGTGGTTATTCATACTCTGTTGACTTGTCTAGCATGTAAATGGTTGCAGATAGGCACAGACATGCTGCTTACCATAACAAGCACTGACGACAAGCTTCTTAGAAATGTCAACATCGATGACCTTGAATAACCTTGAACCCTAAAAATATTGATTTTGTGTGATTTTTTTTGGCGATTTTTGGCTGCAAAAGAGTGAACTGCGACGAAATGGATGTAGATAGACTAAGATTACGTGCGAACAGGAACTGCCATAAGCTCTCGTGCGTCTCATGAGCATTAGCTCAGATTTCTTGTTAGCGCTGGTTTGTGCTTTTCCAACAGTTTGTGGTTACGTTTGTTCTTAATTACACAGCAAAAACTTTTTGTTCAATTTCCTGCAGAAGCCAAGTAATCTGCGTGAGGTAGGCTTAGCATGAGCTTAGCAGTCGATGTCGAACGCTTGTGTTTTTGTGAACGCAGGTTTCGTAAGACAGGTTCAATAAACCCAGGACAGATCGGCGGTAGTAAACCGAAAGTTACCACTCCAGACGTTGTGCAGCGCGTGCGAGAATGCAAAGCGGAGAACCCGCAAATGTTTGCCTGGGAAATACGACAGCGGTATGTTATGTAGGCTACTCGCTGTAGTTGGGTTTTAACAGTTATATTTCAGCCAACGTTTATTACGACGCTATTTTAAAAATTGACTTACATAACGTCATTTAACGCTGATCAGTTTGCGAAATCAGCCTGTTGCACTAACGCTCATAACTAAGCAAGTGATCCAGTGAAGAGATTACAAAGTTACGATCACCGCCGACCACAATTTGTGAACGAAACATTTTGTGAACGAAACATCCATTGAAAATAACTGTTTGAGTGATATTGTTGAAGAATAGTAAAGTTGTGCATGATGAAATTGGTGGTAGGCAATACAGTTGTTTTCTACTAGACTTGTGTCTGTGTCAAAGCCAAAAAGCAAGAGTTGCGCATCGTTCACGGAATTTCATTAAAATAGTTTCATAACCTTTTGAGTCACAAAGTCAAAAACATATACCCTTGTTTTTGGCCGTAAGTCACTGGCTCTGTAGGAAATGACACTCGGACCTCGTCGTTTAAACATGTTTATTTTGCTGTTAATCCTGAAGGGACTCTGCTATTAAAGCAGCTGAGACTGACTGTTCTTCATTGTTTTAGTTTGTTGGAGGACGGCGTCTGTTGTGAAAAGAACATCCCGAGCATCAGCTCGATCAATCGCATAATCCGTGATAAGTCGCTCACCAGACGACGAGGATACGACATTTTCATCAATGCCAACGGACAGGAAGAGGTCTGTGTCGGCTCCATGTTTTTGTGTCGTCATTAGTAGGCCATCCTGTAGGTCGTATTACGTACCTTGCCCGTCTGTTCTCCATCCGTCAGGCAGAGATATCCACATCGACACTTGGACGTCGAAGCTATCGTTTAGTTATCAAATGTTTTATACCAAAATTAACGGTTCACGATTCACTTGAATTACTTACTAAATCGTTAATTACTACTAGTGTAAGTCTCTAAACAGTGTTGGGGCAAGATGGGACAATATCGTTTACGGGTTGACAGTGAGTTTATTTCGCACATTTGCGGCTATAAAGATAGCCGTAAATAGCTGAATAACAGTACAGTGGAAAGTGTGCAACAAAATAATAACAACACAGGCCGCAAATGCAAAATAACAAAGTGCATAAGTGCAGAAAAGTAGATAAGTGCAAATGATAACAATAACAGTCCATAATAAAAAAACAAAGATACAACTGGAGGTATAAGTGGAATTATATAGGTGATTGGTATTTGCTGAGGGCAAAATTTACAAATGATTGAAACTTTTTTGTTGGTGAGATTGGACGAGGGAGAGGTGTTGTGGAACGTAGTCTGGAAGTTAAAGATTTACATGCGAAGTGGTGGGAGGAGGTGATGGAGACATGAAGCCGGATTGCACATGTTTTGGAAGAAAGATCTGAATAGTTTATCTTGCCTGTCTTTTAGTGAGTAGGTTAACGACAAATGAAAGGTTAGGATATGACATGCCACGGGTAAAGTTGAAGATGATATGTACTGCTCTTTTTTGGATTGATTCCAATTGCTCATTTTTCGTGCAAGTGATAGAATAGTAATTTTAGTTTACGTTTAAATGATCTCAGGCTGATCTTCCGCTATAGAAATTTTTGGGGCTCGTCCGGGATTATGCGGTAAATTCATTGGCTATACTGCATTGTAGATAATCCGTTACGACGACAACGAAGAAGACGATGATGACGACGATGCAGACTCGGACAAGAGTTCAACGAACACTACAACTTCATCCACCACCGCCAACACCAACATTCATCCAACCACGTTAACATCATCAGCAGCAGCAGCAACAGCAGCAGCAGCGCCTGCAGTACCAGCTGCTGCTGCGGCTGCTGCTGCTGCTGCTGCTGCTGTGCCTCTCAGCTTGGTTCCAATACTCGGCGTCGTGCACGTCGCGGGCGCAAGCACTCTCCTCCCAGCTGCTGTCACGCCGCTCTTAGTCCCCAGGTAAAGAAGCATGGATGCAGGGCCAGCTTTAGGCATGTTACAGGTGTTCGTCTGAACAGGGTCCGCTGATTTTAGATGGACCGCCATTTTGGACTCTAAAGATTGTAGTACTGGCCAAAGAACCAGAAAATGCTGCAACCAGATGCATTGTGCTAGCATACAATGCAGCAAAATGCGACTGCGTTTTTTCCGGGTCTTCGTTGCGGATCCCACTGATGGAGCTTACAAGTTTTCAACGCTCCTTCAGACTCCCTAACTGGTTTTAACTTTTAAGGAAAGGTGAAAGAGGCAAGGGATGGGAGAAAGGGGAAAGAAACAACGAGGAGAGGAGCAGAGAGGGAGGGGGAAAGTAGGGGAGGGGGTTGACTCTGATGCCTAGTTGGAACAAAGTCGCCGGTTGGCTAAGACCGGCTCTGCATGTATAGAGTAAACGTCAAAGAAGAAAAAAAACGTTAGAGTTTTCGTGTTTCTGTGAAAAATAAAAACGTGTAGATCTAAACGTGTCAGCGTTGCGGAAATTAACGACCAATCATTCACACGACAAGTCGTTAAATGTTTCAACCGTTACTGAGGTTTCAACAACTAGGGGTGGGTAAATCAACTACCGGTCTGCTTAGCTGTCTGGGGTTTAAGCGGGGCGCGTTCACCTGTGTCTGGCGGCAGGTAACATTGTGTGGGCGATCCCATATGGCTGGTGATGCGCCGTAGCTCTGTGGTGGGTTTCTCATAAAGAGCTGTACACAACTTTGACTTTTCTGTTTCTATCCATTCTTGTTGAACAACGATGTACACTGTACGTGTGTATTAAACGCATGCACCGTGTAGATCACGTGACTACCAAGATGGCGGCGAGACCATCGACCTGTCGACAAAAGGTCGGCGTCGAGCAAGGGCTGGTGATGTTGATGATGACGATGACAACGTTGACAAGACCACACCCACAGCCGTGCCTCTGATCAAAGTTCCACGCCGCGATACTACCAACAAATCCGACCACGACGACGACCAGTCAGCGCCGCTGAACCTTTCCCTACCACGTGATCAGACGTCACGTGACCCAACATCACGTGACCCATTAGCCTCGCCTTCGTCTTCGTACCGCGTCATCTGCGAATGGGATGCCACCAACGAAAGTTCCACGGCAACCGCTGCCACTACCACCGACGCTGCTGCCGATGTTCAGGCGTCGACAGGGAGCTCGGGATCGACATCAGAGTCGCAGGGGGGCGGGGCCTTGAGTCAGATTCTGCTGCTGAGCGGGAAGCAGTACGAGATCGTGCCGCTGGGGGACGGCCGCTGGATTTCCCGCCACGACTACGAGCTTCAGTGCGGACTGCAGAAATCTTCTTCTTCCACTTCCACTTCTTCTACGGGCGTCGAACTGCAGACTGCAGCACGGAACACGGGCAAGAATTTGACGTCTGCTGGGGAGAACGGTAACGGTAGCAGCGAGGGCGGGGATCACCTGACACTAGCAGCGTCTGAACGTGCATCATCATCATCATCATTGTCGTCAGCAGCAGCAGCGGGAGACTTAAAGCCGGAGAACACACAGGCAACAGCTGACGAAGTGTCGAGTACAATAGCCAGCGAGGAGACTGAAGCGCTCGACGACGGATGCTGTAAGAACGACGACGACGACGATGACGATGATGATGTTGGAAGACTTCAGATTGCTGAGGAGGACCTTACCTCAGAGCACGACGACGAAGCGGGCATCTCTTTGATGACTGCAGGGAAAGATCTGCCCCAGGAGACTACTGCTGCTGATATTACGATGACGACTACTGCTGGTTCTGTCGTAGGTGAGAAATGTTCTTCCGATGTCGTCAGTTCGCAGTGTGCACTGACCAGTTGGTGAATTCGGCCAGAAGAGACTTACAGGGTGATGCATAAAAAAGAACGTATATTTTCTACTCAGATCGTGCAGTCAGGCAGTTTCGGAATCAGTTATTAGCCGTGATAGCTGCAGTGAAGTGTGGTTGTGTTGAACACTGTGTTCGACGTTAAACAAGTAGATCGGCCCATAACTGATTCCGCAATTTTGGCAGACAACATAATTTATATTCGAGAAGCTCATTATAATCAATTTTTGATATACATCAACTTTTAAATAATAGTCCTAAATTTTGGGCAACCTGTTTCCCATATGGGCAACTCTGGGTTACATATATATGACGCCAGTTTTGCCATGTCGAAGTGCTGCTTAGTTTTCATACAGCAGCATTGTTTGATCAGTTATTATCGCTTGTCTGTCATTTTCTATTGCTTGCAAACATAAGTCTTAGCTCCACGGTTTTACCAATATTTTACAACTGTCAGTATTTGGGGTGGACGTTTTGATAATGCGTTGTAGTAGATATTGTACAATAATTAGAATAAAGAATTAATATTGTGATGTGTATTATTTACAGGCAGTATTATTACGTAAGTTGATTGATTAGTGTCGTTCTTACCGTCATCATCATATTGTTGTTGTTCTCTTTGTTGTAATTGTTAGTGATGTGCAGTATTCAATTGATTCGTTCAGTTGTTATACAGTATATTATGTAAACGTTATTCGTTCAATGATTCATAGTCGTGGGCTAAGTGGCTCTAAGGCTGTTTTGTTTTGCAATGCTTCTGTTTTATTTTTTTAAAATAGTGTGAGAATGAAAAATTTCTATGGTTTATAAAGCTATATGTATGGTTTTATACGTGGTTTTATAAGCCATTCCGCCTTCTCTTCACTATAGTAATATTATTGATTGATAAATATATTGGTTAGTTAATAAAGTCAGTGACTGAGCAGATGTCAATCGTTGTGTTTTAAATATTTTGTTTGTAAAACTGGTTCATTTTGTACACTTTTCGACGATTATAATTACTTATTTTGCTTTGACGCTGTGGGTTGGGCTAGAGGAAATGCACCTGGCCTTTAAATGTCATGCGGCATTGAATTACAATATCGAAAATAATAATAGTATTAGCAGTAATTAATTACTTGTTAGTTGCTACTACTGTTACTAATCTACGCTATTCAATATATTTATTTGTTTTGCGTTCAAGCTTACCTGATCTATTGCTTGTCGAATGTCTCAATATGTTATGATGGTGGGTGCTGCACTAGGCCTGTGTATTTACTTTTATTCTAATTAATGTCTAATATTAGCTTACTTATAATTGTAATGACTTTAAGATTGTTATAGCAAGCCGTTGCTGGGCCGTTACAGAGTGCAAAATGTTTCTGTTTATGGCTCGTTTAACGTTTGTAACTGGTGCTTTTAAACCCCACCCTTTGTTGGGCCTGCGTTTAAGTCTGACATAAATTTTCTGTCCGATGACCATAGGCCTAGTCTGGTAGGCCTACACAGGCGTACGTTTTAGACTAGCTGGCGTTGATTTTATTAAACGTTATTCTGTGATTATCTTAATATTTTGTGAATAATAATTTCGTAATATTGTTTAGTTGATTTCAGTCTGATGACTGTGTATGTAGATATAGTTGAATCAAGAGTTTTATATTGCACGCAATCAGTATTGAATAAATGATTGATTGATTGGTTTGCTTTCTATAAAGCAAACTTTACAGTGTAAAGACTTTACACTGTATTGTATTGACTTTGAGTAACTTAATAATTCCGCGCTCACGGAGTTTTATGTGAATTTTTTAGCCGACCGTATTTTAGTAACGGTCGAGCTGTTGTCATGGTTGTCGTCCCTCCGTCTGTCCGTCGTCCGTTCGTCTGTCAGGGATGTATTGTGGCTAGACGGTGCAAAATACGGTCTAGGTTGCTAATGATCATTGATAGGAAGTCGCATTTTGGCCTTCAAATGAAATGAAAATCATGGACCTTGGATGACCATGGCCATGTCATGTGGCGTTTATCTGGAGCTGTACATTCAAAAACGATCAGGCGTAAAAATATCTTTTGCTTCCAGTTGCTGTCAATCCCTATAGAAACCTCGGTCCCTCATTTTTATTGGACCCTCAAAAACATCGATGAAGTTTTTGTTTACTTTCAAAGTTTTACTGAAACAACTGTTTTCGTCCAGTCTGTTGTGCTGTAGTACTTTTCTTGGTTCTCATCGGTACTATTCAGTGTGGTTTTTATGAACTGTTGTGTAATATTGCCGGAATGTCATGTTTTTTAAAAAAATGTTAATATTTCCCCATCTCTACTTTTTCGCCAGACTGCAACAGGAAGCACGGGAATTTCTAGGTCGTATTGTGATCTTCGCCGAAGTGAAGCGACAAAGTAGGTTACGTTTTCTTTGATTCAGTCGATTTTCGTCACCTGGATTATTAAAAACAATATTAAGCGATTTTTCAAATTACGTGGAGTAGTTGGGCATGGCACACGGAGGAAATGTTGAGAATTTGATGGTGATCCGGCTATTTGGATTCTGAATCATCATTCGGAATTTCTGACCAGCCGCTACAAAATTCGTAAGCCACGCCGGCAAAAACGTAAGCCGTAAACCCGGCGTAAACCTGGCTTAAAGCTTTTTCTTTCCAGAATTATCATTTTTATCAATATAGTGGACAATATATTGCGTTACTATTTAAGTTAAGTCCTGTGCATAATCGTTGCTTTATGACAAGCACATGACATTAGTCGCAGACACTTCCACGTGGCATCATTCGACGACTAAAATGCCATTTGTTAAATTACTGCATCATGGCATAAAAAGCTGACATATGGTGTAGCCTATACATGATAACTATGATGTGGTCTGCCAAACTACAGTCTTGCTGAACATGTGTACTGTAGTGGCCTTGAAGGCAAATTTGGTTTGTGTGCTGCATGCTTTTGTTAATTTCATGTTAGAAGAACAGTCACAAAACTGTTTGTGATAGACTACATTGACAGACTAAGTTAAGCCATCATTTTGTAATTTTTGACATACGGGCACTCTGACGCTCAGGCTTTGATGTCAAATATTACAAATGACTGCATAACCTGGTCTCCCAAGGGATGCTTTCAGCTGTAGTAATCTGGCAACTGTGAGTGTCAAAGGGTTAATGATGAGACAACTTGATGTGACTGTCTGTCAAATTTTCTGTGGTTATTTTTTGAATTGTATCTGTAAGCCATGGCTAGCCGCCGTAAGCCGTCGTAAGCCATCAGTAGTCCTAAGCCACGACTTAGTCTAAACTGAGTCTAAATTTCGGTCTAAGTAGGTAAGTTTAGGCTCAGCGAAAGTCTCAGCAAAAGTCTAAGTCAAAAAGTGAAGTCGCCCAATGACTTCTGCTTGCAAATAGGCCCGGTGCGTCAACATTTATATTCTGTACTGCACATCATTTTTGCGTTGTTTTATACGGCTCACATCTATCATAATTAGGCCTATATATTGCAGCAGTGCCAGCACCACTGAAACAGCAACAGCAGAATAAACTTTGGTAATTGCAATGCAAAAGCGAAATAGGGGTACTATATGTAGAAACGTTCAGTATTACGCAAAACGAAGCAAAGACGCTAATTATTATGTAGAGCGTAGACGTCAAAGACTTGTTTATAACTGCTATAATACAAATAGGCCTATGCGGCAACAATAAACGACAGTGTTCAAAATGTTCAAAATGCCTAGCCGTTACATTACCAATCCGCAAACATAATTAGGCTACCGAGACTTTAAACATTTGCTGTAAGAATACGAATGTTACTTGATAGTTATCTGATGTGACAGTTTGACTTTTATTTGGAGACCTCATATTTGACGCTATAGGGCTACCACTGCGAGGCTACTGTATGCCATGAAAGATTGAAAGTCGTTGCCAGATTTACAAGGTAGTCCTTAAATACGCAGGCTATAAAACGAGATGTGGAGGGCTGGTGGGCTGTGCATTTGTGTTTATTTCAAATTTTATCGGGTAGAGTTCCTGCGAGAAAATAACAAAATCGATAAAATCTGACAAAGATATCGCAAAAATAAAAACGGTGAATTTTTTGCGACACAGTGTAGTCAATGCTGTATTAACCGGCAGTTAGCCTATACGTGTCTTATTTATTGACACGCTGATCGTGGCTTGGGTAAAAGCAAGCGCGCGCGAGCAAATGGCTGGCTTCGTATACATGAACATGTAGCTCGCCGCAGACATTATAGGCTACCACAGTATTGCAGGACCGTAGAATGCCACGAACACTATGGAGTGCGGCGCCTACGGCAAAACGTGTATACGTATGCACTGTGTACTGCGGCGATCAGCTGACATGACGTTATGGAAGTTATGAAGACTTCCGGGCTGAGGTCGAACTGCACAGACGACGCTAGCGTCAACAATAGCGATGTCGACATACGAGTGGATTGGATATACAAGCGTCCTATGGTGACATGGTAGGCCTAGCTAAAGTTGCAGTTTAGCGGTTTAAATTCCTAGCAGACCATATACCGATAGGACTGTTTTCACAACTTACGGCTGCAGTCGCGCGTCATAAAGCAAACGACTGTGTAGTCTGTACGATCCGAGCGTAGTTTAAGTACGATAGGCCTACCACACGGTCTGGAGTGGTATAAGCTCGTACTGCGTAGTCGCGTATCCACTCCAGCAGTGTGGTATCTAGTACAGACAACATTGTGCAAATGCGAGACGTTGTCAGTCGTTACGCTTGACAGATAGGCGTACTAGAGTGAGAGATTTTATAGAAGGACTGAGTTGGTCATGTAATAAGGTCTGCTATAAGAATTTAGACAGCTAAACTGCAACATTACCGATGATATCGCCAGCAGGAGACCTCCGGTGGCGAGGAAGCCGGTGCGATACCGAAGGCAGTATCACCTGCAGCTGGTATGAATGAGATAGATCAACGGCGCACAGTCGCAGTGGCACCGGACGGCGGCTGGGGGTGGGTGGTTGTCGTCGCTGCGTTCATATCTAATTTGATCGTCGGCGGAATCTCCTACATGTTCGGCATCATCATGCCAGAACTCATGGATTACTTCCAATCCGGCAAGGGAAAGACGGCTTTTGTCGGCTCCTTGGTTCCTGGCACTTTGTCCGTCGTCGGTAAGTCTATCTTATAGCATGTTGTCTCACTCTGCACCCGCTATTCCATTACGACACAGAGGCGGATTTAGGCAAGTTCAGCATGATAGGCCGATTAGAGGCCCCACAAAAAGGACCCCCACAGGCCAAAAGATGTCAGACTTTTTTCTGTGCTGCTGTGGAGTTTTTTTTAAGTGTTTCGACAGAGTTCACTTGCAGCACGACATTCTCTGGTCTACATAATGCTTCCGGAATAAAACTTGTGACAGAATTTGATTCAGACAAAGAAACAGACAGACAACGATTGATTTAAGACAGGAGATAGGCCTATGTTACTCCTGGAGGACTCGAGAAAAAATATTTTGGTCTTGGCCTCGAAACTCGGTTTTGGCCTCGACGCTTAGGCCTCTAGTCACTTGTGAGTTGTGACGAATGTGCTCTGTACAATGAGTTTATAGTTTATAGTTTATAGGCTTGTTATCTGACCATGACCGTGCATGATTAATATGAATCTGCAGTTTTGATTTGGGGCAGATAGGTTAGCAAAAAGCCCATTTTAGACTCCGTTACTTAATGGCCTTAGCCGTGGCCTTGGCCTTTAAAATGCTTGCTTCAAACTCATTCCTGTTTAACACGACGTCGGTCGCATTCGATGGCAATTTAATCTGTGCGAGCTATAGTTGATCGCCAACATACTGCTTGAAACAGTTGCCAATTTTCATAATTTTTGGCACGCGGCATCGTGAAGAAACTTGATGTAAAAGACTGTAGATTTGCCCATCTTACCTTAATACTGTTGCTACACTACCTTGTGAAATGCCGAAGCCGTAATTTGGCCGTTTAGAACAATGAATTAGTACTGGCTAGCGCACGCGTCGGCTCAGAAAACCATTGAGACCACAAAAACTACAGTCGTTTACGTCGAGTTTCTTCACGATGTTGCATGCCAAAAGTTATTAAAATCGGCCAGTGTTTAAAAATAAAGTGGCGTATTTTTGAGACACGGTGTATATATGGTCGTTGTCTCGTTAAGCTGTTATCGTGCGTGACTGTCCGCATGCGTCCCCGTCCAACCGTCTTTCACGATGCGTGTCGAACGTTGGGTCATTTCTACAGAAGCATTGAAAAGCATGTGTACTAGGCCTAATAGACTCAGTGACCGAATCTACTGCACACCAGGCTATCAGAGCAGAATGTACGTAAGCATGACCCAGGTGCCAGAGGATCAATATGCAAATACATTGCACGAGCGTCGAACCGTGACTGAAAACAATGCCAGCGAGTAGGCATTGATTTTCCGGGTTATTCTGACATAGACCTACAACTGCTTGCTGGCTATCAGAATTTCACCAGTCAGGGGTACGAGCTTATACCACTACCACGTTAGATCGCATAGACTACACTGTCGTATGCCGCGCGATTGCAGCCAAAAGTTGCGCTATCAGTAGCAGTGCGAGCTGAGCAACCATACACTGTAGATGGTTGCTGCTGTTCGCGGGAAAAAAAACGTTCTACCGGTGCCCGTTAATCAAACGACGAGTAGGTAGGTGCGGCAATAAACTTGCACAATAAACAACTCCAGTAACGTTATGTGCGGCTGAAGCGAAGCTTGCTGCCACGCCTGTTTTTTTTCTCGGCTGACACGATAGGCTAACTCATGAACCGCTGGGATTAGCTTGATGAAATTTTGCGTGCAAATGCACCTCGGCAGTCCCTACTGAATTTCAAGGTCATAGGTCAAATATCAAAATCACAGATCGGATTTACCGATACTTTGCCATTGCGAGATAAGATGCATGCTGTTATAGGCATAACATCATTGCTATAAAATATAAATATCGCAGCATGTCACGGCGGCTGCCGCGGACAGCTTTAGTTTTGCGCAAGGCAAGGTATTTTCGGGCGAATGTCAACGGGGCATGCACCCTTTTGATACTTCTGTCATAAAAGCATTTTCGATTGATGCTGTTCGGAAACTCTGGTTGATGGAGTCAGCAATTCGTAATTCGGCGCTGGGACTGGAACAGTAGGACCTACTTGTAGCCTGTACAGTTTAAACAAAAAAACACAACATGTTGCAGCCAAATGAACAAAAATGTCTTAAGTAGTCGCTTAAAATGTTCATATGTGATGTTTCGCTCTCGAAGTTCGACCGGCAGAATTGCTCCCCGTGTGTATGCTGGTTATACTGCTGCGTCCTGCATGTAGGTCGTATGCCGCAGTCTGTACTTTACACAAGTGTATTTTCATCTTGCAGTTTGTGTTCCGGGAACATAGAAATTCTGGCTTGAAAACCGGCGGGGCGCTAGTCCTTCACCAGTCCTCACCCAGGCATAAAGGTAGCGGTCAACGGCTTCTTCTTCGAAGAAGGCGGATGAACTGC